>JACXTT010007014.1_pt1 | contig 15972 bp, 16 predicted proteins | sample 9270951 | NCBI WGS metagenome assembly JACXTT01 (sample SAMN15532306, study PRJNA645909) | rock metagenome | isolation source: weathered quartz diorite | place: Puerto Rico | collected 2017-06-21 | reverse complement strand
CCGGGCCGCAGGTTGGCCAAGCTCCGAGCCGCCTCGAGGACCGCCTCGCAGGCCAGCTTCACGTGGACGGCAAGCTCGACGAACGAGCGTCTCTCGATCTCCATGTCTTCCACCTCCGCGAGCGAGCGCCGGATTAGCAGAGCGCCTCGCACCGTCCAACGCGCCACGAAAACGACGGCTCTCCCCGAGCGCAACTTTCGCGCGCTTCGCGTGTTCGCGCCCGCCGTGAGGAAGGGTCGGAGGCTCGCGGCGTGTGCGATGGCGCTTGCTGTGGCCCTCTGGGTGAGCGCTCCCGCACCCGCGCATGCCCGCGTTCACGTGTTCGTCGGCGGGACGATCGGCTTTGCGCCGCCGTGGGGTTACCCGGCCCCCTATCCGTACTACTATCCGCCCTATCCACCCGCGTACGTCGAACCGTACGCCGCGCCGCCGCCGGGCTGGGTCCCGGGACACTGGGAGCGGCGCTATGACGCGTGGGGCCGGCCGTACCGGGCCTGGGTCCCGCCGCACCTCCAGTGACCATGATCGACAATCGGAATCGACGACGAACCAGCCGCTGGATCGCAGCCGTGACGCTCGCCGCGTTGCTCGTGGCGCCCGCCGTAGGGGCCACCGACGCGCCGCCGCCGCCCTATCCGCCCTACCCTCCGTCGCCACCGGTCCGGCCGGCACCGCCGCCTCGCTACTATCCGCCGCCGCCACCGCGGATCGCGCCGCCACCGCCGCTCTCGCCGGTGATGCGAGTGATCTACGCGCCGTTCTACGTCGCGGGGCTCGTCGTCCGGTACGGCGTCTACTACGTGATCGTCGCTCCGCTCGAGGTCTTCGGGCGGACGATCGACTACGGCGTCAAGGCTGGCGTCGAACCGCCGCCGCCCCCACCCTCGCGCGCGCCGGAGGAATCGCGATGACGCGCGCGCTCGTCTACGCGATGCTCAGCCTCGCGCTCGTTGCCTCCCCCGCGGCGGCTGCGCGCGGCGGCGGCCACGGCGGTGGGTTCCACGGCGGTGGGTTCCACGGCGGTGGGTTCCACGGCGGCGGGTTCCATGGTGGCGGGCCTCGCGGCGGGTTCCACGGCGGCTTCCATCACGGCTCGCACGATCACTTCTTCTTCGGCGGCGGCGTCTTCATCGATCCCTTCTTCGATCCGTTCTGGTACCCCTACTGGGCGTATCCGTACTACCCGGGCTACCCGGTCTACTATCCGCCGCCGCCCGAGGAGGGACCGGCCGGCGAAGAGAGCCAGACGGCGGAGGCACCCGACGACCGCGAGGCCGAGGCGCGTATCGGCAGCTACGGTCTCGTACAGCTCCGCGGCGTCCCCGACGGAGCGGCGGTGGATCTCGACGGACGCTTCTGGCTCACCGCCGATGGGCTCGACGACCACTGGCTGGCGCTGCCGGAGGGCTCGCACACGGTCGCGGTTCGCGTCCAGGGCGCGCAGCCGATCGAGCGTCGTCTCGACGTCCGGGCCGGCGCGAACACGGTCGTGCGTTTTCCCGCCACGCGGCGCGACTGACGACCGCGCTTCCCTCGCCCGTAGCCGTTTGGTATCGTCTCGCCGCAAGGAGGACGCATGGCGACCGTGCAGCAGGTGGGCGACGATTCGTTCGAGCGCGAGGTCCTGAAGAGCCCCACGCCCGTACTGATCGATTTCTGGGCTCCCTGGTGCGGACCGTGCCGTGCCCTCGCCCCCGTCGTGGAGGAGATCGCGCGTGAGTACGACGGGAAGCTGAAGGTCGTGAAGATGAACGTCGACGACAACCCGCAGACGCCCTCGCGCTACGGTGTCCGCGGCATCCCGAACCTGATCCTCTTCAGCGGCGGACAGGTGAAGGAGCAGATCGTCGGCGCGGTCCCGAAGGCGCACCTCGTCCGGGCGATCGGGAACGTCGTCGCGGCGTAGCGGCCGCCTCGCGGGCGCGCGGCCGGCTCAGAAGTAGTAGCGTCGCATCGACACGTTCATCGCCAGTCCGACGCCGACGAGCAGGCAGAGCAGCGACGACCCCCCGTAACTGAAGAACGGGAGCGGGATGCCGACCACCGGCAGGAGGCCGGTCGTCATGCCGACGTTGATGACGGCCTGCCAGAAGACGACCGAGGTGAGACCGAGCACCAGCAGGACGCCGAAGCGGTCGCGGGCCCGCGCGGCGATCACCAGGCCGCGGAGCACGAGCGCCAGGTAGAGCGCGACCAGCAGGGCGGCGCCGACGAACCCCCACTCCTCGGCGAACACCGAGAAGATGAAGTCGGTGTGCTGCTCGGGCAGGAAGTTCAGGTGATTCTGGGTGCCCCGGAGAAAGCCCTTCCCCCACATCATCCCCGAGCCGACGGCGATCTTCGACTGGATCACGTGGTAGCCCGCCCCGAGCGGATCCATCTCCGGGTTGATGAAGGTGAGGATGCGCCGCTGCTGGTACGCCTTCAGGTGTCCCCAGAGGAGCGGTGCCGCGACCACGACCGGCGCCGCCATCGCGACGAGCCACCGTAGCCGCACGCCGCCCAGGACCAGCATCGTGATCGCCACGATGACGAGCATGGCGGCCGAACCGAGGTCGGGTTGCGCGAGGATCGCCGCCGCCGGGACAGCCGTGAGTACGAGGGGGAGGATCGCCGCGCGCAGGCCGACCCGCGCCTCGTGGGTGCGCGCGAAGTACCGCGCCATCACGATCACCAGGGCGAGCTTCATGAATTCCGAGGGCTGGATCGAGACTGGGCCGAGCGGGATCCAACGGCGCGACCCACCGCCCACGCGCCCGATCACCGGGACGATCAACACGCCCGCCAGCACGAGCGCGTAGAGCAGGATGCCGGTGCGGTCGAGACGCCGGTAGTCGAAGGACAGCACCGCGAGCATCGCGACCACGCCCCCGCCGAGCCACATGAGCTGGCGCAGCGCGAGCGAGGAGAAGCCCTGCGTCGCGGGGACGTGCGTGGCGCTGTAGACGGTCGCCGCCCCGAGCCCGCACACCGCGAGCGCGAGGAGCGGGAGCAGCCACTCGAAGTGCGTGGCGAGACGGCGATCGAACCGCATCCGGATCAGCCCGGCGGCGCGCTCGCGGCGCCGGCCTCGACCGGCGGGGAGGGAGCCGGTCCCTGGTTCCGGTTGAAGTAATGATCGAGAACCTGCTGCACGACCGGCGCGGCGAAGGCGCCGCCGCCGCCGCCCGCGTGCTCCACGATGCAGGCGACCGCGATCTCGGGCCGGTCCACGGGCGCGAACGAGATGAACCAGGCGTGGTCGCGCATCGTCTCCGAGCCGCGATTGTTGCGGTTGCGGTCCTCACCCATCTTGACGACCTGCGACGTCCCCGTCTTGCCCGCCACCTCGACGCCGAGCACCCGGGCCTTCTTCCCCGTGCCGCTGTCGGTCATCACCACGTCGCGCATCGCGGCGCGCACCTGGGTGAGTGTGCTCGTCTTGAGATGGGCCTCGCTCATGACCTCGGGTTGGATCTCGGCGCGCAGGGTTCCGTCGGGCGCCTCGACCCGCTTCACGTAGTACGGGCGGTAGCGCGTGCCGCCGTTCGCGATGGTGGCGGCGAGGTTCGCCATCTGGAGCGGCGTCGCGACGACGTAGCCCTGCCCGATGGCGACGGACAGCGTCTCCCCTTCGAACCACGGCTGGTTGAAGCGTTGTCGCTTCCACTGGGTGTCTGGGATGATCCCCGCCTTCTCGTGCTCGAGGCGCACCCCGGTCGGGAGGCCGAGACCGAGCCGGCGCGCGTACTCCGCGATGCCGTCCACGCCGAGGCGGCGGCCGACCTGGTAGAAGAAGACGTCGCACGACTCGACGATCGCGCGGTGGAGGTTGACGCCGCCGTGGCCGCCCTTCTTCCAGCAGCGGAAGAAGTGGTTGCCGAACGGGATGCCGCCGGTGCAGGTCATCCCCGTGAACGGCGTCACCACGCCCTCCTCGAGGGCGCCGGTCGCGACCGCGACCTTGAACGTCGACCCGGGCGGGAACTGCCCCTGCACGGCCCGGTTGTTCAGCGGGTGCTTGTGGTCCTGGACGAGCGCGCGCCACTCGTCCCGCCGGATGCCACGGGCGAAGACGTTCGGGTCGTAGCCGGGGTGCGACACCATGGCGAGGATCTCGCCATCGCGCGGGTCGAGGGCGACGATCGAGCCGTCGGACTCGCCGAGCGCGCGGTCGGCGGCATCCTGGAGGTCCCGGTCGAGCGTCAGGGTGAGGGTGGCGCCCGGCATGTCCGGAACCTCCTCGAGCACCCGCATGCGCCGGCCGAGCGCGTCCACCTCGACCTGCTGGCCGCCGGGGACGCCGCGCAGGTCCCCGTCCCAGCTCTTCTCGAGCCCCGCCTTGCCGAGCAGGTCGCCCGAGCGGTACCCGCTCGCGCCGTTCGTCAGATCCGCCTCGGTCACCTCCCCGACGTACCCGAGGAGGTGCGCGGCGAGCGGCCCATACGGATAGTACCGCCGCGGACCCACCTGCAGCGTGACGCCCGGAAGGTCGAGCTGGTGCGTCTCGAGCGCCACCACGCCCTGCCAGTCGACGTCGCGGCGGAGCACGATCCCCTCGTACGGTGGCCGCTTGGTGGGCGCGCGGACGGCCTGGTGGACGGCGGGCTCGTCTTCCCCGAGGTACGAGGCGAGGTTCCGCATCACCTGGCGGCGGTGGTCGCGCGCGTCCTCGGGCACGAACACCACGTCGAAGGACGGGCGGTTGTCGATCAAGATCTCCCCGTTGCGATCGTAGACGACGCCGCGCGCCGCGGGGACGCGCACCAGCCGGATGCGGTTGTTCTCGGACAGCGAGCGCATCTCGGTACCCTTGTCGATCTGGAGGTACCAGAGGCGCCCGCCGACCAGCGCGAAGGCGACGACCACCACGACCACCGCGACCGCCATGCGCGTCTGCAGCTCGGGGGGGACCTCGCGGGGGACGACGTGAACGTGTCTGGATGCCATGCGTCAGGCGACGCCGAGGAGCCGCTCCTCCCACGCGACCGCGGTGAACACCGCGGGCGCGACGAGCGCGGACGCGAGCACGCCGGCGAGCCCGTAGCCGAGCACATGTTGCCAGACGGGCGGGCGGGCCGCCATGAGGGCCGCGACCGCCACCGCCGCGATCTCGCGGACCACGCCACCGAAGAGCACGACCGCGATGACCGGCAGACCGCGCTCGAGCCAGAGGTGCCGGGCGAGCCACTGCACCGCGAAGTATGCCGCCGTCAGGGCGAACGCGTTCAGCCCGAGAAGCGTGCCCGAGAACGTATCGAGGAAATAGCCGAGAAAGAACGCGGCGACCGCCCCGCCCATCGTCTGACGCCGGACCGCCACGTAGATCGCCAGCACGAGGATCAGATCCGGAACGATCGGGAGTCCCGGGATGGACGGGAAGACGGTCGTCTGGAGAAGCATCGCGACCACCGCCGCGGCACCCAGGGCGACGGAGCCGCGCATCCTAGCGTCCGGGCGCGGCGGGCGCCGCGGGAGCGGGCGCCGAGGGAGGCTCGGCGGGCGCGACCGGGCCACGGGTCACGAGCACCTCCTCCAGCTGCTCGAAGTCCACCCGCGGCGAGACTTCTGCCGATTGGAAGAGGCCCTGCCCGCGCTTGTCGATCGCGTCGATGCGCCCGACCGGAAGCCCCTTCGGGAAGATGTTGTCGAGGCCGGAGGTGACGAGCTCGTCGCCGACCTGCACGTCCTCCGTCCGCTTGACGTACTTGAGCGCACACCCGCCGTCGACCGTTCCCTGCACGATCCCACGCGCGCGCGTGCGCTGCACGAGGGCGTCGACGCCGCTGTTGTGGTCGGAGACGAGGAGCACCCGCGCCGCGTGCCGGCTCACGAGGAACACCATACCAACGATGCCCTCGGGTGCGAGCACGGCCGCGCCACGAGCGACGCCGTCGCCCTCGCCGCGTCCGATGGTGAGGGTGCGCGCGAGCCCGGTCGCGTCCCGCCCGATCACGCGCGCGGTGAGGAGGTCCCCGACGAGTGTGTCGCGGAAGTCGAGCAGCTTTCGCAGGCGGCCGTTCTCGAGGTCGACCTCGGCGAGCCGGTCGAGCTCCTGCTGTAGCCACCGCTCCCGCTCGCGCAGTGCCGCGTTGTCGCCGCGCGCCCGGACCAGCTCGGCGACGCCGCGCCAGCTACCCGACACGAGCCGCCCGGCCGCCGCCGCGCTCCGCTGGAGCGGGGCCATCAGCTCGAGGAAGAAGCTGCCGAGGCGGTCGTCTCGCGCCGGTGCCCGTCCGGTCTGCACGACGAGCGCGCCCGCCAGCACCAGCAGGGCCGCCGATGCGAGCAGCACCCGGTTGCGCCGAATGAACTCCACTCAGGACGACCGTAGCGGCCGTCGCCGACTACGAGATCGCGACGTCCTTGAGCAGCGACAGTTCATCGAGCACCTTGCCCGCACCCATGACGACGGCCGTCAGAGGATCGTCGGCCAGCATCACGGGCAGACCGGTCTCCTCGCGCAGCAAGGTGTCCAGGTTGCGGAGCAGCGCGCCGCCGCCGGCGAGCACGATGCCCTTGTCGACGATGTCCGAGGCGAGCTCGGGAGGCGTCCGCTCGAGACCGATCCGCACCGCTTCGACGATCTGGTTGATCGGTTCGAGGAGCGAGTCGCGGATCTCCTCGTCGGTGATCTCCACCGTCTTCGGCACGCCCGCGACGAGGTCGCGCCCCTTGATCTCCATCATCTGGAGCTCACTGCCGGGATAGGCCGAGCCGATCGTGATCTTGATGAGTTCCGCGGTGCGCTCGCCGATCAACAGGTTGTACTTCCGCTTCACGTACTGGACGATCGCCTCGTCCATCTTGTCGCCGCCGACGCGCACCGACTTCGAGAACACGATGCCGGCGAGCGAGATGACCGCGACCTCGGTGGTCCCACCGCCGATGTCGACGATCATGTTGCCGGTCGGTTCCGTGATCGGGAGTCCGGCGCCGATGGCGGCCGCCATCGGTTCCTCGACGAGGTAGACTTCCCGGGCCCCGGCGGACTCGGCGGATTCGCGGACGGCGCGTTTCTCGACCTCGGTGATGCCGAACGGCACGCAGATGATGATGCGCGGCCGGACGAAGGTCCGGCGATTGTGGATCTTCTGGATGAAGTAGCGGAGCATCGCCTCGGTGATCTCGAAGTCGGCGATGACGCCGTCCTTGAGCGGCCGGATCGCCTTGATGTTGCCGGGTGTTCGGCCGAGCATCTTCTTCGCCTCGGCGCCCACCGCGACCACCCGGCGCGCGCCGCGCGCCTCCTCGTGCACCGCGACCACGGACGGCTCGTTGCAGACGATCCCCTCGCCCTTTACGTAGATGAGGGTGTTGGCCGTCCCGAGATCGATCGCAAGATCGTTCGAGAAGAGTCCGAGGATGGAGTCGAGAATCATCGCGCGGCGTCCCGCCCTTCTGTCCGCCGGCCGTCCCGAGACGGCGCAGCGGACTGCTAGCAGAAACATCGGCAGCCGGCAACGGAAACTTGAGCGCCGCCGCCGGTTTGCAATCGCAAAACCCCTTCGCTAGCCTCCCGCACAGGCCCGGGAAATGCTCCGGTTTCTCCGCAAGTACTCCAGCTCGACCGGCATCAAGATCCTTTACGGAGTCCTCGCGGCTCTCTTCGTCATCTGGGGGGTCGGGGCGATCGGCGGCGAGCGGATCGATGTGGTGGCCCGCGTCGAGGGCGCCACCATCACCCGGCGCGATCTCGATCGGGCGACGGCGGCGCTGCAGGGCCGGTACGAGCAGATGTTCCACGGCCAGTGGTCGCGCGAGCTGGCGCGCTCGCTCGATCTCCGCGGGCGTGCGCTCGACGAGCTCGTCGAGCAGGCGCTGGTCGCCAACGAGGCGGCGCGTCTCGGCGTCACGGTGACCGACGCCGAGGTGCTCGACGCGATCGTCCGCATGCCGGAGCTCCAGGACCGCGGGCGCTTCAACCGCGACCGGCTCGAGGCGTTCCTCCGCGGCCAGCGCGACCGCGGCGAGTTCGAGGACGAGCTCCGGCAGAGCCTCCTCCTCCAGCGCGTGCAGTCGCTGATCACCGACGGCGTGCAGGCGAGCGATGCGGAGCTCCGGGAGCGCTACCGCCTGGACCATGAACAGGCGACGCTCGCCTTCGCGCGCATCCGGGCCGACGAGCTCGGCGGCCGGATCAACCCGTCCGAGGAGGAGCTCCAGACCTACCTCGATCAGCACGCCGACAGGTACCGCACCCCGACGACCGTCCGGGCCCGCTACGTCGCCTACCGCCCCGACGAGTTCGCGGCGCAGGTCGAGCCGACCGATGGGGAGATCGCGGAATACTACGAGCTCCACAAGGAGGACCGCTTCACGGAGCCCGAGCAAGTGCGTGCCCGGCACATCCTCGTCAAGCTCGCGCCGGACGCCACCGACGAGGCGAAGGCGGCGGCGCGCAAGAAGGCCGAGGACCTCCTCGCCCGCGTCAAGAAGGGCGAGGACTTCGCGGCGCTCGCCACCGCCAATTCCGACGATCCCGGGTCGGCCCGGAGCGGCGGAGACCTCGGCCTCTTCCCGCGTGGCCGCATGGCCCCCACCTTCGAGGACGCGGCCTTCGCGCTCCAACCCGGCGCGATGAGCGACGTGGTGGAGACGTCGTTCGGCTTCCACGTGATCAAGGTCGAGGAGCATCGACCGGGGGGAACGAAGCCGCTCGACGTCGTCCGTGACGAGGTGATCGCGACCCTCAAGAAGGAGCGTGGGGTCGAGCTCGCGCGCCGGCAGGCGGAGGAAGACCGCCGCAAGATCGCGCGTGGCACGCCCTTCGCCGAAGCCGTCGCGGGACGGACGGTCGAGGAGACGCCGCCCTTCTCCGCTGGCGCCGACGTGCCGGGCGTCGGCCGGGTAAAGGAGTTCACCGACACCGCGCTCGGGCTTCGCGACAACGAGGCGAGCGATCTGATCGAGACCGAGCGCGCGATCTACCTGCTCACGCCCTTCGACCGGGTCGAGGCGCACACGCCGCCGCTCGCCGACGCGCACGACCGCGTGCCCGCCGATCTCCGGCGCGAGCGCGGCGAGGCGGCCGCGAAGGAGGAAGGCGAGAAGCTCCTCGCGCGCGCGCGCGAGGTCGGCCTCGAGCGCGCCGCCACCGAGGCCAGCGCACCCGTCGAAGAGACCGGACCCTTCGATCGCCGTGCCGCCGCCATCCCCAAGGCCGGCGCCATTCCGGAGCTTCGCAGCGACGCGTTCACGCTCACGCCGGACGCGCCGCTCGCGCCGAAAGTGTACTCGGCCGCCGGCGACGCGATCATCGCGGCGCTCCGTAGCCTCACGCCCGCGGACATGTCCGGCTTCGATGCCGCCAAGGACGGCCTACGGACGACGGTCCTCCAGCAGAAGCGCCAGGCCGCGGTGACCGCGTACGTCGACTACCTGAAGGACCGCGCGCACCGCGAGGGGGCGCTCGAGATCTTCGGCGACAAGCTGGCGCGCGGTTCCTGACGAATCCGTGATCGACGGCTTCTCGCTGCCGGGGTGCCGCGGCGTCGGGTGCCTGCTCGTGCACGGGCTCACCGCGTCGCCCGACGAGATGCGGCCGCTCGGCGCGGCGCTCGCGGGACGCGGGTTTCCGGTACGCGGCGTGCGCCTCGCCGGACACGGGACGCGCGTCGAGGACCTCGTGGAGACGCGGTGGATCGACTGGTACGCGTCGGTCGAGGACGGGCTCGGCCGGCTCGCGGCGGAGGCGCCGCGCGTGGCCGTCGCCGGGATGTCCCTCGGCGCGCTCCTCGCCCTCCATCTCGCGGCGAGCCGGCCGGCCGAGGTGGTGGCGCTCGTCCTGTGCGGCACGCCGCTCCGACTGGGCGACGCGCGCGTGCGGTGGCTTCCGGCGCTCGCTCGTGTCCCCTGGCTCGCGCGCCGCTGGGCGATGCTGCCGAAACGCGACGGTCCGGACATCGCGGATCCCGTCGCGCGCGCGAGCAGCACCAGCTACGGGGCGTTCCCGCTCGAGGCGGTCGTGGAGCTCCTCCGGCTGCAGACGATCGTCCGTGGCGAGCTCGGCCGCGTCACGCAGCCCACCTTGCTGCTCCACGGGCGAGGCGACCACGGCGTCCCGCTCGAGAACCTCGATCTCGTCCGGCGAGGGCTCTCGTCGGCCGTGATCGAGAGCCACGTGCTCGAGCGCAGCTGGCACATCGTCACGCTCGACTACGACCGCGACGAGGTCGCCCGGCTCAGCGCGGATTTTCTCGCGCGGATCGAGGCGGCGGGAGGGGCTCCGGCCGAGGGGACGACGGGCGGCGGCGGATGCTGACCGCGACGCCGCGCGCCGCGAGACGGCGCCGCGCGACGGTCACGGTCGCGTCGTCGCGATCGGTCTCGAGCTCGACCCGGGCATCGGGGCCGGCCCGTCGCGCCTCGTCGACGAGGATCTCGATCGTGTACGGATCGAGCGGGCCGGACCGCTCGGCTCGCGTCCCGGCTCCGACGATGATGCGGAAGCGGACCGCCCCGGCACCTTCGGGAGCGGGCTGCGCACGCGCCACCGCCTCGATCAGGTCGCCGTAGGTGCGCAGCGACTCGAGGCGCTGCGCGGGGATGGTCACGCCGAGGCGTGCCTCGAGCGCAAGGCCGAGCTCGACCAGGTCGAGCGAGTCGGCGGCCAGGTCGTCGGGCAGCGACACCTCGGGCGCGAGCTCCTCGACGCTCACGCCGAGCTGATCGGCGACCAGGTGGCGGATCTCCGCCTCATACGCCCCGTCCATCGACGAATCTCTCGGAAGAATCGACGCGGAGCGGGAGACCCCATGGGGGGATGGAGCCGGAGCCCCGCCCCGCGTCCTGCACGCGTGAGACCCGTTCGAGGCTCTCACGCGAGTCCTTCGACCGTTCGACGCACGACCGGCTTGCCGTCTTCACGCCCACGTTCTCGGGCGCGTGGGAGCGCAGGATCTCGACGAGCTGCCCCGCCACTACGAGTGAGGCGCCGGTGACGAGCGCGATGCCGTAGCCGATCACCAGCCAGTCACCGGCGCGGCGTACGTCGAGACGTGCCGCCACGAGGTAGAGGAGGAGCATCATCGCGATCGAGCCGGTCGCGACGCTCGCGATCGGCCAGACGTGATCGCGGGCCGGCGGATAGAGCGACCAGGTCCACGCGACGCTCGCCGCGCCGAGGCAGAACCCGATGCCGCACGAAGCGGCCAGCGGGGCGTCGATGCGTTCGCTCGTCGAATCCATCGTTCGGGGAGCTCCGAGCAAGCGGGGTGCCAGTCCGCGCCTGGCGTGGCGGCTCCGGCTGGCGGCCCCCGGCGAGGCAGTCTGCCCCGCTTCGTGTGGCAATAGGTCCCGGCTATTCCGGGGCACCGCCACGTGGCGTGACGCCGTAGCGCTGCAGCATCCGGTAGAGCGAACGGCGGTCGACCCCGAGCACGTTCGCCGCGCGGCTCACGTTGCCACCGTTCTCCTCGTAGACCCGCTGCACGTATCGGCGCTTCAGCTCGGCGAGTGTCGGCCGGTCGGCCGGCGTGCTCGCCGCCGCCTCGGGCGTCGGCGCGCGCAGCTCGGACGGCAGATCCTCCGCGGTGAGGATCTCCTGCTGCGCGAGCGCCACGCCGCGTTCGAGCACGTGCGCGAGCTCACGGACGTTCCCCGGCCAGTGGTACGCCGAGAGGACGCCGAGCGCCGCCTCGGACACGCCGGCCATGGTCTTGCGGCACTCGCGCGCCGCCCGCCGGACGAGATGGTCGACCAGCAGCGGGATGTCCTCGCGCCGCTGGCGCAGCGGCGGCAGCTGGATGGTGACCACCTTCAGCCGGTAGTACAGGTCCTCGCGGAACCGGCCGGCTGCGACAGCCCCGGCGAGGTCCCGGTTCGTGGCGGCGATCACTCGCACGTCGACCTTCCGCCAGGTCGAGCCACCGACCGGGCGCACCTGCTGGTCCTGCAGGACCCGCAGCAGCTTCGCCTGCAGCGCCGGGGAGACGTCGCCGATCTCGTCGAGGAAGAGCGTGCCGCCGTCGGCCTCGGCGAACAAGCCCGGCGCGTCCGCCACCGCTCCCGTGAAGGCGCCACGCACGTGGCCGAACAGCTCACTCTCGAGCAGCGTCTCGGTGAGCGCACCGCAGTCGACGGCGACGAAGGGCCGCCTCCGGCGTGGACTGTGCTCGTGGATGGCCCGGGCGATCAGCTCCTTCCCGGTGCCGCTCTCGCCGAGGATGAGCACCGTGCTGCGGCCGGGCGCGACGCGCGCGACGGTGGTGTAGATCTCGACCATCGTCGGCGAGCGCCCGACCACGCCGCCGAGCTCCTCGCCGGCGACGGGGAGCGCGGCCTGCGCCTCAGCGTGGCGGCCGAGCGCACGCCGCACCGTCGCGCGGATCTCCTCGACGTCCATCGGCTTGCTGACGTAGTCGACCGCGCCGGAGGAGATGGCGCGCACCGCGGTGTCGATCGAGCCGAAGGCGGTCATGATGACGACCGGCAGCTCGGGTAGCCGCTCGCGCAGTCCGCGCAGGAGGGCGAGCCCGTCCATCTCCGGCATCTGGACGTCCAGCACGGCGAGGTCGACGGGCTCGTCGGCGACGCGCGCCAGCGCGCGCTGCGGGTCGGTCTCGCCGACGACCGTGAAGCCGTCGCGCCCGAACACGTCGGCGAGGAGCCGGCAGGTGACCGGGTCGTCGTCGACCACGAGGAGACGGGGCATCACGGCTCGAGCGGCAGGCGGACGTGCATCGTCGTCCCCCGCCCCGGCACGCTGTCGACGAGCACCTGCCCGCCGTGCGCGCGCACGATGTGGTCCACGATCGCGAGCCCGAGCCCCGTCCCGCGGCCGGGCGCCTTGGTGGTGTAGAACGGCTCGAAGACGCGACGGATCTCGTCGCTCGCCATGCCGTGTCCGCTGTCCTCGACGGTCACCTCGAGCTGCTCGCCGCGTCCGTTCGCCGCCAGCACGCGCGCCGCGACCGTGATCGTCCCGGGTGGCTCGGTCGCGTCGACGGCGTTCGCGAGCAAGTTGATGAGGACCTGGCGCAGCGCCGCCGCGTCGCCGGGCACGGGTGGCAGCTCGGGCGGGATGTCGCTCCGCATGACGAGATCGCGGTCGGCGAGCCGCGTCGAGATGAGTCCGACCGCCTCCGAGACGAGGGGCGCGATCCGCACCGGCACGCGCGTGATCTCCCGGTCGCGCGTGCGGTCGAGGACGCTGCGGATCGTCTCGATCATCCGCTGCACCTGCGACTCGATGACCTCGAGCCGGCTCGCCTGGACTGGATTCGGATCCTCGCGGCGGAGGAGCTGGGTGTAGCCGAGCACCGAGTTGAGCGGGGTGCCGAGCTCGTGCGCGATGGTCGCCGCCATCTGACCGAGCGCGGCGAGCCGCTCGCTCCGCCCCACCTCGAGCTGCGCGCGCCAGAGGTTCTCGTTCGCCTCCTCGAGCTCGCGATTCTTCTCGGCCAGCGCGCTGGTGGCCTCGCGCACGCGCGATTCGAGGCTCGCCGTGAGATCCTCGATGCGCCCGAGCATGCGGTTCAGGCTGCCCGCGAGGACCGCGAACTCCCCGCCGCCCGCCACGCTGACGCGCGCGCCGAGCTTGCCGCGCTCCGCCTGCCGCATGCCGTCGACGAGCTCGGCCACCGGCCGCGCGACGCGGCGCTCGAGGAAGAGACCGAGAAGGAGCGAGATCAGTACGATCGACGCCGCGAGCAACGCGAAGCCCATCAGGCGGAGCGAGTGCTCGAGGCGATCGACCTCGGCGAGCGAGAACTCGACCTGCACCGCCCCGACCAGTCCGCCCCCGCGCGCGACCGGCATCGCCATGCGCCAGGTCGTGCCGCCGTCGCGGCCGATCAGGTCGACCCGCACGAACCCGTCGCGCAGGAGCGTCGCCTCGTCGGCGGGGGCGAGTCCTGCCTCGCTCGCCTCGCGTGGCGTCCGGGTGGTGATCGTGGGCTCGAGCCGACCGCCGCGCCAGCGCAGCACGTCGATCGCGGTGACCTCGCGATCGCCCTCGACCATCGCCTTGAGCTCGCGGCGGAACCCCTCCACACCCGTCCGCCCCCAGAGCGAGTCGACGGTGCGAAGGTAGAGGAGCCCGCGCTCCTTCAGGTCGCGCTCCAGCGCCCCTTCGGAGAGCCGGGTGTCGATCACCTGCTCGGCCACCAGGACGGTCGCGACCGTGGCGAGCACGATCGCGATCAGCTGGAAGCGCAGCGAACGGACCACGCGGGTCACGCTAGCGGAAACCCAGCGCGCGGGCGAGCGCGCTCGCGCCGCGCGACGTCCGACGGCACGTCCCACGAGCACCAGGATCGTGCCCGCCGCCAGCACCGTCACGGCCCACCGCTCGACGCGCTGGACGTGGCCGAAGAGCGCGACCGCGGTCTCGCTGAGCCCGTAGCCGAGGAGTACAAGGCAGGTGACCGAGAGCAGGCACCCCACCAGGTCGAGGGCCGCGAAGCGTGGGAAGGGGAGGCGCCGGACACCCCAGAAGAACATGCTGGCGATCCGGGTGCCGTAGACGAAGCGCGCGAGGACGATCTCCCGGTCGCCGAGCCGGGCGACGAGCCGCTCGATCGATGGCGCCGCGCGACGGTAGAGCCCGCTCTCCGTGACCGCCGTCGCGCGCACCCGGCCGAGGGCGTACCAGGCCGCATCGCCCGCGAACGCACCCAGCCACGCCGTCTGGAGCGCGGTCGCCAGGTTCAGGTATCCGAGGTGGGCGACCACCCCGGCCATGACGATCGACAGGTCCCCCTCGAGCATCGCGCCGAGGAACACCGCCACCCCCCCGTAGCGGGCGAGGAACTCCTCCACGGGTCGAGTGGTGCCCTGCCCGCGGCCGGCGTTCAACCACGCCGAAAATCGCTCCGGCAGTCGGGGGGCGCGGGCGCCCGGTCAGGAAGCCGCCACAGGTGCCGCCAGTCGCTCACCAGGGTGGGATCGCCTCGAGGATGACACTGCGCAACTGGTCGACGTCAAAGGGTTTGTCGAAGACGGCGGCCGCGCCGAGCTCCCGGCCCTCGGCGTGGGTCGCCTCGTCGCCGAACGCCGTGATCAGGATCACGGGTGTGCGCCAGTTCGCGCAGCGCAGGATGGCGAGCACGTCGAGCCCGCTCAGGCCCGGCATGCGCACGTCGGCGACCACGAGGAAGGATTCGGCCTGCTCGCGCCGGACGGTGAGCGTCGCCTCGATGTTGGCGAGCAGCCCGAGCCCGTCGCCCGCCTCCAGCACCTCGTAGCCGTCCTCCTCCAAAACCGAGGCGATCAGCCGGCGAAACGGGAGATCGTCCTCGGCGAGGAGGACGAGACGCCGGCGCTCGGTCGCGGCGGGCGCGGGCTCGAGGGCCATGGCAGGGAGCATTGCACGTCGCGTTCCCGGACCGAGGGTTCGACGCGACGGCGGCCCGGCCCTCTGCCGCGTGACCGTTCGTCACACCCTGAGACGCCACGGCGCCTCAGCCGTCGCGCACCGGGGGGCGCATGACGCGAAGCGGAAGGAACAGCGCCAGCCGGTCGTCGCGTACCCCGATGCGAGCCGACGGGCCTCGCTCTGGTCGACCAGCTCGACCGCGCTGTGCTGATGGAGCTGCGGCCGCTCGGCGAAGGCTCCGACCGTCGCCGCGACGCCGGCGGGCATGGCGCGCACGGCGAGCAGGAGCTGCTGCTGCCGGGGCTCGAGCCCGATCGCACGGGCGGCCTCCTCGCTGAAGCGCAGGAACCGCCTCGGCTCGTAGCGGAACGCGGCCAGCGCGCAATAGCCCGACTGCGAGAGCCTCACGGGCAATTATATCGTGCCACGATATTATGCCAAACCACGGTCGGGCCCGTGAAACCGGCGACCCGCGCTTGCCCGAGCGCGACTCCCGTCGTAGGGATCGGCCTCAGCGTGAAGGCTGCCTCTCCCGCCCGCCTCGACTTCCTGGACGCCTGCCGCGCGCTCGCCGTCCTCGGCATGCTGTTCGCGAACATGATGAACGTTTTCCTGCGCCGCGTGCCGGAGGTGCTCTCGCACAACGAGGGAGACCTGCTGCGGGCGATGGACTT
>JACXTT010007013.1_pt1 | contig 15974 bp, 10 predicted proteins | sample 9270951 | NCBI WGS metagenome assembly JACXTT01 (sample SAMN15532306, study PRJNA645909) | rock metagenome | isolation source: weathered quartz diorite | place: Puerto Rico | collected 2017-06-21 | reverse complement strand
ATGCCATTGCCCGCATTCTGGCCGAAAAGCTCAAGGACCCGCTGGGCAGCACCGTCATCGTGGAAAACAAGGCGGGCGCCGGTGGCCAGATTGCGGCCCAATATTTGAAAACCGCGCCAGCGGACGGCAACACGCTGTTCTTGTCGCATGACCACACGATTTCCATACTGCCACTGGTTATCAAGAACCCCGGCTTTGAGCCCGCCCGCGACTTTGTAGCCGTGGGCGGCTTTGCCACCTTTGTCAATGCGCTGGCGGTGTCCGGCGGCACGCCTGCCAAGACGCTGCCAGAGTACGTCAGCTGGGTGCGCAGCCAAGGCGCCGGCAAGGGCAGCGTGGGTGTGCCGGCACCGGCCTCGGTGCCGGAGTTTTTGGTCAAGTTGATAGGGCAAAAATACCAGCTGGACCTGCAATCGGCACCCTACCGTGGCAGCGCACCGATGATGGGCGACATGCTGGGCAACCAGATTGCGGCCGGCACCGGCTCCATTCCCGACTTCATTGAAAACCACAAGGCCGGCAAGATTCGCGTGGTGGCCGTGATGGGTACGGCGCGCCAGGCCATACTGCCCGACGTGCCTACCTTTGCGGAGCTCGGCTTGGCCGGCTTTGAAGACGTTCCGTACTACGGCATCTATGCGCCCGCTGGCACGCCGAGCGCCACCATCGAAAAATTGTCGGCCGCGCTGGCCAAGGTGGTCGCCATGCCCGACGTGCGGGAACGTTTGACGGCCATGGGCCTGACGGTAGGTTATATGACGCCCCAGCAGTTGAGCAGCCGCGAGCAGGCCTATAGCCAGAGTTGGGCACGTATCATCAAAGCCACCGGCTTTGTGCCGCAGTAGCGCCCTTGTCGATCCACTAACGTACAACCATTTCGACGCGGCGGTTCTTGGCCCGCCCCTCGGGACTCAGATTGCTGGCCACCGGCACAAAATTGGCCACCCCGCGGGCTTGCAGCCGGTCTGTGGCAATCCCGAACCGCTTGCTAAGCGTCTCGACAACGGCTTCCGCACGTTTCTGCGACAGCGCCAAATTGGCTTCAACGACGCCTTCGTTGTCCGTGTGCCCCACGATGAACACCTTCAGAGCCGGGTCGGCTTTGAGTGTCTTCACCATTTCTTCCAACGTGGCGTTCGACTCGAGCTTGACGGTTGCCTTGTTGGTGTCGAACAAGAGACCGTACAAGGCGATCTTGCCATCGCGTTTGAGCGCGTCGCCAATCGTCTTGGCGTCCACCACGCTCACCTTGCCTTGTTCGACGGTGGCCGACTCGACCACTTGCGCAAATACCTTGGTTCGGCCATGGGTTTCCTGATCGCTTTCACTGCTACCTACCAAGCCGATCTGCACATAGACCGACCCTTCTGCACCCACTTTTTTGGCACTCAGGTAGTGAAAAAATGGCTGATTTCCGCTGTTGAATATGCCGGTCCAGTTGTCCCCCTTGGTCCACTTCAGGTACCGAGGCATTGAATAAATCAACTGTTGCACGCCGCCCAGACTCTCGCATTTGGCCGTCTCGCAAGCCAGCAGCGTCTCAAACCCGGCTGTGGCCAAGGCTTGCTGGTAGTTGCGAAACACCTCTAGCGGGCTTTTGCCCTTGGGTGCCAGGTAAATCTTGTTGCTGGTGCGCCCCTCAATCGGACGCAAAGCCAATTTGTCCTTCTCGACCACGACCAGTTGGGCCGCCCCGTAGTTTTCGTCACCATACATCACCAGAATCGAGCCGGCATAACGAGAAACGATGGGGTGGTCGCTACCGCCCGGTTCATCGGCATCGTAGCTGCGCGACAAAGCGCCACTGGAGAATACGGCCAAGGTCAGTGTCAAGCCCGCAAGGGCCCACGACTTGATACATCGAGAAATCACGTAGTTACTCCATTCATGTTTACAAACCATTGCTACCGAAGGCGAACAGGCGCAACGTGCCGCCTGCACCAGGAGGCGTCTAAATGTACGGGGCGATTTGCTCGGCCCGGTGGTTTGGTTACACGCTGAAACAGTTGGTCGCCAAAAGACGCCGACTAGTGGCAACGGCGCGTGCCCTGTGTCATGCTCAAGGCGTCGGGTGTTCGATCCAGCGCGCGATCTGGTCCACCACAGAATGCTCAGCGCCGATGTAGCCATGAAAGTGCAGGGCCTCGCACGGCTCACCGGTCTCGCCACCACCTTCATCAATCAACAGCAAGGCCTTCACGGGCGCGTTTTTCAAGGCAGAGGGAATATTCTTGGCCTCCCATGGCGTGCAAGCATGACAGGCATCGCGCTGGTGGTGCACCACCAGCGCTGGCACGCGAATTTTGTCCAAGGCCTGACTGGGCACGGCGCCCACTATTTTGTTGCCCGTGACCGAGGATGTCAGCACCACGCCGGCGATGCGGTTATCGGTGTTTTGAATCGCCGCCGCTGCGGCCGATATGGTGCCCATGCTGGTACCAATTACCCACAGGGGCACATCACTTCTGGCCTTGATGGCGGCAAACACCGCGTCGTTGTCAGCACTGTGTTTACTGGCGACGCGTATCGCACCATTGTGCAGATCGATGCGATCGCTGGGCCGACCGACCATGGCGACGTTGAACGGGTGGCTGGCCCAGAATTTGCCGCTGCGTATCAGAAAATTCTGGCCAGTGGGCCAGCCATCTGCACCAATGGCACCATAGCCACCGCCGCCACCGGAAAACAGCACCACGGTGGCCGTTGCCTGGGTATTCCACACCACGAACACGGGGACGTGCACGCCGGGGCGTGAATCGATGGACAGCACCTGGCTGTTGGGTAACACGGGCGGCAAAGCTTCAGGCGGCGTTTGCGCCTGCACCAGGCCATGGCCGCTGAAGCCTAGTAGCCATGTGACGAGCAGGGACCGAATGTTCATAAAACCTTCCCCCAAGAGTGCGCATGCGCAACACCATCAGTATCGTACTGCACTGCGCCAAACGGTGGTACTGCGCCGGCTGTCTACGCCGGCAACCGGGGCCGGCTAGGGAGTCGCAGCAACAGCCTGCGACGGCGACGGGGTCTGCGCCTTGGGCTTGGTCCTGCGCGGGGTCTTCACTGTCGACTCGGGTGTTTGCGTCGACACGCTAGCCGGGCGAGGTGCTTTGACGGCCTTGACCGCTTTGGCACGGGTGGGCTGTGGTGGGGCCGATTGCGCCAATGCCAAATACTCTTGAAAACTCTCGCGCAGGCACTGGGCCAGCACGTCAGGGTCTGGCAGTTGTTCATAACAACCGGTGAACGACACGACGATGGTGTCGTTGTAGCCAGTGACCGAGAACACCAGCCCCATGCCGTCCGATATGGGCATGATGGCCGACAGATAGGTCAGACGCGCGCCCAGCAGGTACAGCGGCGCACGCGAGCCCGGCACATTGGTGATGGCGCAGTTGGCCAAGGGCGTCCAGTCGCCCAGACGAGCGGATGCCGAGCGCAGCATCTTGCTGGTGGCGGCGATGGCCAGCGACGGTGCTTGCTGTGCCAGCCGCGTCAGTTCGTGGGCGCTGACGGCTTGCGCCATGACGCTGGACGACTGGGTGGCCTGCTGAATCGCCACCAGACGCTGCACCGGGTCTTCAATATCGGTACCCAGGCCCACACGGACCCAGGAGAAATTGCTGCGCGCCTCGTCATCGTCCAGATCGCTGTGCACGGCAATGGGGGCTGCAGCCACCAGGCTCTGCACGGGCAGTTCGTCCTGCAGCGCCAGGTAGTTGCGTAAACCTCCGGCGCAAACGGCCAATACCACGTCGTTGACCGTGGCCTGGGGCGCCAGCGCCCGGATGGCCTTGAAGTCGGCCAGCGCGAAGCGCCGGGTCTCGAACACGCGGTGTGGTGAAACTTCGGTATTGAAGCGGGTGGTGGGAAACGCGTGCGGCCGGCCCAGGAACTCGCCGGCAAAGGTTTTGACCGTGGACTTGAGTGCCGTCCAACTGCTGCGCAGCGGCTGGGCCATGCGCAGCGGAAAGGTTGCAAAATTCAAGCTGGCCAACCACAACAGCAGCGCATTGCCGGGTGCCGACTCGGGGAACCAGGGGGCTGCCGGGGTAGGTGCCGCGGCCACGGGCGCCAGGTCGTGCAGCAGCGTGGTGATTTCGTTACCGTGCGTCACGTCAATGGCCGCGTGGTGAATCTTCAACAGCACCGCAAAACTACCCACCGGCAGGTCCAAAAAGCTATCCAGGCCTTCGATGACATACATCTCCCACAGCGGGCGCTGCAGGTCCAATGGTCGCGCGTGGATGCGAGAGGACTGGATGCAGAACTGGCGCCAGTCGCCCGGCTTGGGCAAGGCAATATGGCGCACGTGGTATTCGATGTTGAAGTTTTCGTCTTCGATCCAATACGGGTAGTCCAGGTCCAGCGGCACCCGCAGAATTTTTTCGCGGAAATTGGGCAGGCGGTCCAGCCGGCTTTCGACGTGGGCCAGGATCTGCTTGAAGCGCACCATGCCGCCGGGTGCGGTCGACTGGTCGTAGATGTGCAGCAGCGTGACGTTGGAATTGGCGTGGGCGTTATCGGAATAGATATAGGCCGCGTCGTGTTCACTCAATTGGCGCATGCAGTACTTTCTTCAGGAGCTGCGCCAGTGGCGCTCAGCACACGCGCCAGCAGGCCTTTGGGGACAAAGGGTTTCCATTGGTTTTCTGGTTGCGCCAGGCGGTCCGCCACAATGGCCAGCACAATGCCATTGAAGCCCAGGCCGATATGGCTGCCCGGGACTTGAATGTTTTCATGCAGCGCCGGGTCACCATCAATGGTGGCCTCCTGCGGCGGTACCACGCCATCGGACAGCGAATACAGGCAGCTGGTCGGAATGGCCAGGCGGCGGCGCTCGCGCATGACCTTGACCCGCGGCTGCATCACATGGGCGCCGGCGCCCAGACGGTGCGACACCAGCCGGTACAGGGCCTTGACCGCGCTGGGGGACTGGCTGCCGGTTGCGTCCACACTGACGGGGCTACCCAGGGTGATGATGGAGCGCACACAGTCCATGGAATTTTGCGCCCCGTACATGGAAAACACACCGCCCAGGCTCCAACCGACCAGGCTGACTTTCTTGCCCGTGGTGTAGTGCAGGTGGCGGATTTTTTGCGGCAGCGCGTTGGCGTGCTTGCTGCGAAAGCCCATGTTGCGGCCAAAACCCCAGGTGTGGACGTCGTAGCCCTTGCTTTGCAGCGCCAGCTTCAAGCCGATCAGCGTGGTTTCGCCAGCCATGAAGCCGGGCACCAGCAGCACCGGATGGCCATCGCCCGGGGGCACCTCCATCAGCAGCGGCAGGGACGCCGGCAACAAGGCCATCTCCAGCAGGCCACGCCCCTCCAAGAGGGAGCTCAGCACATGCGGCGCACCGACATGGGCATGGCGAACGACGGGACGGCGACGGGGCATGGGACAGACTCCGGTTTTATGGACATTCCAACTCCTGAGAGTCTATGACGAATTCGTGACACTGTTTTTAGGAGAAGTGCCTAAAGCGCAACCCAGGTGACAGTGGAAAAGTCATATTTGTGCGTCGAACCCGATATCTTCGTCACGGGGCGCCACCAGGGGCAGGCGGATTTTGAACGTAGTACCGGTTCCCTGTGTGGATTCCACGGCAAGCGACCCACCCAGCGTCTTTTTGACCAGGTTTTCCACAATGGTCATGCCCAGTCCCGTGCCGCCGCGTCCGATCTTGGTGCTGAAAAAGGGCTGAAAAAGCTGCGACAGCAGGGCCTGCGACATGCCGATGCCGTCGTCTGCAACGCTGAGGTTCACACACAGGCCTTCCGTGTGGGCTGCGATCTGCACCCGGCCATCGGTACGGCCTTCAAAGGCATGCATGTAGGCATTGTTGATCAGGTTGATCAACACCTGTCCCAGGGCACCGGGAAAGCTGTCCAGCACAATGTCCGCCGAAATATCCACCTGCACGCGGTGGGCAAACCGCTTGAGACTGGGGCTCAGCGTGTCCAGAACTTCTGCCACCACGGACACCAGGTCAAAGCGGCGACGCTGCTCACTGGCCTGGTCAGCGGCGACCTGCTTGAAGTTCTTGACCAACTCGACGGCGCGGTGCAGGTTGCGCTCGATCAGGTCGCTGCCCTCGCGTATCTCCTTCAGAAAACCCACCAGGTCGGAGCGCTTGAGCTGGCCCGCCTGCATATGGGTCTCCATGCGTCTGGCCAGATCGGTGCAGGTGCTGGCGGTGATCAGGCTGTTGCCCAGTGGCGTGCTCAGCTCATGGGTCACGCTGGCGACCAGCGTGCCCAGGGTTGCCTTGGCGGCACTGCGCGCCAGGGCATCTTGCGACTGGTGCAGGGTCTGCATGGCGGCGTTGAGTTGCAGCGAACGCTCGGCCACGCGCTCTTCCAGGGTTTCGTTGAGCTCCTGGATGCGCCGTTCGGCCTCCTTGCGCTCGGTGATGTCCATATGGGTTCCCGCCATCCACTCCGCGCGGCCATCAGGGGTGCGGCTGGACACCTGGCCATGCGCGGCCACCCACACCCAATGCCCGTCCTTGTGGCGCAGACGGTGCTCAAAGCGGTAGTACGGTGTCTGCTCTTTCAGATGCTGAACCAGTGCAATCTCAGCCTTGGCAATGTCTTCGGGGTGGAACAGGCGGGGCAATGTTGCCAGCGAGAAGGGCGACAGCTCTTCCTGCATATGCCCGGTCAATTCGGCCCAGCGCGCGTTGACCTGTACTTCACCGGTTTGCAGATTGACCTCCCAGGAGCCGGCATTGGTGCCCTTCAGGATGTTGCTCAGTCGCTCGCGCTCCAGACGCATGGCTTTTTCGTGGGCCTTGCGTTCGCTGATATCCAGATAGGTCGACACCATGCCACCGTCAGGTGTGGGCTGGCCCATGATCTCCAGCGTAACCCCATCACCCGGACGGGTGCGCTCGAACCGGTGTGGCAGAAATTTTTTGGCAATATCCAGACGCGCCTGCGCCAAGGCCTGCGGGTCACCGGGACCGTATTCACCGCGTTCGGCGTTGAAGACCGCCAGGTCGTAAAAATTGATTCCGGGCCGGCACAACTCGGCGGGCAGTTGCAGCAGTTCGCCGAACTTCTGGTTGCACAGTTCAATCACCAGGTCCGCGTTGATATAGCTGATGCCCTGGTTGACATTGCTGATCACCGACTCCAGCAGGGCCGCCTTGCGGGCCAGTTCGGCCTCGCGGTGGCGCAGTTCTGCGGTGCGCGCCTCGACCCGCAGTTCCAGCTCGGCACTGAGTTCGCGCAAGGCTTGTTCGCGCCGGCGCGCCACCGTGACGTCGGTATAGGTCGTGACCATGCCGCCGCCGGGCAGGGGGTGACCACAGACTTCAATGATGGAACCATCGGGGCGAGGGCGCTCGAAGCTGTGCGGCAGGAACTGGCGCGACAGCTCCAGGCGCTGGCGCACCTGCTCTTCGACATCGCCCGGGCCGTATTCGCCTTGCTCAGCGTTGTAGCGCAAGGCCTGCTGCATGGTGGTGCCTGGTTGGCACAGCGCGTCTGGAAAATTCAGCAACAGCTGGAAGCGCCGGTTGGCGGCCACCATCACCAGGTCGCGGTCAAACACGGTCAGGCCGATGTCGAGCTGGTCCAGCCCCTGTGCCAGCAGTACCAGTTTGTCGCCGGAACCCAGTTCAATCGCCATGCACGCTCCAACCGGACGTTGATTTCCGAAAGACGCCAGTCTACGCCGACCGGCGCGTGCCGCCAATGTTTGTTCACGGGGTGCCCGGTGGGAAGCACCTGCGCAGCGTGACATACGTGGCATTGGTCCAGCCAAAGCCGTCCTGCGTGGCGTATTCGCCACCGCCGCCGGGGCGAAATTGCGTGACGTCGTATTTCTCGAGCAAGCGACCGGTCTCCAGATAGACCCGGTGCACGGCACCCAGCCAACGCGACGCAATGTCTTGTGCCAAGGCCTGCTCGCCGTAACGCATCAGACCTTGCACCGCCATCCACTGCAGTGGGGCCCAGCCGTTGGGTGCGTCCCACTGTTGGCCGGTTGAAAGGCTGGTTGTTTGCAAGCCGTTCTGGCTGAGCAGGCGCGCCTTGGCAGTTTCGGCACTGAGCCGTGCCTGCGCCGGGCTGGCCGCGCCCAGGTACAACGGCACCAGCGCGGCCGCTGTCAGTTGCGCGCGGGCTTCGCGCCGAACCCATTGGTAGTCTACATAGTGGCCCCGTTCCTCGCTCCACAGGTAGCGGTTGATGGCTCGTTTGCGCCGACGTGCGCGCTGGGCATAGTGCAGCGCGCCCACGCTGTCGCCCGCATGTGCGCAGCCTGTGGCGATGGCGCTTTCCAGCCCCCACATCAGGCTGTTGAGATCAACGGCTAAGATTTCCGTGGTCTCTATGCTGGCCAGCTGTTGCGGGTCGGCGCACCAGCGGCTGCTGAAGTCCCAGCCGCTCTCCGCACCGGCGCGCAATTCGCGGTAGACCTGGGCTGCCGGTCGGTCGCTGGCCTGTGCGGTCAGCACGTCGTCGCGGTAGGACTCTTCACGCGGGTGGTCGGCACTGTCCCAGTAGCGGTTCAGCAAGGCACCGTCCGGCAGATGCACCACGTGGCCGCGGGCCTCGCCGCGCGGTAGGCTGGGTTCGCCGGCGACCTCGCCGTCCATCCAGTACGCATACTCGGCCTTGAGTTGCGGCAGATAGTGCGCGTAGGCGGCGGCCTCATCCGCAGGGTCAGCCGTTGCCGCCGTGCACTGCACCATCTTGTAGAAGAACGGCGGTTGCGAGCGGCTCAGCATGTAGCTGCGGTTGCTGTTGGGAACAAAGCCGTAGCGGTCGATCAGGCTGGCGAAGTTGCGCAGCATGTCTTCTGCCAGCGGGCGGTAGCCATCTTCCACCAGGCCCAGCATGGTGAAGTAGGAGTCCCAATAGTAGACCTCGCGAAAGCGCCCGCCCGGTACCACATAGGGGTGGGGCAGTGGCAGCAGGGTGCTGGTGCCCGGCAAGGGCGCGGCCTCGGAATCCGTGGTGCGCACCAGTTGCGGCCACAGGCCGTGTATGCGCTCGCGGATGCCATCCCATGGCGAGTTGGCAACGCCCACCTGGGGCAACACAAAGTGTTCGGCGACAAAGGCCATCAGCGAGAAACCAGGCTCGCCTTTGCGCTGTTCATACAAGCTGCACAGCATGGCCGGTGGCAAGCTGCGCGGCAGCGCGTCGACAAAGGTTTTTCCGTCACCCAGCACGTTGTGCATCTGGATGTCGATAAAGAGTTGGCCATACATGCGCAGCGGCGTGCGTTCGCCATCCCGCGCGCGCTGCGCCAGCGGCGTCAGTGGGGCAGGTGACTTCATAGGGTCAGACCAGCGGCGGTGCGCGTGTCGATTTTTTCCGGGGTGCTCTGTTGCGCGGCGTGGCGGCGCAGGCCCCGGTGGAACAACCAGAGGAACAGGGCCAGCAATGCAATCGGCACCAGTAGCAGGGCAAACGCCGTGCGGCCATCAAAGGCCATGAACATGCGTCCGGTCACAAAGGAGCCAAAGGAACCGCCCAGGGCCGAAAAGATGACGATCAACCCGGTCATGGCGGCATGCCGGCTTTTGGGCAGCACGCTGAGCATGGCCGAGTTGATGGCCGGGTAAATGGGCGCCAGAAACAGGCCAATCAGCGGGAACATATAGGCCACCAAGGGTGCGCTGGCCCAGCCCATGTGGGGGTCGGGCTGCAAGCCGGCCGACAGCGGCAGGGTCAGCAGTATCAGTGTGGCGATGGCCACCACACACAGGTTGACCACGCTATACCAGCCCACGCGGGCGATCACCACGGCGCTGAGCAGACGGCCGACAGCCGTACTGGCCGGCATGATGACGGCCAGGCCCACGCTCATCGCGGCCGGCATGTGCAGCACATCATTGTTGAAGCTGGGCAGCCAGGTGGCTACGCCCTGTTCGATCAGCACATACAAAAAGGCACTGAGCACGAACACCATGACCAGACCAGAGAGCAGCAGGCGCAGCATGGCTTGCACATCGCCGGCCAGCGTTTGCGCACCAGACGCACCCTGTTGCTGGGGATTGGCGCGCGCTTGCGTTTCGTCTACTCGGCTGGCCAGCAGCAGGCAAAAGCTCACGGCGATGACACCGGTCAACACCCAGTAGACGTGTAGCCATGCAGTGGACTGGGGCTGGCTGTTGTCCACCGCCTGGCTGAACAACCAGTAGCCACCCAGCACGCCCAGCATGAACATGCCTTCCATCAGATTGGTGAAGCTGGCGTGGCTGCGGTCATCGCGTGTCAGCAGGCCAATCATGGAATAGGCCGAAACTTTGACCAGCGCGAAGGCGGTACCTATGGTGACAAACATCAGCTTGATGGCCCAGAAGCTGGCCAGCACCGGCATCAGCGCACAGCCCACGCCAACGGCAGCCAGGCCGATCAACATGGCGCGGCGCAGCCCCAGGCGCGGCAGCAGCGAGGCCACCAGGAAGGACACAATGGCAATCGGCAAATCCTTGTAGGCATCCAGCAGCGACGCGTCGGCTCGCGTCACGCCCATGGACTGCACAGCCAGCAAGTTGATGGACCCTACGCTGTTCAGTAGGGCGCCGAACACCATGTAGACCAGAATGACGGCGCTGCGTATCAAGCCTTGGCTGTTGGTGTTGGCCGTGGCGGGCTGTAGCTTGTTCATATCAATTTCACAAAGGGCTAACGCCACCCCCGTGGTGGCGCCAGCGGTTTTAGTATCTTCCGCGCTTTAGAAGTGCTTGGTCAAGGACACCTGGATGGCACGGCCAAAGATACCGCGCGCCAGGAACACACCTTGGCCATTCGTGCCTGAACCCAAGGTCCGGACATTGCCTTCGGTCAAGCCGATGGCATTGGTCAGGTTGGTACCGGTGACGCGGAATTCAAAGTCATTCGTGTCGACCACAATACCGGCATCCAGTGTGGTGTAGGCCGGCAGTGGCTGCTGGTTTTGAATGTCGGCATACCGGTCACCAATGTAGGCGACAGTGGCAAACAGCTTGGTGCTGCCCCAGTCACTGTCAAAGCGGTAGCTGGGGCTGAAGCGTGCCTGGAACTTGGGCTGGCGCAGCACCTGGTTGCCGTCATAGGGGCCGCCATCGTTGTACTTGCCAATAGCCCAATCACCGCCAATGGAGAGCTCCAAGCCCTTGATGGGTCTGAAGGCACCTTCAAACTCGATGCCGTTGGCGGCGGAGCCCAGGTTGTAGATGGTTTGCGAGCCATCCGCATTGGTGACGATTTGCGTTTGACCGACAAAGGTGTTGCGGAATGCCGTGAGGAATAGGCTGTAGTTCTTGTCGGCGGCCTTGATGCCAATTTCATATTGCCTTGTGTCTTCCATGACCCGCACGCCGCCCACACCCACCTCGTCCAGGTTGGGGAAGCGACCACCCGTGTTCAGGCGCACAAAGGTGTTTAGGTTGTCGTTGATCAGATAGGCCGCGCCCAGGGTGGTAGACGTCTTGTTGAAGGTGACGTCGACCGGTGTGAACACACCCGTCAACCACGAGGAATTGTTGTTGAACAGTGTCAGCGGATTGCTGTCCAGATCGCCGCGAGCGGATCCTCCGTCGAAACCGCCGGTGACGCGCTGTTGCTCCCAGCGCACGCCGCCGTCAATGCGCAGTTGCTTGTTGACCTGCCATTCGTCGGCGATGGTGAAGGCGTTGTTCTGGCCGTTCAAGCGCGCGTCCAGCACGCCGGCACCGGAGTCTATGCCGTTGCGCGTGACCTGCACACCGTTGTTGAGCGTGACATTGATGGGCAGCGCATTCGATTGCGCGGTCATCAGCATGTTGTTGCCCAGCGACCAGTTTTGGCGCAGCGTGTAGTTGGCGTTGTACATGCCAAAGGTCAGCGTATGGCCACCGTCGAGCTCGCGGCTGATGCGTGCGTCATTGGTGAACGCTGTTTCATCCATGTCGACGTTCCACATGCCTACGTCTATGACTTGCTGGTTCATATCGGTGATCGCACCGCCACCCTGCACATAGCTGGCTGTGCCGGCAGTCGCCGCCCTGCCTGCCGCTGCGAGCACTGGCGCACTGCCGTTGGCGGTGGCAATTTGTCCATTGATATAGGCGCCCAGGCTCTGGGGTGTCGAGCCTGTAAACAGCGCCCTGGTAGGGGTGGACGCCGACATATAGCCGGCCTTGTCGCTGATGCTCCACTTGCCAAACTTCTGGTTGTAGTCGATGCCATACATGCTGGACGTTAGACCGCGCCCATCGGCCATGTCGATGTTCATCGTGCCCGGCGTGCTGCCTGGCGTGGTTTGTATGTTCACGAAGCGGTTGGCGTTGCCCTGCAGCGCACCGGTCAGCGGGTCGATGCCGGGGTAGCCATTGATGGTCTTGCCGTTGTCGTTGGTCGTGTAGGGTATTGGCGTGAAGAAGGTGTTCTTGTCACGCGTGCTGCGGCCCCATAGCGACAACTCGCCATTGTCCAGTTTGCGCGTCAGGTTGATGCTGGCCTGGCCACCGTCGTCCGAAGGGTATTGGGTATCGCGCACGCCGGTGGACGTGCGGTAGAAGCCGCCACCGCTGATGTACCAGTTGTCGCTGAGCTTGCCGCCATAGTAGATGTCAAAGCGCTGCAGACCGCCGGTGCCCACGGTGTAGCCAATGCTGCCCTCGGGCGTTTCGCTGCCTTTCTTCTGGATGAAGTTGGCCGTGGCGCCAGCCTGGCCGGTGGACCAGATGGTGCTGGGGCCGCCGCGCAGCACCTCGACACGCTCAATGGTGTTGTCCAGACGGAACAGCGAGGAGTTCTCCAGGAAGAACAGCGACGATGCGGGGTACAGCGGCACGCCGTCCAACTGCATGGTCAGGTACGGCGCATCGCCGCCGGTGGGGAAGCCCCGCACCTCGACATTGGCACCTGCCGAGCCACCCGAGGTTTCCACGTAGATGCCCGGAACAATTTTCAGCAAGTCGGCCGTGCTGGAGGGCGCGGCTTGCTTGATCTGCTCTTCACTGGCGGTGGTGATGGAGAAGCTGGTGGCCAGCTTTTTTTGGCCGGTGTTTTGGGCGGTGCCGGTAACCACCACGGCATTGAGTGTGGTCTTGTCGGCTTCATTTTGGGCGCGGCTGGCGGCTGTCGACTTGGCCGTGGCAACTGCTTCCGACGTAACGGCAGCGGCTGGTGTGGCCGTAGCTGCAGAGGCTTGCGGCGCGGGAGGCGCGTCGGCAGCGTGTGCGACTGGCGCCAGCGCGGCGATGGCCAGACAGACCGGCAAGACCTTGAAAGAGCGGATCGGGGACATGGGGTACTCCGTTGTTATTGAGTGAGCCGAGGGGTGTTAGTGCATCGGCAGGTGGATTGTGCGATTCAAATGACATCGATGTCATTGGTACAAACCCGCACGCCTTTTGGGCCTGCAAGCTACTGCAGGCGATGCGAAGAATCAGGTGCCGCGCACCATCAACTCAGTGGGCATGATCTCGCTGTGGGCCGGCAGACCGGCGATCAAATCCAGCACCTTGCGTGCCAGCAACACACCACCGTGACGCCAGTCCTGGTGCACGCTGGTCAGCGGTGGCGCAAAGGTTTGCGCGGCCGGTGAATCGTCATAGCCCACCACCGACACGGCATCGGGAACCGATAGCCCGGCGTCGGTGACCGCGCGCACCGCACCCATGGCCAACAAATCGCTGGCGGCAAACAAGGCGTCCGGTGGCGTGCTGTTGCGTGCCAGATAGGCCTGCACCGCAGTGAAGCCGGCGCCAAACGTGAAGGCTGCCGGCACCAGGGTGTGCACCTTCAGGCCGGCGCGTTTCAAACGCTTTTGAAAGCCCAGAAAACGTTCGTTGATTTCGGCGTGGCGCGTGTCGCCCAGAAACACCAATTCGCGCCGGCCCAGAGCCAGAAAGCGCTCGGCCGCGCAGGCACCGCCGTGGTAGTTGTCGCTACCCACGACCACGCCCTGCGACTGTCCCTTTTCTGCGCCCCACACCACATAGGGCAGGCCACAACTGGCCACCGCGGGTACCGCTGCGCCGTGTGCGCCTTGGCCCAGCAAAATGACGCCATCGGCCGGCATGGCCAGGCTGCCGTGGCTGATGCTTTGCATGGCGGTCAGCAGCACGCTGTAGCCGCGCGTGGTCAGCTCTTGTGTGATGCCGCCCAGCAGTTGCAGCGGGTAGGGTTCAGACATAGGCCGGTCGGCGTCCGGCTGCATTTCCAAGACCACGGCCACCGTGTGACTGCGCCGCAGACGCAGGTTGCGCGCGCTGTGGTTGAAACGGTAACCCACCTGTTCGGCCAGCGCCTTGATGCGGGCACGCGTTTCGGGTGTCACCATGGGGCTGTCACGCAAGGCCCGCGATACGGTGATCTTGCTGACGCCGGCCAATGCCGCCAGGTCTTCCATGGTGTGGTTTTCAGGCGCGCTGATGCTACTGCTTTTCATGTGCGATGGTCCTAGGGTGCACCCGCTACAACAGTACCGTTGCAAGGCGCTGGCGCACCTCGGGCGCCATGGCCTCGGGTTGGGTGATCAGCGCGCCGTGCAGCGCGGTGTGGGCCGGGCTGACAGGCCGCTCGGCGCCCAGCAGGCGAATCGTTTGCGCGACCACGCGCTGGGCGCGCTGGGCATTCTGCTGCAGATTGGCCAGCACACTGTCGGTCGATACATGGGCCTCCACCGGATGCCAGCAATCGAAGTCGGTAACCATGGCCAACGTGGCATAGGCCATTTGCGCCTCGCGCGCCAGTTTGGCCTCGGGCATATTGGTCATGCCGATCACGCCCGCGCCCATGCTGCGGTACCAATGCGATTCGGCCTGGGTAGAAAACTGCGGGCCCTCGATGCAGACATAAGCGCCGCCTTGGTGCAGGGCAATATCACCACGGGTCTGTGCCGGCTCTTCGGCCAGTACGCCGCGCACGGCGCGGGCCAGCGTGTCCGATACCCGTGGGCAGATAGGCTGCGCCATGGACACGTGGGCCACGGCACCTTGGCCAAAGAAACTGCTTTGGCGGTGCCGGGTCAAGTCGATGAACTGGTCGGGCAACACCATGTCCAGCGGCTTGAAGGTTTCGCGCAATGAACCGACGGCGGAAACCGACAGCACGTAGCGCGCGCCAAGCTGCTTGAGCGCATGGATATTGGCGCGGTACGGCACTTCGCCCGGCAGCAGCCGGTGGCCGCGTCCGTGGCGGGCAACAAAGGCGACGCCGACGCCGTGCAGGTGACCGCTCACGATCACATCCGATGGTGCGCCAAACGGCGTGTCCAACACATGTTCCTGGGCGTCCTGCAAGCCCTCCATTTGGTACAGGCCACTGCCGCCTATGATGCCGACCAGTATCTGGGTCATGGTTAACGATGCTTCCAATGTGGTTTAAAGAAAATGCCCGCCAACACCGCGGTTGGCAAATCTGTACAAATGCACGGAGCGAGAGTAGCATGGGCTGGCAACCAGGAGTTCGCCATGCAGGTCCAACGCATTGTCAGATTCGCCGCCGCAACGGCACTGCTGTGGGCTAGCTCATCCTGGGCGCAAACGCTTACTGTGGTGACGGAGGAATACCCGCCGTATAACTACATGGATGCCAGCACCAAGAAAATTTCGGGCATGGCCACGGAAGTGGTGCAGGAAGTCTTGAAACGGGCCAAACTCGACTACAAGCTCGACCTCTACCCCTGGGCCCGCGCCTACCAGTTGGCACAGGATGCACCCAATGTGCTGATTTATTCCATTGGCCGGAGCGAGACGCGCGAAAACCTGTTCAAGTGGGTCGATGTGATTGCACCCTATGACGTCTACCTGTACCGCCTGAAGAGCCGCGCCGACATCAAGCTTGCCGATGTTGCCGCGATCAAGAACTTCAAGATTGGCGCCGTGCGTGACGATGTGCGTGCCCAGTACCTGGAAAAAGCCGGAGTCGCAGTCGACCTGGTGACCGAGGATGCGTCCAACGCCAAGAAACTGGCAACGCAAAGAATCGACATGTTTCCCATAGACGAGATGGCCATGGTGGCGCTGAACAAGCGCGAAGGTATTG
>JACXTT010007012.1_pt1 | contig 15974 bp, 21 predicted proteins | sample 9270951 | NCBI WGS metagenome assembly JACXTT01 (sample SAMN15532306, study PRJNA645909) | rock metagenome | isolation source: weathered quartz diorite | place: Puerto Rico | collected 2017-06-21 | reverse complement strand
CATGTCAAGCACTGGTCAAAGTGGGCCCAAGAGCTGGACGTGTCCCCTAACGTGGTAGCGCCGGTAGTATGAAGGCGAATACGCTGCCGAGCGCGAAGCTCGCGAGCGCGAGACCGTAAGGCATCGCACTGATGCGCCGTAGCCTGCGGCATGTGCGCGCTACTGCCAGCATTCCGGCCGCGAGCCCGAACACGAGCTGGTACTGAGAGCCCCGCGGGAACGCTAGACGCTCAAGTGTCCCATCGTCTACTCAGTCAATCCTGCTCGGCCCCGGTGCACCGCGACGACGTCTGCAGCCTTCTTGCCGAACTACATGGATACCGCGAGAACGCGGCGTCTAAGCGAGTAGCGCTGCTAGCCGCGGAATCGCCTGCTCAATGCGCGCCTTCAAATCAGGCGTGTCCGGTGCGAACGTCACACTCTGCGCTCGGGCCCCGTTCATGCGAAACACGCTCAGCTTGACGCGCTCTCCCCCAGGCTCGAGCCCAACGCCCGCGTGGGCTCCGAGCTTCTGGGCCACTCGTTCAGCGTGTGCCTCAAGGTCGGTAAGGTCGAGCATCGCTTCTCCTCCTGAGGACGCCGGCATGGCTGTCAGCGAGACTGGCCCGGGAACCTAATTATTCGACGACGACATTAGGGCATGCGGCCGAAGTTTGTGGTGACGAATCGTAAATGGCGACCACGAAGGACGACTTATCGGCGCGCGCGGCGGGAATTGGTCCGCGTTGCTGTCGGGCCCGCTGGCGGAGATCTCGTCCGCCTCAAGCTCGTAGCCCACCCCAACGTCAGCGGCCAGCCTTATCCAGGCACGCCCCAGCGCCTATCGTGACGCCATCCACGGGAGGGCCTCATGATGTAAACAACAATCGGCTTACTTGAGAGCTTTAGCACTCGCGAACAGGACCGCAGCGGCTTGGGGTGGCTGCGCAGCGCCATGAGATCGAAGCTTTTGCGTTGCGCGAAGGGTTCGCACTCGGGTCCTGGCACCAGGATGTGCGGACCGGCGCGGGAGCGGACACTGTTTGCCCTTCCTGATTGATGGGTGACAACCGGAAAGGACCCGTTTGATTTGGTCGGAGCGCCGAGATTTGAACTCGGGACCCCTTGCACCCCATGGAATCCACAGGTGCAACAGCCTGCAACGGCTCGCGCTACGCTGAGTGCACCAAAGCCTGAGATTTTCGGCACTTGATGGCATGCTTGCGATTGCGTTCCTTTGCACTATGATGCATGCCGTTGCAGCAAAAAGGGACCACTGTGGGACCACTCAAGAGCGTTGCACGGTTGACAAGTGGTCGCGTGGAATCGCTCAAGGCACGGGACCACCGGTACGAGATTAATGATCCGGCGTGCGCCGGATTGCAACTTCGCGTCTCAGATACCGGCGCAAAATCCTGGCACTGGCGGTTCTACTGGCATGGTAAGCGGGCGCGCCTCGTGCTCGGCGTGTGGCCGAAAACCAGCCTCGCCGCAGCGCACGAGAAAGCGGAGGCGGCACGTGCCCTCCTCCGCCGCGGTATCGACCCACGCCGCGCCGGCCTCACCGTCGCGCCGCGCGTAAAACCGGACAAGCTAGCCGAGGGTGGACCACCCGGGCATTCGGTCGAGCATCTCGCTCACGAGTTCATGGCGCGACATGTCCAGCGCCAGCGCCGACGGCCGGAATACGTGCAGCGGATCCTCGATGCGAATGTGCTGCCGCGCTGGGGCAGCCGCGACGCCCGTACGATTAAGCCGCGCGAAGTCATCGAGCTGCTGGATGAGATCGCCGACCGTGCGCCCGTCATGGCCAACCGCGTGGCCGGCATCCTGTCGCAGATGTTCCGCTTCGGAATCCACCGCTCGATCGTCGAGACCACGCCCGTACAGCTCCTCTACCGCCCTGGCGGCAAGGAGAAGCCCAGGGCGCGAGTACTTTCGGAGGCAGAACTCAAGGCCTTAATCACGAACCTGGATGACGCGTGCCGCTTCCAGCGTCTGCCGCACGTTCTGCGAGTGCTCCTCCTCACCCTGCAGCGCCGGAGCGAGCTCGCTCTCGCCGAATGGCGCGAGTTCGACTTCATCGAGAAGACATGGACCATCCCTGATGAGCACGCCAAGGCAGGGAAAGGCCACGTGCTTCCCCTCTCCGATTGGGCTATTGCGGAGCTTCAGAAGCTCAAGGTCATGGGGGGTGGGGCGCGCTACGTGCTTCCGAACGCCGACAAGTCAGGGCCGGCCGATCCCAAGTACATCACGCGGAGCGTTGCCCGCTGCCTCAAGCGGTTCAAGAGACACGGGGTCGCCGCCTTCACTCCGCATGACCTGCGGCGCACCGGCCGCACCGGCCTGGCGAAACTTGGCGTGAAGGTGGATATCGCCGAGCGGGTGTTGAACCACGCCCGCGAGCGAATCGAGGCGACCTACGACGTACACGGGTATCTCGACGAGAAGCGCGAGGCGCTTGAAAAGTGGGAGAAGCACCTGGTGGAGCTGCGCGATGCCGCTCTGTCGTCCAAAGAGCAGGATCGCGCCAGTTGAGAAGCGCGAGGCTCAGCGAGCCGCGGAAAACATCGTGGATGCCGCGAAGAACCTCCTCGCCCGTTTCCCTCTGGCTTCTCTGGCAGGGGATCCGTCTGCCGACATTTCTCTTGCTGGCGATTCTCGAGCCAGTCGTCAGGCTCGTCTTGGGCTCGCTCGCCTTACTCGGGGTACTGACCGCGTTCTTCTGGAGGCTTGTCGGGCCGCCGCACTTCCCGTTTCTGTTGGTGCTTGGCGTTTCACTCGGCTTCGAGCTTGTCCTGATCATCTATCGCAAGCTGCTCGGCGTTCTCAGCCCTTAGTGCTCAAGGCCCATCCGCTCGAATTCCCAGACGCACCCACGCTCTACGCCGGGAGCAGACATTCGCCCTTCCGGAGGCTATGCACCCTTACGACCCTTCTGCGACATCGGGATCGCTCCTTAGCAGACATTCACGAACGACGGAGCGGACGTTCGCTTGGGGCGCTGTCGACCCGCGGCGGTCACCCGCCGCGCCGGTAAAACACAAGGAAGCGGTCATGCCGCCGTTTCCGAGGTTACCCTGCGGCCGGCTAGGCGATAGGATGAAGGGAGGGCACCTCTCCGAGGTGCCCCAACCCAAGCGCCTCTTTCGCGTCAATCACCGAGGTCCTGCCTAACGATAGTGGCAACAGAAGGCCCCGGCAGGGGCCCAACTACGATCTGAGCGAGGACCGTCCGCGAGTTCACGAGTATGAGTGAAAACGACTCCTGGTCAGATTGAAAGTCGATTGACCCCGAACAGTCCGCGCTCACCGTATACGTGCCAGTGTCGGCATACGGGAAACTAAAGCCACCAAAGTTAACCGACGGAAAATTGCGCTTAACTCCGCCTCGACCATCGAATGTGAGCAGTCCAACAACAGAAACAGGAAAGAACGCGTCCATCAGAAGTGGCGGATTCGGCGGCACCGGTGCGAACGTGGCGAAGACTCCGTTGGCAGTATAGACATAGTTACCACGAAGACTGTCCAGCGTGCATTGCTCGAGCTCCTGCTTCTGCAGCGAGCCGACGCCAACTTCACCGAGCGTGGTCGTTCCGATCGCGATCGTCCGCGCGCTCACGATGACGAAGCTCAGAGTCTCACCCGCATCCGGAAAGCTGACCGAACCAGTGCAGTCGGGACTTACGACGTACGTGCCGGAATCATGAACGGGAAAAGGCGGTCCTCCGGCAAGGCTCACCGACAGCGACCGGGAAACGCTTCCTTGTTTGTTGAAGACGTAACGACCCAAGAGCGCGACGGGCGCAAAAGCGTTGATACTGCCTTGAGGTCCTTGGAAGCTGTTAAACGCAGGGACGACGCTAAATACATAGGGACCCTCAACGCCCGAAGTTGAGCAAACGGCCCGATCGTTCGATGCCTGTGCTAACGCGGGCAGACCGCCAGCGATCCCGAGGAGCATGATGATGCTTATAGATTTCAGGCTATTACTCATCATGATGTGGTGCGACATGGTGATTCCCCTTTTAGTTGTAGTTACGTTCAGCGATCGTGAGAGACCTGACTACCCATCTTCATCTATGGCTCGCATCTAGCGAGCGATGGTTCGATTCGAGTTACTGGTGCCGCATCGTATGAACCCTCATAGCGATACTCCCTGACGTTCTGGGGTTTCTTTTGGGGGTAGCTTTTAGGGCTACATTGACGCGCTCGGGGTCAGCTCAACTCGACGAAGCGAAGTCCCACATAACGTACCCGAGGACCTTGTTGCTTAAGGTTCGTCGCGAACCGGCCTGCACGCTGCCGCTGCCCATTCACTTCGAACAGCAGCGATGTTACGGGGACGCCCGTACGTGTTTGAGCTAACGCTCTCAGACGTTGACTGTCAATGGAGGTTTCGACCCCTCGTGTCGTGCAGTAACGCGGACGTGCACAGTTACGCTCGCGCTGACGCTTGTTGTGAGCGGCGTCGACCGGGACGTCACCAATATCCCACAGCAGCGTGACATACGCGGGTCGGCTACCGGCGTCGCGGAGCCGAAGATCGCCGGAATTGCAATTGAGTGGCCGCTCTGGGTCGGTTTACACGGACAGGTTAACTGACCGCTCCTGGCCGACAGCACCCCTTCTGGGCTCGATCCGGAATGGCCGCTAGGGTCGGAATCGAAGGTCGCGCGTAGCTTGTTGACCTCGCTGGCCAAACCTCGCGCGGCGTCCCTCCGATACCCTACTAGCGTACCCCCACCAGAGCGCGTCCGCCGCCAAGAGGCCTACCTTCGCGATCCTCGCCAGCCACTCCGCAAGGGACGACCGCGTGTCGGCGGCAGCGCCGAACTCTCCTATGGCGCTAAGAACTGGAGGTTTTCGAGGAGGTCGCGCCTGAAGGATTCCAGCCACTGGTCGTCGTAGGGGTAGCTCTTGCCGTCCGGGCACGGCGCGCCGGGGTTGGGATTGCAGAACACCTTGACGCGCGGGCCGGTAGCGTCGTGGACACCTTCGCCGCCTAGCGCCTCCACGCTGACGACTTGCGGGTGCTGGAAAAACGTAGCGTTCGTGACGCGCTGTTGGGTGGCTTCAGCGACCAGCTCGGTCCACTGTTCCAGCTCCCGGTCGCGGATGGGCCGCCGGTGAATGGTGTCGCTCATGAGCGGAGTTTACCGTCGTGGGCTCCACATGGCTTAGGAACGTCCCACTCGCTATTCATTCGTGGTCGCCCCGCCCGGATTGCTTCGCTGCGCGGCGTGCGTGCACATTGCACGGCCTGCGCCCGGTTCCAGAGCTCATCGCTCACGATGCGCAGACGCTCAGCGTGATAAACAATGAGCTCCTCGGGATCGTCGATCAGCTCGCAGCGGCGAATGGCGCTGTCGCGAGGGCTACGAATCCAGCGGCTGCGACCCCAGACAACGTCACCCCCTGTAGATCGCGTTGTTCAGAATGCCGGTCCCCCGCCGGACGTCTCCGATGATGGCACTGCGCACCCATTCGCCATCTGCGCGCTTCCGGCCAGGAATAGCCCCGTTGCGCTTCCACGCAGCCCCCGGTGAGGGAACGCCCCGTGCGTTCAATTCCTGAGCAATCTGCCGCCCACTCCATCCCGAACGCGCCACTCGAAGATCTGCCGTACGATTTCCGCCTGCGCGTCCACGATTTCGATCTGGCGGGTGTCGCTCTGGGCGGCCGGGATGTACCCGTAAGGCCGACCGCCGGCTGGCCGGCCGTTCTTGGCAAGCAACTGCAGCTTGTTGCGTACACGGCGGCCGATCTCCTTGCGATTGGCCTCATTCATGCTGCCCTTCAGATTCAGCATCACGAGATCGTTGTCGCGTGCGTTGGGGCTGGATGGCCTCACCCCAGCGATGCAACAAACGAGCGAATATCGGCGGCGAGTAACTCGGGCTCCTCGGCGGCTGCAAAGTGACCGCCGCGTGGGAATTCGCTCCAACGGATCACGTTGTAACCACGCTCGACATAAATTCGCGGCGGAATGGGAAGTTCGCGCGGAAAATGCGCGATGGCCGTTGCGACGGTGATTCTCTGGTCCTTATTGAGACGCATCGGTGCGCGGCGACCTTCCCAGTAAAGGCGGATAGCGGAGGGCATCGACTGGGTGAACCAGTAGATCGAGATCGTGGTCAGGAGTTCTGTCTTGGTGAATCGACGTTCAACGTCGCCGTCGCAATCGCTCCAGGTCCTGAATTTATCAATAATCCATGCGGCCAGCCCGATCGGCGAGTCGTTCAGGGCGGGTCCGAGAGTATCGGGTTTCGTTCTCTGTAGGTGTGCGTAAGCGCCTTCGGCATCCGCCCACTCGCGCCGATGAACGAGGTATTCCGACTCTTCGCGCGAGAGCTGTTGTAGATCCCGCACGTATGGCTCGTAGGACCCCGGAATGTAGTTCAAATGCAAGCCCGCGAGCGCCTCCGGGTGGCGCAACGCGATCGCTGTCGAGACGCCTGCCCCAATATCACCGCCGTGCGCGATGAAGTGAGCGTAGCCTAGCGCCTTCATGAGCTCGACCCAGGCATCGGCGATCACCCAAACGCTATTACCAAGCCTCTGCGGGTGACGGGAGAACGCGTATCCCGGGAGCGACGGGATAACGACATCGAATCCCGAGTCCATCACTTTATCAGCGGGGCCAGCCAACAGTTCCCCGAGGCGAAGGAGCTCCGCGAATGTGCTCGGCCAGCCATGCGTGAGGACGATCGGCACCAATTGCCGGGCACGGCTCCGGATTCGTACAAAATGGACCTGGCCAACTGACGTATCTGCGACGAAGTGCGGATAGGTATTGAGCCGCTCCTCAATGGCGCGCCAGTCGAAGCTCTCGGACCAGAAATTCGCCAGCGCTCGCAGATAACCGAGATCCACGCCCATAGACCACCCGGCACCCGGGACCGACGTCGGCCATCGAGTGTCGCGGATCCGCCGCTTCAGGTCCGTGACTTCGGAATCCGGAACGGCGATTTGAAATGGCGTCGGAGCCACCGTCTCGGCGTGTCGCAGCGCAATCACGACTTGAATCGAGCACGATAGTCCTGCGGCGTGACCCCCAGCAGGCGGAAGAAGCTGCGGCGCATCGTTTCCTCCGAACCAAACCCGCATCGTAGCGCGATCCGCTTGACCGGTAGGCGCGACTCCAAAAGCAGATTCTGCGCCGCTTCCACCCTCAGCCGCTCGATCGCACGAGCCGGCGTTTGCCCAGCTGCCTCTGCATAATGCCGACTAAAACTGCGCTCGCTCATCCCCGCCTGATGGGCCAGCGCTGATAGAGAAAGATCGTCCGCCAGGTGACCTCTGATCCAGTCATGCAGCGCACCGAATCTGTCCTCTGCTGCCTGCAAAGCCAGAGAAGCGCTGAACTGCGCCTGTCCGCCGGGACGCTTCAGGAACACGACCAGGTAACGTGCCACGGCCAGCGCAACGGCACGGCCAAGATCTTGTTCCACGAGCGCAAGTGCTAGATCGATTCCGGCTGTCACGCCCGCCGAAGTCCACACTGGGCCGTCACGCACGAAAATCGGGTCGGGTTCGACGTGCACCGCGGGGAAGCGTTGAGCAAACCTCGCGCAATACTTCCAGTGCGTCGCCGCTCGGCGCCCGTCCAACACCCCGGCCGCGGCTAACAGGAAAGCGCCCGTGCAGACAGAGGCGATGCGTCGCGCCCGCGACGCTCGCTCGCGCACCCAATCGACCAGCACCGGATTCTCCGTTGCCGCCTCCGCGCCTTCCCCGCCGGCGACCAGGAGAGTATCGACCTCCTCACCGCGCTGCGGCAGCGGACCCGCTGCCAGCGCGACTCCGGCCGAGGACGTGGCGCCCACGCCGCCTTGCGCCACGACTCTGAGCACGTAGGGCCGCGGTCCCCCCATCTCGGCGGAACGATCGTTGGCAGAAGCGAACACCTGAGCCGGACCCGTGACATCGAGCAGCTGTACCGCCGGATAGGTGAGGACGTCGATGACGCGCGCCGCGTTTGGCGGGGAGCGAGGGGACTCTGGCGCGCCTGACGGTCCAGGCGCGCGTACGTTTGTTCTGTCCATGCCGAGCTCAGCACCTGGAGACACACATGATCCCGCATGATACCCATTTGCACATCGGTTCACTGCTGTTCGAGGGCATCGACCAGATCGACCTGACCGGACCGTTCGAGGTGCTGTCCCGTGTCCCGAACGCGACTTACCGAATCTATGGCAAGACGGCGACGCCGGTGCGTGATCTTAAAGGATTGTGGCTCATGCCCGATGCATCGCTGGCCGATGCGCCGCCGCTCGATGTTCTTCATGTGCCAGGGGGCTTCGGGCAGGAGGCTTTGATGGAGGATACCGAGGTGCTGGGCTGGATCCGCCAGCAGGCATCCGGCGCGTGCCACATTTTCTCGGTGTGCACAGGCGCGCTGCTCTGCGGCGCTGCGGGCCTCCTCAAGGGACGTCGAGCGACCACTCACTGGGCTTCGCTTCACCTGCTGCCTTACTTTGGCGCAATCCCTGTGAACGAACGCGTGGTCATCGATGGCGCCTGCGTCTTCGCCGCAGGCGCCACCGCCGGCATTGATGGAGCTTTGCGCCTCGCGGCGGAGTTGCGAGGTGACGAAGCCGCACAGGCCATCCAGCTGAACATGGTGTACTCCCCCGAGCCGCCTTTCGACAGCGGCACGCCTGAGACGGCGCCGCCCGTAATAGTGCAACAGGCGCGGCAGTCGCTGCGAGCCATTACTGTGCGTCGGGAAGAGACGGCACGGCGCGTGGCCGCAAGGCTTGGCATTGCCGTTCCGGTCACGCTCGGCGCCTGAGAGTCTTGGCAAGAATCGAGGGGTTATTGGCGCGCTCCGCTCGTCTCACAGTTCTAAATTTTCGGCTGCGGCGGATCTCTCGAGCATGTGTCGCGATAACACCACCCCACCTTAAACAGAGAGTTACGCAGATGACCAACTTCCCCGTTCATACGATTGAATCTGCACCTGAGCGCTCGAAGCCCGGTTTGAAACAGTTGCAGTCGGCATTCGGCATGATCCCTAACATCGCAGGAGCCGTGGCGACCTCGCCAGTTCTTATCAACAGCCTCGTCGGGCTTTTCGGGAACGTGCATGGCGGCAGCTTCACAGAAGCACAGGTCCAGACCGTCCTGCTCACCGACGCAGTAACGAACGCCTCCACTTGGGCCGTCGCGTTCCATACGGCGCTCGCGCTGAAAGAGGGGATCGACCCGGCGGACGTACAGGCCATCCGCGAGGGCCGATTACCGAACGACAGCAAGATTGCTGCGCTGTCTGCTCTGGCAAAGACGATGATTGAAAAACGAGGACGTCTCAATGATCAGGACGTCGAGCGATTCATCGCCGCGGGTTTTGGCAAAGATCACACGCTTGAGGTCATTGCCATCGTTGCTGCATCCACGATCACGAATTACACCGGCAGCATCACCAAACCTCCTCTCGAGGCGCCATTTCAGGCTCACGCCTGGGAAGCGCGAGATCCAGCGGCTGGAGGTGAGCGGCGACGCGTGGGCTAAATGAATGGGTGTACCTACAGGGAGTCCGACATGAAACAGATGAACTTAAATCGTCGCGAAGTCCTCGCGGCCTCACTCGGGGCCGCTGCGGTCACGATGCTACCTCGCGCCCGCGCAGAGGCCGCGGAGCACGCCGCCGACTCGACAGAAGGTACGGCGATACCGATGAACGAGACGAGGACATTTACCAAGACCGCACCCCCGGCGTGGCTCCTGGCGTTTTGGAAAGAGATCGATGATAAGACCTGGGGCAAGGGATTTGACTGCTTCAAGGAGGATGCCATAGCGCACCTGGGTGTAGGCGACTGGCACGGACGTGAAGCCATTCGCGCGAACTTGCGTGCGTTCGTGGATAAGAACTTCACCGCCCATCACGAAGTGGTCGAATACTGGGACGGCGGATCGCTCAAGGTGTTTCGGGGATCTGTGACTATGAAACCGAACGATACGAGCCAGCCGACAGTCAAGCCGGCGATGACGCACTTCTTTTATATGGATCGCAAGGACCCGACCAAAGTCGCTGCCTGGTACGGCTCGGTCGGACCGGTGGCGTTCTAGAGGCGATCTCTTTTCTTAAAAGGAGTGGTTGATGTCTGGAAAACTTTCAAGCAAGGCGGCGCTCATCACGGGAAGCTCGCGTGGTATCGGCCGTGCTGTGGCACTGGCCTTCGCGAGAGAAGGAGCCGCGCTCATCGGCGTGCACTACGCCCGCAACGCGGACGCTGCTCACGCCACGATCCGCGAGATCGAGGCATTCGGATCACAAGCCGTCGCCATCAAAGCGGACTTGAGTCGCGGGAAGGAAGCAACCGACAGTATCTGGGAGCAGTTCAAGGCAGCCGCGATTGCCGCCACGGGGGAGCCTCGGCTCGACATTCTAGTCAACAATGCAGGCGTGGCACCGGCGATTCCCCTGTCTGAGACCAGTGAGTCCGTCTTCGACGAGGTCCTGACGGTCAACTTAAAGGCACCGTTCTTTCTGATCCAGGCTGTTGGCGATCACATCCGCGACAATGGACGAATTATCAACGTTTCGACGGGCTTTACGCGTGTCGCCGCTCCAACGCATCCCGCCTACGCCGCGTCGAAAGGTGCCCTTGAAACCCTTACCCTAGCGCTTGCCCCTGAGTTCGGCCCTCGCGGCATCACGGTAAATACGGTCATGCCGGGTGTGACGGAAACTGACATGAATGCGGCGTGGATAACCTTACCGGGGGCGCGTGCCGGCGCGGAGGCCGTGTCGGTATTCTCGCGAGTGGGGCAACCTGCCGACGTGGCTGACGTCATCACCTTCCTGGCCTCAAATGAGGCCCGCTGGACTACCGGACAGGTGATCGACGCGACGGGCGGCGCCCGGCTCTAACCATTCGCCCGCTAAATTATTAAGGTCACGCCAGCGGTGACGCTCCAACGTCCTTGAACACGCAGATCTGCCTTCCAGTCCTTTAGATGGCAGACGCCAGGAATGGTCAACCACTTTTCTACCAAGTTAGTCATGAGAGCTCGGAACGCCTGATCCGGGTTCCCGGAGACCTCAGCAAAGGCCAGGAGCATTCCTCCGAACCCATCAGCGACGGCCTGATATCGCGTGCGCCGCTCGCGAAGCTGCAGACGTACAAGCGACGGATGGACTGAACCTTCCCCTGGGCCTCGTCATTCAACACCGATTTCAATCCTGACTTTAGCGTTGGCTTCAGTCCCGAGGAGCAAAAACGCGACGGTGGCATCGCCTACAACTATCGTCGCGAGGGCGCGTTGAAGCCTTGCGGTACGGATTGGGACCAAGCTCATCGATATTGGGGAAGTGGACGACCGCCGTACTAATAGTCGGGATCAGGCCCCTGATTTGAACCTGTGAGAGGCCTCCGCAGGACGCCAAGGGACCTGAAAGGACAGTCCGGCCAAGCGGCGGGCCGTGTTTCCCCGTGACTACACGCGTATGTCTCATGGGAGAGGGTACTTTTCTGGAAATGATTGATTTGCTTGAGAGCGAGTGAAAACTTGGTCGGAGTATTTGGGGTGTTCGACCACTACTCTCCGAAAACGACGTGAAGTATCGGCGCAAAAAGGCCACATACTTCGCTTTCCTTTTACCTGCAACACCCGCAACGTGGTCCTCTCGACAGTTGCAACACTCATTACCGCTGTGATAGGCGAATAACATGAGGGTCGGTTCGCCCTTCGCCGTCCCGAGGACATCATGCAGGACCGCGCGCTCTACTCCATCCAGGAAGCCCGAAAGCTCCTCGGCAGCATCTCCCGCAACACTATTTACAAGCTTCTCCGAACCGGCGAACTCCCCAGCGTCGTGATCGGCTGTCGGCGGTTCATCTCTTCTGCGGCCATCGCCGAGTTCATCGCCAGATCGACTACGACCGTCAGCCCGTCGCTAGCCTCGACACGATCGCGCCTGGCGGGCCAATCCCTTCTCCCCTTGCCACTGCCGACCTCACGGCGAAACCGGGCTCATCGGGCTCGGAATTGATTCCATGGGGCGTGGCATGCGGCCGGCCAAGACTCGGCACGTTGTCGTGCTGACACCGTTAGAGCGCGACTCTCAGTCACCGGGGGGGGGTGGGCCAGATCCGCGAGGACGGATTCAACTCGTCAGTTGCGCAGTGGGCACTGCATGCGGGGGGAAGAAATTGGGTTGAGGGCAGGATAGCGAAGTGTCCGCGTTTGCAGCAGAAACCCTCTGATCTGCTGCTCACTGAGCTCGCCGTCATCGTCAGTTGCTCGTCGCCTCGCCGCGCTGTGAAGCCAATGGCCTTCCCCGACCGTGCGGTCGCGGACCTCCGCGTGCCCGCTCCGGCGTTCACCGGAGCACGTCGGGAAGTGATTCGAGATGTTGATACGCGGGCGGTAGCGCCCCGTGTTGTCCATTGGTGTCTAACAGCGTCGCGGCGAGTTAGTGCTGAAAAAATAGGCAAATCCTCCCCTTTTCTTTTTTCGAAGACTGGCGTAATCCTAACGGCGCGAGCGATTCAGCCATCACCCTGCCCTGAGCATCGAAGTCAACACTCGTACCCTCACCCGTGGCCTGCCGATCCACAAGACCGCTTCCGTCGATCACCGCTCGTCCCTCAGCCAACGAGAAGGAGCGCTTCGTCGCGCTCGCCGCCCGCGCAGGGATTTCTGAGTCCGCTCTTGCGCTGATTGCCATTCGCGACGTGCTGGATCCGGACGCGGAGCCGATCGGGGAGAGTGAGGCGTCGCCGGCGTTGGGCCCCGCGACGGACCGGATCACGATTCGTCTCCGTCCCGGGGACGGCGTTTCCATCGCCCGGCGCGCCACTCAGCGTGGAATGAGGCCGTCCGCTTACATTGCTGCGCTGGTTCGAGCCCATGTTGCCCGGAATCCGCCCTGGCCGGAGAACGAGCTCGCGACCCTCAAGCAAAGCGTCGTGGTGCTTGCAGGGCTGGGGCGCTTACTGGCGCAGGCCGCGAAGAGTGCACCGGGGATCGCGCGCGACGACTTGCAACGCACCCGGGCCGCCGTAGCAGCCTTGGAGCAGCGCACGCACGACCTCGCGAGAGCCGCGCTCATCAGCTGGGAGAGTTCCAGTGGGTAGGCAACCTTTTCGGCTGCAGAGCGACGGTGCGCCGTTCCTGAGCATCTTGAGCGAAGGCCGGAGGGGCCCAGCCGGGTCCGCTGGATTCTCCGGCGCTCAGGTCGAACAGATACGACGCACGGTGAGGCGCACGCCAGAAGTCATGGTCAAGGTGACCGGCGGGGGCAAGACGGTCGGCGCGGTCGTTGCTCACCTGGCCTACATCAGTCAGCGGGGAGAGCTCGAGATCGAGACGGACGAAGGACAGCGAATATCCGAAGCGGAGCAAAAGGCACTGGTCAAGGACTGGCACCTTGAGCTCACGGCCGGGCAATACCGCAAGCCGCTAGACCCCGACAAGCCCGGCCGCACCATCAAGCTGGCGCACAACATCGTGCTGTCGATGCCGGCGCCGACCCCACCGGAGAAGGTACTCGCCGCGGCCAGGGTGTTTGCGCGCGAGAAGTTTGGGGTTAAGCACCGCTACGCCATGGCACTCCACACGCACCAGCAGCACCCACACGTGCACGTGGTCGTTAAGGCGGAAGGGATCGAAGGGCGGCGCCTCCACATCGACAAAGCCATGCTGCGGGAGTGGCGCGAGGACTTCGCCCGAATGATGCGGGACCAGGGCATCGCGGCGAACGCCACGCCACGAGCAGTCCGGGGCCAGGGCAAGAAGGGAATGCCGCCGGCGCCTTACCAGGCCCAGCGTCACGGGCGTTCACGTGCCATTCGGGCAGAGGTCGAAAGCATCGCCCGCGAACTCAAAAGCACTGGAGCCGTCCGCGACCCGGCCCACAATAAGCTGGCCGAGAACCGAAAGGCGATCGTTGCCGGGTGGAAGGCCGTCGCCGATGCGTTGGACGCGCAGGGCGAGATCGCTCTGGCGGGCGAAGTGCGCTCATTCGCCACGCGGTTGCCGCCGGTGCTGACCGACCGGGAGCGGCTGGCGGTGGAATTCATTCGACACGTAAAGGCAGCGAGATCTGCGAGAACGCCGCTAGCTGAGCGGACCCGTGATCGCGCAGAAGAACGAACGCGCTAAAGGTCGGACTACATGAGCATCGACAACAAGCAGATGGAGCTCTTATTGCCGGTCGCCGCGCCCCAGCAGCGGCCGCGAAAGCCGTCCACGCCTGGTCTTCGAGGCAAGCAGCGTGTGGAACGGCTGCCGGAGATCGACCAGGTGCTCGGCACGCACGACGTCGAACGCATTACCGGTCGACACCGCTGCACGATCTACCGCTGGGTGTGCGCCGGCACCTTCCCGCCAAAGCGCGCCGGCGGCGGACGGGGCTGGCTGCGGTCCGACGTTGAGCGCTGGCTCAGCGGACCGAGGGTTCCTGCTTGACCGGCTGCACACTTGCTCCATACTGCTCGCATGGACTGGCGCACACGCATCAGCACCGATCCGAACGTCTGTCACGGTAAGGCCTGTATTGCCGGGACGCGCATCATGGTCTCTGTGGTGTTGGACAACTTGGCCGCCGGGACAGACGTTGCCGAGATTCTTCGCCTGTATCCGTCTTTGAAGCCTGACGATGTGGCGGCGGCGATCGCGTACGCCGCCGAGCTTGCCCGCGAACGGCTCGTGCCAACTGCGGCGTGAAATTCAAGCTCGACGAGAATCTGTCACCGACCCTGGCGGCAGGGTTCAGCTCGGCGGGTCACGAAGCTCACTCGACTCTCGACCAGACGCTCGGCGGCGCAGCCGATGAGCGCGTCATTGAGGTCTGCCGGCTGGAAGGCCGCGCATTGGTTACGTTGGATTTGGACTTCGCCAATATTCATCGTTATCCCCCCAATCGCTACGCCGGGATCTTGGTGCTCCGGCTTGGTACGCAGGCGCACGGTCCCGTAGCTGCCGCACTGGTCAACGCCCTTGAGCTGCTGCAGCGGGAGCCCTTAAGCGGTCGGCTGTGGATCGTCGAAGCGGGACGCGTGCGCATTCACGACTGACACCTGTCTCACGGCTTCGTCGCGTAGTTCTCCGCCAGATACCGGCTCTTCTTGCTTGAGATGTGATCAACGTCCGCGTGCCCCGCGCCGGTGCGCGCCAGCGTCGTTCCATGGCTGCCCGCCGGCGATCCTCGAAAACCCTTATCGCGTGCGAAGCGCCAGATCGTTTCGTCCGCGGCCCGATGCAAGCCCCAGCTTCCACATGCATGCTATCGGCCCAGTGCGGCGCCAGGATGCTGACGAGCCGGGGGCTCAGGTTCTCGTCGGAAGTGTCACGCCACGCTATGCGTCGCGTTCCGCCGCGTAGGCCAACACGGCTCGAATATGGTCTCTCGTCAGGCTCGGAAAGTCCCTCAGGACCTCGTCCTCGGTCATTCCCCCGGCAAGGTATTCCAGAACGTCCGTAGGCGTGATGCGCGTGCCGACCAGGCACGGCTTGCCACCACGCACGCCGGGCGTCACGTCAATGTATTTGGTCCAGTCCATCGTGTCTCCGAGGTTAGGAAGCGCTCGAGAAACGCCACGACGTGCTCTCGGGTGACCGTCGGAAACCCCGCCAGGAAATAATCGATCGAATCTCCGGCGTCGAGGTAGTCGAGCAGCGTCTGGACAGGAACGCGCGTACCCGCGAACACGGCCGTTCCGCCCATGACTTCCGGGGTGGTAGTGACCACAGGCTTGCTCATTCGCATACGTTACGGCGTGCGCACGTGCGGGACAAAATCGGCCGGTTGTAGGAGCTTCACGCCACCTGTGCGCTACCGCTCGCGTTCCTCCGCCTGGTCCTCCAGGAAATGGGACCACTCATGGGACCACCGGAGGTTTTTGAGATGCTCTGAAAGGCTGGTCGGAGCGCCGAGATTTGAACTCGGGACCCCTTGCACCCCATGCAAGTGCGCTACCAGGCTGCGCCACGCTCCGACCGGATTTGTTCTTATTCGAGTAAGCATCCATGCCGGCCGC
>JACXTT010007011.1_pt1 | contig 15975 bp, 13 predicted proteins | sample 9270951 | NCBI WGS metagenome assembly JACXTT01 (sample SAMN15532306, study PRJNA645909) | rock metagenome | isolation source: weathered quartz diorite | place: Puerto Rico | collected 2017-06-21 | reverse complement strand
AAAGGCTTGCCATTCAGCATGATCTTTTGAATGTACACATTCTTGTCGCTCTGATTCTTTACGTTAATGGTAAACGTTTTGCCATTATCCAGATTGATCACCGCCTTGTTCATCGCCGGACTGCCAATTGCATATTGATCTGATCCCGGTGCAACAGGATAAAAACCCAGCGTACTAAATATATACCATGCGCTCATCTGGCCGGTGTCGTCATTACCACCCAAACCATCAGGTGCAGGTTTGTATTGCGCCTTTAGGATCATGCGTATCTTTTCCTGCGTTTTCCATGGTTTGTCGGTCCAGTCGTACAGGTAAGCAACATGGTGCGATGGTTCATTGCCATGAACATAGTTGCCGATGATGCCGTCTTTGGTAATGTCTTCTGTTTCCGCGAAATATTTATCTGGCAAGTTATAGCTGAACAGGCTATCGATATAGGTTACAAAACGTTTGTTACCGCCCATGGTCTGGATCAACCCTTTTGGATCGTGCGGAACATACAACGTATAGTTCCAGGCGTTGCCCTCGATAAAACCTTGTCCAATGGTAGTAAAAGGATCGAACTTCGCACGGAAGGTACCGTCCATTAGTTTAGGATGCATAAAGCCCGATTTCGGGTCGTATACATTTTTCCAATTTTGCGAGCGTTCGATGAACTCCTCATAAATATCCTGTTTGCCCAGTTTTTTGGCTAATTGCGCTATGCACCAATCATCATAAGCATATTCCTGTGTGGATGATACCGAATTTCCGTTCTTCTCATCCGGAATGTAGCCCATATCGATATACTCGCCTATCCCGGCATAATCGCGGTGACGGGCGGTAGCCACACAAGCGTCCAAAGCTTTGTTGGCATCAAAAGGTGCATTGCCTTTAATCACGGCATCAGCAAGAACAGATACACTGTGATAACCACTCATACACCAATTTTCATTGGCCGAATTACTCCATATCGGTAGCATATGCTCCGGGCTTTGTTCGTAATGGGCAATCATGCTTTGCACCATATCGGCATTGCGTTTTGGTTCGATGATATTGAACAGCGGGTGCAGCGCGCGGTGTGTATCCCATAACGAGAAAGTAGTATAGTTGGTAAAACCTTCCGCTTTGTGCACGTTTTGATCTAAGCCCTTGTACTGCCCATCAACATCCATATAAATCGTTGGGTTGATCATGGCATGATACATTGAGGTGTAGAAGTTTTCCTTCTCTTCCTGGTTGCCATCGATCACAATTTTATGCAGTTCGGTTTCCCATTTGGTCTGGCCGTCAGCTTTTACCTTTTCAAAATCCCATCCCGGGCATTCGGTTTGCATATTAGCCATTGCGCCATCCATGCTTACTGGTGACAGCGCCATCTTTATTTTGATCTTCTCGCCCTCGCTGGTCTTGAAATCGAAATATGCCCTCAGTTGTCTTCCTGCGGCTTCAGGGAAATTTGGCGTACGGTTAAACTGTCCCCAGAAACCGCCGTAAACCTCGCGCTTGTCATATTTCTTATATCCGTGTGCGATGAATGGCTTGCTGAATTTCATGGCGAAATACAGCGTACGCGTGCGTGCCCAGCCATTTGTTGAACGGTAGCCGATCACAGTAGAGTCATTCACTACTCTCAAATATGTCCACGCATTTTTATCGGGGTAATTATAAATACCCGCCATCAGATCAAGCACGATGTGTGCATTATCCGATTTCGGGAAAGTGTATTGATGAAAGCCCACCCGGGTGGTTGTGGTCATTTCGGCCTGGATGTTGTAGTCATCCAGCTTTGCCTTGTAGTAGTTGGCTTCGCTTACCTCGTTGGCATGTGAAAATGCCGAACGGTAGCCGCTGCCAGGTTTGTCTGCTGTTCCGGGATTGAGTTTGAGGGTGCCTACGGTTGGCATCACTAAAAAGTCGCCCAAGTCAGAGTGACCGGTGCCACTAAAGTGGGTGTGACTAAAGCCGACAATGGTTTTATCGTCGTACTGATAGCCGGCGCAATAGCTGTATACCTTGGGATTATAATGTCCATCCAGCTCATAACCTACAGTATCGGTTTCGGGACTTAGCTGCACCATGCCGAAAGGAACCGTAGCGCCAGGGAACACGTGGCCCATGCGTTGCGTGCCAAATATCGGGTGCACATATTGAACTAAATTATCGAATTTTTTTGCTTGCGCCGATGCCAGGATGGGCAGGGCGGCCATTATTGAGAAGAATAACCGTTTCATTACGCCAAATATAACACGATTGAGTGATTATTAGGATTGTTGGTGGATTTGTTACGTTGGACTTCGGATTTGCGCGAGACTATCAAATCAAAGTGTCCCACGGGACAGTGAAATGCACGGAACGGGTGGAACAATGTGGAACACTCGCAATAGTTAAAAAAATCAACTATCCACCACCTAAAAACCACGTCCCGATGTGGATAACTTAAACGCAGTTTCACTATTGATTATCAATTATTTGTGTATTAAATTTATACTACCTACCCCGCCTGGTTAATTGTTCAATCTTAAACCCTTTGTGTTATGAAAAAGTTGATCCTATTAGCTGTGTGCCTTTGTTTTCTTTCTGCATCCGCACAAGTAAAACTACCCGAAACCAAAACTGTCGACAGTACCGATACCTATTTTGGTGTCACGTATAAAGACCCGTACCGATGGCTGGAACACATTAAAGATTCATCTGTTGTTAACTGGTTCAAGCAACAGGCCGATTACAGTAAGTTTACCCTGAACAATATTTCAGGACGTGATGAATTGATAGCCGAATGGAAAAAACTGGACAAGTTGCAGCCTCCGCAGATCAATGACCGTACTTACATGAAAGGGCGTATATTCTACCGCAAAACTATGCCCGGCCAATCGGTTGGTAAATTATACTACCGGGAAGGCATGAGCGGCAAAGAACAACTGTTATTTGATCCGTTAACCTACATGAAAGGTAAAACATTATCGATCCAAAATTTCGTACCCAGTTTTGATGCCAAATATGTTGCTATTTCTTATTCAGAGGGTGGCGCGGAGGTAGCCACTATAAAAATATTGGATGTGGCCACCAAAAAATTCCTGAAGGACAAACTTTACCCCACAGCCGGCGTTCAGGGTTGGAGTTTTGACAACAAATCGGTATTGTATATGTGGCTAAAGAGCGCTGATAATAAAGACGCCCAGGCCCGCTTGAACCCCAAAACCAAATTGCATATGCTGGGCGGCAAAACTGATGTCGATTTCTTCAGCAATGCTAGTTATCCTGAACTAAAGATCGAACCCAAAGCTTATCCATTCGTTTATCTGACCAATGATAATAAGAACTACGTTTTCTCGGGCATAGGTACTGTTCAGCCAGAGTTTGAGTTATACTACGCACCAATATCTCAATTCAGCTCCGGAAAGATCCAATGGAAAGCGCTGTGCACACCTAAAAACAAACTGGTACGGGGCTTAGAGCTGGTTGGTGATAAGGTGTTCGCTATTACTTACGATGGCGCCAAAAACTACAAGCTGCTATCAACTGACTTAAAACATGTAGATTGGGATAATGCCAAAGTAATAGCCGAGGAGAAGACTGATCTTACTCTTGAATACATTACCCACTGCAAAGATTATTTGTTCATGGTCTACAGCGATGGGATTAATAACCAGGTGTACAAATACAATCTTGCCACTGGCAAAACTTCTGAAATTAAACTACCATTTAGCGGCACTGCCGGCCTGTTTTGCGTTAACAATAAAACAAACGACTGCACGGTAGGCATCACTTCCTGGAACAAACCTTATACTGAGTTTGATTTTAATGCTGTTACCGAAGTAATGACTCCGGGAGTATTCAATAAAGCACCTGTATTGCCCGACATTTATAAAAACCTTGAGGTTAAGGAGGTAGAAGTGAAAGGGCATGATGGCGTGATGGTGCCGCTTTCTATCGTCTACAAAAAAGGCACTAAGCTAGATGGCAACAATGTTTGCCTGATGGATAGTTACGGTGCCTACGGCTATAGCATGGTTCCCTATTTTAGCTATCGTGAAAATGCGTTGGCTGTAAAAGGAATAGTTGTAGCCTATCCGCATGTGAGAGGTGGCAGCGAAAAGGGCGAAACATGGTACAGGGCAGGCTACAAGGCCACCAAGCCCAATACCTGGAAAGATTTTAACAGCTGTGCTGAATACCTGATAGCCCAGGGTTATACCAATCCATCCCGATTAGCTGGGACTGGCACCAGTGCGGGAGGAATTCTAATAAGCCGCGCCATCACTGAACGACCTGATCTTTATGCCGCGGCTATTTGCAATGTGGGTTGCGCCAATGCCATGCGATTGGAGTTCAGCGCAAACGGTCCGGTAAATATACCTGAGTTCGGCACTGTGAAAGACAGTGTTGAATGTAAAGCCTTGTACGAAATGGACGGCATGCAGCATGTGGTATACGGCACCAAATATCCGGCGGTTATTTGCGTTACCGGCTGGAACGACCCGCGTGTAGTGCCCTGGGAGCCCGGAAAGTTTGCAGCCGCTTTGCAGAATGCCTCAGCATCTGGTAAACCCGTAATACTAAAAGTAAATTATGACGATGGCCACTTCACCGAAGATAAGAATGTGACCTTTGCCAATTTTGCCGATCAGTTTGCTTTTGTGCTTTGGCAATGCGGTCACCCGGATTTTCAGTTAAAAAGTGATCGGAGTGCGAGCGTGAATAAGTGACAGATCGTTTTCTTCTCGCGCCAGTCTGTTACGAACGCAAGTTCCACTATAAAAATCTCTCCCCGACACGGAGAGATTTTTTATGATTTTACCATTCTGCCAAAAAGACAATTTGTAATAACGGTATGTGTTTTGCGATCAAAGTAGTAAATTCAACCTTTAAATAAAAAACATAAAAAATGAAAACATCCTACATTGTTATAATTATTATCGTTGCTATCCTGTTTATTGGCGGCTGTGGCTGCGTATCAAGCTACAATGGCATTGTAAGCCTTGATCAGAATGCACAGTCGAAATGGGGAACTGTCCAAACCGACTATCAGCGCCGTGCCGACCTGGTTCCGAACCTGGTTGCTACTGTAAAAGGTGTTGCTAATTTTGAAAAAAGCACTTTGGTTGACGTAACCAATGCACGTGCCAGGGCTACTTCCATCCAGGTTGACCCAACCAAATTGACTCCTGAGACTATTCAGAAATACCAGGCTGCACAGGGACAATTAAGCAGCGCATTAAGTCGCCTGCTGGTCGCTTCTGAACGTTATCCTGAACTGAAAGCTACTGAAAACTTCAGCGGGTTACAGGCGCAGCTTGAAGGCACTGAAAATCGTATAGCTGTTGCAAGGCGTGATTTTAACGAAGCAGTTCAGGCATATAATACGAAGATCAAATCGTTCCCGACTAATTTTATAGCCAGAATGGGCGGTTTTACTGAGAAAGGTTATTTCCAGGCAGACGCCGCTGCTGAAAACGCACCTAAAGTTCAATTCTAATTTAATTAGCGAATGAGTGAATTAGCGAATGAGCGAGTGATTAAAACTACCTGCCAATTCACTAATTCACTAATTCACTAATTCGCTAAATCACTAATTCATTAATCATGCCTATATTTAATGAGGACGAACAACTGCGTATCCGCAGGGCGATAGAGGATGCCGAGAGGCACACCTCGGGCCAGATACGTGTTTGTATCGAGAAGAACTGCAACGAAGAGGTGCTAGACCGTGCAGCCAAATATTTTCATCAGCTGGCTATGCACAAAACCAAGCTGCGTAATGGCGTATTGATCTACCTGGCTACCGTCGACCGTAAATTCGCTATTATTGGTGATCGCGGTATCAACAAGACCGTCCCGGCTAATTTCTGGGATGACGCCAAGGAGAGTATGCTTAACCATTTTAAATATGGCGACCTGGTTGAAGGTATTGTTACCGGGCTTAAAATTGCCGGCGATCATCTGCAAAAATACTTCCCGCATGAGGCTAATGGCACCAATGAATTGCCTGATGACATTGCCTTTATGGACGGCGAATAAAAACTAAGATCATGTTCAAAAAGATATTATTTATTACCTGTATAATGCTGTGCACGCTGCTCGCATTCACACAGGAACTTCCGCCCAAGCCTAACACGCTGGTTACGGATTTCACCAACACACTGTCGGATTCAGAGCAACAGCAACTGGAGCACAAACTGGTTGCCTTTGACGACTCTACCTCTACTCAAATAGCGGTTGTCATCATGAAATCAGTCGGCAGTTACGACATTAACGACTATGCACAGCGATTGGGCCGTGCGTGGGGTATTGGCCAGAAAGGTAAAAATAACGGCGTTGTAGTGCTGGTAGCTATAGGCGACCGCAAAGTATCCATCCAAACCGGCTACGGTGTGGAAGCTGCATTGCCTGATATTATCACCCACGAGATCATTCAAAATGATATCAGGCCGAATTTCAAGGCAGGAAATTATTATGCAGGTCTGGACGCTGGTACAAATGATATTATAAAATATGTAAAGGGCGAGTACAAGTCGCCAAAAAAACCGGAACAGGTTAAGAATGTTGGTGGTAGCGCCGTAATACTCGTCATTATCATTGTAGTGATACTGATCATCATTTTCCGCAACCGTGGCGGCGGCGGGCATATTATCGACAGTCGTGGCGGCGCTAGTCCGTTCTGGTGGTTCCTCGGTGGTGCTATGCTCGGTCGAGGGAGCGGCGGCTGGGGAGGTTTCTCTGGTGGGAACGATGGTGGCAGCTGGGGTGGCGGCGATAGCGGAGGTGGCTTCGGCGGTTTTGGCGGCGGCGACTTCGGTGGCGGCGGCTCAAGTGGAAGTTGGTAGTTAGCTATTAATCCTCAAGATGCATCAACGGGACTATTTACTAACCGAGGCGCAAAAGCTGGCGTTACTCCTTGCAAAATTAATGGGCTTAAAATCCGCCGAAGAGTCCGACAAATTTGCGGCACAGTTTAATGATATTTTACAAGATGAATTTAACATTGACCTTATTGAATTAATTGCATTCAACGAGGATGAATTTATTAGCCATTTAAATTCAACGCCCTATAGCGTTGAAAAATTAAATGCGTTAGCAAAAATGCTCGACTTGTTTACACAGTCCTATAAAGATGATAACGAAACTGATTTGATGCTAAGAAAAATCCTGGTCATTTTTGATTTTTTAGAAAAACATCATCGTTATTTGTCGATAGAAAACATCAACAAAAGAAATACGATCCGTAAATATCTTATAAACTCATGAAGGAACTCTTTTGGAAAAAACTTTCCTCCCGATATATTCATAAAGGCCCGTGGGCTACGCTACGAACAGACAAATGCGAAATGCCAAACGGACATGTGGTTGAAGACTACTACGTACTCGAATACAGCAACTGGGTAAACGCCGTAGCGATTACCGAAGACAATAAAGTACTGATGGTGCATCAATACCGTCATGCAGCCGAAATTGTTTCGTTAGAGATTCCCGGTGGTGTGATCGATCCGGGAGAAGAACCGCAGCAGGCCATGCGCCGCGAGCTGCTGGAGGAAACCGGTTACCAGTTTGATGATTTTGAATTATTGTCGGTGGTTTATGCTAATCCGTCTACTGCCAATAACCATACCTATTGTTACCTGGCCCGTGGAGGCAAAAAAGTACAGGAACAACACCTGGACGAACAGGAAGATATTGTAGTGGAGGAATTAACTCTTGCTGAAATAAAAGACCTTTTGCTAAACAATAAAATAGCCCAATCATTGCATTGCACCGGGCTGTTTTATGCATTGATGAGATTAGGCGAGCTTTAAATCAGCTTTGCAATGGGTTAATCTATGCTGGATTCCTATAATAGGAAAATCCATACTATTTAAGTAAATTTGTATATGTCTCAAGCCTGATTACAGGCAATATATTGAAGTTAATCCAGATGTTCGGTTTGGTAAACCAGTTATAAAAGGTACCAGAATTACTGTTTATGACGTGTTACAGTGGCTGGCGTCCGGTTTAACCCATGAACAAATACTTAGTGATTTTCCCCAACTCATCGAAGATCATATTTTAGCCTGTCTTGCTTACGCCGCCAATAAAGAAAGAATTATTAAGGTGGCATGAGTATACGTTTAATTGCCGATGAGAATATTTCCTGGCGAATTAAAAAGCTGCTTCCACAATGGGATATCCTGCCTGCAAACGAAATTAAAAAAGGGCAAAGACTATCTGACGTTTACATTTGGAAATACGCCAAAGAAAAACAGTTTACCATTTTAACTTTCGATGAAGATTTCACTGAGATACAAAATCTTCTTTCTTCCCACCGAAAATAATCTGGCTGCGGACAGGTAATATCGGAACAGAAGAGATTTGCAACAAACTAGTATCCCTTGAAGAAGAAATAGACAGTTTTCTCAAGAACGATGATTCAGGAATATACGAAATTTACATCTAGAATTTTCTATACAACAAAAAACGCCATTGCTTTCACAATGGCGTTTTCAATATCAATTAAGTCAATTAAGACATTTTTAACTTCTTCTGAATATCGGCTACGTAGCCTTTGAATTTTTTATCGGTATCAATCAGGTCTTCTACGGTCTGGCAGGCATAGATCACGGTTGAGTGGTCGCGGCCGCCAAAGAAGCTACCGATAGATTTTAGTGAGCTCTTGGTATGAGCCTTTGCCAAATACATTGAAATCTGGCGGGCCTGAACGATCTCACGTTTGCGGGTTTGAGATTTCACCATTTCTATTGGCACCTCGAAATACTCACACACCAGGCTTTGGATATACTCCATTGAAATTTCTTTTGAAGAATTTTTTACAAAGTTCTTCAGCATCTGTTTTGCCAGGTTCAGGTCGATCTCCTTGCGGTTCAGGGTTGACTGGGCCAGCAGGGAAACCATAGCGCCTTCCAGTTCACGCACGTTGTTATCGATGTTGTGAGCTACATATTCCACTACATCATTTGATAACTCGATACCGTCCTGGTATATCTTATTTTTAAGGATCGCCATACGGGTCTCCAGGTCTGGAACCTGCAGATCGGCTGATAATCCCCATTTAAAGCGTGACAATAAACGTTCTTCCAAACCTGCCAGGTCTTTAGGCGCTTTATCTGATGTAATAATCAGCTGTTTGCCTGACTGGTGCAGGTGATTGAAAATATGGAAGAAGAAATCCTGTGTTTTTTCTTTACCGGCAAAATTGTGCACGTCATCCATGATCAGCACATCGATAGCCTGATAAAAGTTCACAAAGTCGTTAATGTTGTTGTGTTTAAGTGCATCCACAAATTGCTGGGTGAACTTTTCGCATGATACGTACAGCACCAGCTTATCCGGCAGCTTTACGCGAATTTCGTTTCCTATAGCTTGCGCCAGGTGAGTTTTACCTAAACCAACACCGCCATATATCATCAATGGGTTGAAAGAGGTGCCTCCTGGCTTTGCCGCTACGGCATAACCTGCTGAACGGGCCAAACGATTGCAATCACCTTCTACAAAGTTTTCGAAGGTGTAGTTTGGGTTCAATTGAGGATCTACATTCAGTTTTTTCAAGCCTGGTATCACAAAAGGATTTTTGATGTCCTTATTAATTGATATAGGAACAGGCATGGATTGATTTTTCGTCTCGGCACCATTGCCGTTTGACGGCATGTTGGTGGTGTACGGTTTACTCGATGATTGCTCTACTACAATGTTGTATTCGAGGCGTCCTTCTTCTCCAAGCTGCTTCTTTATTGTTTTACGCAGCAGACCTACATAATGTTCTTCCAGCCATTCGTAGAAGAACAAACTTGGTACTTGTATCGTCAGGACGCTTCCTTCCATGCGCAAGGCCTTGATTGGTTCGAACCAAGTCTTATAACTCTGCGCCGGGATATTGTCTTTAATGATTTGAAGGCAGCTATTCCAAACGTTTGTACAAGTTTTATCCATATATATTTTATTAAAATCTTGATTTTCACCCCTTCAGCGATAGACCCAAAGGGGCTGTTACGGAACATCGAATATTCAAAAAAAAACCTGATTAAAAAATTAAATTTTAAAATTTTATGTGATTAATTCACGTTTAATTAACACTTAACATTGCGTTTTTTTAAACAAAAATATTATATTCTCCACATTTCAAGAATACTGCCTGTCTGCATTGCTAAGGCATTTTTTTCATTCCCGCCGCGCAACTCACACACTTTATTAACATTTGTTTACACTGTCTACGTTAACAGATACTTAATTGTTTGTCAAAAAATGCTGAATATTAACAGTCGTTAAAATCTCGTTTCAACAAGATAATAATTCTTTTTTGGAAAATAAAATCAGATGTTCATTTGGAATAATACAGCGATCAGGGGAAATTTGTTTAATATTCTCCAAAAACAACCCGGAGGGCATTGGCTATTTCGCCTAAGGTGGCATAATTTTCTACCGCTGTTAATATATAAGGCATCAGGTTGGCTGCCCCTTTTGCAGCATAACTTAACTGTTCAAGCGCATTTTGCACAGCCCCAGTATCACGCGAAGCTCTAAGCACATTAATTTTATCGATCTGCATTTTGCGGATCGAATCGTCCACCCGGAAAAGATTATCAGCAGGTGCTTCTTCCTGTACAAAACGGTTTACTCCTACTACTATCCGTTCCCCGTTTTCAATCTCATTCTGATACTCGTAGGCCGACCTGGCAATCTCCTGTTGAATATAATCAAGCTCGATTGCCTTCACTGCTCCGCCCATGGCGTCTATTTTATCTATATATAATTGTGCCGCGTTCTCCAGTTCATTGGTCAACTCTTCTATAAAATAAGAACCGGCCATCGGATCAACCGTATCCGTCACTCCACTTTCAAAGGCTATGATCTGCTGGGTGCGCAGTGCAATTTTTGCTGCCGCTTCTGTTGGCAACGATAATGCCTCGTCATAGCCATTGGTATGCAGCGATTGCGTTCCACCCAGCACAGCGGCCAATGCCTGGTTGCTCACCCGCACTATATTATTCATTGGTTGCTGAGCGGTGAGTGTCGAGCCGCCGGTCTGGGTATGAAAGCGCAGTTTCTGTGCGCCTGGATCCGTCGCCCCTAATTCTTTGGTAATATGCGCCCACATTCTCCGCGCGGCCCTGAACTTGGCTATTTCCTCGAAGAAATTATTGTGACAATTGAAGAAGAACGACAGCCTCTTCGCAAACACATTAATATCTAACCCTTTATTCAACGCTGCCTGTAAGTAGGCTTTACCATTGGCTAAAGTAAAGGCCAGCTCCTGCACGGCGGTCGATCCTGCCTCGCGAATATGGTAACCTGATATGGAGATAGTATTCCATTTAGGAACTTCCCTGCTGCAATACTCAAACACATCAGTGATCAGCCGCATGGATGGACCGGGCGGATAAATATAGGTGCCCCTTGCTGCATACTCCTTTAATATATCGTTCTGCACAGTGCCCGAAAGTTGCTTAAGATCAGCGCCCTGCTTTTTTGCTAACGCGATATACATCGCCAGTAAAATAGAAGCCGTGGCATTGATGGTCATCGAGGTGGTAATATCCTTTAGCTGGATACCATCAAATAAAACCTCGATATCTTTTAGTGAATCAATAGCAACCCCAACTTTACCTACTTCACCATCGGCAAAGTCGTTATCCGAATCATAACCGATCTGCGTGGGCAAATCAAAAGCTACTGAAAGCCCCATAGTGCCCTGGCTCAGCAGGTAATGATAACGCTTATTGGATTCTTCGGCAGTTGAAAACCCTGCATACTGGCGCATTGTCCAGGGCTTGCCGCGGTACATATCTTTTTGAATGCCCCTGGTAAACGGAAATTCACCCGGAAGCTCAGTCATCGACGATGGCTGGCAATAAACCTCCTTTATCTCGATCCCTGAAGTAGTGGTGATTTTTTTTTGAGACATGTTTTGATTTCGGATTTCGGATTTTCAATTTCGGATTTATTAACCTTCGGAATTCGAAATTGGACATTCGAAATTCGATATAAAAAAAATTCGATATTAAAAGAGAGCTTCCATATCTTCCCTTATGATCTGCAATGCAATATCATAAGGGTTATCCTGCAAATGGCTTAAATGGGCCAGCACAGTTTTGCTAAGGTCAAGGCCGGTAGCAGTTTCGGGCAATGCTTTCACCGCATTGGTTACTACGCTTAGCGTATCATCCTTTACACGGGTAACTACCGCCCAGGCGCGGCTGCTTACATATACCTGCTGGGTAATATTATGTTGAAACTCATTGCGTATCTCGTTTGCTACAATGCTATGTAATTCGGCAGCAGACAACCCTGTCGCATGTAATCGAACTAGCATGCTGGCCGGATTTACCCGTTCGATAAACAAAACAATGCGTTCATAAGCTTGCAGGCGCAGAGGCAGGGTCTGGTTGCTGATGGTTTTCTTCAACTCCATTAATTGCAGGCTTTCCGATTTGTCCAGGTGAGGTTTTATTAAGTAAAAGGCCGCGTAAACCGTACCGATACCGGCCAGGGTAAATTTCAAAATGTCGAGTAAATAGCTTGATAGCTCCATATTGTTTATGTTAGGCAAAGGTCATAATAATTGACAGGCAACAAAAATCTGCAATTTACCTTATATTTGTATGTTTAATTTAAAATAAGATGAGTACTGCTGTTGAAACTGCATTAGCGCCCGTTAGCTTTACACAAGGTGCTGTTAAAGAGTTAAATAAACTGAAGGATCAGCAAGAGATCGGTGATGACTTTGGCCTGCGTGTTGGCGTTGAAGGCGGCGGTTGCTCCGGAATGAACTACGTTTTAGGCTTCGACCAGAAGAAAGAAGGCGATCAGGAATATCTAATTGACGGTATAAAAGTATATATGCACAAAGCACATGGTTTATACCTTGCAGGCATGCAGATCGATTTTCAGGACGGCCTGAATGCACGCGGTTTTACCTTTAATAACCCGAACGCTGCCAGCACTTGCGGTTGCGGTACGTCGTTCTCTGTTTAATTATATTTATCAAAATATTTATCGAAAGCATCCGCCGACTAGCGGATGCTTTTTTATTATATAGAAATTTATAAGGAAGCTACTTATGCAGTTGTAAGCTTTTTTCCTAATTGGCAATAAAATCTACTTTATGTATCATTCCTGACACTTTAAAAATAAATATGTGATATATAGGAACATTTAAGTTGGTTTATACGTAACAGTCAGCACCAATTAGTTATATATTTTTTGTGTTGTGAAAGTTTTTAAATATCTTCAGCCAATCTTACCTGCAGTCCTTGTATCAAATCCTGGATCAAAGTCACTTTTTAAGCAATCAATCATTCTATTTTAAACTATGAAGTATTTCTACATTCTTCTGTTTTTTTTATTTGCAACCTCGGTTTGTAATGCTCAGTTATTAAAACCCGGCTTTGATGCCAAAGAGTACCTGGAAATGCTTCGCATATCGCGACAGCAATTTAACGATCCCATTAAGGATGATCACACACCGTTGCCAAAACAATATGGACTTGTTTACCGTTCACCCGAAGGTCCGCTGAAAAATCGCTGGGACTTATGGGTGAATAATAAAGGCATCGCTGTTATCAGTATCCGTGGCACTACACCGTCTGATTTAAGTTGGCTCGAAAACTTTTACGCCGCTATGGTTCCTGCTAACGGCAAACTGCATATCAGTGATTCTGAAGAATTTGCTTACAACCTGGCCACCAATCCAAAAGCAGGTGTACATGTTGGCTGGCTGCTTGGTTTAGCTGAACTGTCAAAAACCATATTGCCAAAAATCTATTGGCTGAACCAGGTAAAGGGTGTCAAAAACTTTATAATAGTTGGTCATAGCCAGGGCGCTGCCATTGCATGTTTGTTACGTTCATATTTATGTGACCTGCAAAGCAAACAGCTACTTGGCAACGATATTACCTTTAAAACATATTGCAGTGCGCCTCCAAAACCGGGCAATATTTATTACAGCTACGACTTTAACTACCTTACCCGCAATGGCTGGTGTGTATCGGTAGTAAATGCTGCCGACTGGGTGCCGCAAACGCCGTTCACTATCCAGACAATCAGCAACTTTAATACGCCCAATCCGTTTGTCAATTTCAACGACCAAGTAAAGAACCAACCGTTTTTTAAACGCCTTTATATTAAGCATATTTTCAATAAACTTAAAAATGCTCCTGAAAATGCCCAGGATACTCACGAAGAGTATCTTGGCAAACTGGCATATACATTCGTACAAAAACAATTACCGAAATTTAAAGAGCCGGTTTATCTGAAAGACAACAGCTTTACCGCTTGCGGTACTCCTATTATTTTAATGCCTGATAATACTTACCACAAGCAATTCCCTGATGATCCGAAAGATGTTTTTGAACATCACATGTTCTGGCCTTACTACTATCTGGCCCAGGCAGAATATTTAAATCAATAAAAGGTTGTAACAAACCGGCGTACTGTATAGTCATATAGCACAGAATTCTGATTTTACGGTATGCCGGTAAAAACCTCGCTCAAAGAAAACGTATCGATAGCCTTACAATCCATAGCTGGAAACAGGCTAAGGACCTCACTTACCGCGCTTATTATTGCCATCGGCATTATGGCTTTGGTCGGCATTTTAACGGCTATCGGCGGCATCCAAAATAATTTGAATGACGCCTTTGCGAGCTTGGGTGCCAACTCCTTTACATTACAAAATCGCGGCGAGGGTCTCAATTTTGGTGGAGGCGGACATAGAAAAATATATCCCCAAATTACTTATGAACAGGCAGCGAGGTTTAAGGAGCAGTTTAAACTTCCGGTTAGTACGTCCATTAACCTCAGCGTAACCGGTACTGCGGTAGCGAAATATGGCAATGTTAAAACCAATCCCAATATATCAGTTACCGGTTCAGACGAGAATTACTTGATAACCAGTGGCCGCAAGATCGCTATTGGAAGAGATTTTTCTTCGTCGGAATTGCAGCATGGTGATAACGTGGTAATGATTGGTGAAGATATCAGGAAACGTCTTTTTAAAAATGAAGATCCCATCAATAAGCTGCTTTTTATCGGAAATTATAAATTCAGAGTAGTTGGTGTATTTGCGTCAAAAGGGTCGAGCTCTGGTTTTGGCGGCGATAAATTCTGCGTTATCCCTGTTTTGAAAGCCAAGCAAATGGATACGCTAAAAAATATCTCATTCAATGTAACGGTAAAAACATCCAATCCAAGTGTCCTGGATGCCACTATTGGTGAAGCCACCTCGGTATTCCGCAACGTACGGGGCTTAAATATTTCACAGGCAGATAATTTCGAAATATCCAGGAGCGATTCTATTCAAAAAGAGTTGGACAGCAATATTGCTGCTTTAACCATTGGCGGCTCAGCTATCGGTTTTATCACACTGGTTGGTGCTGCTATTGGACTGATGAATATCATGCTGGTTTCGGTTACCGAGCGCACGCGCGAAATCGGCGTAAGAAAGGCTATCGGTGCTACTCCAGCTATTATCCGCAAACAATTCCTGATAGAAGCTATTGTGATCTGCCTCATTGGCGGCGTCGGTGGTATAGTACTCGGCATAGCCGTCGGTAACCTGATAGCTGTTCAGATCAGCGGTTCATTTGTTATACCATGGTTCTGGCTGACCGTGGCTATCATAGTTTGTACATTAATTGGATTGATCTCCGGGTATTATCCAGCAAACAAAGCATCAAAACTTGACCCGATCGAATCTTTAAGATACGAATAGAGGTGAACGCTGAAAGGCGAAAGTAAAAAGCTAAATGCTGAAAAACTTCCCGAACTTAGCCAGTCAAATTCTTCTGACTTCTGACTTCTGACTTCTGACTTCTGACTTCTGACTTCTGACTTCTGACTTCTGACTTCTGACTTCTGACTTCTTACTTCTGACTTCTGTATTATGACTTATAACTTATCACATATTACTTCAAACTTTTATCTGATAACTTCAACCTTCTCTAATCATTCAACACTAACTCTACAATTATTTCATAACAAATTTTACTTCATATAATTACTAAATTT
>JACXTT010007010.1_pt1 | contig 15975 bp, 18 predicted proteins | sample 9270951 | NCBI WGS metagenome assembly JACXTT01 (sample SAMN15532306, study PRJNA645909) | rock metagenome | isolation source: weathered quartz diorite | place: Puerto Rico | collected 2017-06-21 | reverse complement strand
GCGGTCAAGGGGGCCCGTGACCTCCAGAGCTTCAGGCGCGTCTATCGCACGGATCCCGGGGAGAAGATCCCCATCCGCTTCTTCGCCCAGGGCTTCGAGTACCGGTTCCTGGGCGTGGTCCCGACCACGCGGCATCTGATCGGCATCGACGGGGGCCGCGACGCCGCGAAGACGATCTTCCTTTTGGGTACGGACGTGCAGGGGCGGGACCTCTGGTCTCGGCTCATGTATGCCACGCGCATCTCGCTCACCATCGGCCTGGTCGGGGTGACGATGAGCCTGGTCCTGGGCGTGGTCCTCGGCGGGCTCTCCGGCTTCTACGGCGGGATCGCCGATACACTCATTCAGCGGGTCATCGAGATCCTCCGCTCGATCCCCACCATCCCGCTGTGGATGGGGCTGGCGGCAGCCCTCCCCCGGGACTGGTCCATTCTCCAGGTGTATTTCGCCATCACCATCATCATCTCCCTGCTGGCCTGGACCGAGCTGGCCCGGGTGGTCCGGGGACGCTTCCTCTCCCTGCGCGAGGAGGACTTCGTCGTGTCCGCACGACTCGTGGGGTGCAGCCAGATGCGGACGATCTTCGTGCACATGGTCCCGTCGTTCATGAGCCATATCATCGCGGCGACGACGCTCGCGCTTCCCGCGATGATCGTCAGCGAGACCGCCCTGAGCTTTCTCGGCCTCGGCCTGCGCCCACCGGCGATGAGCTGGGGAGTCTTGCTGCAGCAGGCCCAGAACGTCCAGACGGTGGCCATCTCACCGTGGCTGATGCTTCCCGCGGTGCCCGTGATCGTCGTGGTCATGGCCTTCAACTTCCTTGGCGACGGCCTCCGGGACGCCGCGGACCCCTATGGCCGCTGAGGTCCGGCCGACGCTCCTGTCCGTCCGGGGTCTCCGGACCTACTTCCATCAGGACGAAGGCACGGTGAAGGCGGTCGACGGCGTGAGCTTCGACCTCTATTCGGGGGGCACGCTCGGCATCGTGGGGGAAAGCGGCTGCGGCAAGAGCGTCACCGCCCGCTCGATCCTCGGGATCGTGGATCGCCCAGGTCGGATCGTCGACGGCGAGATCCGGTTCCGCCGGCAGATCGCCACCGCCGCGGCCGACCGCGGCCCGATGGTGGACCTGGCGAAGCTGACTCCGAACGGCCCCGAGATACGGGCGATCCGCGGCGCGGAGATCGCCCTCATCTTCCAGGAGCCGATGTCCTCGTTCAGTCCCGTGCACACGATAGGCAGCCAGATCGTCGAGGCGATCATGCTCCACCGGCAGGTCGACCGGCGCCAGGCGCGCGAGCAAACGATCGAGATGCTCCGGCGGGTCGGCGTGTCCTCGCCCGAGCAGCGGGTCGACCAGCTCTCCAACCAGCTGAGCGGCGGCCTGCGCCAGCGGGCCATGATCGCGATGGCGCTGTCCTGCCATCCGAGCCTGCTCATCGCGGACGAGCCCACGACGGCGCTCGACGTGACCACGCAATCCCAGATCCTCGACCTCATGCGTCAGCTGCAACGCGAAGACGGGATGGCGATCATGCTCATCACCCACGACCTGGGGGTGGTCGCCGAGATGGCCTCCGACGTACCGGTGATGTATCTCGGCCGCGTGGTCGAGCAGGCGCCGGTCGACGAGATCTTTCATGCGCCGCGGCACCCGTATACCCAGGGTCTCCTGCGCTCCATTCCCCGCATGCGCTCGCGCTCGCGGGAGCGGCTCAACCCCATCGCAGGCGCAGTGCCGCACCCCTACGACCGGCCCTCCGGCTGCCCCTTCCACCCGCGCTGCCCGCAGTTCATGGCGGGGCGCTGTGATGCGGAGGAGCCGACCCTGCGGCCGGTCGGGGACAAGCACACGGTGAGCTGCTTCCTCTATCCGTGAGCGCCCTTCCCCCCAAGGTCTTGCTGCGGGTCACCGGGCTCCAGAAGCTCTTCCCGATCCGGAAGGGCTTCTGGAAACGGACGGTGGCCCATGTCCGCGCAGTAGACGGCGTCGACTTTCACATCGACGGAGGGGAGACCCTCGGCCTTGTCGGGGAAAGCGGCTGCGGGAAGACGACCACCGCGCGGTGCATCGTGCGGGCCATCGAGCCGACCGGTGGGGAGATCCTCATGCGCATCACCGGCGGCTCGGTGATCGAGGTGGGCCGGCTGGGCCGGACGGAGCTGCGGGCGCTGCGTCGGGAGATGCAGATGATCTTTCAGGATCCCTTCTCTTCGCTCAATCCCCGTATGACGCTGCTCGATCTCGTGGGAGAGCCGCTGCTGGTGCACGGCATGAAGAGCCGGCGGGAGCGCGAGGAACACGTCGCCGAGCTCCTCCGCCGCGTCGGGCTCCGGCCCGAGTACATGCGACGGTTCCCCCATGCCTTCAGCGGCGGCGAGCGCCAGCGCATCGGCATTGCCCGCGCCCTGGCGCTCCGGCCACGCTTGGTGGTCGCCGACGAGCCGGTCTCGGCCCTAGATGTCTCGGTCCAGGCTCAGATCCTGAATCTGCTTCAGGATCTGCAGGCCGAGTTCCGGCTGACTTATCTTTTCGTGGCGCACGATCTCAGTGTCGTGCGGCACATCAGCGACCGCGTGGCGGTGATGTACGTCGGGCGCATCGTGGAGCTGGCGGAGACCGAGGAGATCTTCACCGCGCCCAAGCATCCCTACACCGCGGCCCTCCTGGCCGCGGTTTCCGAGCCGGACCCGCGCGTGCGCACGCGGCGCATCATCCTCGAGGGGGAGGTGGCGAACCCCGCCTCCCCCCCGGAGGGCTGCTATTTCCACCCCCGCTGCCCGCACGCGATCGACATGTGCCGGACGCAGGCGCCGGCCTGGCAAGAGATCTCGCCCGCGCACTTCGTCGCCTGTCACCGCGCCCGCGAGCTCCAGCTCGCCGGGGTGGAGTGAGGCGCCGGCGGGACCAGATCCGGCGAGATCGGCAACTAGACCACGCCCGCTTCGAACGTGAGGCGAGTCGAATGCGGTGATTGCGCGCCCGTGCAACACCCTCACCGGATGAAGCGGTTCTGGATTTCTATCAGAGCACGTACAACGCAGGAGCAGGTCTCGCGCGTTGGGATCGCGCCGCGCTCGACCGGCCGCCCGCGGAGTGGCCGTGAGGCGTGTTGCTTGCGCGGCGGGAAAAGTCCCCACTGTCCACATTCTCACGTCCGTTCCCACCGAATTCCCACCTGTAGGAACCGACGGGAGGTTTCTTGAATAGGGTCGGGGAGGTTCGCCGCCGGTCAGGCGTGGATGCTGGGCCACGAAATACGAGAAGCCTTTTATCTCGTGCGGCGGCTCCACGACACGCCGAAGCCGGGCGGGTGGGCCACCGGGGCGCGGTCCGTCCCCTTGACAACCTCCCGTTGCGGGCGCAGAGTCCGCCCCATCAGACCCAGAGGGAGGTACTCATATGGGCAAGATCATCGATTGCCACAAGGTCAACCCCACCACCGACTGCCAGCATGTAGTCCGCGGGGCTACCGAGGAGGAAGTCTTGCAGAAGGCCGGTGAGCACGCAAAGGAGCACGGCCTGGCGCCATCACCCGAGCTGCTCGCGCAGGTCAAGTCGTTCATCGAAGACGACTAGCACGCGGCACTCCCTACAGGCCAGACGCGAACCCAGAGGTACTCTCTCGTCTCGGTGAAGGGGAGTGCCTGCCAATGCGTCCCGCGTGTTGGAGCCACGCCAGTATCATGGCACGCCCGTCACGAGCAAGCGGCTGTCTAGGCCGGCCCCTCAGGCTTCTCGCCTAGCGCGAGCAGCTCCATGCCAAGCCCATAACCCAAGAGATCATGCATCTGCCGGCGCAGGGCCTCGGTCAGCAGGAGGCGAGTGTACCGTAACAGCAGGGTTGGCCGGCGGGCGAGGTCCTCCGCAAGCTCCCAGGCACGAGCCAGGAGCTTGTCGGGCGGCAGGACCTCGGCAACGAGACCCAGTTCGAGCGCCTTCTGAGCGTTGAGCGTCTGCCCGGTCAAGAGGAAGTAGCGGCCCCGGTTCATGCCCAAGAGCAGCGGGTAGACAATGTGCATGCCGTCGCCCGGCACCACGTCGGAGGGGAAGTGCGCCGAATCCTGGAATCGGGCGGTATCTGCGGCGAGCACGATGTCGCACAAGAGCGGGATCTCGGAATGACGCCAGGCCGGCCCGTTGATCGCACTGATCACAGGCACCTCGATTTCGAGGAGCTTCATCAACAGGTGGCGGCCCTCCCAGTGGATGCGGTCGATCCGCTCGATCGACGGACGGGAAGGGAAGGACGAGGTGCCAGGGTTAGCCCGAGGCCCGGAGAACTCGGCGCCGGTGCCGGTGATGATCACCACTCGGTTGTCGCGGTCGGCGCCGACGTTGTAGAACGCGTCGGGCAGCTCGCCGTGCGGCAGAAAACCCCAGCGCAGCGAACCGCCATCGGTGTGCAGGGTCATCTGCAAGATGCCGTCGCGCCGCTCCATGCGGATCGTCCGGTACTTGTTGGCGTAGTCTTCGAACTTGCTCATCGCAGCCTCAGGGATGCGGTCCCCACGGGGATGCGGTCAGCAGCTTGACCTCCGCCTCGGCCATCTTGCCAGCATGGAGCGTGTAGGTTCGCGTCTCGTAGCGTGTCATGGTGGCCCTCCCGAGTTCGTGGTCGACCAGGTGGCAGGAGAGTAGTCTGACCGCGGGGAGCGGTCAAGGAAGTGAACACGCAAGCACGGGAGGAAGCCATGAAAGGCGTTGTGTTTCTCGGAGATCGGAAGCTGGAGCTCAGGGAGTTCGGCGATCCGACACCAGGCCCCAGAGACGTGATCCTCGAGATCAAGGCGTCGGGCATGTGCGGCAGCGATCTGCACAATTATCGCGCGCCGGCCCAGCCGGCCGGAGCCGTGACCGGGGGCATCAAGCGGCAGGCGGGTGTCATCGCCGGCCACGAGCCCTGCGGCATCGTCGCAGCGCTGGGCGCCGGCGTCACCGAGAAGGAGGCCCGGGTCGGTCAGCGCGTGATGGACCACCACTATGACGGCTGCGGCAATTGCAAGCACTGCCGGGCTGGTTGGACGCAGATGTGCCTCGAGGGGACGGTGGTCTATGGCTCGGGCGGGCACGGCGGGCACGTCAAGTACATGAAGGTGCCGGTGTCGACGCTGGTGCCGCTGGCGGACTCGCTCTCCTTCGTGACGGGGGCCGCGATCTCCTGCGGCACCGGCACGGCCTGGGGGGCCCTGAAGCGGCTCAGTCTTCATGGCGGCGAGACGATCGCCATCTTCGGCCAGGGCCCGGTGGGCCTGTCGGCGACGCAGCTTGCCGTCGTCATGGGCGCACGGGTCATCGCCATCGACATCGCGCCCGAGCGGCGCAAGCTCGCCTGGGAGTTCGGCGCGCACGAGGTGATCGATCCCCAGTCGAGCGACCCGGTGACGCCGATCCGCAACCTGACGCACGGCGAGGGTGCGCACAAGACGCTGGACGCCTCCTCGGCGCCGGAGGCCCGCGCCGCGGCGGTCCGCTCGGTGCGCTCGTGGGGCACGGCCTGCTTCGTTGGCGAGCGCGGCCAGGTGACGCTGGACGTGAGTCCGGACCTCTTGCGCCGGCAGGTGACGCTGGTGGGCTCCTGGACGTTCTCGAAGCAAGGCCAGGCCGAATGCGCCGAGTTCGTCGCCGACCGGGAAGTGGACGTGGAGAAGCTCTTCACGCACCGCTGGAAGCTCGAGCAGGCGGAGGAAGCTTACAAGCTCTTCGACACGCAGACGACGGGCAAGGCCGTCATCCTGCCGTCCTGAGCAAGGCCGGAGCGCGCTCTTCCTACGGTTTCAGCGCGGCTCGGCTCCAGGAATGCACCACCGGCAGAACCTCCTTGGCGTAGAGACGAAGCCCGGATTCGGCCAGGTCGAAGGGCGTGCCACCGAAGCGGAACGACGTGGCCAGCTCGAACTCGCCCACGATGGCCCGCCGCGCCTCGAACTTGCGCAGGATCCGGTCGGGCGTGCCCCAGACCGCGGCCTCCATGAACGCGGAGACGATCCCGTCCATGCCGATCTCCCGGGCCATCGCGATCTTCTGCGCGTAGGCGTCGTACCCCTTCACGGTGCTGAAGTGCGACCCCAGCAGCTCGTAGTGGTAGAAGTTGCTCTCCACGAACTTCCCCATGTACTGGCGGGCCCTCGCTTCGGCACCGTCCAGGGTGGGCGTACACACGCAGAAGTCGGCCAGCAGGGGCGGCCCCGCCTCCTCCCCGTGCATCTCGCGCACCAGATCTCGGTGCTTCTGGATGGCCGGCATGCGCATCGGCCAGGGCCGGTCGGCAAACATGACTATGCGGGCGTTCAGCCGGGCGGCCGAGACCACCGAGTCGTCGGAGGAGGCCACCGCGTACACGCGGCCGTCGAAGCTCCGCGTCGGGCGCGGCCGGATCTCCGTCCTCGGCTGCCGGTAGAACGGCCCGTCACTCTCCATGAACCCGGTGCGAAGGCCGCGCAGGATCATCTCCGCGGCCTCGTCGAATCGCCCCCTCGATTCGTCCATCGTGCCCCGAAAGGCCTCGAACTCCCGCCGGGCGAGGCCGCGGCCGATGCCGAGGCGGAGGCGGCCCCGGCTGAGGTGGTCGAGGATGGACACCTGCTCGGCGACGCGCAGGGGATCGTGCCAGGGCAGGATCACCGCCGCGGTACCGAGTCCGACATCCGGGCACTCCGCCGCCAGGTAGGACATGAGCTGGAGGTTGTCCGGGCAGAACGAGTAGTCGTTGAAGTGGTGCTCCACGGACCACAGCACATCGAAGCCGAGATCGGCGGCCAGCCGGGCGAGCCGGAGTTCCTCGTCCCAGACCTGCTCGTCGGACACGTTGCTCCACCCGTAGCTGGCGAACACCATCTGCAGGCCGACGTCCATCGCGTCCTCCCGGCGTAGGGTTCGGTGGGTGGCGTCATGATTTCACGACTGCCGCCTTGGTCCTCTACTGATCGAACTGGAACTTGCGGCCGGCACCGCGGGCGCCATCCTCCGCGGTGCCGGCAAGCTCTGGCGGGAGCAGGTTGACGCCTAGTCCTTGATCACCTGACCGTAGGCGGGCTTCATCGCCAGACCGGTGCCGTCAGTGATGATCTGCTTGACCTCGATGAAGTCGTTCAGTCCGTGGTAGCCGAGCTCGCGACCCATACCACTCTGCTTGTAGCCACCCCAGATGCCCTCCACCGGCTGGGCGTAGTTGTCCCAGATCCAGATCGTCCCGGCCCGGATCCCGCGGGCCACCCGCATCGCCCGCGGGTAGTCGGCGCTCCACACTCCCGCCACCAGGCCGAACTCGACAGCATTTGCCAGATCGACGGCCTCCGCTTCGTCTCTGAACGTCGTCATCGCCACCACCGGGCCGAAGATCTCCTCCTGGCCGAGCCGAGAGGCGTTGTCGACACCGTCGAAAATGGTCGGCTCGACGTAGTAGCCGTGGTCGTGGTCAGCGCCGGAGAGTTTCTGGCCGCCCGTCATCAGGCGGAATCCGGCATCAATACCGCACTTTATGTAGTCCTGGACCAATCGCTCCTGGGTACTCGAGATGAGCGGCCCCATGTCGGTAGAGGGCCTGGAGGGAGGTCCCACCTCGAGCTTTCTGGTCAGCTCGACCACGCGGCGCAGGAACCGCTCGTGGATCCCCTGCTGGACCAGCAGCCGCGTTGTGGCGCCGCACGCCTGGCCGGCGTTGCGGAACATCCCGAAGACGGCGGCGCGCGCGGCCGCTTCTACGTCCGCGTCGTCGAAGATGAGGTACGGGGCCTTCCCGCCGAGCTCCAGGCTCATCCGCTTCACTTCCTTGCCCGCCTGGGCACCGATCCTCTTGCCGGTCCCGGTTTCGCCGGTGAAGGAAATCTTGTCTACCTTCTTGCTGGCGATGATCTCGGCGCCGACGACGTCCCCCGGACCCGGGACGAGGTTGACCACGCCCTTCGGCAAGCCCGACTGGTGGATGAGCTTGACCAGCTCGTAGGTGGCCGCTGGCGTGTAACTCGACGGCTTTATCACGATGGTGCAGCCGACGGCCAGAGCGGGGGCTACTTTCCGGGCAGTCTGGGTCAACGGGAAGTTCCATGGTGTGATCATCCCGACCACGCCCACCGGCTCCTTGACGAGGTTGATCATCGAGCCGCTCGGCAGGGTAAAGCTCTCACCGTACAGCTTGCCCGCCAGCCCGGCGTAGAACTCGAAGATGTCAGCGGCCGCGGTGACGTGGGGCGCCGCCTGCCGCATGGGCATGCCCACTTCCAGGCTCACAACGCGGGCCAGACGATCGGCGTTCTCACGCATGAGACGTGCCGTGCGAAACAGCGTCTGCTCGCGAAGCTTGTAGTTGCCGATCCAGTTGCCGCCGTTGCTGTCGAAGGCCCGTCGAGCGGCGTCGATGGCGGCGCGCGTGTCCTCGAGCGTCCCTTGCTCGGCGGTGCTGGCGACCTCGCGGAAGTCGGCCGGGTTTTCGCGCGTGAACCGTCGGCCGCTCGTGGCCCTGCCCTCCTCGCCGTCGATCATCACAGGGCAGTGCAGTGACAAGCGGAGGGGCGCATCGTTGCTCATGGCACTCTCCCGGAGTTCGTCATCAACCGGTGTGGTGGCGAATGATTGGGCACGACGCGAGCGGTTGTCAAGAACCTATAAAAGGGGGCAGGCGGCCGGTGGGCGCATCGAGGTGCTCGCGGGTATCCAATCCCTCCCCGAGCGGGGGCAGGGCCTGCGGGCCCAGGGTCGATTCAGGGCTCCGTGGCGACGTTCTGGTTCCCTCGGAAGAAGTTGTCCGGGTCATACACCGCCTTGATGGCCCGGAGGCGCTCGTAGTTCTCCCCGTACGCCTGCCGGACGCGGTCGACCTCGTCGTCGCCGAGATCGTTGACGTAGACCGCTGCCTCGACATGGGGCGTGCGGTGCGGCGGGCTCTGCCAATTTTCGGCTGACGGCTGTCATTTCCTGCGCCGTCACGGGGGCCTGCGTCCTGCAGGTCTGTGAAGAGGCAGATGTTTTCGAGGTCTCCGGGCTCTCCGTGCTGGCGCGACCCTTGCTATCTTCACGCTCAAATCTGGCCCCTTCTTCTAGCTGTATTTGCGGCAGTAGTCCAGCGCCCGAGATGGCAGAAGGGCCGGCGCGTCAGGCTGGGCGGGGTTGAGTGGCCCGGGAACGGAGGGGTGGCGGGAATGCCGAAATTGACCCTGGTGATGGATCGCAAGCCTGTACGTGTGTTCGATGTGAACTCGTCCGTCGTCAACATCGGGCGCGCGAAGGACATGCAGCTGATGATTGACGACGCCTCCGTCTCTCGTCGCCAGGCCCAGATCCGCTTCGGCGCCGCGGGCAGCTGGACGATTGGGGATCTCGCCTCGATCAACGGCACCTTTCTCAACGGACAGCGCCTGACGTCGGTGCAACCACTCAAGCGCGGCGACGAGGTCTCGTTCGGCAAGTTCTCGTTGTTCTTCGACAGTGCCATCACCGAGCCGGCGGGCCCCGCGGAGGCGCAGGCGTTCAAGCCAAGCGGAGCGCTCACCGAGACCGTGTATATGAGCGCCGAGGAAGCGGAGCGTCTGCGTCGGGCTGTCGCCCAGCAACGACGGGCCCAGCTCCAGTGGGAGGCCAAGGGGCAGCGCGGGACGTTCTATTTGAGCGGCGGAGGGGCTCTGGTCGGACGTAGCCCGCTGTGTGACCTTCAAGTGCCCGCCGGTCCGAAGCAGCATCTGCTCGTTCTGCGGACCCCGTTCGGATTCGAAGTGCGGAACCTCTCGTGGTGGCATCGCATGAAACTCAATGGGTGGGCCTTTGAGCAGTCGACTCTCGACAGTGGAGACGTCATCGAGGTTGGCGGCTTGCGTGTGACATTCCTCGACGAGCTGGTGCCCCAGACGTCACGGTCGGCTCGAGCGGCAGGACCGGAATCGGCCCGCGAGCAGGCGTCCTGAGTTCACGGTGCCGAGCGTGGCAGACGATCGAATCGACCGCTACGAGATCCTCGCCGAGCTCGGTCGGGGCGCGACCGGCATCGTCTACAAGGCCCGCGATCCGGAGCTCGATCGACTCGTCGCCATCAAAACCCTCCGGCCTGCTCGCGAGTTACCGGCGGAGCAGTGCGGGCAGCTCCAGCGGCGTCTTCGCAGCGAGGCGGCCACGGTGGCACGCCTCAATCACCCGAACATCGTCGCCATCCACGACGTGGTCGTCTGGCACGGCACTCCCTGCATCGTCATGGAGTACGTAGAGGGACGGACGCTCGCGCATCTCATCACTGGAGGCCCGCTGGTGCCGGCCCAGGCCATTCATATCGTCCTCCAAATGTGTGAGGCGCTGGAATATGCCCACGCCCTCGGCGTGGTCCACCGGGATATCAAACCCGGGAACATCCTGATGAGTGAGACAGGTCTGGCCAAGCTGGGGGACTTCAGTATTGTCCAATTGGCCGGTCCGGGTGGGGAAGAGACCGGTGCCATCGTGGGAACGCCGGGCTACATCGCGCCCGAGCAAGTCACCGAGGGTGCGACGGACACGCGGAGTGACGTATTTTCCCTCGGGGTCGTGCTCTACGAAGCCGTGTCCGGGGTGCGAGCGTTCCCAGGGTCGGATCTGGTATCGGTACTCTCTGACGTCGCACACGTCGAACCGGCCTCGCCCCGAGAATACAACGCCGCGGTCACCCCTGCGCTCACCGCGGTCATTCGCCAGGCCATGAGCAAGCGGCCGGACCGGCGCTACGAGAACGCCCGGGCGTTTGCGCAGGCACTTGCCCGTGTACGCGATATCGACGGCGCGGGAACAGGCGTGGGCGCTTTTCGGGCCGTTCGACGAGCGCTGACCGCCGGATTGGCGGGCCTCGTCATCGCCGGGAGTACGAGCGGCCCGTCCGAGGCCTGGCGGAGCGTGGGGCCACCGCCCGCGCGGTCGGGCGAGACCAGCCTGGAGACGGAGGCCTCCGTTCGTCCGGGACCGCCCGGACCGAATGAGGTCCATCGCGCCGGCGAGACGAGCGCTGGAGGGCCCCACTCGTCACCGGCGATCCCGCGTCCGGAGAGAAGCGGCCGACGCAGTATCGCCTCCGGCACGCATGAGGGACGCCAGACCGCGGGGCGCGCAGAACACTCGGTGGCGTTGCCGCGAGTCACTGAGACACTCGGAGCAGCCGGCTCACCCCAACGACATGGGTGCCTCAGCGTGAACGCCGTCCCGTTCGCCACCGTGCTGGTTGATGGCCAACCGCTTGGGGAGACGCCCGCCGCATGTCTGCGTGTGGATGTGGGTGAGCACCGGATCCAACTCCAGCAGGCTAGCGAACGGAGCCCGGAGCGCGTGGTGCGCGTTGGCGAGCAGCACACGGTGGAGAACCCTGTGCGACTGAGCTATGACTTTCGATCCCGGCAGTTCGGTGACTGAGGTGATCGAGAGATGCGTATGGTGATACGTGGCAGGTGGCATCTCGGGCTGATCGCGGGCGTGTGCAGCCTCGCGGTCACGGGCTGCGCCGCGCTAGACAGGACCGCGGAGACCGTCGTGACGCCGGTCAAGTACGCGTGGCTGGGCGCGGCCGCCGGGCTCCGCACGAATCTACAGCACGGGCTGACCCAGCTGGAGGCGGCGGACGTCCAAGGGGCGGTGCGCTCGCTGAACCGCGCGATCTGGGACTTGCAGCGAATCGAGGACCGCGGACTGCGCATGGGGGAACTTGGGCGGGCCCACCGGGCGATAGGGGATGCCTACTGGAGCGTGCGAAAGTCGGACTGGGCGGAAGACGAATGGAGGCTGGCGGCGGCGTTCACCGCGCGATCTCGTCAGACCGCCGCGCGGGGGGACGGGCCGTCACCGCTCGACCGGGGCAAGTCGGCGTATGTGTCTGCGCAGTTCCCCGACGCAGTGTTGTGGCTGCGGCGGGCGTTGGTCGACCTCGAAGAGGCGGACGAGTTCCTGGCGCGCCTGAAACACCTGGAGGAGGCGCATTGTTACCTCGGCTTCACCTACGTCGCCCTCGGCCAGGAGGAGCGCGCGAAAGAGGAGTTCCAACGCCTCGTGGCACTGGATGCGTCCGTGACCTTCTGCTCGTGTGCGGCGGCGCCAAAGGTTCGCCGTCTGATCACCGAGGTACAGCGGAGGATGGCGCGGTGAAGGTCGAGGTGTTTGGGAAAACGGATGTGGGCCGTGCGCGGCCGGGCAACGAAGACTCTTTTCTGGTCGCGGATCTGACCGACCCGTGTGCGCTCCGACAACCCGTCGTCCTCGAACGGAAGGTCGGAAAGTGCGGCTTCCTTTTGGTGGTCGCAGATGGGATGGGCGGGATGGCTGCCGGTGAGGTCGCGAGCGGGATGGCGACGGATGCCATCTACTCGCATCTGATGCAGCCGTCGCTTCAGAAGGTGACCGAACCTGGGCGGTTCGCGGAGCGCTTGCAGGAGGCGCTCGAGACGGCCAATGATCACATCCACGCTTACGCGTTGGCACACCCCGAGTTGCGTGGGATGGGTACGACCGCAACAGCGGTGGGCCTTTTGGGCGACTCCGTGTATGTCGCGCACGTGGGCGACAGTCGAGCGTACCTGGTTCGTGATCGACGGATCCGCCAACTGACGCAGGATCAATCGCTCACGCAGCGGCTGGTCGAGACGGGCGAATTCACGGCGACCGAGGCAGCACAGAGCAACCAGCGACACGTGATCCTACAGGCTCTCGGGCCGGCAACGCAGGTGAGCGTCGCCATGACCCGGCAACGAGTGCAGCGGAAGGATATCCTAGTGGTCTGCTCCGATGGCCTGTCAAGCGCCGTCTCGAGCAGTGAGATCGCTGGTGTCGTGTCGGCCGAGGCCGAGGTCTCTGCGGCGTGCGATCGTCTAGTAAACTTGGCCAATGAACGTGGTGGGCCGGACAACATTACGATCGTCCTCGCCCGGGTCGCGAGGTAGCGTCCCGGTCAATCCTAACCCCGGGCTCCGGTCAGCAGCTCTTCCCAAAACCATCCCTCTGGCGGACGACACCGATGCCTGGACCAGGGGACGGCGACTCTTTCAATATCAAGAAAGAGGGGGGAATCGAACCGGACCTGTGGGCCGCGTGGCGCCCACCGCGTAGACTTCGACCGGCGCCGCCCGGCCGCGGAGCGCCTGGGGCCCGAGAGGCTCGAGGGCGTACCGCTCGGCGGCCGCGAGTCGGCTCAGGGCGTCGGTCGAGACCAGGAAGCGCCGATTCAGGTCGCGCGTGGCCTGCTCCAAACGGGCAGCCGTGTTCATCACGTCGCCGTGAAAGACGACGTCACGCTTGCTGTCCCCGATCTCGCCGCTCATCACCGGCCCTGCGTGGAGCGCCGCTCGCAAGCGCGGCGCCAAGCCAAACTGCCGCTCGAACTGCGGCGCCACTTCCTCGAGGGCCGCCACGATCGCGAAGAAGCAGGCGATTGGACGCGCGTCGCCCCGCCCCTCGGCCGCCGTCCACGTCACGACCATCTCGTCGCCAACGTACTGGTAGATTTCGCCCCATAGTCACGGATCGGATCCGAGGCTTGGCGGAACACGCCGTCCAGGAAGCGGTGAACGCCGGCCGGCCCGATCCGTTCGGCGAGGGACGTCGAGCCCTCGACGTCGATAAAGAGGAAGAACCTTTCTTCGGCTCGAGGCCGGTGATAGCGACCGAGCACAATGTTGCGGAGGTTGCGTGGTCCCACGATCTGGCTGATCTCGAACACGAAGAGGACCGCGAACGCGGCGACGAAGGAAAAGAATACCCCGAGCAGCTCGAGCCCCTGCAGCGGGGCGGCGCCCAGCGCGGGGCCGAGCACCCGCGCGCCGGGACTGTGCTCATTGACCGCCGTGATCATTACGCCGTAGACGAGCCACTTCACGCCGAAGGTCACCAGAAAGGGGGCCTGCTGGAGGGGACGACCCCAGCGGGTGCGCAAGAGGAAGACCTCGATGGCGGCGATGACCGCTGTGATCGTCGCACCATCGATCGCCCCTACTAGGCTCCCGATGAGCGCGGTCCCACGGAAGGCGCGCGCCCCATGAAGCTGCCGTAGGCGACCCCGATCAGCGTCCCTGCGAGCGACAGCCGTAGGAAGAGCCGCAGCCGACGCTTCGTCGCCATACGCATCCTGGCAAGTCTACCGTACCGCGCGATTCAGCAACGCTCCGGCCCCGCCGCGCGCCGTGCGCAGCGCCTTCTGCTATAGTGCGCGCCATGTTGGAGCGGCCCCTGCCGCGATGGCTGGCCTGGGCGGCGGACCCCGAGCAGCTCCGCCGCGCGCCCTTCCTTGCGCGCTCGCCGCTCTTCACTGGCCTGCCGCACCGCCTGCTGGCCCGGCTGGCGACGCGGTTCTTCGAGAAGGCCTATCGCCCGGGCGAGGTCGTCTTCGAGGAGGGCGATCCGGGCCGGGCGCTCTTCGTCGTCGTCGAGGGCTCGGTGGAGATCACCCGCGCGACGGTGCAGGGCGCGTACGTCCTGAACACGCTCGGCCCCGGCGACGCCTTCGGTGAGCTTGCCCTCGTCGACGACTTCCCGCGCTCCGCCACCGCGCGCGTCGCCACGCCGGGGCGGCTGCTCATCCTCTACAAGAGCGACTTCGACACGCTGATGGACGGCAATCCTCGGATCGCCGTCGTGGTGATGCGCAACCTCTCTCGGCTGCTCGCCATCTACGCGCGGCGCAACCCCGTGCTTGTGACCGAGCCGGGACCACGGCCGGAGACGGCCGGCCCGCCGTGAAGCCCGGCCGGCTCCTCGCATGGGGCGGCCTCGCCGCGCTCGTCTGGCTCGCCCGTGGCCTGGCCTTGCCCGTGTTCCTCGCGGCCGTGCTCGCCTATCTCCTGAGCCCGGCGGTCGCGTGGGCGGACGCCCTGGCAATCCGGCGGAGCGTCGCGGTGAGCGCGCTGTTCGCCGTCATCATCGCGGTGCTTGTCGTTGCCGGCTTCCTGCTGGGGCCGGGTATGTTCGCCGAGGGCGCGGCGCTGATGGACCGGCTGCCCGCGCTGGCGCGGGAGATCGACGTCGGCCTCGACGCCGCGGTGCGCGAGTTGGCCGAGTCGGCGCCGGCGCTTCGGCGCCTCCTGCCCGAGGGCGGGGACTGGGTCCAGAGATTCGTCCTCGACCGGAGCGCTGGCGAGCCGGGCGATCTCTTCGAGCACATGGGGCACTTCTTTCTGCTGGCAATCCTCGTCCCGTTCTTCGCCTTCTTCCTGTTGCGAGACATGCACCGGCTCATCGCGGTGGCCATGGACCGGCTGCCGCCGCAGCACGTGGAGACGTCGGTCGCGGTGTGGCGCGAGCTCAACGGGGTCATTGGGCGCTACATCCGCGGCCTGGTGCTGGACGGCCTCGTGGTGGGCGCGCTGGCCGCTCTGGGCTTGTGGGCGGCGCGCGTCCCCTATCCGCTCCTGCTCGGCGCTTTTGCCGGTCTCGCCAACGTGGTGCCGTTCGTGGGGCCACTGCTCTCGGCTGCAGCCGCAGGGCTCGTGGTGGTACTGACGCCGGGGCAGGGGCTCGCCGGCGTCGGGCGCGTGGTTCTGCTGTTCCTGGCCATCAAGGTGCTCGACGACACGATCATCCAGCCCTTTACCATCGGGCGGAGCGTTCACCTCCACCCGGCGCTGCTGCTCGGCTCGGTGGTGGTCGGCAGCCACGCGCTCGGCGTGCTCGGCATGATCATCGCCGTGCCCGTGGCCACGGTGCTACAGGAGACGGCGCGCCTCCTCCTCGAGCACCGCCGCGTGCTGGCGCGACGAGACCTGCGCCACCACCCGGAGCGTCTGGTCATCTGAGCGATGCGCCCCGAGCGACGGCCTCAGCCTCTCGACGCCGTCTGCGGCGGGGCTCGGTCTCGCCCGCTGGAGGCAGCACAGGCGGAAGTCAAATCCAGCCCCCGCGTAGGGCTCGACGACCGCGGGCTTCGGTGGGGTTCCGGCTCTCGGGCTCGCCGTCACGCTCGGGCGTGCCCGCGGCGCATTCCCACGACACGGATCAGCCCCGCGACGCCGAGCACTCCGCCCTCCACGCCGTCATCCGTGAACATCTGG
>JACXTT010007009.1_pt1 | contig 15976 bp, 13 predicted proteins | sample 9270951 | NCBI WGS metagenome assembly JACXTT01 (sample SAMN15532306, study PRJNA645909) | rock metagenome | isolation source: weathered quartz diorite | place: Puerto Rico | collected 2017-06-21 | reverse complement strand
GAAGCATAAGCAACCAGCCGGCCGTCGCAGCCTTTGCGGTTGCTGATGTACCGTGTCGCCCGCTCACGTGCGGCGAGCAAGGCGCAGAGGGAGGCGCTGGAAGCCGTGTCTTGGATGACGCCTCCGCCGGTGCTCGAGGAAAGAAACTTGTCCGGCAGGCCAAGCATAGGTACGAGCCAGTCGAGGACGTGCGCTTCGAGCTCCGTACAAGACGGACTGGTCGACCAGAGCATGCCCTGAATACCGAGTCCGGTGGAGAGTAGGTCGCCCAGAATGGCCGGGCCCGATGTGCTCGTAGGAAAGTAGGCATAGAAATTCGGCGATTGCCAATGTGTAATACCGGGCAGAATGATGCTCTCGACATCGGCGAAGATACGGTCGAATGGCTCGCCCTGCTGCGGCGGGTGCTGGGGCAGCCTGGCGCGGATTTCTCCCGGCCGTACGCGCGAAAGGACCGGGAAAGTTTCGACCCGGGAATAGTAGTCGGCGATCCAGTCTACGACCGCGTGGCCCTGGCGGCGGAATTCCTCGGGAGACATGTGGAGAGGGTTGGAGTCGGGCATAGAAGTAATTGATGATTGTGGATTCTTGGTTGTTGATTCAAAATCTGGCCGCTGGCTTCTAGCTACTGGCTAGATTGCTAGGAGCCAGTAGCTAATAGCTAGAAGCCGGGCTTCAATCAACAATCAACAATCAAAAATCAACAATTGTTGTCCCCTCATCGGAGTCTCCCGTAGTACAGCCGCGTTGTGTACACGAACTCCACGACTTCGCCCTCCGCGTGCGCGCGAAAGATGCGCTGCAGTTCCTGCATCATCGGCTCGTGGTTGGGATGGCCTGCGAGCGGGGCGTACGAACTCGACAGCAGGCGTCCGGCGGCGCCATCGTAGTCGAAGTGCTGGCGAAGGTCGAAGGAGCGCTCCTGGAACGGCGACGGCGCAAAGAACTCATGGATCGTCGACGTCGTGCGCTCGTGGCGGACTTCCTTATAGTCGGTGCCGTAGTTCAACAGGAGTTGCTCGTAGGCGCGCAGGAAAGGCGTGGCGGCGGTGCGGCGTTCGTTCCAGATCAGCACACACCATCCGCCCGGTTTCAGGATGCGGACGAATTCCTTGCGCGCCCGGCTGCGGTTGAACCAGTGCGCGGCCTGAGCCGCAGTAACGAAATCCACGGAGGCGGAGGGCAGAGTGGTTTCCTCCGCCGTGCCGGCTACCGACTCCAGTTCGTTGAAGGACTGCAACAGGCGGTTGCCCGCTTCACGCATCTCGGCATTCGGTTCGACGGCGAACACCCGGTTCCCGTTTTCGAGCAAGAGCCGCGTGAACGCTCCGGTGCCCGACGCGATGTCGGCGATGACGTGCGATGGCTTCAGCCCGCATTCTGCACGCAAAAGGTCAAGGACCTGTGGCGGATATCCGGGACGATAGCGGACGTAATCCTCCACCCGATCGGAAAATCGCGCTGTTGGCGCCGGACTCATGGCTTTTTAGTGTAACGCGTCAGCAACACAATCTCGCACACGGTACAATCTTCGTTTCATGGCGAAGGAACGAGTCCGCGGAGTTCTCGAAAGCGGGCCGGTGAGCGTGGGCGACCCGGCGCCAGACTTCGAGTTGCCGGCACTGATCGGAGGCGTCAGAAAAACTTTCCGCCTGAAGGAATACCGCGGCAAGGCCATCGTACTCGCCTTCTATCCCTTCAACTGGCAGGAAGTTAGCGTGCGGCAAATGGCGGCCTATCAGGCGCAACGCACCCGGGTGCTGGCAAGCAGCGCAGAGACGGTCGCCATCAACGTCGAGTCCATTATGAACACGACCGCCTGGGAGCGCGAAAACGGGCCCTTCGATTTCCCTTTGTGTAGCGACTTCTGGCCGCACGGCGAAGTGTGTGCGCGCTACGGCACGCTGCGTACCTCGGGTCCCGAAGCAGGGGCGAGCGAACGGGCGGTCTATGTGGTGGATCGCGGCGGCCGCGTCGTCTTCCAAAAGATCTATGGTGGGCAGGAAGGACCGCCGCTCGACGAATTGTTTCCTTTTCTGGAAAGGGTTTGACGCACGATGAATCGCTCGACAGGAGAATCATGAAAATTGCTTCGGGTGCGGTCCTCTTCCTCGTCCTGCTCCTATCGAATCCACAGGCGTTCAGCCGTCCCGACAAAGAGAGCGGTCAGCCGGAAGGCGCAACCATCACGGGATTTCGCAATGTGGCCGGCGAACAGGAGATCGAAAAGCGCTTTCTGGCGGTGCCAGATCCGAAGCTCGCCGAGGAACACCTACGAACCTTGACTCAGGCGCCGCACATTGCCGGGTCCCCGGAGGACAAAGCCACCGCGGAGTATGTGGCGAAAAAGTTCCGCGAAGCGGGGCTGGAAGCGGAAATCGTTGAATACAAAGTATGGCTCAACTACCCGGCGGAGATCAGCGTGGATCTAACCGCGCCGGACGGCGCGACCATGCACGGACCGCGGCGCGAACACGTGGACAGCGATCCGTACCAGGACGATCCGCGCGTGATCAATACCTACAACGGCATGTCGCCGTCGGGCGATGCGGAGGCGGAAGTTGTTTACGCGAACTATGGCGGGCCCGAAGACTTCGACAAGCTCAAGCAGTTGAATGTGGACGTGCGCGGCAAAATCGTCATCGTCCGTTACGGGCAGAATTTCCGCGGAGTCAAGGCGTTCGTCGCCCAGGAGCGCGGAGCGGCCGGCGTCATTATCTATTCCGATCCCAAGGATGACGGCTACTATCGCGGCGACGCTTATCCCAAGGGCCCATGGCGTCCGGCGAGCGGCACGCAGCGCGGCTCGGTCGGATACATGTTTCAGTTCCCGGGAGATCCCACCACACCGGGAATCGCGTCGGTGCCGTCGTTGCCGGACTCGAAGCGAGTGCCACCAGCCGAGTCGGCGCAGCTCGCGAAGATTCCCGTAACGCCGCTTTCCTACGCCGATGCTTCGCCAATCCTGGAGCACCTGGGCGGACCCGCCTCGCCGCGCGAATGGCAGGGAGCGCTGCCGTTTACGTATCACGTCGGTCCGGGACCGGCCGAGGTGAAGATTCACCTGAAGCAGGACTACCAGTTCCGCACCATCTGGGACGTGATCGGCAAAGTGCGAGGGACGACGTCGCCCGATGAGTGGGTAGTTGCCGGCAATCACCGCGACGCTTGGGTATATGGAGCGGTCGATCCCAACAGCGGCACCACCGCCATGCTCGAGGCGGTGCACGGCATTGGCGAATTGCTAAAGTCAGGATGGAAGCCGAAACGCACCATCGTGATCGGGAGCTGGGATGCTGAGGAGCAAGGTCTGATCGGCTCGACCGAGTGGGGCGAAGACCACGCCAAAGAGCTGGCCACCGCCGCCGCCTATTTCAATGTGGATGTCGCCGTTTCCGGCCCAAAGTTTGGCGCTTCGAGCGTGCCAAGCCTGAAGCAGTTTATCCGCGAGATCACGAAAGCTGTTCCCGCTCCGCAGGGAGGAACTGTGTATGACGCATGGAAGAAGACAGGCCAGCCGAGCTCAGAGAATTCTCGCTCGCAGGAATCGCTGACTGGTGGCTACAAGCCTCCGGCGGCACAAGTCCGCAGCGATGTTCCGGTAGGCGACCTGGGCAGCGGTTCCGACTACACCGTTTTCCTGCAGCACCTGGGAGTGCCTTCCGCCGATATCGGCTCCACCGGAGACTATGGCGTCTATCACTCGGTGTTCGACAACCTGGCGTGGTTCAAGAAATTTGCCGACCCCGACTTCCGCTACGAGCAGCAAATGGCCCGAGTTTATGGTTTGGAGATTCTCCGCATGGCCGCTGCCGATGTGCTTCCCTATGACTACGAGGACTACGGGAAAGAAATCCTGGTCTATCTGGATGCCGCGAAGACCAAAGCCAAAGATCGCTTCGGAGACAAGTCGCCAGACTTCTCCGCGGCCGTAGACGGCGCGCGTCATCTTCAGCAAGCAGGCGCGAAGATGTTGCAGAAGCAACGCAAGCTCCCCGCCGATCCGGAACGCATGAATGCTGTGTTGCGGGCGACTGAGAGAGCCCTGCTGATCCCCGAGGGACTGCCTAACCGTCCCTGGTATCACCATGCCATCTACGCTCCCGGGCAGTACACGGGGTACGCTGCAGTCGTAATCCCGGGAGTGAACGAAGCGATCGATGCCGGCGATGCCCGCCGCACCGAGCAACAGATTGCCGCTCTGGCCGCTGCCTTGCATCGCGCAGCGATGTCGCTGGAACAGTATCGGTAATCGAAAATGGCATTATTGATTGCGATGAGTCCCGAACTCGCTCTTCGCCACGTGCTGGAGGATCTTCCTACCGCGGCGACGGCAACTTTTCTCGCCCTGTTTCCGATTGTGAATCCCCTGGGCGGGATCCCCATGTTTTTCAGTCTGACCGCCAACTCCTCGCGTCAGGAACGCAATCGCACCGCGGTCCGGACCGCGCTTTACGTGATCGCGATCCTGGTGACGTTCATGCTCTTCGGCCGATTCGTGCTGAACTTCTTCGGCATTTCTCTGCCCGTGCTGAAAATCGCCGGCGGGCTCATCGTCGCCAATACCGCGTGGGGCATGGTGACGGCCTCGAACCGCATGACCACAGAAGAAAGGAGCGAGGCCGTAACCAAAGAAGACATCTCACTGACTCCGATGGCCATGCCGATGCTCTCCGGCCCTGGCTCGATCGGCGTAGTCATGGGACTGGCGGCACACGCCACTGGGCTTCTTGCCTACGTGGGGATGGTGATTGGAATCGTGGTCCTTGGATTCACCGTTTATATGTTCCTTTGGCTGGGCGGTCCGCTAGTCAAACGCCTCGGCCCCAGCGGTATGGGCGCCATCACCCGCATCTTTGGATTCCTGATTCTCGCAATCGCGGTGCAGCTGGTGTGGGATGGGGTGGCGGACTTTAAGGGGTGAACGTAGTCCTTGCCGATGGGGCTAGAATGGACTTATGGAGATCTCGTTTGCCCCTGAACTCGAAGCAAGGCTGAGCCAAGTCGCTTCACGAACCGGCAAGGGACCGTGTCTTGGCTCAGCGTGAAATGGAGAAGCGGCGTTCTCCGTTAGTGTAGATTCCGCCCCTACGGGGCGGGGATTTTTCAAGGCATGAGGGTCTATCGTCCGATGACTTTCTCCCGTCAGCGTGTAACGCGGGAGAAGGAGCTCCCGCGCTGCTGAGCATCGGCTCGATGAGCCCTCCGGGTTATCCCTCGGCATGGTTGCATCCCTGCAGTGCCCGCTTCCGTTTCGCCCGGTGAGATCATTGTAGCTCCGCAACGACCTGCCGTTTCTCAACATCCGTTTGGCGCTGATTCCGCCAAAACCCAAACCAGCCCAGTGCCAAATCGTGAGCGTAATCTATCTGCTCTGAACAATTGACCGTAGGCCGTTGTCGAAGGCGTACAATTTAGTCCGCAAATGACTGAGAGGACTTGTCAATGAAACACATCAACCTCATCGTAGTTCTGGTGGCTGTGATCCTCTCAATGCCAGCGAAACTGGCGCTGGGGGCGGATACTACTGATTACTCGGGCAAGTATGTCGTTGAGCAGCCTAAGAAGGGTCAGAGCGCTTCCGCTGAATCCACTCTTCAGGTCGTCCAGAACGAAAACGCAATAGAGGTCACATTGTCAGAGTCTGGGAAGACGACGACAAGCCATTGCGCGTTCGGCGGCTCAGAGGGCGACTACACAAGTCCGGGCGGAGTTTCGGGCAAATGCAAAGCACAACTAAAAGGAAAGAACCTCATCATAGAGTCGGTCGTTGTGACGCACCCGCAGGCAACCAGTAATGTGCGTGTTCACACGAAGGAACGATGGCAGCTTTCAAAAGATAGTAAGACTCTGACGATCAAGTCGGACGTTGACTTTCCGGATTTTCCTTCCGGCGTGTCTGCCGCCGTATCGGGCGACACGTCAACGACTACCAAGTACACACGAATCCCCAACCCGTAGTTGGAGCAATATCGCGATATCACTCATCCACTGTGGGTCGCGGCTTGCTGGCGACGACTCTGACGTTGCTGTCTGGCGGTTTCCAGCTTGCGGTCGCGCTCGGAGTGAATCTCGACCTGTCGGCCTGCAAGCATATCGTTTGGCGTTACGTAGCCGATGGCACTGTGTAGTCGGACGTAGTTATAGCGGTCCACATACTGTTGGATCAGGCGTTTTGCATCTTCCAGCGACAGCGGCGTCCCGGGTCGAATGCATTCGCTTTTCAGCGACTTGTGCCAGCGTTCCAGCTTTCCGTTCGACTGCGGGTAGCTTGGCGAGGTTCGGACGTGTGTCATGCCCGAGATACGAATGAACTCCTTGAAATCGCGGGCAATGAACTGGGGACCATTGTCCGAGATAACGCGCGGCTTTGCTTCCGGGTACTTCTCCTTGGCTCGCTGCAGGATCACTTCGACATCAGCTTCGCGTATGGACTCACGCAGATCCCAATGCACGAGGAAGCGGCTGAACCCGTCCAGAACGCTGCACAAGTAATAGAAGGAGCCGCACAGGTTGATGTAGGACACGTCGATATGCCAGTGCTGGTGCGGTTGCAGCGGCTGCTCGAAACCACTCCCCTTGCGCGACGGTCGTCTCTTCCATCGGGGCAATAACCCGGCCTGCTTCAACACCCGCCAAACGCTCGCCGGACTAACCGCCACAATGTCAGCGTCGAGCATCATGAACGTAAGCCGCCGATAGCCTTCCAGCGGGTTCTTCAGATGGAACCCGATGATTGCTTCTTTCTCCCACGGCTCCAGCCAGAAATCACGGGGAACCCAACCGTTGTGCTCGTTGACGCATCCGTACCGCTGCCGCCAGTCATAGAACTTGCTGGCGGTCACGCCCAGCCAAGGGATGAACCGTCCGACGCCGATCTGAGCCTTCTCCGACCAGCGCCGGACGAAATCCACGACTAGATCCCGCACATCATGCGGCACCCAAACGCCAGTTAGAGTTCCCCAAGACTTTTTTTTAGCGCGATGTGCTCCGCCATCAGCTCAGCCAGGACCTCGTCCTTGGTCTGCACCTTCTTCTCCAAGAACTCGATCCGTTTCTGCTTCTCCTCCACTTGGCGGTGGGGACGCTCTTGAGACTGAAAAGCGGCGGCTCCGTTCTCGAACAGTTCTTTTTGCCAGCGGTAGAACACTGTTGGCCGCAGTCCCAGTTCCTCACACAGCTCCGAGACGGGCACTTTGTCCACAAGATGCCGCCTCAGAATGGCTACTTTTTCTTCTGGGGTGAAATGCTTCCGTTCCTTCCTCATACGTTCGCTCCGCTATCTTAACGGACGAACGCCTTCTCCATTTCCAACTGAGGCGGGACAACCGGACGAGCTTGTACTGGAACTGGTCGCGAACTATCTCGATCACGACCAATGGTTCCGGCAGGAGGTTGCGAAAGGCATCGCGCCCCTTGATGATGGAAAATTCGTCTCTAACGACGACGTGCGCCGCCGGATGGAGCGCATCCTCGGCACAAAATGAATGTCCGCTGGTCGCCCGAAGCAGCGGCTGACTTTGCAGGAATTGTCGGCGCAGTTCAGGCGATTTCGCTAAACTGGGTTTTATGGCAGACAGTTCGACCAACGAGAAGAAGCAGGCGCACGAGCTGATCGAGCGGCTTCCGCCGACGCAACTCTCCGCCGTCGTAGGCCTGCTCGAAGCCATGCTCGATCCCGTCTCCCGCGCCCTAGCGAACGCTCCCACCGACGACGAACCGGTCACAGCGGAAGAGGAAAAAGCGCTGGCGCAAGCGCGCGAATGGTCGAAGCATAACAAGAGCATTCCTCACGACCAGGTTCTTTCCGAACTCGGGATCACACAAGAAGAAATCGATCGCTTTCAGGAACCGAAGTGAAACGGATCGTGTGGACCGATCTAGCAAGGAACGACGTCCGCAGCCTAAGCAAGCCCACCGCCATGCACATTCTCTCTGCGTTGTATCGCTTTGCGGAGTTGGGCACGGGCGACGTGAAAGCTCTCCAAGGGAGAGAAGAGTTTCGGCTTCGCATCGGCGACTATCGGCTCTTGTTCGTCTGCACTTACGCAATCTTTTATAGCGGAGGGCAAAAGCAAGGGGACAGCGACCCGCCTCACAAACGAGACGCGATGTACCGCACCCGAGTAGGGCGAATGGCGGAAGCGGTAGGTTTCTCGCTCCCCTGTGTACGTGTCATCGTCTGTATCTCCTCCCTACGTGACGCGTCACTTGATCGAAACCAGCTTCTCCACCAGTTCCGAGTAGTCCTTCTTCTCCAGCCCGTGCACCTGCTTGTTGTATTCATCCACCTTGCTGGAATAGTTCATGGAGCAGAACTTCGGACCGCACATAGAGCAGAACGCCGCCGTCTTGTAGCCCTCTTCGGGAAGGGTCTCGTCGTGCATGGAGCGAGCGGTTTCGGGATCGAGTGAGAGCTCGAACTGTTTTTCCCAATCGAATTTGTAGCGGGCGTAGCTGAGGGCGTCGTCGCGGTCGCGGACGCCGGGACGCTGACGCGCTATGTCGGCGGCATGAGCGGCGATCTTGTAGGCGATGATGCCGTCTTTCACATCTTTTTCGTTGGGCAGGCCGAGATGTTCTTTCGGCGTGACGTAGCAGAGCATCGCCGCGCCGTACCAGCCGATCATGGCCGCACCGATTGCCGAAGTAATGTGGTCGTATCCGGGAGCGATGTCGGTAACCAGCGGACCCAGCGTATAGAACGGAGCTTCGTAGCAGTATTCGTTTTCGAGATCCACTTGCTCCTTGATCTTGTGCATCGGGATATGGCCAGGGCCTTCGATCATGACCTGCACGTCGTATTTCCAGGCAATTTTCGTCAGCTCGCCAAGAGTTTTGAGTTCCGCAAATTGGGCTTCGTCACTAGCGTCGGCGATGCAGCCTGGACGGAGGCCGTCTCCAAGCGAAAAGCTGACGTCGTACTTCGCGAAAATCTTGCAGATGTCCTCGAAGCACTCGTAAAGAAAACTTTGTTTATGGTGATAGGCCATCCACTGGGCGAGGATGGCTCCGCCCCGGCTCACGATGCCGGTGATGCGCTTGGAAACCATCGGCAGATATTGGATGAGCACACCGGCGTGGATAGTCATGTAGTCCACGCCCTGCGCCGCCTGCTCTTCGATCACTTCGAGCATGATGCTTGGGTTCAGATCTTCCACGCGCTTCACGCGCGAGATCGCTTCATAGATCGGCACAGTGCCGATTGGAACCGGTGAATGACGCAGGATGGCTTCGCGGATCTCGTGAATGCCGCCACCGGTCGAGAGATCCATCACCGTGTCGGCGCCGTAGTGCACAGACGTGTGCAGCTTCTTCAGTTCTTCTTCAACATTCGAAGTGACTGCTGAATTTCCAATGTTGGCGTTGATCTTGCACAACGAAGCTACGCCGATACACATCGGCTCCAGTTCGGGATGGTTGATGTTCGCGGGGATGATCATCCGCCCGCGAGCGATCTCGTCGCGCACCAGTTCAGGCGCAATCTTTTCGCGATAGGCGACGTATGCCATCTCTTCAGTGATAACGCCCTGGCGGGCATAGTGCATCTGGGAGAAATTGCCGTCACGGTTCTCCGCCCGGCGCTTGGCCAGCCATTCCGCCCGCGGCTTCAACGCCGCGCTGAAACCATTGCCGCCGCTACTGTTCGTCACGTCTCGATTGACTGCGGACATATGCGAGTGCACCATCCCTAGAAGATCAAAAAGATTATACGCCGCGCGAGCCGGCCCTCACCGTCGGATCCCGGCCGGGAGTGTGGCGTATTTTGAACAGGTGTTTTTGAGAGTGTTCTCGTTCCGCAAGAATTGAATCCGCGCGCGGACGTCGCGAATCCAATTTAGAAATATAGTTGTTATAACGAATAAATAGGCTTCGGCCCTCAAGGAGAAAACGATGTTTAAGAAACTAATCTCCACGTCCAACGATGTGGCGTTGACGACCTTGCGGCTTGTGTTGGGTGTGGTTTTCTTTGCCCACGGCGCACAAAAGATGCTGGGCTGGTTTGGCGGCTACGGCTTCAGTGGAACCATGGGCTTCTTTACACACCAGATGGGAATTCCCGCGCCCCTGGCCTTTCTGGCGATCGTGACCGAGTTCTTCGGGGGACTGGGGCTGATCGTTGGCTTCCTGACCCGCATTCCAGCGCTGGGCATCGCAGTCGAGATGATCAGTGTGGTGTTCATGGTACACCTGCCCAACGGCTTCTTCATGAATTGGGCCGGCAACCAGAAGGGTGAAGGGTATGAATACCACCTGCTCGCGGTCGCCGTCGCGGCTGTGCTGCTGCTGCGCGGAGCGGGCCCATACTCGGTGGACCGGGCGCTGACTAAATAATTGCGCCGCAACGACGTACAGGGCGGCTAGGCCCGGGCTCTCTTAAAGACCATCATTTCGCAGCCGCCTTCGCGTGTGCGGAGTGCGAACAGAATCATCCGCAACAGGCCCGTCCCGAGAATGGGAATCTGAGTCAGGCGCACGAGCAAACGATACTTCCGGCTCGTAAATGTTCCCGCCGCTCGTTTCTCGAGAAACTGGCGTTCATGCAAGTCGACAAATTCGCATTCGGGCTCTAACGCTCGCAAGAATCGGCGGAGCCGGCTATTGGTCGTATATGTGAGTTGGGAGAGCATGACTGGATTCCGTCCTCGCATTCGCAGGTAGACGCGGCCCAGAAACCGCGGCATGAGTGGCAACCAGAAAATCTTGTAGTGAGGCTCGTAAAAGCGAAGGTAGTTCGGACAAGCAATGTATAAGGCGCCGCCGCGCTTCAGTACGCGCACGGCTTCTCGCAAACACCCCTGCTGATCGTGAACGTGTTCGATGACCTGGTTCATGGTGACCAAGTCGAAACTTTCATCCAGGAAGGGCAGATCTTCTCCAGTGCCTGCCACAAAAAGCGGCTCCGCGGTGCGCTGCCGCGCGATCCGCAAGCTGGATAGCTGGCTGCCCTGTCCGATACGGTCCGGTTCCACGCCCAAAGCCCGAATGCCTCGGCGCCGGCAGTTCAACACAAATGTACCCACTCCTGAGCCGACGTCGAGAACACGACTGTCCCGCGACAGCGGGAACAGACTTTGTACCTGTTCGAGCACGAATGAACCGTCGTCCTGCAGGATCTGATTCACAACGGTCTCCTGCACGTCGGCCGGCTGAATACCCCGCCAGTTCTGGCGGCGATATTCGATGAGCAGGCTCCGCAACTCCTCTTTGGAAATCGTCTCGGGTGCCCTCGAAGGGATGGTGGTCATTTTCGGGCCAGAGCGCTGAAGTTGGCGGTGAGCTGATCGTTGTCGCTCCGCAGCAGTGCCTCGAGGAGCAGGGCCAACACATTTAATGATGGCGTGACGGTATAGCGCAGAATGGATCCCACCACACGTGGAGTGAATGAAATCATGGAAACATTCAAAGTTCGCAACAGGCCGGAGATCGAAGAACCTTCGGCAGCGATCTCGACCTCCGAAAAATCCCGCAGCAGCAGCCGCAGGGAGGAGGGCAGGAATCTCCAGTATTCCGGGTTCGAGTCGCGTGGAAAAACTGCGGGCACACTCAGAAACAAGTATCCTCCGGGCCGCAAAACGCGATGCATCTCGTCAACCACCTTCTGGGGAGATGGAACGTATTCCAGCACCTGCGTGCAAAGGACCACATCAAACTCTCCCGCGGCCAGCGGGAGATCCTCCGCACGGCTGACTACACTCAGAGAAGGTCCGGCGACGGCGTCCAGCGCGTAGTAATTGCCGACGCGACCATCGAACAGGGGGCGATACGGCTGGATGCGACCGCCGACGTCAAGAATGCGCAGCGCACTGCCATCCAGGCGCTTTACCCAATTCGTAAAGAGTTTCCGGCGAGCCCGCAGAACAAGCCAGTTCGGATCCGTGATAGACGGATACAGCCGATCCTGAGCCCTGCGGCGAACCTGCTCGGAGGTGTCGCGATCTTTCATCGTCTGTCTGACCCTCCCGCCTCGTTCAAGCGCCACCGCTGGCGCGACCGCCTGTCATTTGCAGAATCTTGGACCACACCGCCCGGGCGATGTCACGGTCGTCCGGATCCAGGGCCACCAACAGCGAGAGGCCCACAAAAATCAGATAGCCCAGCGCCAGGCCGGCGGCAACCGCCTCCCAAGCCGACCAGTGAATGCTGACGACTGCCCGAAACAGCAGGAGCGACACGATCATGACTGCAGCGGGCAGCGCCAGAGCGAAATACTTGCGCAGCGAAGGCCGGATTCCGAGAGATTTGTGCACTTCGGCCAGATACCACAAATTGCTGGCGATATTCACCGTAGCCCCGGCGGAAGCAGCCCCTAACAGTCCCCAGCGGGGAATCAACATCAGGTTAGCAGCGACCAGGATGACCGCCATAACGGTTTGGATCCTCAGCAGCTTTTGCTGATGTCCAGACATGAGCAGAAGGTATCCGACCGACCCGACGCCGCAATTGACGAGTTGGCCGAAGGTACCCACGACCAGAACGGGCCAGCCCGGTGCAAAATCCGGACCGAAGATCCCCATGATGGGTCGAGCAAACAGAATCATCACGGCCGCCAGAGGGAGAGTCAAGCCGAGCGTCCATTTGACGAGTGCACGGAAGAGCTGGGCCAGCATTGTGTGCTCGCCGCGAGCGTGCAGCTCGGCGATCATCGGCGAAAAAATCTGATTGACCGACTGTAACGCCAGCGGCACGAAGCCCACCAATGCGGCCGCGATGGAGTAAATCCCGACCTCGCGCGCGTTTAAGTAAATCCCGAGCAGCACTTTGTCTGTCTGGCCCAGCAGGAATTCCAACCCCTGCACAGCAAACAGCGCCGCGGAGAACGAGACAATCTCCCGCTCCAGAATCGGCAACCCGAGCGAAAGTGTGCGTGCTGGCTCTGGACTGAGCTTCCAGGTTGCTCGACCGAGAAGGACCAATACAATGAGCGCGCTCACGATCTGGGCGATCAGGTATCCCTTGAAGCCGAATCCCAAAGTGAGCAGCACGATCGTGCATGCCATGGTCAGGGACTGTCCGATAAAGCTCGTAATGACTGTGCGCCGCGTCACATCCTTGTAGCCCGCCAGAGCCTGTCCCAGAAATCCGGTCAGGGCTCCCGTTACCATGATGAGCACAAAGAAATGCATGTACGAAGCCAGGACGGGCGTGTGATAGACACCCTGCGCGATCCGGGACTTCAGCAGGAGCAGCAGAACGCCGACCAGCAAATTCGCGGCGAGAAGCACCGTGACTGCTGACCACAGAAAGCGTCCCAGCTTGTGGGAGTCGCCGGTGGCGGAATAGACGGCAACAAATCGGCTCGCACTTTGGGGCAATCCAGCTGCCGCGACTACGCCGGCGAGACCGGCGACAGTCATGCCCAACGCGTAGATGCCGAGCGCCTCCGCACCCAGGACCCGCGCCAGATAAACTTTAAAAAAATACCCTGCCGCGGTCGTAAACATCGTCCCGATCAGGAACACCGACGACTGTTGCGAGATGTTCTTAACGTGGCGCCGGAAGTCAGACGGCAGCGCGGGCGCGATGGGCGGAGTGGTCAATGCTGTCTTTTTATTTTCCCGGATCGTGGCGCAAGTTGGAAGTGCTGCCCGAGGGGCGTAAATCCAGAAGCCAGCTCAATTTCGCAACGTTTTTCCCGTCTTCAGCATGTGCTGGATCCGTTCCTGCGTTTTCTTTTCACCACACAGCGACTTGAACGCTTCCCGCTCCAGGTCGAGCACGTATTGCTCGCTGATCGGTGTCCCGGCGGTGACATTTCCGCCGCACAGCACCTCGGCAATCTTGTTGCCCAGTTTCTGCTCGTGGTCGCTGATGAACCCGCCTTGTCGCATCAGGTAAACGCCCATCTTTAGCGCGGCGAGAATGTTCTCTCCCGGCGCGGGAATATCTGTGCGCATGACCGGAGGCTCATACCCAGCGTGAAGGAGTTCGAGGGCGCGGGCTTTCGCGTCGGACAGCACGCGCTCACGATTCATGGTGATGCGGTCGGAGTCGGACACAAACCCGAGGCCATGGGCTTCGTGCGCTGAAGTTGCAACTTTGGCGGTGGCGATGGTCTCGAAGATCCTCTTCATCGCCTCCAGCATCTCGACCGATTCGCCGCGCCCGTCAGGGCGGATGGACCTGGCGCTGTCGACGGCGCGCAGCAGCATTTCCTTGGAGCCTCCGCCACCGGGTAGCAAGCCGACGCCAACCTCCACCAGGCCCATGTAAAGTTCGGCGTGCGGCTGACGGGCGGCGGCATGCAGTGAAATTTCACAGCCCCCGCCGAAGGCAAATCCGAATGGCGCGATCACGACCGGCTTGGCTGAAAACTTAATCGCTTGCGCCATGCCCTGAAATTGGCGAATGCCGAGGTCGATGTCATCCCATTCTTGTTCTTGGATGGACATCAGCAGCATCATCAGGTTCGCGCCGGCAGAGAAATTGGGCGCGTCATTGGTGATGACGAAAGCGTCGAAATTATCTCCTGGGCCGCCGGTCTTCAGGCTTTGCATGATCAGCGAAACGATATCCGCGCCGATGGTGTTCATCTTGGAATGAAACTCGATGCAGGCAACACCATCACCCAGGTCCACCAGCGAAGCCCCGGCATTTTTCTTGACCACGCCGTGCGATTTCTTCGCGACTTCGACCGACCACACACCGAGCGGGACCTCAACACGCTTCCAATCCGCCGTCGCTAGATCCCAATACTTGCGGCCGGAGGCAGCCGCGGAATCCTCCGCATACCACGATTTGTGTCCTGAACCGAGCAACTTCTGGACATTGGCCGCGACCGGATGTCCCTCTTTTGTCATACGGGCGACGGTCGCTTCCACGCCGGCCGCGTCCCAAAGTTCGAAGGGTCCAAGCTCCCAGTTGAAGCCCAGGCGCATGGCACGATCGATTTCAAAGACCGAGTCGGAAATTTCTGGAATACGGTTGGCCGCGTACGTCCAAAGATCGGACAGCGCGGTCCAGAGAAACGTCCCGGCCTTATCGCCCTTTTGCGGACTAGTGCCATCCATACCGAGCAACATCCGCACTCGAGCGCCCGTCTGTTCGACAGTCTTGGCCATATCAAGCACAGCAAACTTTGGCTTCTGCCGCGGATGATACTCCAGCGTTTTCCAATCGAGCGCGAGACGCTCGTCCTCGCCAGCCCCCTTGACCTTCTTGTAGAAACCGCCCTTGGTCTTGTCGCCCAGCCATTTCCGTTCCAGCATCTGGCTGTAGAAGTCTGGAAGTTTGAGGTCGCCACGTTCGTCAAGAGCGGCGGGCGAGGGCGCCCGCCCCACACCGGCACGGGTCATGTTGGAAACGACGTGGCCTAGAATGTCGAGGCCAACCAGGTCAATGGTGCGAAAAGTGGCGGAGCGCGGCCAACCCAGGGCCTGTCCGGTGAGCGCGTCGACCTCTTCGATGCTCATCTCCATTTCCTGCATGAGGCGCATGACATTGAGCACGGAAAAGGTTCCAATGCGGTTGCCGATGAAGTTTGGCGTGTCTTTCGCGAGCACGACTCCTTTGCCCAGCTGGGTGTCGCTGAAATGTGCGACCGCATCCATTAAATGCCTGTCGGCTTCCGGCGTGGGAATCAGTTCCAGCAAACGCATGTAGCGGGGCGGATTGAAAAAATGCGTGCCGAACCAAGAGCGCCGGAAATCCTCCGAGAAACCTTCCGCGATTTTGGCCACGGGAAGGCCGCTGGTGTTCGTCGTAACAATCGTTCCCGGCTTGCGGATGGCTTCGACTCTCTTCAGCAGCGAGCGCTTGATCTCAAGGTTCTCGACTACCGCCTCGATGATCCAATCGACGTCAGCCAGCCGTTTCAGGTCGTCGTCGAAATTTCCGACCGTGACGAGGCGCACAAGTGACGGCTCGTAGAACGCGGCCGGCTTGGATTTCGCGGCAGCCTCCAGACCGGCGGCGGCGATTTTATTGCGCGCCGGGCCGTCGGCATCGGGAGGAACGATATCCAGGAGAAGAGAAG
>JACXTT010007008.1_pt1 | contig 15979 bp, 18 predicted proteins | sample 9270951 | NCBI WGS metagenome assembly JACXTT01 (sample SAMN15532306, study PRJNA645909) | rock metagenome | isolation source: weathered quartz diorite | place: Puerto Rico | collected 2017-06-21 | reverse complement strand
CTCCGCGCGGCTCACCGGCATCATCGCCCTGCAACTGCATGCCGGGCCCCCCATGGAAGCCTACTTCCGCAACATTCGCATCAGGGAGCTCAAATAGCGCGCCTTGCGAATTGCTCTGTTCGGCGGCACCTTCGATCCCATCCATAACGGGCACCTCGAGATCGCTCGGGATGCCGCGCGCCAATTTTCCTTGGACCGCGTGTGGTTCGTTCCAGCTTCGCGGCCGCCGCACAAATCGGGCGTCACCCGCACGCCCTACGAGCACCGCTATCGCATGGTCGCGCTGGCCTGCCAGGGTGAGCCGCTGTTTGAAGCGTCGCGCCTCGAGCAAGACGAACAGAACAGCTATTCGATCCGGACCATCGAGCGCGTTCGGGCCTCGCTTGACGGCGACGAGTTGTTTTTTCTGATCGGCGCGGACGCATTCGCGGAAATCACCACTTGGCACCGCTGGCGCGACGTGATTGCATCGGTCGAATTCATCGTGGTCAGCCGCCCCGGCCGAACGTACGAGATACCCGAAGGCGCGCGCGTGCATCCTCTCCAGGGAGTCGATCTGCCGGTATCGTCGTCAGAAATCCGGCGCCAACTCGCCGCCGGAGACGACCGCGTGGACGTGCCGCCGGCTGTGCTCGCTTACATCCGCGAGCACGGCCTGTACCGCTAGATGAAGGCGATGACGTCGATTTCAACCAGCGAGTTGCCCGGAATGCCGCCCGCCGCCGCGATGGTGGTGCGCACCGGCGGCTCGTCCCCGAAGCGACCGCGAAATACCTCGTTCATGCCGTCGTAGTCTTTCAAATCATTCAGAAACACGCGGCACTGTAGGACCTTGTCCATTGAAGATCCGGCGTTTTCCAGCTCCGCCTGAATCTCGTCGAGCACGTTCTTGGTGTGCACCTTGATGTCGCCCTCTTTGTGGTACCCCTTGCCGGCGATGAACAGCAGGTTGCCGTAGGAAACCGCGCCATTAAACAACGGCGCTTTGGCCGGCTTCTCCCCTTTTTGTCCACCGCGGTGATGCACCACTTTCTTCAGGGGCAAGTTCTTTGCGCTGGCCGCTCCCGCAACGGCCGCCGCCGCAACTCCGCCCTTCATAAATGCTCGTCTGTTTTCCATGTCATTCTCCATTCACAAGGATTCGGAAGAAATTAGATTACTGGCAAATTCACGGCAAAGTATAACTTAGCGGCCACCCGCCAGACAAAACCAGCCGGTGTCCCGCGCGTCCGAAGCTACACTGAGGCCGGGTGCGACGGACATCTCTCGTGAACTTGACGGCTGGGATCCTGGCAGCGGCGACCGCTCTGGCGCAGCCGAGCCTCACCACTATCCAGGATACGCTTTACAAAGCCGACGGCACGCCCTTCAACGGCCTGCTGATCATCTCCTGGAACAGTTTCGAATCGGCCAACCTGGCGGATATTGTCTCGCAGAGCCTGACGGTGAAGGTGGTAGGTGGAAATTTCCGCGTACAGCTTGTGCCCACTACAATCTCCAATCCGCCTACTTACTACACCGTGAAGTACAACAGCGACGGGAAGATCCAATTCCAGGAAACCTGGGTGGTGGGCGCGGCGGACACGCCGCTGAGAATCCGCGATGTGCGGGCTTCGGTTTCCCCGTCCACTCCGGTCGAGCCGCCCAGCCAGACGCCCATCCAGGAAAGCGACGTAGTGGGACTCACGGGCGACTTGAGTTTGCGCCCCACCAAGGGGCCGGGGTTTAGCGCAGGCCGCGCGGCGCTGATCAACGCTGCGGGCGGCATCGAGGCGGTGATCGGAAATCCATCGGACTGCGTGACGGTGGATGGCTCGTCTGGGCCCTGCGGGGGCGCCGGCCCGCAATTTTCGGATGGCGAGGTTCCGGGAGGAACCGTGGATGGCTCAAACGCGACGTTCACGCTGGCCAATCCGCCCACGCCGGCCACCAGCCTGGTGTTGTTCCGCAACGGCATCGCGCAACAGCCGGGAACCGATTACACATTGACGGGTTCGAGCATCCAGTTCCTGGGCGGCGCGGTTCCGCAGCCGGGCGATGCGCTGCTGGCCTGGTACCGGCTGCCGTCGGCGGGATCCATCGGGGGCGAAACGGCGGCAGGCCCGCAGATTCTGTGCAGCGCGGCGGGGACGAACACCTCTTCGACGAGTTTCACTTCGCTCGGCAGTTGCACGATTCCGGCGAACGTGCTCGAAACCGGAGATCGCATTGAATTTCAATTCGATCTGGCCCACGCGGGCACAACCGCGGGGTTCGAGTACACGGTATTTTGGGGCAGCACGGTTCTGACGGATCGAGTCGCCGCGGCCGGTGACGTGCTGATCGCCGGCAAGGGTGAAGCCGGGGTATATAACGGCGGCGCGCAATTGCGGGCGGAGAGCTGGGGGACGGTGCTGGGGTTTGCGGCAACGTTGGCGAATGCCACCGACAACATGGTTCCGCCACTAACGATCGATTTTCAGGTGAAGATGGCGCAGGCGACCACGGAAACCGTCGCGCTACAAAATTTCACCGTGGTGCGTTACCCGGCGCAGTAGTCACTTCAAATACTTATCGAGATCGGGGTGGAGCTGTTTCGCCACGTCGGGATCGTCGAGATTTTCTTTTGTGACCACGCGCGGCGGAAGATTCTGGATCTTCTGCGGGGTGGCGCCTTCCAATTTTTCCACGGCGGCGACGACGGCGTCGTGGCCCATGCGGAACGGGTCCTGAACGACGAGCGAGTCGATCCGGCCGGCCTTCAAATCGTCCAGCAGTCCCGGACTCCAGTCAAATCCCACCAACTTCACTTTGGCGTTGCGGCCTTTGATGGCTTGTGCGGCGCCGACGGCGCTCGATTCATTGGATGCGAACATGGCGGCGAGGTCGCTGTGCGCGGTCAGCATGTTTTCGGCGACGTCCAGCGATTTGGCGCGATCAGCCCAGCCATAGCGCTTGTCCACGATCTGAATACCCGAAAAATCTTTCTTGATAGTGTCCTCGAATCCCTGTTCGCGCGCCATGGTGGAGGCAGCGCCGGGTTGGACAGCCACTTCAGCGATCTTACCTTTGCCGTCCAAGAGCTTTCCCATGCGCTGAGCGGCCATCACGCCGGCGCCATAGTTGTCGGTAGCGACCTGGGCGACGAAGCTCTGGGTATCGACAGGCGAATCGAAAATGACGACGGGGATGTTTTCGCGCGCGGCGCGATCGACGACGCTGACCATGGATGTTTTGTCGATGGGGGCGAGACAGATGGCGTCGACGCGCTGGGTGATCATGGCTTCGGTGATCTGCAACTGGCCGTTGAAATCGGTTTCGGATGCAGGGCCGTTCCAGATGATTTCTACATTGGCTTCGCGGGCGGCGGCAACGGCTCCGGCATGGACGGACTGCCAGAACAGGTGGGCCTGGCCCTTGGGGATGACGGCGATGCGCTTGCGGGTGTCGCGGTCGCAGGCGGGGAAAGCCAGAAGAAAAAAAAGAAGAAAGCCCAGGCATGAATGCCTAGTCCACGTCATGGCAACCTCTCCGGCCAACGGGGACAGGCAGCGCTGTCCCCGTTTTTCAATGGCATTTACTTTTTCACGAAGCCCTGGACGTAGATGGCGTGGACGCCGCGCACGTTGGTCTCGGTGCCGGTGACTTCCATGACATGGGCGAAGTGGTCGCCGGCGGCTTTGCGCAGCTCGGTCTGGCCGTCGCGGCGGGGATCGTGCTCCTCATCCATGAGCATGTAGATGGCGCCGTCCTTGGTGAGCAGGCCGATGGGCTGGCCGCTATTGAGGCACTTCTGGCCGCACGATTTGTGTTTGTCGCCGTGCTTGCCGAGCTGGAGGTAGCAGGAGAGATCGACGATTTCGCCGGTGACGGTGGTGACTTTGCCGGAGAGGGGCTTCTTGTCCACCCCGGCGGCGATGGTGGTGTCGGTCCAGGGCGCGGCGGGTTTTTCACCGAGCGTGCCCATGGCTTTATCCCAGCCGCCTTCCGGCGTCATCTGGGGCTGGAGCGGGCCGGCGCTCGCGGATTTTTTGGCGGCAGGTTTCTTTTCATCGGCGGCTGACAGCGTGATAGTCAGGGCGGCGATGAGCAGCGATGCGAATAGTGTTGTTCGAGACATTGTTCTCCTCGTCTAAGAATTTGACAGCCAGGAATCGCTATTGTACATGCAATTCAGCAAGGGGAAAAACAACGCGCTGTCACGCAAAGGCGGCATCGAGGATTTGCTGGACCAGAGCGTCGTAGGCGACGCCTCCGGCGACGGCTGCCTGAGCGAAGTCTTCGTCCGCGGCCAGCGAGGGATTGGGGTTGGCTTCGATGACAAAAATTTCACCCTGCGGTGTTAGGCGGACGTCGATGCGTCCGAAGCCGCGGATCTTCAGCAGGCGTTAGACCTTGCGCCCGAGCCGCGCGAGATCTTCGATAACGCCTTCGGGCAGGGCCTTGGCGTCTCCGTTCTTGATGCCCCAACGTTTCCGGTAAGCGCCATTCCATTTGGCGTGATAGGTGGCGAACTTGGGGACATCATCGGGCACCTGATCGAAGAAAATCTCGCGGGGAGGGAAGACCTTGAGCTGGTTATTGCCGAGCACGCTGATATAGAGTTCGCGGCCCTCGATGTATTCCTCGATGAGGGCATCGCAGCCGAATTTCTGGTGAACGAAGCGCGCGCGCTCGAGCGCCTCGTTTTCATCGCGCACAAAAGACGCCCGGCTGATGCCATCGGAGGATTCTTCACACACCGGCTTGACGAAGGCCGGGAACGTGAAGCGGCGGAGGCGGCGCAAGGGATGGCCGCGGTGCGAGACGACGAAATGCGGGGAGCGCACGCGGTGGAAGGCCAGGACTTTTTTAGCGAGCGCCTTGTCCTTGCAGAGGAGCAGGGCGTCGGGGCCGGAGCCGGTGTAGCGCAGGTTCATCAATTCTAGCAGGGCCGGGATGTTCGGCTCGTGCGAACGATCGTGATCGAAAGATTCGGAGAGGTTGAAGACGACATCCGGGGCGTAGGACGTCAGTTTGTCGACCATGGCGGCGACGTTATCGAAGACCGCCAGTGTTTCGACTTCGTGGCCCAGGCGTTTGAGGCAGCTGAGGACATCGGCCTCGGTGGGCTTATCTTCCTCCTTGAGCGAGCGCGCGGTGAAATTTTCATCGGGTTCCGCGGGACGCGCGACATCGAACACGATGAGGATCTTCATGCTAGACCGACCTCTTGAACCTGCCGGTGTACAGGTGATTCGTTACGAGCGCCGCGAGATAGGCGGACAGCTCGAAGTGGAGACGCCCGGTGTCAGGCGGCGCGGGGAGCTTCAGCTCCTGGCAGCGCAGCATCAGTTTTCGCACCAGCATGCTAACGGTATATTTGCGCTGCCCGGTCCATTGGACGATGGACTTGATTAGAGCCGTGCGGTGCTTGCGCATGATTCTCACGGCGGATTCACTGCCTGGCTCGCCGTTGACGAAGATGGCGCGCAGATCGGCATCATAGAAATCGGGGAAATCCTCGGCGTAGAGCTTGCGGCGCGAGGCGTAATACTTGCCGAGGGTTTTGCGAAGCCGTGCGGCCTCGGAGATGCGGTGGCCGCTCTTGACCAGCGGGGGCTTGCCGGCGACTTCCTGCATGAGGGCGTCGACGTATTCGAGTTTTTCAAGCGCCTTCCAGCCGCGATAGCGCTGCCGCCAGTCGTCGGGCGCAGCGCCGAGCCAGACCGCAAAAGTTTCGGCGAAATCCTCGTCGGGGTGCGCCTGGGCGTACCAGTTGGGGAGGTGGCGGACGAAGCTGCGGCTGTAGGGCTGCGGGCGGTAAGTTTCGGGCGCGTACTTTTTATCGGGGCTGCCGAAGGCGAGCTGCCATTCCTTGCGCGACGAGAATCTGTAGGCGTGATCGACGGCGTGGCCGCACTCGTGCCGCAAAAGCATCTGACACCATTCGGCGGTTCCGCCTTCGACTTCGAGCATCTGGCGGAGCTCGAGCGACTTGAGGCGCGGATGAGCGAGGTAGAACGGGAGACTGATGGCGGGCACGCCTTCGGGAGAGAACCACTCGTCGCCAAGGTAGCAATCGGGACGCAGGGCCACGCCGCGCGCGGCGATCTCGTCGTAGAACTCGCGGACGCGCTTTTCAAGCTCGCTGCCTTCGATACGGAGGCCGAGATCGCAGATGCGGACGTTGAGCAGTTCTTCGTCCTTGAGCGCGACCCAAGCGGGCTCAGCGGCCGTCTCCATAGTCCCATCGTAGCGCGGTTGGCTGGTGGAGAAGGCTTGGAGAGTCAACGGCTTACAACGGTAATTCTGCAGGTGGGGCATGGCAATCCGTACGTGGAGGCAAAATGAAAGACCCATATAACCGCCGAGACGCAGAGACGCCGAGAACGCCCAAGAAATCAGCCTGGTTCATTTGCAGCACGGCGGTGAGATGCTTTGGGCTACGCAGCGCTGCTGACCGGCGGCCGTGATGTGCTCGATCGCGGCCCTGAGAGCGCCGAGAAAACAGCAGAATTTCAAGAGGCGGACTTATGGGCGGATCTCGGGCGGCGCGGCGGGGCGAGTTGCGACTGTGGTGAGAATGCGGCATCCGTGATAATGGAATGAGCGATGCCACTTTACGAATACAAGTGCCGCACGTGCGGGAAGAGCTTCGAGATGCTGCGCCGGATGCGGGATGCAGACCGGGACCTGAAGTGCCCGGACTGCGAATCGGTGGAGGTGGAGCGGCAGATTTCGACGTTCGCGACCGGCGGATGCGGGACGGCGGGCGGCGGCAGATTCACTTGAGGGCGGTAGAGGCGGCCGGTCGGCCGCGGAGCAACAGCAGCTCCATCACGACGGTGGAATCGGGCGGGCCGGAATAATATCCAGGGGTGGTGCGGATGATGCGGAATCCGAATTCCCGATTGAGCGCGATGATGCGGCGGTTGCGTTTGCGCGTGTTGGTGACGATCCGGCGAAAGCCGTGATGCCGGGCATAAGCGACTTGCCAGCATTTCAGCAGGCGGCCGAAGCCCTGGCCCTGGAATTTCGGGAGGATGCCGGTGGTGGTGATGTAGAGCGAGCCCGGCATTCGAGGGTTGACGCCGTCGCGGGTGAGGTCCTCCTGAAAATCGACATTCTTTTCGAATGCGCAGCAGCCGACTTTGACGCCGTTGACGAGCATCCAGTAAGACTCGCCGGCTTTCCAGGCGGCGGCATCGAAGAGATCGGAGCGGGGGAAGACTTTGCGGTCGAAGGCCATGAGGCTGCGGAGCTCGGCGGGGAGGAGGGCGCGGCGAAAGTGGGTGGTCATGGGGGGAAGGTATTGAGGCGTCGCATTGGAAGCGTGCCAGTGCCGTCTTGAGCTTGCAGTCTCACCCGGACTACGTCGAACTGAAGTTCGCCGCTGCGCGCTCAAGCGCGCGCCACAAAGCAGTCCGAATTATATGCTCATCCCCGAACGCTGGCGGCGGGGATTTTGTTGACTAAATCGAGCATTTCGGCGCGGGATTCGGAGCCGATGGTGAAGCAGTCGACGCAATCGAGCGAAAGGGCGAATTGTAGGGACTCGTCGACTTTGTGACGGAGCTTGCCGGCGCCCAGAATTTTCATGCCGATCACGCCTTTGCCGGCGGCTTTCATTTCGCGGAGGACGCCGATGACGGTTTGTGGGTCGGAGTCCATGGCGACCTGCGCGGGGTTGATGCGGGCGAGGTCAACTTGCACCCAGGGCGTGCGGGCGGAAGTTTTGAGGGCTTCGAGCGTGTGGCAAGAAGTGCCGTGGGTGCGGACGATGCCTTTTTCGCGGGCCTCGGAAATGACGGCCATAGCGCCTTTCTTGCGGTCGGGCCAGTCGCCATCGAGCATGCAGTGGAGAAGGACGATGTCGATATAGTCGGTGCCGATTTCGCGGCGGAAGCGGTCGAGGTCGGCGCGCATTTCCCTTTCGGTGGAGGCGTGCGTTTTCGACAGAATCGTGACTTTGTCGCGCGGGACGGATTTGAGCGCTTCCTTGAGATGCGGGTGGGTGCCGTACTGGTCGGCGGAATCCCAGAAGGTGACGCCTTGATCGTACGCGGCTTTGAAGAGGTCGGCGAGGCCGCCAAGGCCGAGTTGGCGCGTCTGGTTGGAGCTGCCGCCGACGCCGTTCGTGCCGGTGCCCATGGCGAGGCGGGACAACTCGACGTGCATGGGCCCGAGCTTGACGCGGTCGGTGGCGGATTTCTTCGTGGCGCCGGCGAAGAGGTGGTGCGGGAATTTGTCGAGCGCGACGGCGGCGCCCGCTGCGGCTGCGCGGGGGAGGAAGAAGTCACGGCGATTCATAGGGCCTCCTGTAGAGCAAAGTTAGCACAGGGGCACGGGGGCGGGGCAAAGATCGTGCGACCCCGGTCATTATCTTGTTTTGAATGTCAGGGAATAATTGCGAGTGGAGGTGAGGGTGGCCGGGTTCAGGGAGGCAAATGCGCCTGGATTATCTCGAGCGTTAGCCCGTTTTATAACTATTGAGAATATTCCCTTCAAGTGCCGCTGCCTTCAAACTGGATAAGGAGACTGTAGATGGGCAAGCGTTCCCGGGAGATTTGGATTTCGTGTTGTCTGGTGGCAGCGTTCTCCGGCGCGGCGAGAGCACAAGCGGTAACGGAATATGGTGGCGTGTCCCGCCAGTCCGCGACCACCACGGGAAGAACCATCGGACCAGGTAAGGAGATCCGGGGCGTGTGGGCGGGCCTGGACAAGACGATCAAGGGTTCCGCTGACATCTCCGGTATTCCGCCAGCGCCGGCGAGCGCGACGACGCAAAAGCCAGTGGTCCGAACCAGAAAGGCAAGCGCCCGGCGTGCGCGGATGGCGGCGTATGAAGACCCTACCCGAATCCAGCAAGGCATGAGCTACCAGGAAGTGGTGCGCCGTTTCGGGCCACCGTCCTATCAGGTAGCGACCGGCCCGGGAGCCATGACCGTTTCGTATCTTCGAAAAGACGGGAATGTGGATCTCGAGTTACGGGACGCAAAAGTGATCAAAGTGGCGGGCGCGAAACAGCAACTCGCGGCAGCCTCAACGAAGTAACCCAGCTTCAACAAACTCACAACGACGCTGGAATCCGGAAGGCGATGCTTGCGGCACTCGTGTGATATAACCACGGAAACAATATGCGGCTCGCGATGCTGTTGCTGGCGCTGGGACTTGTCAGTTCCGCGCAGGAGAAGACGACGCTCTATGAACGCTTGGGGCGTTATGACGGAATCGCGAGGATTACGGACGAGTATTTGCGGGGCGTCCGGAGCGATCCGCAACTGGCGCGGTTTATCGGGCGCGGCACGGATTCTCTGATGCGGGCGCGGCAGTTGCTCAAAGAACAGTTGTGCGCGATGACGGGCGGCCCCTGCGCGTACATCGGACGGGACATGAAGACGGCGCATGGCGGGCTCGGGATCACAGAGGCGGACTGGTCTCTAAGTACGAAATACATGTCGGCGGCGGTCGCGAAGGCGCACGTTGCGGATGGAGACCGGGACGAGTTTCTGGCGCTGATCGAGGCTCTGAAGCAGCAGATTGTGGAGAAGGGTGCGGCGAAGCAGTAGCGGCGAGACTGTCTGGATCGGCTTCATAAGTCGAACTTCAATGCGGGCCATATCATCGGGCCCACCCAATCGAGACGCAAGATCCTTTTACATCCGTGGGTAGCCGGGCGTGATATTATTTGCGTCCATGACAGGAGGGTGGAAAGGCTCAGGCGCGTTATGCGCCGCTGCACTTGTTTTTACGATGAGTTCCAACGCACAGGACCGCACGCAGGCGCGATCGATGGTGATTTCGCGGCAGGGGATTGTGGCCACGAGCCAGACGCTGGCATCGCAGGCGGGCGCGCAAATTCTGGCGCGGGGCGGGTCGGCGATGGACGCGGCGATCGCGGCCAACGCGGTGCTGGGAGTAGTTGAACCGATGAGCGACGGCATCGGCGGCGACCTGTTCGCAATCTATTGGGACGCGAAGACGGGCAAGCTGACGGGGATCAACGCCAGCGGGTGGGCACCCAAGGCGTTGAGCATCGAATATCTAAAGGCGAAGGGCATCACGAGCATGCCGCAGAATGGGATTCAATCGGTCACGGTGCCGGGATGCGTGGACGGATGGGAGAAGCTGCACGAGAAGTTCGGGAAGGTGCCGTGGCGCGATTTGTTCCAACCAGCGGTTTACTACGCGGAGAACGGATTTCCGGTCACGGAGCTGATTGCGGGCGGCTGGGGCCGGGCGAGGGCGACGCTTGAAACGGACGAGAACGGCCGGCGCATTTTTCTGCCGCAGGGGCGAGCGCCGGCGGTGGGCGAGATCTTTCACAATCCGGAGCTGGGGCGCGCGCTCGAGCTGATCGCGGAAGGCGGCGCGGCGGCGTTTTATCGCGGGCCCATCGCCAAAGCCATTCTGCGGACCTCCGACAAGCAGGGCGGGACGATGGCGGCGGCGGATCTGAGCGAATTTGCGTCCGAATGGGTAGAGCCGATCTCGACGGATTACCGCGGCTGGAAGGTTTACGAACTGCCGCCGAACGGCCAGGGCATGGCGACGCTCGAGATGCTGAACCTCATGGAGCGGTTTCCGCTGGCGTCTTACGGCGCGCTGAGCGCGGATGCGTTCCATATCCGGATGGAGGCGCAGAAGCTGGCGTACGCGGACTTGCACCGGTATCTGGCCGATCCGCGGTTCGCGAAGGTGCCGGTGGAGGGAATGATTTCGAAGAAATATGCCGCGGAACGCGCGGGATTGATCGATATGAAGCGGGCGCGATGCGATGCGGAGCCGGGAGATCCGAAACAATACGCGGGTGACACGATTTATCTTTCGGCGGTGGACCGGGAGGGGAACATCGCGTCGCTGATTCAGAGCGTTTACCTTTCATTCGGGTCGGGCGTGGCGGTAGAAGGATACGGTTTCCATTTGCAGGATCGCGGCGGGCTGTTCGAGATGGACGCGGCACATCCGAATGCGCTGGCTGGGCGGAAGAGGCCGTTCCACACCATCATTCCGGCGTTCATGGAGAAGGGGCCGGTGCATATCGGGTTCGGCATCATGGGCGGGCTGAACCAGGCGCAGGCGCACGCGCAGTTTGTCTCATACGTGGTGGATCACGAGATGAACATTCAGGCGGGCCTCGAGGCGCCACGTTTCACCAAACTGAATTTCGGCGGGTGCGACGTGATGATCGAGGCGCGAGTGCCGGCGGATGTGCGGACGGAACTCGGCGATCGGGGGCACCGGCTGGATCTGCAAGGGGATTTTTCGAGCTGGATGGGCGGCGGGCAGGTGGTGGTGCACGATTCGGCGACCGGAGTGAATTACGGGGCGTCATCGCCGCGAAAGGACGGGGCGGCGGTGCCGGAGGCGCCGGATTACTTCAAGGCAAGAGGCAAAGTGCAAAAGGCAAAAGGCAAAACTTGACGAGGCGATCGCTGGTGATGGCGGCAGCCGGGATGGCGCTGCGTCGGGAGCGGTTTGAAGAAGCGGCGGGGCTGGTGGAGAAAGCCGCGGCGTCTGGCGATGTGAAGGCGGCGGTGCTGGATGTACGGCAGGGCAAAGACCGTTTCACGCGCGCGTTTGGGGAGGCGCGGGAGGCAACTGTTTTTCTGCTGGCTTCGATTTCGAAGCCCATGACGGCTACGGGCGTTATGGTGCTGGCCGACCGGGGGAAACTGTCGCTGAGCGACCCGGTGCGGAAGTTCATTCCGGAATTTTCCGGCGGGGACCGCGATCTCATCACCGTTCAGCACCTGCTGACCCACACTGCGGGATTGCCGGACATGCTGCCGGAGAATGAAGCGCTACGGCGAAGGCACGCGCCGCTTTCGGAATTTGTCGCGGCGGCGTGCAAGACACCGCTGCTGTTCCGGCCGGGCGCGAAAGTCAGCTATCAGAGCATGGGGATCCTGCTGGCATCAGAGATCGCGCAGCGGATCACGCGCCTGCCGTTCCGCGAGTTTCTGCGGCGCGAGGTATTTGTGCCGCTGGGAATGCGTGAGACGTCGCTCGGACTGGGCGGACGGCGTATCGAGGACACGGCGCAATGCCAGGTGGACAACAAAGAGGACTGGGGCTGGAACACGCCGTACTGGCGCGATCTGGGCGCGCCGTGGGGTGGGGTGCATGCGAGCGCGGCGGACGTCTCGAAGTTTCTGAATGCGTTTTTGCGGCCGACCGGGCTGGTACTGAAGCGCGAGACGGCGCGGGCCACGATCGCGAATCATACCGAGGGAATGAGTGAGGCGTGGGGGCTCGGGTGGATGCTGGGAGCGACGCTGTTCGGGCGTCCGTTTTTGCCGCGGGCGTTCGGGCATTATGGCGCGACGGGCACGGTGGCGTGGGCCGATCAGGAGACAGGCGTGCGGTGCGTGTTATTGACCACCAAGCCGGCGGAACAATCGCGGGCGGGATTGCTGGGGCCGGTTTCAGACCTGGTAGGGCAAGGGGCGCGGTGAAGTAGTCGACATGGGTGTCGGGGTTTCGATTAAAGAATTGCGGAAAGTCTACACGTCGCCGCCGCCGATGGCCGCGGGGCCGGCGGGCTTCAGCATGATGGGGATGCGCAGTCCAATACCGAAGCAGAAAAAGGCTTTCGAGATTGTGGCGCTGGACGGGATCTCGCTCGATATTCCGCCGGGCGAGATCTTTGGGCTGCTGGGACCGAACGGAGCGGGGAAATCGACCACGATCGGGATCCTGACCACGCGCGTACGGCCCACGGGCGGGCAGGCGTGGATCGGAGAATATGATGTCTGGCGGCATCAAGTGGAGGCCAAGCGGCTGATCGGCGTGGTGCAGCAGCGGCCCAACCTGGATTTTGCGCTGACGGCGCGGGAGATTCTGTTGTTTCATGGGGCGTATTACGGAATGCCGGCGTCGGAGCGGGTGCGGCGGGCGGCGGAACTGCTGGGACGGTTTCAACTCGAGGAGCGGGCGGACGATCTGGTGCGTGGTTTTTCGGGTGGCATGATGCAGCGTCTATCGATCGCGCGCGCCATGGTGCATGATCCAGAAGTGCTTTTTCTGGACGAGCCGAGCACGGGCCTCGATCCGCAGACCAAGTTGCTGCTGTGGGAAATCATCCGCGAGTATAACGGCCGGGGCAAGACCATTCTGCTGACCACGCACAATATGGATGAAGCCGACGCACTTTGCCGCCGCATCGCCATAGTGGACCACGGGCGCGTGATCGCACTGGGGACGCCGGCGGAGCTGAAGGCGGCGATTCCGGGCGGCTACCTGCTGCGGCTGCACGTGGGGCAAGGCTCGCCGGGGCTGGTGGAGAGGCTCGAGCGCTTGCCGGGAGTGACAGAGGTGCGGGCGAACGCGAACGACGTGGATCTTTATGCCGATCGGGGCGGGGCGCTCATCGGGGCGATTGTGGGGGCTGTGGCGGAATCGGGGACGGAGCTGCGCGATGTGCACATCTCGGAGCCGAGCCTGGAGAACCTGTTTTTGCACCATACGGGAAGGAGCTTGCGGCAGTGAACTGGAGAACTTTTTCCGCGATGCTGGCGCGCGACGCGCATGTGGCGCGGCGGAACCTGTGGGCGCTGATGACGCAGACCATGCTGCAGCCGCTGCTGCTGACCTTCGTGTTCGGGCGGGTAATGACTTCGAGCGGGATGATGCCGGCGAGCTACAAAGGGATTCTGGCGCCGGGAATCATGGGAATGAGCATGGTGCTGACGGGCATCCAGGCGGTTTCGATGCCCCTGATCGCGGAATTTCAATTCACGCGCGAAATTGAGGACCGGCTGCTGGCGCCCATGCGGATCGAATGGCTGGCGGTGGAAAAGATTCTGGCCGGGATGGTGCAGGCGCTGGCGGCGGGAGCGGTAGTCGTGATGGCGGCGTGGCTGGTGCTGGGCCGCGGCGTGGGGATGAGCATGGACCGGCCGCTGCAGTTCGCGGCGGTGGTGCTTCTCGTGGCCCTTTTCTCGGGGGCGGGCGGACTGGCTCTGGGATGCAGCGTGGGGCAGACACAGATCGGGCTGATGTTCAGCCTGGTGCTGGCGCCCATGATTTTTTTCGGGTGCGTGTATTATCCGTGGAGCGCGCTCGGCGGCTTCCCGGTGCTCCAGAAGCTGGTGCTGTTGAATCCACTGGTCTACGCGAGCGAAGGCCTGCGTGGAACGCTGGCGCCGCAGTATCCGCATATCCCGATCGCGGCGGTGATGAGTGCGCTGGTGGTGATTGATGCGGGGCTGATCTGGGCGGGGTTGAAGAAGTTTAACGGGAAAGCGGTGAGCTGAAGAGAGCGTAGAGACAGGCAGGAATGCCTATTTCACATACGGAGTTTGCACGACGAGTCCAATTATTGTAAAATTCTTTCACCAAGAGGCTGAATCGGAAGTTTCGGCTTTATAAGCTCAGCTTTATAAGCGAGGTTCCGTGAAGAAATTTACAGCATCTCTCCTCTGGGTAAAGTTTTTTGTTTGCTTTATCTTGATAATTCTGGCCAGCCCGCAAATGAGGGCTCAACTGCCAGTTCCCCTTGGAACGGCCGGCAATTTCGGCGTACTTGCGGGATCGACAGTCACAAACACAGGCGCTACCGTGGTTACTGGGGATCTCGGAGTGAGTCCGGGTAGCGCGGTAACTGGATTTCCTCCCGGGATAGTTACTGGTACTATACACGCGGCCGATGCCACGGCAGCGCAGGCTCAGGTCGATTTGACCACGGCCTACAACAACGCCGCAGGACGGTCGGGTGCGACTCTGGTGGCCGCGGATATCGGCGGGACCACCATTACTCCCGGGGTCTATAATGCTGCGTCCTCGCTAGGGATAACAGGAACAGTCACGCTGAGCGGCGCCGGCGTGTACATTTTCCAAATCCCGACAACACTGACCACCGCATCCAGCAGCGCAGTCGTACTGGCCGGTGGCGCCACGGCGGCTAACATCTTTTGGCAGGTGGGCAGTTCCGCTACTCTTGGAACGAGTTCTGTCTTTTATGGAAACATCCTGGCTCAGGCATCCATCACCGAGACGACCGGCGCGGTGCTTAACGGGAAGGCCTTAGCGCGAACTGGCGCGGTTACATTAGATACCAATACGGATACGAGCCCCATCGGTTCCGGACCCGGCGGGACGCCCGCTCCGTCCTCGCTGATTCTCGTTGCGACAGGTCTTGCTTGCGCCGTGCTTTACCTGGGGCGAGAACGGTGGCTACGGCGCTTGAGAAGGATCTGAAGGCCGGGGCGGCCTCTCCGCCACGACACTCTCGGGTAACAATGACGCGACAGGCGGTTGTCCTGCTAGCCGCCGTGACTCTACTGGTTTGCTACGCTCCCGCGCTTCGAGGGATGTTCGAGCAGTGGTCGAACGACGAAGACATGTCGCACGGTTTCGCGGTGCCGATCGTGGTCCTGTGGATCGTGTGGAGGGAGCGGGGGCGGTGGCGGGCGCTGCCGGCGGCGCCGAGTTGGTGGGGTTTTGCGTTTCTGGCAGCGGGCGCCGGCCTGCAGTTTGTGGGTGCGCTCGGCGCAGGTCTGTTCGCCGCATCGCTCGCGTTTCTGGTTTCGATTGCCGGCGCGGTGCTTTGCCTTGGTGGTTTCGCCTGGCTACGAGCTTTGGCTTTGCCGCTGCTGCTAACACTGTTCATGCTGCCCAAACTGGCGGTGGTTTATAACCAGGTGACGCTTCCGTTGCAACTGCTCGCCAGCAGGATCGCCGCGGGCATTTTGACGGCCGGCGGGATTGGAGTAATCCGGGAAGGCAATATCCTGGACGTGGCCGGTCGCCAGATCTCCGTGGTGGAAGCCTGCAACGGCATCCGGTACTTGCTTTCTCTCGGGTTCATGGCGGTGGTGTTCGCTTACATATCCGACACGAAACCGTGGATGCGAATGGCCCTGCTGGCGGCGGCCATACCGATTGCGATCCTCGCGAACGCCGTAAGAGTCGCGGCCGCGGGCTGGTTGCCGTTCCTGGTAGCAGACACTCCTCATGCAATATCCGGTTGGCTGCTTTTTGTGCTTTGCCTGGCGACGCTGGTAGTTGTGCGGCG
>JACXTT010007007.1_pt1 | contig 15981 bp, 12 predicted proteins | sample 9270951 | NCBI WGS metagenome assembly JACXTT01 (sample SAMN15532306, study PRJNA645909) | rock metagenome | isolation source: weathered quartz diorite | place: Puerto Rico | collected 2017-06-21 | reverse complement strand
CGGCTGCACCAGCCCCCTCCTTTTTACGGCACTTACAAAGGCATCTGCATCTACCAGCTGTATGCTGAGGTCTATATGCGCACCGCCAGTTCGCTCACCGGCGAGACGGAAGGCCCTTCCGGCAATGCCATCGTTCCGCCTCCCACCGCCCGGGGCAATCTGCCAAAAACCCTTACAGCGCATCTATAGCGCTATTATAGCGCGTTTATAGCGCATCTATAGCGCCTATAGGAAAGTGCAACAAGCATCATACAAGCCCCATATAAACCATCAACAGGCTTTAATGGCTTACTCCACTAAATAAGCTCCACGCAAACGGGTTACAATGGGCAAGCATCTTTTCCATGGCTGATAATCTTTTGAATAATAAATACTTAAACCTTGCCATTTAGTGTTAAGGTTATGAGATTTGGCGCCTGTGGAAAATAGTGCACATGTATTGCACGCTGTGCCACAGGGGCATTGGACAACCTGTTTTTTACCCTACCTTAGCCCCAAATAACTGTTTATGCGAGTAGTTATTACCGCCTGCCTCCTGCTGTCCGTCTTTGGCGGCCCGCTCATAAGTGCAGCACAAACGCCCGAATTGTATTATAAAGATGGCAGCGACAAGTTTGCCGGTAAAGACTATAATGGCGCCATCGATGCCTTTACCAAAGCCATTGGGCTGCAACCGGGCTATACCGATGCCTGGTATTTTCGTGGCCTTACCAAGTTTATGGTAAAAGACTCCACCGCGGCAGCCGATTTTACCAAAGTGCTGGAGCTGGACCCCAATAAAGTAAAAGCCTGGGCGTTCCGGGGCATGGCCAAATTCAGGCGGCAGGATTATACCTCGGCCATTGCCGATTTCAGCCGGGCCATTTCACTAAAACCCGATTATGAAGAAGCCTGGTTTTTTCGTGGCAGTTCCAATATAGAACTGAAAAATTATTATGCGGCCGTATCCGACCTGGATAAGGCGGTAGCGCTCAAAACCGATTATACGGCGGCTATCTATACCCGTGGCATCGCCCGCTTTATGCTGCAAAAATACACAGAGGCACTGCCTGATATGGACAAAACCATTGAGCTGGACCCCAACTACTCCATCAAAGCCTATTATTTCAGGGGCATGTGCCGCGTACGCCTTAACCAGGCCGCACAGGCTTGTCCCGACCTTGAAAAAGCCGCCAATTACGGCCTTGCCGACGCTATTGAAATGCAGAAGAAATACTGTAAATAGTTACCGCGCGCCGCTTATTTAGGCACTTCAAATACCACGGTGCGGAACTGGTCGTTCACCTTACCGCTGAATACACCGGTAGAAGCCAGCGTAAACGAATGGCATACTTTCCAGCTTATGGTATCGGTAACCTGGTGCGAACGGCCGTGCGATTGTGCCGGCTCCTTTACAATATAAACGCTGTCGTTCAGCTGCGTGGGGTTGGAGGCAATATAATAGTCTACATGATACGCACGCAGCAGCGAATCCAGCTTCTCTGTTTTTTTCAGCCGGGTCATATAGTCCTTGTCCATCACCAGCCCTTCCAGCTGTATCAGCGGGCTTTGCATGAGGTATCCTACAATGCCCGCCCTGTCGCCCATGGCATAAACGCCTTTATGGTGCGCTTCAAACGCTTTCAGCTGCACGCCGGCAATATGCAATATATCTACCTTACCCTTACCCATAGATGAACTTTGGTGGATGGGAAAAGTATAAAACACCCATAGCACAAACGATACCAGTACCACCACCGCCGCGAGGCCCGATGCGGCGGTATAAATAAGCTGGTTGAGCCGCGCAAGACCGGGGCGCAGACCGGCAAAAAGCGCTTCGCCCCTGGCGGCCATCATAAACGCCAGCGGGGGAATGGGATAAAAATACCAGGCCCATAATTCCCAATCGCTGCGGATAGCCGTTTGCAGGTAAAATAAAAGGGTCGCCAGCGCCAGCAGGTGAAAATAGATCTTCTCCTTAAAATGGCCCGTGAGGGCTACCAGGATAAAAAGACCGGTAACGGCCAGGTTGTACACATTGTACGGGAAATAAAACGCAAAGGATTTGAGCCCGGCGCCATTGATGCCGCCTATTTTTATCACGCTTTTGGCAAGACCGCTGACCGGGAAAAGCGAATGGTACACCATATAGTTGGCGCCCACATACAAGGCCACGGGCAGCCCCATAATAAGAAACGACGATGCGGTATTTTTCCAGCGCTGCGGCCCGGCGCCGGCATGGGTATACAGGTAATAGAAAAACAGTGGCAGGGTAATGATAAAGGAATCGATACGCATAAAAAAAGCCGCTACTACCAGTATTGCGGCCCCGTTGATGCTGATGCTGCCGGTACTTAACTTATAGACAAAATAGGTAAGCACGGGCACGATAAAAAGTGACTCCATGCCCTGGCAGCTGATAAAATAATAGCCAAACAGGCCCAGGAGGAAGAAAAGCGTGGCGGGCAGCCCCTGCGGTTTTAACCGGCGCAGCAGGAACAGCGAAAACCCGGCAAATACAAGGGCCAGTACAATGCGTATAAACACCAGTTCCGGTGCGCCCGGCAGGCGGGCGATATATACCAGCAACACGATAAAAAACTGGAAAAACGGCTGGTAGCCGTTGGTATAAATATGCGGCGAATAGCTAAGACCATGCCCGCTGGTAAAGCTATCGGCTATTTTGAGATAATAATAAAAATCGTCGGTAAACGACGAATACAAATTAATAAGCGGTTGCCCCACCGGGATTAAAAAGCTCACAAACAGCAGCAGCACCACCGCTACAGCCAGCTTATGGAGTGTACCCGCAGTAAAAAATGATTGCAGTCGCATATTGACGTGATGTATGTTTCTTTCAAAAGGTGTACCATGCATCCCGTACCGAATATACTACTTTGTAAAATCGAGCGAGTCGGTAACATCGCCGCAATTGATCATTTTATCCTTGAATTTGGGATGTTTTTTCCCCAAATACGGGTTTACCACCTCGTTGCTGTTGCTAATCCAGGTACCATCTTCCGAATCGTTGAAGGCCATGGGGCAATGCTGGTGGAATATTTTGATGCGGTCGTATTTTACAATGCGGGTCAAATCGTACAGCGATTCGGAAATGACCTGGAAGGCTTTTTTCTTCTTTACCAGGTCGGGTTCGCCGGCCAGGGCCTTTGCCGAGCCGCTGATGGTACCCGTATTATTGGTAGCTACTGCCTTGATGGCCCCGGTGGTATCGCCTTTTAATTCACTGATTTTCAGGCTATCGGCATATAGGGCCACGAGCTTTGCAGCGGTATTGGCCTTTGCGGTATCGTAATCGGTAAGCCCGCCCTTGAGGTCGAAATAGGCATTGAGCAGCTTTTCAAAGGAGGTATTAAATAAATCTGAATTTTTGCTGATGCTCAGCGGTTTGTCTTTGGCGGTACGGTTGGGTGCCGCGTCGCCCTGGCCGGAAAAGAATACCTTATACACGCCAAACACCACAACAGCCAGCGCAAGAACACCAAAAATTACTTTCTTCATTCGGTTTCAATTTGCGGCAAAATTAAGCGTTTCCAACTTTCCAGCCCGTTTGTGCTATTTTTGCAACTTCTTTTAACAAACCGGTTGAATTATAACTGAATTATTATATGCTGGCAGGATTAACGAACGTAACCTTTGAATTCGGCGCAAGAACCATTGTAGAAGATGCCACCTGGCATATCCAACCCAATGAACGTATTGGCCTGATAGGCTACAATGGCACGGGCAAGAGTACCATGCTCAAACTATTCGTGGGCGAATACCAGCCTTCCGAGGGCACAGTGGAAAAAAGCAAGGAAACCAGCATCGGTTACCTGCACCAGGACCTGCTGAGTTTTGACAGTTCCGACTCCATCCTCAAAGTGGCTATGGGCGCCTTTGAGCGGGTGCTGCAACTGGAAAAGGAGATCGAGGAAGTAGGCAAAAAACTGGAGCAGGATGAAAGCGAAAAGCTGCTGCACCAGTACAGCGACCTGCTGCACGAGATGGACACACTGGACGGTTACAATATTCACCATAAAACCGAGGAAGTGCTCCAGGGCCTTGGTTTTGACAATGCCCACCTGGGCCGCCCCTACCGCGAGTTCAGCGGGGGCTGGCGCATGCGGGTGCTGCTGGCTAAAATGATATTGCAGCAGCCGGACCTGCTGCTGCTGGATGAACCTACCAACCACCTTGACCTGCCTTCTATTGAATGGCTGGAAAAATACCTGCTGCATTACCAGGGCTCGGTAGTCATTGTAAGCCACGATAAATACTTCCTGAACCGCATGGTGACCAAGATTGTGGAACTGTACCAGCGCCAGCTGCATATTTACAACGGCGATTTTGACTACTACGAAAAAGAAAAAGAAGTGCGTATTGAAATGCAGCAGCGCGCTTTTGAAAACCAGCAGGATTATATCCGCCAGCAGGAACGCTTTATTGAACGCTTTAAAGCAAAAGCCTCCAAGGCGGCGCAGGCGCAAAGCGTTATGAAACGGCTGGATAAGCTGGACCGCGTAGAGGATGTAAGCATTGAACGCCCCAATATCAAAATCAATTTCCGGGTAGATAAAACGCCGGGCCGGGTGCTGGTGGAGCTAAAGGATATTTCCAAATCATTTGGCGATATCAATATTGTAGAAAAAGCCGGCGCCGAAATCAACCGCGGCGATAAGATAGCGCTGATTGGCGCCAATGGCAAGGGTAAGTCTACCCTCTTGCGCATCATTGCCGGGCAGGAAACCTTTGAGGGCGAACGCAAATGGGGCCACAATGTAGAGGAGAGCTTTTATGCCCAGCACCAGTTGGAAGCACTGAACGTAAACAATACCATCCTGGATGAAATGAAAGAATGCGGCAGCAACCAGACCGAACAGGAGCTGCGCACGCTGATGGGTTGTTTTTTATTCAGCGGCGATGATACCGACAAGAAGATTAAAGTACTCAGCGGGGGTGAAAAAGCACGGGTGGCGCTGGCCAAGACCATGACCAGCAAGGCCAATTTCCTGATGCTGGATGAGCCTACCAACCACCTTGACATGCATTCGGTAGACCTGCTTATCGAGGCCCTGAAGAAATACGAGGGTACACTGATACTGGTGAGCCACGACCGTTATTTTATTTCCAAAACCGCCAATACCATCTGGGAGATAGACGACCATAAGATCCGCGAGTTTAAAGGCACCTACGATGAATGGGCCGACTGGAAAGAACGTTCGCTGAAAAGAGAGAAGGCGGAAGCCGGAAGCCGGAAGTCGGAGGACAGAAGCCTGAAGGCCGAAGCCGGAAATCGGAAAGATGCACCCGCAGCGCCCCCCCAGACTTCTGACCTCAGACCTCAAACCTCAATTAACAAAGAAGCGAAAAAGGAACTGCAGAAACAGCAAAAGCGTTTCCAGCAGCTGGAAGAAGATATTACCCGCTGGAACAATAAAAAGGAGCAGTTGCAGCAAAGCCTGTCCTCCCGCGAGATATATGCCGATAAAAACAAATTTGCCCAGGCGGAAGCGGATTTAAAAAAAGCCAATGAAGAACTGAACCGGCTGAACAGGGAGTATGAGCAGGTGTTTGAAAAGATCGTGGAGCTGGAAGGCGGAAATTAATATGATTTATAACAGTAATGTAGAAATACAGCTACGGTAATTTATCAAATTAATAACTTTTCATAGCGCTTCGTTTCTTAATTTGGCAGTGTCATTTACCCCTGCATGAGCTTAAAGAAACTGCTAACGTTGATTTTATTGCTGAGCGCAGGCAACGCCTTTTCTCAAACTGCTGCTCCCCGTCCCAAAATAGGCGTCACACTCAGCGGCGGCGGCGCCAAGGGCCTGGCGCATATTGGTATTTTAAAGGCCATCGACTCGGCCGGGCTTAACGTGGATTATATTACCGGCACCAGCATGGGCAGCATTATTGGCAGCCTCTACGCCGTTGGCTATTCGGCCGACAGCATCGAAAAAATTACCCGCGGCATCAACTGGGATCTATTGTTCAGCAACCAGTCTTCGTTGCGCAGTCTTTTCATGGACGAAAAAGACGAGTTTGGCAAATATACCGTTGAGCTGCCCTGGGTCAACCATGGCTTTGAACTGCCCAGCGGCGTACTGGAAGGGCAGGAATTGTGGTTAAAGCTCTCCGAACTCTATTTCCCCGTATACAACCAGAAGGATTTTAACCGCTTCAGCATCCCCTTTAAATGCATTGGTACCGATGTGGGCAATGGCGAAGCCGTGGTGATGGACCATGGTGAAATAACCAGCGCCATCCGGTCCAGCATGGCTATCCCCTCTTTCTTTACCGCCGTGGATTTTGAAGGAAAGCGACTGATTGACGGCGGCGTGGTGCGCAACTTTCCCGTACGGGATGTGCGGGATATGGGCGCCAATATTGTTATCGGCAGTAATGTGGCCAGCGGGCTGCTGCCCTCCGACAAAGTACGCAATGTTATACAGGTGCTGCTGCAGGTGGCCTTTTTTCATGAAGCTACCGACAACAGGCAGGAGCAGGCCATGTGCGATATTTATGTGCCCATCAGCCTGGATAAGTACAGCATGGGCAACTTTGTACAGGCCAATGAAATACTGGAAGCAGGCATCGAAGAAGGCAGGCGGCTTTATCCCCGGCTGAAACAGCTGGCCGATTCCCTAAATGCGCTTTACGGCCCGCAGCCGGTGGTAAAAAACAGGCTTCCCGCCGCTGAGCCCATAAAGATTTCTTCTATTGAAATAAAAGGACTGCACAATACCACGGCCGATTTTTTTGTGCATACCATGAACTTCTACGACAACCATTATTATACCGTGCAGGACTTATCGAAGATGGTGCGCTCGGTTTTTGGTACCCGTTATTACAGCCGCATCGTGTATTCGCTGCAGCCGAAGGCCGACAGCACCGCTAAAATTGTTTTCGATGTAACCGAATCGCCGCTCACCTTTGCCAAGATAGGATTGCATTATAACCGCTTCAGCGGCATTTCGGCCATTTTTGACCTTACAGCCCGCAATTTCTTTATCACCAATTCGCGCAGCCTGGTAACGCTGAATGTGGGCGAAAACTTCCGCGCCCGGGCAGAACACCTGCAATACATCGGGCGCCGGAAAAACTTTTCGCTCGATTTCAGCACCCAGTACGACCGCTTTGATGTAACCACCTATACCACCTACAAGCAGGACGGCCTTTACAAGCAACAATATGTAAACCTGGACAGCCGGGCGCAATACAGCACCGGGCGCAACCTGGTGTACGGCCTTGGCTACCGCTTTGAATGGCTGCATTATAAACCGGCTATCTTTAACAGCAGCTTCCTGTTTAGCGGGCAAAACAACTTTCCCACCGGCTACGTGTACCTGCGGCATAACAGTCTCGATAAAACCATTTATCCTCGCCGGGGCGTAAAAATAGACGCAGAGGCCGACTGGGTGTTTACACAGGACCCCGGTGTTAGTTTCTTTCAAAACGGGCAACCGGGCAACCCGGATTCTTTTAAAGTGGAAGTAAACCCCTACCCGAGAACAGTGGTGAATGTAGACGGGTATATACCCCTCACGGGCAAGACCACGCTGGAGTTGATGATGCAGTCGGGCATTAACTTCAATTACCACCGCAATATCATGAACGAGTTTTCCATCGGGGGGCTCACGCACCTGTTTCACAACCAGGTACAGTTTGCCGGTTTGCAGGAGGGTTCGTTGTATACCCCCAGCATGATTACCTTCCAGGGAGCGTTTCGCTACGAGTTATTTATCAATACCTATATTACTGCGCGCGCCAATATACTGTTCAACAATTTTGTGAGCCGGAGCGCCTTCTTCCAAAACCCGGATATCCTTTCGGGCTACGCCCTTACGTTTGGTTATAATTTTGCCCTGGGGCCATTGGAGTTTAGCCTGATGTATTGCGACCAGAGCAAGAAGATTGGGAGTTATGTGAATATAGGAATACCGTTTTGAGAAACGTTGTTCGTTGTCGGTTGGCCGTTGTCGGTTGGCCGGAAATGCGAACAACAAACAACGAACAACAAACAACGCTTTCCTACGACTGGCTCGCCTTAATAAAATCACTCACCAAATAGCTAATCAGTTTCCCTGTAGATTCATCTTTCCGCCCATCGGCCAGTTGCATGGCGCCTTCGCAGATGTGCAGGTAGGCCGGTTTTACGTTAAGGGCGGCAAAGTTTACAAACTGCCGGGCATGCAGGGCGCTGATGCCCGAGGGTGTGGCGGCGCTGGATAGTACCCCTTCAATACAATCGAGGTCTATTTCGATACCGGTATAATTATCGTCCGTAAAGCCGGCGGCATGCGCCACGGCCTGGATAAAGTTCTTTTTTTCGTGGATGAAAATATCTTCGTAGGTAATAAAGTCGATAAAGGGATTGTTGACAATATCCAGCCATACGTTTTGCGGCAGGTAGTTTTCGTGCACCCCCACCACGCAGTATTTCTGCAGGTAACCGTCTTCTTCGGCATAGCGAAAACCATTGCCGCTGTGCCGGCCTTCGGAAGGACGAAAATCCGTATGCGCATCGAGGTTGACGCAATTGATTTGCGCCAGTGGTATACGCCCGGCTTTGTATAATCCCTTGGCGGTACCCTTAATCAGGGGATACGAATTATTGTGACCGCCGCCGATGGCCACGGGTATTTTGCCGTGTTCAGAAATCAGCTTTACCAGGCTCTCTACTTCGTCATCGATGGTGTATACCGCGTGGCGGTACGCGTCAATGCGCTCTTCGCTGCTATGGGCGTTTTGCTCAATCAGGTATTTTACATCGCCAAAATCAAAATGCCCCAGCAGCAGCAGTTCGTCGCCACTCAGGAAATCATTGCTCTGCAGGTTGAGGAAGGCGCCCATAAACGGCGTCCACACCGAATCCGTTCCCCCGATACCGTAATTGGCGCGTACGCCAATATCTTCAGGCACGCCAAACACCACGTAGCGGGCAGTGCTGCGGTCGAGCGATTCCTGCAAATGGGTTTTATCGGTTATTACCTGTATGCGTTCGCCAAGCCGGGTTTCAAAACGGCGTATACGCGTAAAGTACAGGAGGTCCTGTTTGTCGTAGCATTTAAAATGATGGCCTACACTCCTGCCGGCCAGTTTTTCTGTGTGGGTGGGCTGCATGGACGACGATTTTGAATTAAAAGATAACCATTTTTGAGGAGTTAAGAATTATGAATTATCCCTAAATCCATTCTCCTTTTATCATGACCCTTTCCACGAGGTTGGAGCCAAAAGCATAAGGCAGGTAGGCCAGGGACGGGATGGGCCGGGTCAGGATAAGATTGGCCTTTTTACCGATGGTAATGCTGCCCAATTCCTGCCCCAGCTCCATGGCATGGGCGCCGTTGAGCGTAGCGGCATTGATGGCCTCTTCGGGCAATAATTTCATCTGTATACAGGCCATGGCCACTACCAGGTTCATATTGCCGCTGGGACTGGAACCGGGGTTAAAATCGGAAGCCAGGGCAATAGCGCATCCTGCCTCCACCAGTGCCCGGGCAGGCTGAAACGGCATGCGGAGGAAAAAGGCCGCCGTGGGCAGCAGGGTGCCGATGGCAGACGAGCCGGCCAGGCTGCGGATAGCCGCTTCATCCATCGTTTCCAGGTGGTCTACCGATACCGCCCCGAGGGCCACACCGGCCTGCGTGCCGCCGGAAAGCTGCAGCTGGTTGGCATGCAGCTTTGGTTTTAACCCATGGGCCATGCCGGCGCGGCAGATAGTCATGGTTTCCTGTGGCGAGAAAAAACCTTCTTCGCAAAACACGTCGATATAATCCGCCAGTTTCCCCCTGGCGATAGCGGGCAGCATTTCATTTATAATGATATCAATATAGCCCTGGTGGTTGTCTTTATACTGCGGCGGGTAAGTATGCGCCCCGAGAAAGGTAGCTTTGATGGATACCGGCGAGGTTTCTTTTAACCGTTTTATAACGCGCAGCATTTTGAGTTCCGTTTCTACAGTAAGTCCATAGCCGCTTTTTATTTCAATGGCGCCGGTACCCAGGCGGCTGAGCTCGTCCAGCCTGATGCTGGCCTGGCGGAACAATTCATCTTCACTGGTATTGGCCAGTATGCGGGCGGAATTAAGTATGCCCCCTCCCCTGGCGGCAATTTCGGCATAGCTAAGCCCTTTTATTTTATCGATAAACTCCGCTTCGCGGCTGGCGGCAAAAACAAGATGGGTATGGCTGTCGCACCAGGCAGGAAGGACAAAACGGCCGGAGCAGTTGATGGTTGATGGTTGGTGGTTGATAGCAGGGAGCTGGCTCATGGGGCCATAGGCGGCAATGGTATCGTCTTCTACCAGCAAATAAGCATCCTCTATGCAGGGAAGATGGGCAAGATCGCTGCCGCGCAGGGCGGGCGTTTGAACACGAACGTTGACCAGCTGCTTGATATGCGTAAAAAGGGTGGCAGGCATGGCGGAAAGTTAGGTATTTCTTTTTACCACAGGAGCAGGGTCCATGCCTTGCTGAAAACTTCACCGCGGGTTAACGAGAGTATGCCTTCTTTATGGTCCAGTTGCTGGTTGGCCGTAACCGCATCGGCAATGCCGCACCAGGGCTCGATACAAACAAAATCGGCGTTCTTTGCGGCCCAGATGCCCATGTAGGGGAAGCCGGGAAAAGAAAGCGACCAGCCATGCGGTGTTTTGGTGGATTGGAGGGTAATGGTATCCGATTTAAGTTGTTTAAATACCAGCGCATCTTCCATAAATAGTTCTTTACGCAAGGGCAGCCTATCGGTATTGTTTAAGAGCGGAACGGGCGGGGCGTCAATAAGCCCGTCTTTTGAAATGGGCCAGCGGCGGGCGTTTTCTTTGTAGTTAAACAGCAGCGAATAATCTTCATAGCCCGTACCGGCAACCAGCGGTATTTTAAAGGCGGGATGGGCCCCTACGGAAAAATACATCTCCTCGTTTCCCGTATTGGTAACGGTATACATTACTTCCAGCTGGTTTTTGATGAGCGTATAGGTAATATCAAAACGGAAGGGAAAAGGGAATTGTGCCAGCGTTGCTTCATTGCTTTGCAGGGTAAACTCCAGTGTACCGGCAGACTGGCGGGTTAATGTAAACTCCATTTCACGGGCAAAGCCATGACGGCTGAGGTGGAATTTTTTCCCTTGATAGTAGAATGTCTCCTGTTTGAGGGCGCCGACAATGGGAAACAATACCGGCGACTTTTTGCCCCAAAAGACGGGGTCGCCGCTCCAGAGGTATTCCAGCTGTTTTGTTTTATGGTAAATGCTGTCCAGTTCGGCTCCTTTGGTGTGGACAACAACTTTCAGTGTTTCATTTTCGATGGTATACATGCCAGGCTGTTTATAACGCCTGTAAAAATAACCTAATGTAATTAAGAATATGTCACTCCTTCGGGGTTTGACAATAAATAATTACATGGGGACAGGCTATAATAATGACAGTCCTTCAGGCTTTGTTTGGGGCGGGGTTGCATTACAACAACAAAACGGGATGGTATTATGGGGGGTGGCAGTCGTTATATCTTATGCCTTCTTTAGCAGTTGCGCCAGGCGCGCTTTCAGGCCCGCGGCGGCATCCACCTTATTGTTTTTAAGGGGTATTACAAACTCCATCAGCTCGGGCGGATGCTTTTCTTTTTTGGCGGCTTTGATGTTTACAAATACAAAGCGGGTCCATTGTACCGCTTTTAACTGCTGCTGCTTTTCGTCGGTCATCAGCGCTTCCACCACCAGCTGGGATTCTGAATACTCGATCAGCGAGGTTTGTATGCACACGGTTTCGTAGGCATTGGCGGGTTTGAGGTAATTGATTTCATGCTCTGTCACCACCCAGCCAAAGCCTTTTTGAATCCATTCCGGGAAGCCGAATTTATAATGGTGCAGCAGGTGGTCTTCCCGGGCATTGAGAAAATAATCGATGTAGCGGGAATTGTTGAGGTGACCAAAGGGATCACAATCATTAAACCGTATAGGATAAAATGAACGGGGTTCGATTTCGTAGGTTGCTTTTTCCATAATATAACAGACCGTTCGGTCTTTTATTGGTTAAAAAAAATTATACGTGTATTTCTTTTTCGATAAATGACTTCAGGTAGTCCAGCAGGCGGTTGAGTTTCTTTGAGTTGCCATAGGTACGCGACATCATGATGCCGCCTTCTATCTGGCTGTAAATGATATCGGCCGTTTCCTCCGCGTTTACCTGCGGGCGGAACTCCCCTTTTTTCTTTCCCTGCTCAATCAGGTGTACCAGGGTGTTGAGCATGAGTTCGATGGCATGCCGCACGCGGGCTTTCAGTTCGGGATTGGTATCGTCTACATCGCAGGAAAAGTTGAGTATGGGACAGCCGCCGTCAATAGGGCTTTGCAGGGTATAGTTGCGGTAAAACTGCAGGATGGCCTGCAGCTTGCCGGTATAGGTAGGCTGTGCTTTTATTTTGAACGTCATTTCGTCCATCACTTTTTGCGACGCATATTCAAAGGCCTGTACCGCTATTGCTTCCTTGCTTTTAAAATTGCCGTAAATACCGCCTTTGGCCAGCCCGGTGGCTTTGATGATATCGCTCATGGAAGTAGCGGCATATCCTTTTGTATTAAAAAGATGCGCCGCCTTTTCGATAATATGCTGCCTGGTGCGATCGGATTTTGTTAGCATAGTTAAGCAACGGTGAGCCGCCCTTTGAGGGCGACCCACCGTTGCTTCAAAAATAGACCGATTGGTTTATTTTACCAAATCAATTCGTACCGTTTGCCTTCCAGGTATTGTCTGCCTCGTTGGCGTCCATAAATATCCCGCCCTTCAGTTGCACCAGCTGAACGCTTTTATTTGTGCGTACCGATACTGTGGCCTGTTTCCCGTTTGCTTTCCAAAGCTCCGCCGACTGGTGCAGCGTTTCGGTGCTGCCATCGGTATAGGTTATCACCACATCTACGGGAGCGGCATAACCGCCGGTATTTTTAATAGACACCGTATAGCCGGTGGATGATTTTTCCACTTTATCAATACCAAAATCGATATAGTAGTTGCTGAAATACCAGTTGGCCCAGAACCAGTTCAGGTCTTTACCCGACACATCGGTAAAGCTGTTAAAGAAATCCCAGGGTATGGGATGTTTGCCATGCCAGCGGTTGATGTATTCATGCAGGCATTTCCTGAACAGGTCGTCGCCCAGCATATCTTTTACCGCCAGGTAGCCCAGTGAGGGCTTTCCATAGGCATTATTGCCATAGGCGGCGTTGCGCAATACATTGGCCGGGGTAATGATGGGCAGGTCTTCTTCGGCCGACCGATCGTTTATCCAGCCTGCCACGCGAAACTGTTTGTAAAAGCCTTCTGCCCTGCCGGCACCCAGGTCTTCCCGACCTATTAATAGCTCAAAGGTGGTGGCCCAGCCTTCGTCCATAAACGCATAGCGGCTTTCGTTGATGCCCATATAAAACGGGAACCAGGTATGGGCAATTTCATGTTCTACCACAAAACGGGCAAAATCGAGGCTGGCTTGTGTGCCATCGTTTACCATCATGGGATATTCCATATCGGCATAGCCCTGGAAAATGGTGGTTTTGGGGTAGGGATAAGGAATGCCGGGCCAGTTGTGCGAAAGCCATTGGAGCGAATGCCGGCCATACTCCACCATGTGATGGAAGTCTTTTGCCGTGTCGTTGTATGCGGATTGTACACTTGCGCGCCGGTGCGCAGCATCGTCTACCAGCACGCTGGAAGCGTCCCATACAAAATGATCGCTCAGGCCCAGGGCGACATCGGTAATATCATTGACCGTCCATATCCAGGTATTCAGGGCATTCCGGGTGGTTACCTTATGCGCATTCAGCTCATCGAGCGTAGCCACATGAATAACGGAATCGGTGGTCATAGATGTTTTCAGCTTTTGCAGGTATGGCGGCTGCAATACTGCCGCAGGGTTTTGCAGGTTGCCGGTAGCCCATACAATATAGTTTGCGGGCACCTGCACCTGCAGGGTATAATCGTTGAAATCGTTGTAAAACTCCTGCTGGTCGGTAAAGTCCATGGTATCCCAGCCGCTGTAATCATCGTATACAGCTACCCGTGGGTAAAAATAAGCCAGGAAATACGTGGTGGAATCGATCATCCCCTCGCGGTTGCTCTGGAGCGAAATTTCATAATGCCAGTTGAACGACAGCTTTACCGAATCGTGTGGCAGGAGTGGTGCGGGCAGCTGAGCTTCCTGCCAGGTGGGATGGTACGCGGGTTCCTGCCAGGGCTGGACATGGCCGTTGACCATAAAACCGTCTACGTGCATGCCGGAAGTCAGGTAATCGTCGGTAACGTCGCTGTAGCGTACGGCGCCGGGCTTATGGATATTGAGCGTGAGGCGGATAACCAGTTCGTGCAGGGTATCGGGACTGTTGTTGATATAGGTAATTTGTTCGGCGCCTTTAATGGTACGGTTGGGCGGCAGGGCGGTGACGGTGATGTTGTAGCGGCCATGGTTTTGCCAGTAATTGCGGCCGGGGCGGCCATCGGGCGAGCGGGTATTTTTGTTAAACGCCTGCTGTACTTCGCGGGGCATGTACAAGGATTGTGCGGGCAGGGCAAGGGAAAGGGCAAGGCAGGTGCATACGGCCAGGAAGGGTCGAATCATAATGACGATTTAGGGCAGGAAGGTAAAAATAAAACGAGGATGGGGGGCGCTTTTTTTATGGCGGCGGCAGCTGCCTGTATGTATGGTAAAAAAGGATAACCTGTTTTAGAAAACTGCGCTGGTTATAGGGCGAATACATGGTATATCCATGAAGTATCTACCTGCTATCCTACCATGACCTGCCCAGGAGCTACCCATGAACAGTACATGACCTGCGCAGGATTGACTCTTCTCCAACGCCCTTCGGGGATGAAACAGGTTTGCCCGGCGAGGCCGGATTAAAAAAAAATATATGCGTTAGGGTTATTTCTTTTTCGTACTTTTTGAGGTGAACCATTTATTGTTATGGCAAAGCAGGCGGGGCCGATATACCTGGAGCGTACAATAGACGACCTCATTTTTTATAAAATGGACGGGCAGTACTATGTGCGGATGAAACCCAGCTTGCCGGATATCCGGCGGAGCCCGCGGTTCCGGGGCACGATGCGGTCTGCGCGGCGGATGGGGCGCGCATCGAAGATCAGCGCTGCGCTGTATGCGGCATTGCCGGAAGGACTGAAACAATTTGGCCAATACCGGGTGTTGACGGGGGAAGCTTTTCATTTGCTGAAAGCGGGGAAAACAGCGGAAGAAGCGCTGGCGCTGCTATGGGTGCGGCAAAAGGATTTGGTAGAACGGGGCTGTGCGATTGCGGCGATGGTGTATGATGGTTTGGGCATGGCGTTCAGGCGGGAGTGGATGCTGTGGGCGTTTGCGGAGGAGGCGATGCAACTGTTAAAGGCAGGAAAGCGGGACGAGGAAGCACTGGCGCTGCTGCTGCAATGTTACGCGACGGAATTTGCGGATGGCTACCGGGAAGAAACAGCTTTTAAACATGCTTCCTGCCGGCCGCGGGAATGCCAGCCGGCGCAAAGACTGCGGGGCCCGGCCTATAAAACGATCCGGTTACTATTGAATGATACGATGATGAAGCCGGCGGCGGCTATTGGCCGGCAACATAGGGCGAACCGGCTATGCCGGTATAGAAGAGGCGTTCGGGAACGGGCGCCTGCGGATGGTTAGGCGGTGTTCCCTTTTAAAGCCTGTTTACTTCTTTCCGGTAATCGTACTGCAAATCTTCGTGCAGCGAATCGAGTACTTTATTGATTTTTTTTACCTGGTTTTGAAAAAGATTGGTGAGTACGGTGCTTTTATGCAGTGGCAGGCCGGTGGCTTTCAGCCGGGTGCAAAAATGAATGAGCAGCTCTGCTTCCGCCTGGGGAGAGCCCATATAGCGGATGTGCTTATTGGCGATGCGCAGTATTTTACGGATGGTTTTTTTGGCAAAGTATACATTGCCCGTATTGACATCTTTGAACAGTTCATCCATTTCCTGCTTTACGCTGCCGGTATA
>JACXTT010007006.1_pt1 | contig 15984 bp, 15 predicted proteins | sample 9270951 | NCBI WGS metagenome assembly JACXTT01 (sample SAMN15532306, study PRJNA645909) | rock metagenome | isolation source: weathered quartz diorite | place: Puerto Rico | collected 2017-06-21 | reverse complement strand
CAGTTCCTGAAGATCCCGCCCAGCTCCATCGCCGTGCGCTGCCTGCAGGAGCCGATGCCGCCGCTGTGGATCACCTCCGGCAACCCGGTCACCCTTGGCCGTGGCGTGCGCGAGAACCACAACCTCTTTGTCACCGCCCTGCTCAACGGCAACGACGCCATCACCGGTCTGCGCGAACGCCTTGATAAGGTCGCCGAAGAGAATGGCAAGGACCTGGACCGCGACGTGAAGTTCGGCTTCCTGCGCTGCGGCTTTGCCTCGGACAACAAGGCCGAGATCGACGCCTATCTCGACTGCGCGCGCTTCCAGCGACGCATTTCGGAAAGCCTGAAGTTCCGGCGTGCGCAGAGCGATGACGGCTACATGGTCAAGGAAGTGCCGTCAGACACGGATCCGACGTTCGACCAGTTGCGCCAGAATCTGCCCGTGGGCTCCGTCAACCAAGTCATCGACAAGCTGCTGACCGAGATCAGCATCCTGCGGCCCAAGCATATTGCCCTGCAGACCCAGCTCGGCGACTTCGATCAGAAGACCATGCTGCGCCAGATCGAACTGTGGGGCGACCGGATCATCCCGGCCATCCGCAAGGAGCTTGGTGAAACGAGCAGCAAGCTGGCCGTAGCGGCCTGAGGAGACCTGCCATGCGTATCCACCTGACCAATGCCGGTGCCATCACCCTGCGCGACCCGGCGGACTTCAAGCGGCTCGACGTGCTGATCGATCCGCAGCCTGGCGAGCGGCTGGAGCGCGCCATCGCCCGCATCGGGCGGCGCGAGGATGCGGGCCACATCCGCCTGGCGCCGTCGGTGCTGCGCTTCCTGTCGGGGCATGCGGGCGATCCGGCGTGGGAGGACGGCTTCTCCTCGATGGTGGGCTACGCGGCGCGGCACGGCTGGGTGGACGAGCGCGGCGACATTCGCGCCCACCTGACCCTGAACGAGCAGGACGAGGTCGTCTCCGTGGACGACTTCAAGCTGGCCATGCGCGCGCTGCCGGCCGGCATCAGTGCCGTCACCACCGGCAGCGGCGAGGACGTGGCGGGCATTATCGTCTCGAGCCTGACGTCGGTGTCGGCGGAGCCGCCCATGGTGGGCTTCTTCGTCCAGAAGTCGGCCTCGGCGCATGGCGCGCTGATGCAGAGCGGGCGGTTCGTGGCCAACGTGCTGGGCGAGGAACACCGCGCCATCATCGATACCTTCCTCAAGTCCCCGCAGGGGCGCGACCGCTTCGTGTCGGGCCAATGGCGCGAAGGCGGGCATGGCCTGCCGGTGCTGGATGACGCGCTGGCCAGCATCGAATGCGACATCGTCTGCACCGAGGCACTGGGTACGCATGACCTGATCGTCGGCAAGATCCGGAAGACCACCTGCAATCAGGCCAGCCCGATCATCAACTTCAATGCCGGCACGCACCGCATTGCGCCGGTCTCCGTCCAGTAGGAGGCGCTACAGAGCGCTACATCGCTCCATTCCTCGTCCGACACGTCCGTCGGTACGGTCTGCGATTCGTCACTTCCCAATGACGTGAGCCGTGACGAAAAGTGCATGACATTCTCTAGGTGAAGGACCGCCTTGCCCGGGGTTTACACTAGTTTCGTGCGCAACTATTATGTCGATATAGTTGCGCTGACAACTACATTGCAGAGATTGTCCATGCCCGATTTTTCCGTCCCCGCCGGCGCGGCGATGCCCGCGCCGCCGGCCGCCGAAGCGCGGCCGTGGCCGTCTTCCGTGCCGGTGCTGATCGCCGGCGGTGGCCCGGTAGGCCTCGCCCTGAGCGCCCTGCTCGCCCGGCAAGGTATCGCTTCGCTCGTGGTGGAAGCCGATGACGGCTATTGCTCGGGCAGCCGTGCCATCTGCATGTCGCGCCGCTCGCTGGAGATCCTGGGCTGGGTGGGGGCCGACCAAGCCACCGTCGACAAGGGCCTGCCCTGGGTCGGTGGGCGCAGCTACTACCGCGATGCCGAGGTGCTGCATTTCCGGATGCCGAGCGAGCCCGGCGAGCGCTTCGCGCCGATGGTCAATATCCAGCAGTACTACCTGGAGGCCTTCGCCCACGAGGCCGCGCTCGCCTGCGGACCGCTCGCCGACGTGCGCTTCGGCGCGCGCGTGGCGGCCGTGCGCCACGATGCCGACGGCGTCAGCGTGGACATCGACACCGCGCAGGGCACCCGACAGGTCCGTGCCCAATGGCTGGTGGCCTGCGACGGCGGCCGCAGCACCGTGCGCGAGCAGCTCGGCCTGCGCATGGACGGCACGCAGTACGAAGGCCGCTACGCGATCGTCGATATCGTGCAGAAGACGCGCCGCGACGTGGAACGGCTGGCCTGGTTCGACCCGCCGTCCAATCCGGGCTCGACCATCCTGATGCATCGCCAGCCCGACGACGTCTGGCGCATCGACTACCAGATCCGCGACGACGAGGACCCGGTCGAGGCCGTCAAACCCGAAAACGTGCTGCCGCGCGTGCAGAGCCACCTCGACATGATCGGCGAGACCGAACCGTGGGAACCGCTGTGGATTTCGATCTACAACGCCAAGTGCCTCACGCTCGATGCGTACCGGCACGGGCGCGTGCTGTTCGCCGGCGACGCGGCGCACCTGGTGCCGATCTTCGGCGTGCGCGGGCTCAACTCCGGACTCGACGATGCCGGCAACCTGGCATGGAAACTGGCCTGGGTCATCAAAGGCCGCGCCGACGCCGGCCTGCTCGATTCCTATTCGACCGAACGCGTGCACGCCACGCGGCAGAACATCGACTACGGCGCCAAGAGCACGGAGTTCATGGCGCCGCCCAACTTCGCCTTCAACCTGATGCGCGAGGCCACGCTGCGCCTGGCGCTCGATGAGCCCACGGTACGCTCGCTGATCAACCCGCGCCAGTCGGCGCCGATCGCGTATACAGACTCGGCGCTGAACGGCCCGTCGGACTTCGGCGGCGAGTGCCCCGGCGCTGCGCCCGGCCTGCCCGCGCCGGAAGCGCACGTGGACGGCGGACACCTGACGGCCAGCTTCGGCCAGGTCTTCACGCTGCTGTGGTTCGGCGAAAGCACCACCGTGCCGGCCGATCTCTCGGTGTTTGCACAGACGCATGCCGGCAGCGCGCAGCTTCGCGCAATCGTCCCTGCGGGCAATACGACGTCCGATGGAACACTGGCCGATACCGATGGCCAGGCGTACCAGCGCTATGGCGCACAGGCCGGCACGTTGTACGTGATTCGTCCGGATGGCTATGTCCTGGCACGCTGGCGTGCGCCGCAACCGGAACATGTGCGCACCGTCCTCGCCCCCTTCCTGCAAACCGCCGCTGACGGAGCCTGCCATGCAAGCTGAAGAACTCGATCTCGCCTACACCCGCCTGTGCGAGGCCATGGCCGGGGTCGGCCAGGACAAGGCGCCGCTGCTGCTTGCCATGGTCTGCCTGGGCCTGATGAGCCGGCAGGACGCGCTGGGCCCCGTGCTCGCCCTGATCGAAACGGCGCAGGGACGGGTGTAAAGTTCCGCTTCTTCGAACGGTATCCGACATGAAAGCCCTGCCCCGCCTGGACCAGTTCCTGACCTACCGCCTGCACCAGGTTAACAAGCTCAGCGACAAGGACAGCGCTTACGCCTACCTGGAGCAGTGCGGCCTGCTGCTCAGCGAAGGCCGCTGCCTGGCCGCCATCGGCGCGTTCGCACCGCTTTCGGTCAACGTGCTGGCGCAGAAGGCCAACCTGACCAAGGGCCAGGCCAGCCGCTCGGCACAGGCGCTCGTCGACCGCGGACTGGTCAGCAAGTCGGCAAGCGAGGCCGATGGGCGCGGCGTGGTGCTGGAACTGACGCGGCAGGGCAAGCCGCTGTACCGGCAGGCCATCACGATGATCGCCAGGCGCAATGAAGAGATCTTCGGGTGCCTGAGCGAGGACGAACAGGCGCTGCTGGGCAGTTTGCTCGATCGATTGGTCGCCCACGCCACGCGCGACGACCAAGCCGACGATAGTTAACGCCGCAAGCCATCCACCTGCGCGCGACCTGCGTCGCGGCGCGCGGCCTCGGCCATCTCATTGCTGACCACGGTCTGCCCGATGGGCGCCAGTGCGATGCCAGCGAGCTTCAGGTGCTGGATGGCGAACGGAATACCGATGATGGTCACGAAGCAGGCGATGGCCGACATCACGTGGCCAATCGCCAGCCAGACGCCGGCAAAGATAAACCACAACACATTGCCGACCATGCCGAGCACGCCCGTGACGATGTCGTCGCGCTGGTTCAGCTCGCGCCGGCTGATCGCCTGCTTGCCGAACGGGAAGAACGTGAAGCTGCCGATCACGAAGCAGGCCTTGCCCCACGGAATGCCGACGATCGAGCAGAAGGCGAGCAGTCCCGCGAGCCACCAGGCCAGGCCCATGAAGACGCCGCCAAGGATGAACCAGAGGAAATTGCCGATCGTGCGCATGCAGTGATTCCGGGAGTGAAGGAGAACATGATGATACGCGCCGGGAAAGCGTACCCGTTTCTGCGGGGCCGGAATGAGGAGCCCGGCGCCCGGAATTCGTGCCGCCAATCGCTGCCTCGGAACACATAAAACGCCGCAAACCGTGGCACGTGGCGCCGAAAGCGTACCCGTTTCTGCGGGCGTACCCATTTCTGCGAACCTACGGGCGTACCCGTTTCTGCGTGCCGGCTTGCGGCGTGGAGGTGGTCGCTCCGCCAGCGCGCACGGCGTCGCGGTTCTGCTTGCTGGACTGCCCGAACGTCGTGATGACCCCGCACATGGCCGGCTGGTCGCGCGAGGCCATCCAGGCATTGGTGGACCAGTTCCTTGAGAATGCCCGCCGTCACTTTGCCGGCGAGCCGCTGCTGACGCCGCCTGATCGGCTGTCTGCCAGACCGCCGGCCGCTGAGAGCCGCTGAGGGCCGCCTAAGCAGCGGCGAATGTCACGCGCACGCGCAGGCCAGGCGCCGCATCCTCGAGCGCCACGCGGGCGCCGTGCGACTGCGCGATCTCGGCCACGATGGCCAGCCCCAGCCCGCTGCCGCCGCTCGGCGCGTCGGGCAGGCGGTAGAAGCGGTCGAACACGCGTCCGCGCTCCACGGCGGGAATGCCCGGCCCGTTGTCGCTGACCACGAGTTCCACCTCGCGTCCTCCCGCCGCCCGCCTGACCAGGACGTCGACGCGGCAGCCAGGCGCAATGTACGCGAGCGCGTTGTCGATCAGGTTGGTCATCAGGATGCGCAGCGCATCGGCATCGCCGCGTATGCGCGCCGCCGGCATGCTGTCGGCAGCGATCCCCAGATCGATTTCGCGGTCGAGCGCGGACTGGGCCATCTCGGCCACCACACTGGCGGCAAGCGCGGGCAGATCCACCGGTTCGTGCGGCAGCGTGACCGCGCCAGGCTCCTGGCGCGCCAGCGTCAGCAATTGCACCACCAGGTGGGTCAGGCGCTCCAGGCCCTGGCGCAGCTTGCCAAGCGCCTCGCGCCGGGCCTGCGGGTCATCGGCGCGCTCCACCAGCTGCGCCTGCAATTGCAGCGCCGTCAGCGGCGTGCGCAGCGCGTGCGCGGCATCTGCCACGAATGCGCGCTGGGTATCGAGCGCATGCGACAGGCGCGCCAGAAGCTGGTTGAGCGCGTCACTGAGCGGCGCGATCTCGTCCGGCATCTGGCGCACGGACAGCGGCGTGAGCGAGCTGGCGTCGCGCGCGCGCACTTCGGTGGCGATCTCGCGCAAGGGGCGCAGCCCGCTCCCGACTGCCATCCACACCAGCCAGGCCAGCAGCGGCAACAGCAGCAGCAGCGGCGCGACGGTGCGCAGCGCCATGCGTGCCGCGAGCGTGCGCCGCGCACTCATGGGCTGCGCGATCTGGACCACCGCGGGCCCGAGCTGCATGCTGTAGAGCCGCCACTCGCCCTCGACCGTGGTGACGTTGGAGAAGCCCAGCTCCGCGCGTGCCGGCAGCGCCGGATGCGCGTGCGAGAGGTACAGGCTGCGGCCGGAGCCGTCCCAGATGTGGATGACCACGTCCTCGTCGGCGTGCAGGAGGTCGGCGCTGGCGCCACCCTCCGCGAAAAACGGCGGCGCCACCGGGTCGGCGAACTGGCTCGGCAGGGCAGCCGCGACCTGCTTCATCTGGTAATCGAAGAGCGCGTTGGCTTCCTGCCGGGCCTGGCCGTATATCAGTCCGGTCGCGATGGCGATACCGGCGAGCAGCCCGGCAGCCAGCCACCACAGCAGGGTTCGCTGGATCGAACGCATCAGTGGCCTGGCTCCTCTTCGAGCCGGGGCACGACATAGCCCACGCCACGGATATTGCGGATCAGCGCGGCGCCGAACTTCTTGCGCAGTGCGTGGATATAGACCTCCACCGTGTTGCTGCCCACCTCGTCATCCCAGCTGTACAGGCGCTCCTGCAGTTGCGCCACCGACCAGACCTTGCCGGGGCGCGCCATCAGTGCCGACAGCAGCGAAAATTCGCGCGCCGACAAGTGCACCGGCTCGCCGTTCTGGGTCACTTCGCGCGTGGCCGGGTTCAGCGAAATGGCCCCGTAGCTGAGAATCGGCTCGGCCCGGCCTTCGGCACGGCGCGCCAGTGCGTGCATGCGCGCGGCCAGCTCCTGCAGGTCGAACGGCTTGACGAGATAGTCGTCCGCGCCGGCATTGAGCCCCGCAACGCGGTCCGCCACCGCGTCGCGCGCGGTCAAGATCAGCACCGGTGTCGACACGCCGCGCGCGCGCAGGGTACGCAGCACGTCCAGGCCCGAGCGGCGCGGCAGCCCGAGGTCGAGCAGGACCAGGTCATAACAGGCCCCGTCACCCGGCCCGCCTGCCTGCGTGGCGGCGGCCAGTCCGGCCTCTCCATCCTGGACCCAGTCCACCGCAAACCCTTCCTGGCGCAGCGCGAGCTTCACGCCGTCGCCGATCATGGCATCGTCTTCCACCAGCAACACGCGCATGTCTTATCCGAATTGTGGCCGGCCGTGCTGGAGCGCATCCGCCAGCGCGCGCGCCAGGCCCGGCAGCGCGGGATAGCTGGCCGTGATCACGTACACCGGCAGCCGGTCGAGGTAGCCCTGCAAGCGGCCCTTGGCGACGAAGCGCGCGTTGAACGTGGACGCCTGCAGCGCCGGCACGAAACGCGGCAGGATGCCGCCGCCCAGGTAAACGCCGCCGAGTGCGCCCAGCACCAGCGCCACGTCCGCCGCGACCGAGCCGAGCAGGCCGAAGAATACCGCCATGGTGCGCTCGCAGAGCGGATCGTGGCGCTCGAACGCCCCCGTCGTGACCTGCTCCGGCGTCAGCGGCACGTCGGGGAGCGTACCCGTTTCTGCGGACAGCGCGGCGTGGATATGCGACAGGCCCATGCCCGACAAAAGCCGCTCCGCCGACACGCGCCCGAGGGTGCGGTGCGCGGCTTGCCAGGCGATCCACTCGTCGTCGGTCACGGGCATCAGCTCGATATGGCCGCCCTCTCCCGCCAAGGCCACCGCGATACCGGCCGGAGACGGCACCAGCCCCGACACGCCGAGCCCGGTGCCGGGCCCGACCAGCGCGCGCGGCGCGGTGACCACGGCTTCGCCGGGCCGCACCTGCACGAGGTCGTTCGCGCCGAGGTAGGGCAAGGCCAGCGCCAGTGACGTGAAGTCGTTGATGGCCAGCAGCCGCTCGAGTCCCAGCGCCTGCCGCGTGGCCTCGATCGAGAAAGCCCAGTCGTGGTTGGTCATGCGCACCTGGTCGCCCGTGACCGGGTTGGCCAGGCCGATGGCCGCATGGCGCGGCAGCCTGGCACGGGCGGCGCGCAGTCCGTCGAGGTAGTGGCGCATGGCCGCTTCCAGCGACGCATGGTCGGACACCTTCAGCGCGGTCACCGCGCCGATCTGCATCGGCGCGGTTTCGAGCGCGAAGCGCACATTGGTGCCGCCCACATCGGCGAGCAGGCGCGGATAGGTGTCGTCGGCGGGCACGGCGCAAGCAGTCATGGCATCGCTCACACGCGGAAAATATCGAACCCGCGCCGATGTTTGGCCAGCACCAGGCTGACCGGCAAGGCGGGCGTGGGACCCTGCCTGGCGCGGTCCAGCACCTCGGCCTTGAGCGCGCCGGCAACGGCCAGGAAGGCCCGCTCGGCGGCCAGCAGCGCGGCCAGGTTCAGCGTCACGCGGACATGCGGCGCGCTCTGGGGATGCGTGACCAGGTAGCCGGGCTTCGGGTCGCTCAGCGCGGTCTGCAGTTCGGGCGCGTCGGGAAAGAGCGACGCGGTATGTCCGTCCTCGCCCATGCCCAGGACGATGACGTCGGGCTGGCGGAACGCCTGGTTCAGGCGCGCCACCGCGCGCTCCGGCGCGGCAACCTCGTCGGCGTCGGCGATCAGCGGCACGAACGCGGCGCTGGCCGCAGCCTCGCGCAGCAGGTGCGCGCGTACCAGCGCGCCGTTGCTGTCGGGATGGTCCGCCGGCACCACGCGCTCGTCGACCAGCGTGACGGTCACGGCTTCCCAGCGCACGGGCCGGTAGCGCAGGCGCTCGAACATCGGCACCGGCGAGCGCCCGCCCGACACCGCGAGCACGGCCCAGCCATTGACGCGGATCGCCTGGTCCAGCGCATGGCCGACGGAGATCGCCAGCGCTTCGGCCTGGTCCATCAAGGTTGCATGTTCGAACTCGCGCATGGTGGCGTCTCCGTGTCAGGCCTCTTCGTGCCACAGCGCGGCGTCGCGCGACATCAGCGCCGACGAGGCAGCGGGGCCCCACGTGCCGGCGGTATACGGCTTGGGCGGCACGTTGCTCTGGTCCCAGGTTTCGAGGATCGGCTCGACCCAGCGCCACGCCTGCACCTGCTCGTCACGCCGCACGAACAGGCCCAGCCGGCCGCGGATCACGTCGAGCAGCAGGCGCTCATAGGCGCCGGCGCGGCGCACCTTGAACGAGTTGGCGAAATCGAGGTCGAGCGAGGTCGGCGTCAGTTCCAGCGTGTCGCCGGGCTGCTTGACCAGGAAGTACAGCCGGATGCTCTCTTCGGGCTGCAGCTGGATCACCAGCCGGTTCTGCGGCGACAGCGTCAGCGGACGCGGAAAGATGGCATGCGGCACATCGCGGAAATGGATCACGATCTCGGCCACGCGCGACTGCATGCGCTTGCCGGTGCGCAGGTAGAACGGCACGCCTTCCCAGCGCCAGTTGGCTATCTCGGCCTTGATCGCGACGAAGGTCTCGGTGCGGCTGTCGGCGGCGATGCCCTTCTCGTCAAGGTAGCCCGGCACCGGCTTGCCGCCGATGGCCCCGGCCCGGTACTGGCCGCGCACGGTCTTCTCGGCGACCTGCTGCGGCGTGATCGGCTTGAGCGCCTTGAGGATCTTGATCTTCTCGTCGCGGATGGCGTCTTCCGACAGGCTGCTCGGCGGCTCCATGGCCACCATGCACAGCAGTTGCAGCAAATGGTTCTGCACCATGTCGCGCAGCGCGCCGGTGTGGTCGTAGAAGTCGCCGCGCGTCTCGACGCCAAGCTCCTCGGCAATGGTGATCTGCACATCCTGCACCCACTCGCGCCGCCACAGCGGCTCGAACAGCGCATTGCCGAAGCGGATCGCCATCAGGTTCTGCACCGACTCCTTGCCCAGGTAGTGATCGATGCGGTAGATCTGGTCCTCGGCAAAGAACTTCGCCACCGCGGCGTTGATCGCTTCCGAGGATTCGAGGTCGTGTCCCAGCGGCTTTTCCAGCACGATGCGCACATTGGGCGTATTCAGCCCAGTGCGCGCAAGCTGCTCGCAGATCGGCACAAACAGGTGCGGCGCCGTGGCCAGGTAGCACACCACCACTTCAGGATGGCGCGACAGCACCTTTTCGGCGAGTGCGTCGAAATGCGCTGGCACGCGCGCATCGGCCTGCACGTAGCAGATGCGGGCCAGGAACGCCGCCCATGACTCGGGCGGCGCATGCGCCAGGCCCGGGCGCACGCCCTGCTCAAGCGACGCGAGATAGTCTTCCTGGCTCAGCGGCTGGCTGCCGGTGGCGAGGATGCGCGCGCGCGGGTGCAGCAGCCCAGCGTGATGGGCTTCGAAGAGGGACGGCAACAGCTTGCGCCGCGCCAGGTCACCAGTGCCGCCGAACAGCACCATGTCGAAATCAGGCATGCTCACCCAGGACTCCTTGAAGGATGGCGGTCAGAACGCTGCGGGCGCGGCCCTGCCCGATGCGCCCGCATGGATTGAGTGTCTGCCCGCGGTGCATAAGTTCCGGCCAGTTTACGTGAGTCGCCGCCGCTTGGCGAGGCGCGCGGGCCACAGGGCGTACCCGTTTCTGCGTGACCCTGGCCGGGCCCGGATAACGCAGCGGCATGCGTGCAGCGTGCCGCGAAGTGCGCTAGGCTGGAAGCAACCCCGCAGGAGAAATCCATGCCACGTCACCCAGTGCTCGAACGGGTCACGGCCCGCATCGTCTCGCGCAGCGGCCCGTCCCGCCAGGCCTACCTCGACCGTACCCGCGCCATGGCGGGCCAGAAGGTCGAGCGCGCCCAGCTTTCCTGTACCAACCTTGCGCACGCAATGGCGGCCATGCCGGAGCCGGCCAAGATCCGGCTCAAGGCCGATGAACGGCCGAACCTCGCGATCGTCTCGGCCTATAACGACATGCTCTCTGCGCACCAGCCGCTCGCGGCCTTTCCGCAATGGCTCAAGGAAGCCGCGCTCGAGGCCGGCGGCACCGCGCAGTTCGCCGGCGGCACGCCGGCCATGTGCGACGGCGTGACCCAGGGCCAGGACGGCATGGACCTGTCGCTGTTCTCGCGCGATGTGATCGCGCTGGCCACGGCGGTCGCGCTGTCGCACCAGATGTTCGACGGCGCGCTGTATCTGGGCGTGTGCGACAAGATCGTGCCCGGGCTGGTGATGGGCGCCCTGTCGTTCGGCCACCTGCCCGCGGTGTTCGTGCCCGGCGGCCCGATGACCACCGGCATGAGCAACGACGAAAAGGCGCACGTGCGCCAGCTCTACGCCGAAGGCAAGATCGGCCGCAAGGAGCTGCTCGAGGCCGAGACCCGCTCCTACCACGGCCCCGGCACCTGCACCTTTTACGGCACGGCGAACTCCAACCAGATGCTGATGGAGATGATGGGGCTGCATCTGCCGGGCACCGCCTTCATCAACCCGAACACGCCGCTGCGCGAGGCGCTCACGCGTGAATCTGCACGGCAGGCGCTGCGGCTGGTACACGGCGGCGAACACTACACGCCCGTTGCCGACGTGCTGGACGAGCATGCCTTCGTCAACGGAATCGTCGGCCTGCTGGCCACCGGCGGCTCGACCAACCACACGCTGCACCTGATCGCCATGGCGCGCGTAGCGGGCATCGTGCTGACCTGGGACGACTTCGACGAACTGTCGGCCGCGGTGCCGCTGCTCGCGCGCGTCTACCCGAACGGCAAGGCCGACGTGAACCAGTTCCAGGCCGCGGGCGGGCTGTCCGTGGTGATCCGCGGGCTGCTCGAACTGGGCCTTCTCCATGACGACGTAACCACCATAGTCGGCCGCGGGCTGGAGGCCTACACGCGCGAGCCGGTGCTGCGCGAAGGCAAGCTTGAATGGATCGACGGGCCGACCGCCACGCTGGAAGACACCATCGTGCGCGGTGCTGCGCAGCCATTTCTGCCGGACGGCGGCATCAAGCTGCTCGATGGCAGGCTCGGGCGCGCGGTCATCAAGACCTCTGCGGTGAAGCCCGAGCATCAGGTGGTGGAAGCGCCGGCGATCGTCTTCGAGCACCAGGACGACGTGATCGCCGCGTTCAAGCGTGGCGAGCTCGAGCGCGATTTCGTCGCGGTGTTGCCATGGCAGGGTCCGGCGTCATGCGGCATGCCCGAGCTGCACAAGCTCACGCCGACACTGACAGTGTTGCAGGACCGCGGCTTCCATGTCGCACTGGTGACCGACGGACGCATGTCCGGTGCCTCGGGCAAGGTGCCCGCGGCCATCCACGTCTGTCCGGAAGCCCTCAACGGTGGCGGCATCGCACGAGTGCGCAGCGGCGACATGATGCGCGTCGACGCGCCCGCCGGCGTGCTGGACGTGCTGGTGCCCGAGGCCGAGTGGAACGCGCGCGAGGCCGCCCGGCCCGATCTGAGCGCCAACCGTCATGGCGTGGGCCGCGACCTGTTCGCCACGTTCCGCCGCCACGTCAGCGACGCCGAGGCCGGGGCCTGCACGCTGTTCGCGGATGAGGACGCGCGCGCCTAGCCCGCGCGCCGCAGCGGGTTCGCGAGCGGATCCGGCGTGGCGGCGGGCGGCGTGGAAACCGGCGTGACGCCCGGGTCCGGCAGGCGCACCTCCTGGATCGGCACGGCGATCTTGCAGCCGGCGCCCTCCAGCACATGCTTGATGCGCTCGAAGAACGCGTATCGCACCGCCCAGTAGTCGCCGTTGGCGGTCCAGCAGCGCAGGTTCAGCGTGATGCCCTGCTGCGTGTAGTTGACCACCATCGCCTCAGGCTTCGGCTCCGGCAGCAGTCGCGATTCTTCGGACAGCATCGCGCGCAGCGCATCGAGCCCCTTATGCATGTCGCTGCCAAAGGCCACGGTGGTCTCGATGTCCATGCGGCGCGTGGGGTTCTCGCTGTAGTTCGTGATCGCGCTGCCCCACAGCTTGCCGTTCGGCACGCGCAGGCAGACACCGTCGGCCGTGGTCAGCTCGGTCATGAACAGGCCCGTTTCGCGCACCGTGCCCGCCACGCCTTGCGCGTCGATGTACTGCCCCACGCGGAACGGACGCAGCAGCACCAGCATGATGCCGGCGGCAATGTTCTGCAGCGTGCCCTGCAGCGCCAGCCCGATCGCCAGGCCGGCGGCACCGAGCATGGCGATGATGCTGGCGGTCTGCACGCCGAACTGCGACAGCACCAGCACGATGGTCAGCACGCGAATCATCCACTGGAACGCATTGGCAAGCAGCGGACGCATGGTCTCGTCCACGTGGGTGCGGCCGAGCGCGCGCTGTGTCGCCGCGGCGGCGCGCCCCGACAGCCACCAGCCCGCGATCAGGATCAGCAGCGCTGCAATGCAGTTCATGCCCTGGTGCACGGCAAGCTGCACCAGGTAGTTCCATGCGGTCCCGATCTTGTCGGCGTCGATATTCCAGTTCATCAAAGCGGCTCCTGGTTGTGGGGCGTACCCGTTTCTGCGTGCGCAAACCGGTAAAGCGCCCGGTGCGAATATCGCCGCGAAGTCTCGGATTAGCCTCTTAATTTACAGAAAATGTCAGACATACACTGACAAACGACGCAATTGTGCGAGTTTGTGCGGCTCTTCAGAGGACAAGCGTAAAGAGAATTGGTTTCCGGCATTTGCCACCGGCGGCGCGCCCGATCAGCGCGAGCGAGCGGCGCGCCATGCGCCGGGTGTGATGCCGAACGCGGAACGGAAGCGGTTGTTGAAGTGGCTCGCCGAGGCGAAGCCGGCGCGCGCGGCCACCTCGTTCAGGGCCAGGCGCGCATCGCCCAGCAGCCGCACCGCGCGCTGGAGCCGCGTGCGCAGGATCCACGCATGCGGCGGCATGCCGAAGCTCACGCGGAACATGCGCGCGAAGTGGTATTCCGACAGCCCCGCCAGCGCGGCCAGTTCACCGAGCGTCGGGTTCTGTTCCGGATGGGCCTCGATCCAGTCGCGCACGGCGCGGCGCGCCATGACGGACAGTCCGCCGCGCCAGTCGGTGCCGGGCCGACGCGCGGCATGGCTGAGCAGCAGGTGCGTGACGGCGTCATGGGCTAGCGCGTTGCCGGTCATGCGCGCGTCGGGCGCCTCCCAGTCGAGCACGGCCAGGCGCTGGCCGAGCGCGAACAGGCATGGGTCCTGCGCGAACGTCAGGTCCCGCAGTTGCAGACTGCGCGGCTCGCGATCGAGCAGCCGGATGCAGTGCCAGGCTACGTACTCGGGGTCGAAATAGAGATGCAGGAAACGCTGCGTGCCGCCCACGTGCCAGCGTGATTCATGATCCGCGGGCAGCACGCAGAGGCGGCCCGGAGCGCCGAGGTTGCCGGGCTGGTCAAGCCGATACGTGGAGTGGCCGCCTTCGAGGTATACCGACAGCGTGTGATGACCCGGCTGCGCGTACGCGGTGTCGTCATGCCGGTTGCGCCACAGTGCCAGGCCCAGTCCGTCTCCGAGTGCGGTGGCGCGCTCCAGCGACGCGCGTGAGCCCGTCAGCGCATTGAATACCGCATGGTGTCGCAGCGGATCGGTGCCGGATGGGAGGCGGGTGTCAGGGGCAGCCATGTGCGTCGGGAATGTGTCCGGGCGACTATACGCGATCCACCGCGGCGTCGCCGGTAGCGCCGTGGCGCCCACGCAGAAACGGGTACGCTCGCGCGCCGGCGCTCAGCCCGGATGGTCGTGCAGGCGGTCGCGATGGGTCAGTGCCGGGAACAGGCGCATCCACAGCGCCACCACCAGCAGCGTGCCCACGCCCCCGAGGACCACCGCGCCGACCGGGCCCAGCAGCGCCGCCGTGACGCCGGACTCGAACTCGCCAAGCTGGTTGGAGGCGCCGATGAAGACCGAGTTGACCGCGCCGACACGCCCGCGCATGTCGTCGGGCGTATCGAGCTGGACCAGCGTCGAGCGCACCACCACGCTGATCATGTCGGACGCGCCGAGCACCACCAGCGCGGCCATCGACACGGGCAGCCAGTGCGACACGCCGAACACCAGCGTGGCCGCGCCGAACACCGCCACGGCGCCGAACATCACCTTGCCCGCGCGGCGGTTGAGTGGATGCCGGGCCAGCCACAGCGCGGTGACCAGCGCGCCGATGGCCGGAGACGAACGCAGCAGCCCCAGGCCCCACGGGCCGGTGTGCAGGATGTCGCGCGCATAGATTGGCAGCAGCGCCGTCGCGCCGCCGAGCAGCACGGCGAACAGGTCCAGCGAGATCGCACCGAGCAGCACCGGGCGGCTGCGGATATAGGCAAACCCGGCGAACACGGTCTTCACGCTCACCGGCGCGGTCAGCCGTTGCACGGCCTGGCGCAGCGCCAGGCCGCTGACCAGGACGGCGGCGACCGCGAACAGCGTGGCGCTCAGCGCGTACGCCACGCCCGGTCCCGCGACATAGGCAAAGCCGCCGATGGCCGGGCCGATGATGATGGCCGCCTGGGCGGCCGAACTGGCCAGCGCGACCGCGCGCGGCAACTGGCGCGGCGTCACCACGCTCGGCAGCAGGGCCTGCAGCGTCGGTGTCTCGAAAGCCCGCGTCGCACCGATCAGGGCGACGAACACGAAGATGTGTTCGGCGTTGATCCACCCCTTGAGGCTCGCCACGGCCATTGCCGCCGCAATCAGCGCTTCCAGCGCTTGGCAGGTCCGCACGATGCGCCGCCGGTCGAAGCGGTCCGCCACGTGGCCGGACATCAGGATCAGCGCCACCGACGGCAGGAACTGCACCAGCCCTACCAGGCCGAGCATGAACGCGTCGCGCGTCAGATCGTACATCTGCCAACCGACCGCCACGGTAAAGATCTGGTAGCCGATGGTCGTGCACAGGCGCGCGAACCAGAAGCGACGGAACGAGGCATCGCCGAAGACGCTGTCGGACACTTCGGCGGTGGTAGTGGCAGGGGAAGACATGGATCGGTGGGGCGGCGGCTTGCCGGTCAGGACAAAGGCCGGATGCGCCGCAGGGGCAGTCGCGGGCAGCCCGGCAGGACAAAGACCGCCATTCTATGACGGTGCGCGACCTGGCGTGCATACAGCTGCCGACATTCGCACACGATCTGCGGACGGTTTAATGTATCTAACATGATACATTAAACCACGACTGCACCGCAAGGCAAAACGGCCCGCACTGTTGCGGGCCGTTTTGCCTTGCTGCATTTCGCCAGGCTGGCGTCAGACGATCTCGCGCGTCTCCAGGAACTGCACGTTCGGGAATTTCTCCTGCGTGAGCCGCAGGTTGACCATGCTCGGTGCCAGGTAGACGTGATCGCCGGCGCCATCGAGCGCCACGTTGTGGCCGGCCTTGGCGAT
>JACXTT010007005.1_pt1 | contig 15987 bp, 13 predicted proteins | sample 9270951 | NCBI WGS metagenome assembly JACXTT01 (sample SAMN15532306, study PRJNA645909) | rock metagenome | isolation source: weathered quartz diorite | place: Puerto Rico | collected 2017-06-21 | reverse complement strand
CCCAATCGCGATGGCCTGCGCAATACGCCAAAGCGTGTAGACAGCGATTTCCGATTTCTCACCAGCAGCTACCGGATGAATGTAGACGAGCTGCTGAACAAGGCATTGTTCGACGTCGCCTACGAAGAAATGGTGATCGTTCGGGCAATTGAGCTATTCAGCCTGTGCGAGCATCACTTGCTCCCGTTCTTCGGCAAGTGCCACGTCGGATACATTCCGAACGGCCGCGTCATCGGTCTCAGCAAAATTCCCCGCCTGGTGGATATGTACGCCCGGCGCCTTCAGGTCCAGGAACGCCTGACCACACAGATCGCGGAAACCATCGAGGAAAAGATTCATCCGCGCGGCGTTGCTGTCGTCATTGAAGCCCAGCATCTTTGCATGATCATGCGTGGCGTAGAGAAGCAAAATTCCGTGGCTGTGACGAGCTCCATGCTTGGTGTCTTCAAGGAGAATCAAAATACGCGAAACGAATTCTTGAACCTCGCGCGCCACCACGCGAAATGATCTCTTCGGTTATTTTCGACTTGGATGGCACGCTGACGATGATTCCCAGTCCGTGGCAGTATGTCCACGAGCGGCTCGGGATCTGGGACACCACGGCTTGTCACTATTTACACGAATGGACGGCCGGACAGATTTCGTACGAAGAATTTTGCCGGCGGGATACAAGCTTATGGAACGGGCGTAGCATCGATGAGATCCACGCTTTTCTGGACGAGATCGGCTTCAACCGCCATGTTCCTGCTGTTGTCGAGCAGCTCGTCGCTCGGCAAATTCCCTCCATCATCATTTCTTCCGGATTCAAATATGTCGCTGCGAAAATCCAGCAACAGTGCAACTGGGATCCGCTGTTGATTTATGCCAACGAGCTGGTTGATGGACCGATGGTTCAGATCAACGTCTCCGGCGATTTCTCGAGTCCGCGTTCGAAAAAGGCTTTGGCCGAGGAAGCGTTGAAGAATGTCGGCTCGAGTATGCAGGAAACTTTGGTGGTCTCGGACACGGCCCGCGATCTGGAACAACTCTGCGACTGCCGTTACAAGCTCCACGTCAAACAGGAAGACGATCTTCTCCGCGTCAATGATTTCCTATGGCAGACGAGCTGAAACGACAGGCGGCTATTCAAGCGCTCGATGAGATTCGGGACGGCATGATTGTCGGGCTGGGAACTGGTTCAACCGCCTCACACTTCATCCGCGAACTCGGAAAGACCGGATTCAGAATAGCGGCAATACCGACATCCGAAGAATCGGCTCTGCTGGCTAAAGGACTTGGGATCAGCCTAACCACGCTTGACGAACATCCTCGAATAGACGTCACCGTCGACGGTGCAGACGAAGTTTCTCCGCAATTGGATTTGATCAAAGGCCTCGGCGGGGCGCTGGTTCGGGAGAAGATCGTAGCTCACGCCTCGGAACGCGTCATTATCATCGTTGATGAAAGCAAGCTCGTCGAGCGGTTAGGCAGCAAGACCGTCATTCCAATCGAAGTCATTCCACTTGCCGCCCCTTGCGTCCTTTTGAAGCTGAATGAGCTTGGTGGAAAGGCCGAAGTTCCCAAACGGAATGGGAAACCTTTTGTATCCGATAACGGAAACAACATTGGCGATTGGAAGCACGGCGTCATCGACAATCCTGCGCACCTCGAGAAACAACTCAAATCCATAACCGGCGTTGTCGATTCCGGCATCTTCGCCAAAACAGCCACCGGCGTGATTGTGGCCGGCACTCACGGCGTCCGAAAACTCGTCAGGTAGGGTAATTCTGCGTCTGACGCAGAATTACCGCAATCGGACGCTGCGGATCATTTGTTCAAAGACAGGTTGATACAGGGCGAATTCGTCCTCGGGCGCAACGAAAACCATGTAAAAGAGACTTTGGTAATACAGTCGAGTGACGACCCAAACGACCTCGGAGGAATTCGTAGAATCGTCCTTTCCGAGCATGATGGTGCGGATGCCAGGCTCATCGCTGACGAGGGTTTGAGTCTGCGCACCGGGTACGACTCGAAGAGACGACGACGTCTCTCCGGGTTTTAGATTCCGCTGCCGGAGAAAAACGATCAGCCGATTCGTTGCTTGTTCGAGCGTGAGGGATCGGTCCGGCACGGCAATGTCAAATAGATCGAACATGACGCCATGTGTCACGTCGGCGCCATTCCGTGAGGATTGCAACCCGTCGACCGGAGCGATAATCGCTCCATTGGAGCCTGTCCTTGTTACCACCCATCCATCCGGATATCCCAACCGGTAGAAGTCTTGCGGATGCGTGAACACTTTGGAAATGGAATCCGGCTCTGGATCCGTAGTCGCGGTCTTCGCTACTGGATACGCGAGCCGTTGCAGGCTCATCTGGAAGGACCTGAATTCCGGTGACGTTCGCGGACGCCGCTGCGCGGTCGCTACACGGTCAATTTCGTCGGCGATTTCCGCTGCGATCGTTTCCGATTGAGGATGATTGAACAGAAATGCCGGGGCCCTCGGCGTTTCTCCCGTTCGAATTTCATTTACTTTCTCGAGCAACGTCCTGAACGCATTCGGATCAAATCGTGCGTCGGTCATGAGGCGGACCGCCATTAAGCCGGCTTCCAGTTCTTGGTCTCGGCTGTACCTTAAGAATGGAGCATCCTCACCAAGCGAGATACCCAGCCTGCTCAGTTGCTCTTTCCAGGCTTCCGTTGCGGGTAAGCCCGCGGCGATTGCCATTGGGGCTTGCACGATGAGCTGCCGCGTTAGTTGCGCTGTACCGTGTCTTGAGGCGACGTGTCCGATCTCGTGAGCGATTATGGCGGCGACTTCGTCCTCACTGGATGCCATTTGAAGCAGACCGCGGTAGATATAGATGGCACCACCGGGGAAACCTAGCGAGTTGATGTCCTTCGAATTAACGACGCGGAATCGATAACGCAGGTCGGGTAATGAAGGGTTTTGAGCCAGACGCTGTCCGACTGTCCGGAAATAGCCATCGAGGCTGGAATCACGTAGCAAAACCAGCGACTGCTCTGCCTGCTTTGCCGATTCAGACCCTATCTCGACGTCCTGCTTAAGAGAGAAAAAATTAACACTGCCGCCGTTTGTCAGGAGCAGAATCACTCCCAACAGAAGAGTCGTCATGTCATGAAATTAAATCACAAACAATTTGAGGTTGGAAATTGCAGATTGGAGATTCAGGATCTAAAGTTATGAGTTCTGAGTTTGCAGTTATGAGCAAACAACTCATAACTCATAGCTCAAAACTCATAACTCAGACCCCGAAGTCTCCAATCTCGGACCGGCGATCTCCAATATCTAGGATCTCGCTGACAGCACCTTAAGGCCGATGCCTGCACCCAGACAGAGCGCACCGATCAATGCGATCAACGGCAATTCACCAGCAGTCTTAGGCAGTTCTCGCTTCTCCTCGGTCGGAGCAGGTGCGGGTGCCGGAGGAGCGGCGGGCTGCTGGACCTCAGGCGGCTTGCTCTCGGCAATTGCAGGAGGCTGCGACGGCTCTTGAGGCTGTTCCTCGGCAACCGGCGGCGCTGGCTCAGGCGCCGGCGTAGGCTTTGCTTCTTCAGCCGGCGGCAATTCGGCCTTTGGTCCGGCTTGAGCCGTCGCCGTTGGCGCTACTTCAGGTCCAAGCGGGCTGATAGCTTCCACTCTCACTGACGAGAGATGGTGAAGATCGACCGCTTCGGCTGCCAATAGCGGCTCTCTGGCATGGCGTGCAATCTCCAACGCCTGATCTTTCGGGTAGACGAACTCGAGACCGTTCAAACGTCCAGGGTAGAACCACTCTTTTATCGGTAGCGGATAGCCGGGTTCGGTTTCGATGAACGTGAAAACCGTTTTGCTCGAAGGTTCCAAGCGTTCGTCCGCAATTGCAAGGAATTGTGTGAGCAATTTGGTCTCATCACTATTCAGTACCTGAACGACGTTTCGGGTCGAAGGAGAATCGTACAAACGAATCGTGTACCGCGTATTCGGCTGAAGCGTCATTCCTGGAACTTCAAACGGATGATTAACCATGAACTTTGTCATCAAGTTCCACTCATCCCCGTGAGTGGCAGGTGGCGCTAGAAATACTATCGCCAATACGAGACCGCTAATAAGGACAGCAGAACTCTTATGTAAAGGACGCATAGGTTGACCTCCAAAATTATGGAAACCCTAAACGTACCGTTGCAGATGAGGCTCCGCTCGGTGAGGGTTTACCGTAAGTGCTCTGGTTGGATTGTGTTACTGGTGGGTGGAATTTGAGGTAACTGGTTCAGGCCGCGGTTAGAAAGCGGGAAGAACTCCCCTCCTAACTTAGGAGGGGAGTCCGATTTCAAATCTTCAGGTAAATTTCCCCGTTCCTGACCTCGCAATCCCAGACTTTGGCACGCTCCCGTTCGCGCCTGCAGGAGCCATCCTCAAGCCGAATATGCCAGCCGTGCCAGCTACAGATCACTTCACCGGCCTGCATGACACCTTCGCTCAGAGGGAAGCCGAGGTGAGGGCAGAGGTCTTCGATAGCGTAGACGCGATCATCCCAGCGGAATAGTGCAATGTCTAAACCTTCAGCTTTGACGGCGTGGCCAAGGCCCTCTGAGGGAAGCTCTGATAGGTTTGCAACATGTACCCACTTGCCACTCACGTGTCCCTCCCGCATTCTATTAGTAGTGTAGAATGCGATTACTGTCTCCAAGGTAGAGGCACCCGTCCAATGTTATACTGCGGGGTCATTTCGGTCGCTAGAAAGTGGGCAGAGTGAAACTCGATACAAAAACCCGGATCGCAAAACGGATGCACGATGTTCGTGGCGAGGCCGCATTTCAAATGCTTGGTCGCGCTACAGAATTGGAACGTCAAGGCCGCAGCATCATCCACTTGGAAATCGGCGAGCCGGATTTCGACACCCCGCAACCTATTGTGGATGCTGGTGTTGAATGGCTTAAGAAAGGTGCAACGCATTACTCCCCCACGCCGGGACTCTGGGAACTGCGAGTGGCGGTCGCACGTCACCTGAATGCGCAGCACGGCGTAAAGGTCGATCCGAAGAACGTACTGGTCACGCCGGGCGCCAAAATGATGATTTTCACCATCATCCAATCGGTTATTGATCCTGGAGATGAAGTCATCTATCCCGATCCGGGATATCCGGCTTACGAAGCGGCGATCCGTATGGCCGGGGGGACCCCGGTTCCCGTCAGATTGACAGAGTCCAAAGAATTTAGGTTCGATCTCGAGGAGCTTGCGCGGCGCATCACACCTCGAACGAAAATGATTGCGATCAATTCACCCCAGAATCCGACCGGCGGCGTCTTGACGTTGTCCGACGTCAAGAGAATCGCCGAGCTTGCTCACAGGCATGATCTGCTGATTCTGTCGGATGAGATCTATTCCGAAATTTATTATGCTGGGCGCCCCGCGAGCATTCTGGACGTGCCCAACATTCTCGATCGCCTGTTTTTCGTGAATGGCTTTTCGAAAATTTATGCCATGACCGGCTGGCGGCTAGGTTACGGCATCGTTCCGGAAGATACTGTTCCAGCCATCGACCTTTTCATCAACAATACGGTCTCGAGCACGGCCACTTTTACGCAACATGCTGCCATCGAAGCATTGACGCCCGAGAGCCAACGGATCGCGCAAAATATGGTCGAGGAATTCCGAAAACGCCGGGATGTTTTTGTTGATGGTTTGAATGGTATTCACGGCATCCGCTGCCTGAAGCCATTGGGAGCCTTTTATCTCTTTCCGAATATCAGCGATACCGGTTTATCCAGTGATGATTTCGCGAATCGGTTGCTGAACGAAGCTGGCGTTGCGGCCTTGCCGGGAACTGCATTTGGCCAATACGGAGAAGGCTACATCCGCCTGTCTTTCGCCAATTCACTCTCGAACATCGAATCCGCAGTGGAACGAATCCGAACTTTTGTCGCGAGTCTATGAGTAAGCTCGCGCGCTAATTTAAATGTCTGATTACAAGGTTTTACTTCTCGACGGCATTGACCCCGCCGGTGTTGCCATCATTGAGCGGTGCAACTCGGTTGAGCCAGTTGTCCACGATAAGATTTCCCGAGATCAACTATTAGCTATCGTTGAAGATGCTGATGCGATCGTTGTCCGTAGTGCCACGGCGGTGGATCACGAGCTGATTCAGAAAGCAAAGCAGTTGAGAGTGATCGGCCGCGCCGGAGTCGGCGTGGACAACGTCGACGTCGATGCGGCGACGGAACGGGGCGTTCTCGTCATGAATTCCCCCGGCGGATCGACGACGACGACGGCCGAACACACGATCGCGATGCTGTTTGCCCTGGCTCGCAATATCCCTCAGGCTTGCAGGACGCTCAAGAGCCATCAATGGGAGAAAACGAAATTCAAAGGGATCGAATTGGCAGGAAAGACACTCGGCGTCATCGGCCTGGGCCGGATCGGCAGCGAGGTCGCCCGGAAATGCAAGGCCATCGGAATGAATGTTGTCGCATTCGATCCCTACATCAATCCGGACGCGCACCTGTCGAGTGGTCTCGAATTGGTGGACCTTCAACACGTCTTCCAGCAAGCGGATTTCATCACCGTCCATGTCCCCTTGTCGGAAACGACTCGAAATCTCATCAACAAAAACACCATTGCTGGAATGAAAGACGGCGTGCGGATTTTGAACTGCGCGCGAGGCGGGATTATCAACGAGCGGGATCTATACGACGCGTTGAAAAGCGGCAAGATTGCGGGCGCGGCATTCGATGTTTTTGAGACCGAGCCGAACACAGAATCCCCTCTGCTGGAACTGGAGAATTTCATCGCAACGCCGCACCTCGGCGCGTCCACAATCGAAGCGCAGAGGAAAGTTTCCGAGGATATTTGCCGGCAGGTTTGCGACTACCTGTTAAAGAATACCGTCGAGGGAGCTCTGAATTTTCCTCGTCTGGAAGCCGGACAGATGGAGCGGTATCGGCACTTCGTCGATCTTGCGACCCGGCTTTCGACGTTTATAGCTCAGATCTGTGACGGGAGAATGCAGACGGTCCTGATTCACTATTCGGGTGAAGTCTGCGACATGAATTTGAACTACTTGACCTCCGTTATCGTTCGGAGTCTCCTGGTGCCCGTGTTGCGCGAGGGCGTAAACCTCGTTAATGCGATGCACGTCGCGAAGCTGCGCGGAATCAAAGTTCAAGAAACCCGGTTGCCGGCCCCTGAAAACTTCACGAATCTGATCGTCATCGAGCTCAAAACAGACGTAGAATCCCACCGGGTATCCGGAACTGTATTTACCGACAAGCTGCCGCGGATTGTAAACGTGGATGGCTATCCGCTCGAAGTGGTTCCGCATGGGAACATGATCTTTTTTACCAACAACGATAAACCCGGTGTCATCGGGGGCATCGGCAGCGTTTTGGGCAGGTGCAATGTCAATATCGCCGGAATGCATTTGGGCCGCGAACGCGAAGGCGGGAAAGCATTGGCTCTCCTGCTTGTGGACAATCCCGTCAGTAGCGACGTGATCGACCAATTCCGTCAGATCCCGAATATCTTATCTGCGAAGGTCGTGCACGTCTGATCAAGAGTTCTACTAGATGTTGGGTTACCTTCTAGCTGTTCTTCTTGCCGCTTCGCCCGTTTTGATGGGCCGCATCACCGATCCGCACGGTAAGCCAATATCCAACGCCAAAGTTCAAGTTCAAACCGAAACCGGAATAACCGCTGAAGCTTTTACCGACGGCCGGGGTGTTTACAAGATCGAAGCCAACGGGAAATTCCGGCTGGAGGTCCAGCATGAGGGATATCGCACGATTCGATCCTCCATCGCGTCGCTCCCGAATGCCGGAGCGGACGATGTCTATGAGGCGAATGTATCGCTTTTGCCGGGCAGTTCCGAAGACGTAGAGACTGTTGAGCTGCGTCTCGAGGAGGTCTCAAACCCTGAAACCCGCGACGAGGCAACAGCGCGCGAAGGTTTGCCTAAATCGGATCGGCTATTCGGATTACGCGGCGGCGTTAACGTCACCGGAATTCGCGAGGGATCAGGCCAACAATGGCTCGCAGCATCCGGCAGCGTATTTACAAGCTCATCGATATCGACGTCCGTCGCCGAAACGTCCGACTTTTCTGCCGAGCTTGGCGACAGCTCCGTGCACAACGATGCGCTTCCAGCGGGAGATGTGACCTTCCACGGTAATGTGCATTATTTCGGCCGCAACGATCTCTTCAACGCGAAAAATTTCTTCGATGCTCCCGGCGCACCGATTCCTCCGTTCAAATATCACTTCTTTGGCGCCGATTCCGGTGGAATGATCCGCGACGGAACCTATTTTTATTCTCAATATTGGGGTCTTCGAATCGGCCAATCCATTACTCGTGCCGCAACCGTCCCGGATCCTCGGTTGCTCACCGGGGATTTTTCATCTCTGCCCGATCCTCTTATCGATCCACAGACGGGATTTCCTTTTGTCGGAAATCGAATTCCGGCAGACCAAATCAGCGCTCTAGGCCGGAGTCTTGCTGCACCCTATCCTGTTCCCAACGTTCCAAAAACTTCGATCCAAAATTACCGGTCGGTTGGGAAACTCAGAACAGCCGCGGATGCGTTCGGCTTTCGGTTCGACCGCCGGCTGGCCTCCGCTGATGAAGCATTTCTGGAGTACCAATTCAATCGCGACACCACAGATGATCCTTTTAATTTATTGAGTGGTATTACGAATCTGCCCACATTCGGCGTCCGTGACGCTCTTACGACCCACACATTGCGGTTCAATAACGCACACGTGCTGTCGCCGATGGCAGTGCACCAATTGCGGTTCTCGATGGATTATCTCGCGCAACCGCGTACGATTCTCAATAGTCCAAAGGGCGCACTGCCGGCCATTCTGATCACCGGCTATTCCAACATCGGACATGCGGCGAATCTGCCGCAAGAGCGTAGAAATCGCAGCTTCGAGTTGCTGAACGACGTTTCGTGGCAGCACTCCTCATCGCAGACGAAGTTCGGGAGCGTAGTCCGATATTTTCCGTTTCATGCTTCACTGGATCTGTATAGCCGCGGACAATACCAATTCACGGGAGGCATCTTCTCCGGGAATGCACTCGCGAATCTCCTGCTTGGTTTTCCGACGAATGCATTAAGGCTTACGGGAAATACCACCAGAAGCTTTCGAACCTGGACCGCAAGCTTCTACGTCCAGCACGACTGGCGGCCCATGCCGCGGTTCTCCGTCAACCTGGGACTGAGATACGACTATCAAAGTCCCTTCCGCGAGGCTAACGGGTTGGTCGCGAATTTCAACGAGATAACCGGGCAACTGGATAGGTCTCCGAAATCGTTGTACGAGACGGGCCGGAAAAACTTCGGTCCGCGCGCTGGAATTAGCTGGCAACCGTTCGGTACTGTAGTCGCGCGAGCGGGCTATGGCATCTTCTACGACACTCTGTCGGCCGGCGATAGTATCTTCTTATTAGGTTTGAATCCGCCGTTCGTCGACTTTGCGGTGAAGAATAACGCGTCGGTTGTGCCGCAGTTCGACCTTTCGAATGCTTTCCAGAATAATGCCGTTTCAGTGCAACCGAGCATCTTCTCCACGTCGCGCCGCTTGGCGAACCCCTATTTGCAGCAATGGAGTGCGTCTCTCGAGTTTCCCGTTCGCGAACTGTTCGTTCTGAATCTTTCTTATTTCGGACAAAAGGGAACGCGCCTTCGCAGGCAGCTCAATCTCAACCAGCCGGCTCCCGGCCCGCTGGAATCGCTTGACGACCGGCGGCCGTTTCCCGCTTTCAAAAATATTTTTCAGTTCGAAACAAGCGCATCATCGATCGCGCACGCAGGGGAGGCGCGAGTGGAGCGGCGGTTTCGGGCTGGACTGGGAGTTATCGCGTCTTACCGCTTTTCGCGATCAATCGATGACGCAACATTGGTCAGCATGCTGCCCCAAGATTCACATAACCTGCGTGCGGAACGCGGCCTTTCGGATTTTCATATGAAACACCGGTTGGTGTTTTCGACAACCTACAATCTTCCTTTCCGGCGCTTTTCGCTTAGCCGGGGTTGGCAGTTGCAGGCCATTGGAACGGCTCAATCGGGTACACCGTTGTCGGCAATTGTCAGCGCTGATCTGTCCGGCACCGGAAGTCCGATCGTCAATCGCCCTAACCTGGTCGGTAAAGTGAATATCGACAACCGGACTCCGTCCCGCTTTTTCGATCCCGCTGCTTTTCAGATGCCGGAACAGGGTACTTTTGGCAACAGCGGTCGAAACGTCATCATTGGCCCCGGGATCTGGAATGTCGACACGGCGGTGTCGCGCACGTTGCGGATTTCCGATCTTACGCGATTGCAGTTCCGGACAGATTTTTACAACGTCTTCAACCATCCCAATTTCGTGGCTCCGCCTTCCATGCAAAATTTCGCCGATTCGCCGGATTTTGGCGCGCTGTTCGTCGCGCGATCTCCCCGAATCGTGCAATTTGGATTAAAATTCTTATGGTGAGAAGTTTTCTCGTTATTCCACTCCTTTTGATGCTGGCGCAAAAGCCCGCCAAAAGGCCTGACGTCCACGCCGATTTTCAATTCGGCTCGTATCCCTGGTCTCGGCAGGCTGCGGACTTGCTGAAGGATGATCTCGCTCGCGAAATCGTCGTCGGCTACTCTGAAGACTGGTCGGTCGACAAACTCGCAAAGAGTTTCAAGCTCACGACCTCCGATGTTTCAAAAGTGTCCGACAAGCTGGAAGACGAGCGTCTTGTCGGCCGGCTCGATGAGTACGACGTTAAGCCCTTGATGCCCATCGTTCGGGAGCGAGACCTCGACCGGCTCAAAGAGCCGCTGCGCAAGCATACGCAGGAGTTCACGAAGCTGATACTGGACAATTGGAAAGACATTGAATCGATGGCCGATTCGCTGGATGGCGCGAAAGGAACTCCCAAGGGTCGCCTGATGTACGAGGCCGTCGTCTCCGGAATTCTACTAGGCGGAATGGTGGACGCGTTGTACGACGATAAAACACTTATGCCTCCACCTCGCCGCCGGGGCAAGAATGACCGGTACTTTGCGTGGCTGGTGGAGGGCAACTCCACCGCAGCAGGAAAGCTCCGCCGTGAGCTTCGCGAGTCGGCAGGCTATCGGATCGTAACCATCGGCACCGCGTTAGCCGAGGATAAGCCCACGCCCGATGAACTCCGGGGCAACAACACGATGCTTGAAGATGCCGACGCGCGGAAATATCGCACGTTCATCAGTGTTCTTTCGCGTGACAAGTTACTGCCATACTTCAAGACCCGCCGCGAAGAATTCTTGAAACTGGGATTGCTGATGTCTTCGGGCCGCTATATCGCATTCGGTGAGTTCTTCGCCTGGTATTACAACTCCATCGCGAATGAGGTGACGGAGGCTCTTGTGGCACAGCACCGTGTGACACCCCCCGAAAAGTTCTACACGTACGCCGTTAAAGCGCCGGAACAATAGGCACCCCTCCTAACTTAGGAGGGGTGTTGCAATGGGAATCGCACTGTGAAAGTGGACCCAACACCCAGCGTACTTTCACATTCGATTGTTCCCCGATGAGCTTGAACAATAGCTTGAGCGATCGACAATCCGAGGCCCCCGCTATGGGTTTCACCGGAAGGCGCGGCACGGAAAAATCGCTCAAAGATTCGCGGTAAGTCATTTTTCGAGATACCGATCCCTTCGTCCTGAAACCGGATGACGATACCGTTGTTGTTCCTGAGCGAGACAGCCACTTTCTTTCCTGCCGGTGAGTACTTGATCGCATTGTCCAGGAAAATCAAAAAGAGCTGCCGGAGGAATGTTGCGTCACCCTCGAAGAGCACGTCGGATTCAGTTTCACGCTCGATTTGAATTTGCTTTTGATTGGCCAGTGGTGTCGCCAGTCCACAGGATTCTTCGAGGACTTCTTCAAGATATAGCGGCTCGCGGGCAATGCGAAGTTGACCGGCGTCTGCCATCGAGAGGGTGAACAGTCCATCCACCATTCGGCTCAGCTTCTTGAGCTCGGAATCCATGATGCGCGTCGCAGTTTGGTATTCCGCCGGTGTTCGCGGTTTTGAAAGCAGTAGTTCGGTTTCACCTTGAAGGACGGCGAGAGGTGTCCGCAATTCATGGGATGCATCCGAGACGAACTGGCGGAGCTGCCGAACGACGGCATCGATCCGGCCCAATAAGTGATTGGAATACAGCCCGAAGACGATAGCCGTTCCGGCCAGGCTGATCGGCAGCAGCGCGAAAGCGAAGCGACGGAGTGCTGCCAGCGCGGCATCCACGCTTCTTACAGATTCCCCTGTCACGAACAGCCAGTTCTCTTCGCCCGCCTGAAAGGGAATTACGTCCGCTCGAATTTCGCCGATGTCCGGCAGCGAAACGGTTTGCAATCCCTCCTGAGTGGTGACAGGCAGGTTGGCATGAAGATTTTTCGAACGCTGAAGCACAGCGCCGGACGAATCGAGAACCTCGAAATACTCGTCCGGGATGTCGAGCAGGTCGACATCTTTGTCTTCAGGATCACCGGAGAGATCCGCAATGATCGGACCCGCGACCTCACCGAGGCGCCGGTCCAGTTGATCTCGCATGGCGCGCTCAAACAGGAAATAAAATCCTCCGTAGCAGACCGCAAGTAATATTCCGGCAGCAGCGCAGAACAAAAACACCATCCGCCATCGTATTGAACGCTCGTTCGTCATTCATCCCTCAGGGAATATCCGACGCCGTGAACCGTATGGATCAACTTCGAATGACCTGCTCCGCAAATCTTCTGGCGCAGACGGTTGATGTAGACCTCCAGAAGGTTTGTTTCTGTATCGAAGTGCACATCCCAAACGCGTTCCATTACCTCGCTGCGGGCAACAACATCGGGCGCCCGGCTCATGAGAAATTCAAGGAGCGCGAACTCTTTGGCAGTAAGCGGGATCGCCTGACCAGCCTGTGTTACCTGGCGCCGGAGCCGGTCGAGTTCCAGATCGGCATAGCGCAGCACGCGTCCTTCGCCGGATCGCCGGCGGATCAGAGCACGGAGCCGCGCAAGCAGTTCGGCGATAGCGAACGGTTTTGTCAGGTAATCGTCCGCTCCCGCATCCAAACCTTCGACCCGTTGTTCCACCAGGCCACGCGCGGTCAGCATCAGAATAGGCGTGTCGACATTTGCGTCTCTAAGCCCCCGGCATACTTGCATTCCGCTAAGTCCAGGCAAACGAATGTCCAGCAAGATGCTGTCATATGGAGTTCGGCCCGCCATCTCCAGGGCTTTCTCCCCGGTATCGGCTAAATCGACATCGTACGAATTCTCGCGCAGGGCTCGGCTGACGAAACTGGCGACCCTACGTTCATCTTCGACGAGGAGAATGCGCATGAGGCGATTATACGAGTTATTCCAGATGCAAGTTTTGAGTTTCGAGTTATCAGTCTTGAGCCATACTCACAACTCATAACTCAAAACTTATGACTTGCGGCAAACATAAATAACAATTAATTCTCTTTTAATTCTCATTCGATTAGGGTTTGCGGTAATGTTGCCCTGTTCCACGACTAAACAGGAGGGACCATGCGAAAAATCGTTTCGCTAAGTGTCTTGTTTGCCGCCGCGGCGTTTGCGGTGTTTGGTGCTTCGACCGGATATCACATTCTTAAAGAAATCAAAATCGGAGGTGAAGGAGGCTGGGACTATCCTGAGATGGATAGCGCAGGCCGCCGCCTCTATCTGTCACACGGTACGCACGTGGTTGTTGTGGACCCGGATGCCGGTAAGGTCGTCGGCGATCTTCCGGACACACCTGGTGTGCATGGTGTGCAGATTGTGCCCTCGCTGAATCGCGGGTTCATCAGCAACGGCCGCGGGAATAACGTCACGATCTTCGACTTGAAGACCCTGAAGACGATCAGCCAGCCGGCAACCGGCGAGAACCCCGATGCGATCCGCTATGAACCGAAGACCGGCCGTGTGTTTACGATGAACGGTAGATCCAACAACACTACCGCGATCGACGCTAAAACAGGAATGGTTGTCGGTACGGTTGCCCTTGGCGGAAAGCCTGAGTTTGCCCAGGCTGACGACAGAGGGCACGTTTACGTTAACCTGGAAGATACGAACGAGATTGTCGAAATCGATGCCGCAAAGCCGGCGGTTTCGAAACGATATTCGTTGAAGCCTTGCGACGGTCCGTCAGGAATGGCCATTGACGTTCAGAAGCGCCGATTGTATTCCGTCTGCGGGAATCGGATGATGGCGATATCGGATCCCGATGCCGGAAAGGTTGTCGCTACGCCAGCCATCGGTGCCGGGCCTGACGGCGTTGCCTTCGATCCGACTAACGGCTATGCGATGAGTGCTAATGGCGACGGCACGTTGACGGTCGTCAAAGAGAATAATGGGAAATGGGAAGTTCTGGAAAACGTGGCGACGCAGCGGGGAGCCCGCACGATCGCGTTGGACGCGAAGACGCACAACGTCTATTTGCCGGTCGCGGATGCGGGGCCTCCGGCTGCGACGGGCCAACGCCGAGCGACGTTCCTTCCGGACAGTTTTAAAGTGCTAATTATAGGGAAATGAGAAAGCTTGATATTTAAGGCGCCATTCCCCTCCTCGCAGAGGAGGGGAATGGCGCTCATTTGCAATCCAAAAGGACATTCATCGAATGAAACTCTACGCAGGCATACTTCTAATCCTCATTTGCACAGTGTCTTTCGCATCGGCGCAAACTCCCCAAACCGTTCCTCCGCTTCCGCTCGTGCAGGCGCAGGGACCCGCAGCTCCACCGCCGGTGATCACTTTACAGGATGCGCTGGATCGCGCAAGACAGGTTGATGCACAGTATCAGACCGCTATCGCGGACGCCTCGGTGGCCCGTGAAGATCGTCTCCAGGCGAAGGCCGCTCGCCTGCCGTCGGTTCATCAGTTAACGCAATACATGGGCACTCAAGGCAATGGGATAACACCGAACGGCCGTTTTGTCACCCAAGACGGTGTGCACGTGTACCGGTCATGGGGCATCCTGCATCAAGACCTTACTCCCGACCTCGTCTATAACAGCACCTATCGCAGGGCGCAGGCCGCCGAAGCGTTAGCTGCCGCAAGGGTTGATATTGCGCAGCGCGGACTGGCCGTGACCGTTACCAAAAACTACTACGCTCTGGTCACTTCACAGCGCAAATATGCGACGGCTCAACAGTCGCTCGCGCAGGCACAACGATTTCTCGATATCACTCAACAGCAAGAACAGGCAGGACAGGTTGCGCACAGCGATGTTGTAAAGGCGCAAATTCAATATGAGCAGCAGCGGCAGAACTTTCAGGAAGCAATGCTGGCAATGGAGAGCACCCGCTTGAATCTTGCTGTTCTCATGTTTCCGGATTTAAATGAGAATTTCACGGTCGTGGATGATCTGGATTCTTCGCAAGCCTTGCCTCCATTCCCAGATATCCAAGCACTCGGCGCCCGGCAGAATCCGGATTTGCGCGCCGCGCAAGAAGCGCTTCGGGCGGCAACTCAAGATATCCGGATTGCACGGAATGCGTTGGTGCCATCCCTAGCGATCGACGGCAATTGGGGTATTGAATCGAATGCGTTTGCATGGCGAAGCACGGCTGCCGCATTTACCGAAAAGGGGGTACTGCCCAACCCTGGCTACTTTATTGACGCGAGGCTCAATATACCCATCTTCGATTGGGGAATTCTCCGCAGCAAAGTACGTCAGGCGCAGGTGCGTGAACAGCAGGCGCGGGTTGAGTTGACTCAAACACAACGGCAGGTCGTCACGAATCTCTACCTTTATTACAACGAGGCAGTGGCGGCTCGGGCCGCTGTTGATGGCCTGCGGCGCGCGGCGGACCTGGCCGCGGAGAGCCTGCGGCTGATCAACCTGCGTTATCAGGCGGGAGAGTCGACGGCGCTCGAGGTCGTCGATGCGCAGAACACTCTGATTCAGGTTCCCAACGCGTTCGATGATGCACACGCCCGTTATCGAAATGCTTTGGCGGCGCAGCAAACTGGTACAGGCACTTTCCTGTTATGCTAAAAATA
>JACXTT010007004.1_pt1 | contig 15987 bp, 14 predicted proteins | sample 9270951 | NCBI WGS metagenome assembly JACXTT01 (sample SAMN15532306, study PRJNA645909) | rock metagenome | isolation source: weathered quartz diorite | place: Puerto Rico | collected 2017-06-21 | reverse complement strand
GCAAGCCACTGCGCGCCTGCATCAGCCGACGTGGTCATCTATCGTAACCATTACGCGGTTGAACCACTGGCTTCATCAGCGTTCCATGGAGAAAGGCCCTCATCAGGATTCGCCCATGTCGTACCGGCTGAAATCCCTCTACTGGCTGCTGCTCCTGAGCCTGGCACTCGGCGCCTGCTCCCGGGTGGGCCTGGCCTATCGCAACCTCGATGTGATCATCCCCTGGACCCTCGGCGACTACGTGGACATGAACAGTGGGCAGAAAGACTGGTTCCGCGAACGCCTCAAGGAGCACCTGCACTGGCATTGCAGCACGCAACTGCCGGACTACCTGGACTGGCTCGATCGTGTGCAACGGATGGTCGAAACCCGTCAGGTCACGGATACCGCCGTGCAGGCCCGCATCACCGAGGCCAGGCAAGCCATTGCACAAGTGGCGCAAGCCGTGACGCCCTCGGCGGTCGAGCTGCTGCGGGGCCTGAGCGATCAACAGGTGGCCGAGATGAACCAGGCCTTTGCCGAGGACCAGCGTAAACATCGAGCGCAATACTTGGCTCACCCCCTGGAAGAACAGATCCGCAACCGCGCCGAGCGCATGAGCAAACGCCTCAAGGGCTGGCTCGGGCCGCTGAGCCTGAGCCAACAACAACGCATCACGAGCTGGTCCACCGACTTGGGTGAACAGAACCGGCTATGGCTGGCCAACCGAATGAACTGGCAGACGCAATTGAGCGCGGCGGTCGAACAGCGTCAGGGCGCGGATTTCCCGCAGCGGATCGAACAATTGCTGCAGCATCAGGACAACCTGTGGACCGCCGAGTACCGCCAGGCCCACGAGCACGCGGAGCAGGCCACCCGTAGCCTGCTGGTGGACCTGATGGCCAAGAGCAGCGCCGAGCAGCAGGCGCGACTGCTGAAGAAGATCGACGACATGCGTCGGGACTTCTCGGAGCTCAAGTGCCTGAAAACGGCTCAGACCGATTGAAGAAACGACACGGGGCAGCCAACGCTGCCCCGTACCGCTCCTCCAGACGCCTCGGTCTAGAGGCTGTCGCTGGTGGAGAACCCGCCGCCCCTGGAATCGGAAGAACTCGACGAACTATCGGAACTGGAACCGCCCGATGAACCGCTACCGAAAAAGCCGCCCGAGCTACTGCTTGAGCTACGTCCACTGCTGCTTGAGCGAGCACTGCCGCGTGGCCTGGAGGCAACCGTGATGAGCTCGCGGTGGCTATCCACCTCATTCACCACCTGGGAGAGCGATATCGCGCCCTGCACGAACCCGGAGAGCAAGGCGTCAAGGTTCAGATTCTGCGAATAGTCGTAACGGGGGCTGATGTGATCCCCTGACTGCAACGTACGCTCCAGTTGCTTGGCCCGCTCATAGTTGTCCGCGGCATCCCGACACTGCCCCTCGAGGAACGGCACGCGCTGTCGAAGCGCGTCCAGTTCAGCGCGCAAATCACTGACCCTGCGCACCAGTTCGTCATCCTGCGAACCCTGGGTCTGTCCGGCCAATTGCTCCAGTGCCCCGCCACTCATCTCGGCCAGTTGCCGGGACAACAGCTCGGATGCCTTGACGTAATCCTCGTCGCGCTTGCTGACGTACACCTCCAGGCGCCGATGGAGCGCATTGGCCTGCGCCTTGCCCGCTTCCAGCGCCTGCTGCGCTTGCTGCTGACGCGCCTGCAACTTCGGCATATCGCTGGCGGACAGGGCAGCCTGGTGCAGGCGCGCGCGCTCGGTCTCCTGGGCCAGCCGGTTCGCCTGGCGCTCCTTGCCCACCGCTTCGTTGGCTTGCTGCATGGCCAGCAGCGTGCGCTCGGCGGCGCTGTTCTGGGTGAAATTGCACAGGCGTGCAATCCAACGGTCCAACCCACGCCAGACGACCTTGCCAGAATAACGGTCGGTACCGAATCCGCGATCCCGGAGGTAGACGTAAAGCGAGTCGGCCTGGAATGCCTGGAGCTTGAGCCGGCACTCATCCCGTAGTTCCTTGTAGGACTGCTCATCGGCCTCGCTGAGCAAGGCCGCCTGTTGCTGATACCGAGGGTCCTGCTCGACTTGCTGGTCGAGGCCGCCGGCCAGGGTTTCAAGCTGCTCGGACAAGGTTGAAATCGCCTGCAACTGCCCGGCAATCTCTTCCTCCACCCGTGTCAGGTCCTGGCGCAGGGCGGCCTCGGCCTGCCCGCGCTGGTCAAGCAGGCGCTGGACCTCGGCAGACAGCGGGGCACCGCCGGACAACTGATAGTTGGCAATATGCGGAAAAGCGTTGCCGATCCCCTGCTGCAGGCGCAGTTCCTGATCGTGTGCGGCGGACAATTCGAGCTGGAGCTGGCGCAGCTGCGACTCATAGTGCCGGGAGTGGTCACGTAGGGATGCTTCGATGCGGCTCGCGTTCATTACCACTCCAGGATGTAATCAGGTTTGGCTTTGACCGGCCCTTTGACGAACGCAAAGGACAGCGAGTTAGCCGCTTTTTTCCCCATCAGGCGATCATCGACGATGCCATCGAGCAACTTGTCGTTCTTGGCCGCCTGATAGGTGGCCTGATTGACCCGTACACCAAAAATCGAGGCATAACGCCGCTCCCCGGTCTCGACACTGGTGATCGGCAGCGCGACCACATTGCCCGAGGCGTCCAGCGCTTCGGCCAGCAGGTACCAGGACTTGCCCCCGGTCGGATCGAAATTGCGCTCGACCATCGACTTCTCGCCGGTACGGCTGACCACTTCCAGGGTCAGCGGCGTCGCCGCTACCAGCAGCAATTGCCGGACCTCCTGCAGGCTCTGTTCGGCAGCCGTTGCATTCATGGCCTTGATGGCCTGGTCGGCCTTGGCAAACAGCGGCTGGAACTGCTCGGCGTCCGCCGTGCCCAAGCCCATCTCGCGCACCTTGTCCCGCGCGTCCTGCAGTTGCGTGAACCAGGGCCTGATCGCGCTCGTTTGCGCGTCCAACGCATCCAGCCGCACCGCCAGCGCCTGCAGGTCAGCGCTGTCCTTCTTCAGGCTATCGGTCGCCGAGGTGATCAGCTTGGAGTCCTCTGCACGGCTCTGTTCAGTGACGTGCGACGGCAACGCGACCCGCTCTACCGCGCGCGCCTTCTCCAGCAGCGGTCCGGCCTGTTCGAGTAGCGGCCGTGCCGTGGACATATTCGCTACCAGCGCGTCGGACTGCAGCATGGAAAGCCGTTTTTCCAGTTGCTCACGCTGCCCGATATGGCTGGTAACCAGCTCCCGGGCCTGATCCGCTCGCATCTGCGTACCGCGCACTGCCGCCCCAGCAAAAAAAACCGAGACCGGCTGCGCGACCAATACCAGCCACAGCCCCACCCCCAGCACCCCCACCGTGGGCATCAGCCAGCGACGGCGAGTAATGTAGGCCCGGGCCAGCAGCCTGGCCAACGGACCGATCGGCGCCGAGGCCTGGTACGTCAGGCGGTTGGCAAAGAAGTTGCGCACTCCCTCCTCGACCAGCGCGTCCTCCACCTCGATCCCCTTGGCCCGGTAAAACTCGCGGATCTGCTCGGCAACCAACTGCCGGTGCTTGGGAAGGTTCAGTTGTTTCTGCAACTCGGCCTGGCTGAAACGCATCTCGTCGATCAGCGCCATGGCCCCCATCTGCTCGGTGAGGGAGACAACGTTGCTCACTTCAGATCCCCTTTTGCAGGAGCGCGCTGAAGCGACGCTTGCTGTCCTCGGTGATCGATTCGATTTCCGCCGCCGCCGCCGAGGACTCCTTGCGCAACTCCTGGATCAGGCTCAGGCTGCTGGCCTGGAAATCCACCACGGCCTCGGCCAGGGCCTTGACCGAACTGGCCTTCAGGGTCGAGCCGTAACCGGCCTTCAGTGCCGCGTTCAACTGCTCGCCGCCGACCTTGGCCTGGACCTCGAGACTGGAGTTGATCCCCTCGTTCATCGCATTCAGGGTGTTGGTCACCTCAGCCAGCCCGCCGGACGAGGTAAAGCCCGCTGCCAGGCCCGTCAGCACGATCTCGTTGGTCGCGAAAAAGCTCACGGCACGCTGGTACAGCCGCTCTTTCACGCTGTGGTACTGGCTCAGGCGCGCGAATACCAGCTCGGCCGCGTTGTAGGCGGTCTTCAACTGATCGGCGATGTCGGTGATGATCTGGTAGCGCTTGTCTTCGTCCTGCAGGTTGCGCAAGGCGACATCCCGCGCCAGCTCGAGCTTGACCCGCTCGGCCGCTTCCAGCTCGGCGCCCTCCAGGGCCGCCCCGGCCTCGGTCAGGCTCTGACGGCCGGCATCCATCTTCACCTGGGCGATTTTCTGCACCTCGCAGGCATCCACCTCGGCGGTTTTCATCGCCAGGCGATAGTCCTGATAGGCCTCCAGAATCAGGGTTTCCAGCTGGATCTGCTCATTCGCCGACTTCGCCACGCCGAGGTAATTCTTGCGAATGTCCTCGAAGCGATCCGGGATCGAGCCCCGGCGCATATTCATCCAGCCCAGCTGGATGCGTTCGGAGAATTGCAGCTTGCCGTCAGCCATCCATTCCATCATCTGCCGGGCATCGGCCTGGATCGAATCGAAGCTGGCGGCAATATCGGCGTAACGCGTGCTGATATCCATGCTCTGCAACTTGTCGCGGACCACGGCGTTGAACACCGTGGACTGTTGCAGCGTGGCGGCGATCGCGGTGACGCGGGTGGCGTCATACACCGACACCTGGTCCAACAGCGCCAGCACCGGGGCATTCTGCTCCGGGAAAGTGATGCCGATGGAGCGCAAGGCAGACATGGAGCGTTCGAGGTAGTTCATGAGCAATTCCCTATTATGGAGCCTTCCAGGGCTCCATCATCCTGCTGACGTTAGCGCGAAATAATAACAGAGCGCCGTGGTTGAAGTTCCAGTCTGACCGCGGATCCTTACCAAAGTGCCACTACCTCCCCACTGCTTGCAGGAAAGCAATGCTTGTGTGGAGGGCAATGCTTGTGTGGGAGCGGAGCTTGCCCGCGAAGGGAGCACCGCGTTTTTTCAGGCACACCGCGTCATCGTTCTTCGCGGGCAAGCTCCGCTCCCACATAACGCCAATGCCCCGACAAGTCGGGGCATTGGTGTGAGAACAGCCGCTTCACTGCGTTTTCACGCAGCCTGAACAGCGGGTTATTCGGCAGCCGGCGCTTCCGGCTTACGCCGCTTGAGCGGCGCCATGCCATCCTTGCTGACCAGCGACGGGGCGTCGGTCTTCGGCCGGTTGGCGGTCTTGCGCTTGGTCGGTGCCTTGGCGGCCGACTTCTTCTTGTCGCCCTTGGCGTCGGTCTTTTTCTTCTTCACGCCCACCGCCTTGCCCGAAGCCTTGACCTTCTTCGGACCGCCGTAGGTGCCTTTGACTTCCTTGATGGTGCGGCGCTCGAAGCTCTGCTTGAGGTAGCGCTCGATGCTCGACATCAGGTTCCAGTCGCCGTGGCAGATCAGCGAGATCGCCAGGCCGTCGTTACCGGCGCGTCCGGTGCGGCCGATACGGTGCACGTACTCGTCGCCGCTGCGGGGCATGTCGAAGTTGATCACCAGGTCCAGGCCTTCCACGTCCAGGCCACGGGCCGCGACGTCGGTAGCGACGAGGATCTTCACCCCGCCCTGCTTCAGGCGGTCGATGGCCAGCTTGCGGTCCTTCTGGTCCTTCTCGCCGTGCAGCACGAAGGCCTTGTATTCCTGGGCCACCAGGCGACCGTAGATGCGATCGGCCATGGCCCGGGTGTTGGTGAAGACAATGGCCTTCTGATAGGTCTCGTTGGCCAGCAACCAGTTGACGATCTGCTCTTTATGCTGGTTGTGGTCAGCGGTGATGATCTGCTGGCGCGTGGTGTCGTTCAGCTGGCTGACCGCGTTGAGCTGCAAGTGCTCGGGGTTGTTCAGGACCTTGGCGATCATCTCGCGCAGGCCGGAACCGCCGGTGGTGGCGGAGAACAGCATGGTCTGCTGGCGATTCGGGCATTCGTCCACCAGGCGCTGCACGTCCTCGGCAAAGCCCATGTCGAGCATGCGGTCGGCTTCGTCGAGCACCAGCACTTCGACTTCCTTCAAGTCCAGGTTGCCGGCGTTCAGGTGCTCGATCATCCGCCCCGGGGTGCCGATCAGGATGTCCGGCACCTTGCGCAGCATGGCGGCCTGGACCTTGAAGTCTTCACCGCCGGTGATCAGGCCGGACTTGATGAAGGTGAACTGGGAGAAGCGCTCGACTTCCTTGAGGGTCTGCTGGGCCAGTTCGCGGGTCGGCAGCAGGATCAGGGTCTTGATGCTTACGCGGACCTTGGCCGGGCCGATCAGGCGATTGAGAATCGGCAGGACGAACGCGGCGGTCTTGCCGCTGCCGGTCTGTGCCGTCACCCGCAGGTCACGCCCCTGCAACGCCAGCGGAATGGCCGCGGCCTGCACCGGCGTTGGCTCGACAAATTTAAGCTCGGCCACGGCTTTGAGCAGGCGTTCGTGCAGGGCGAATTCGGAAAACACGGGTGCTACCTCGAAAAAATACAAAATATCAGCGGCATAGGGTAACGGTTTCGAGCGCCGAGGCCGAGTTTCTTTGTGAAAACCGCGACAAAGAGTGCTGTTTTTGTGAGCTGATTTGTCTTCAACGGTCATCTTTCGCGGGTTAAATGCTCTAATCGCCCGGTCATTTCCTTCAGAAGATTCGTCGTCGCCCATGGATATCAAACAGCTCTGGCTGCGCACCCAGGATTTTTTCAGCGCACTCGACCAACACCCCCTGCTGCAAGCCGGGCTGGGACTGGCGCTGTTGCTGATCGTGGCACTGGTGCTCGGACGGCTGGCGCGCTACGTGATCCTGCATGCCGCGCGGCTGCTCGGACGCCAGCCGGCGCTGCAGTGGGTCAACGATCTGCTGCAGAACAAAGTGTTCCATCGCCTCGCCCAAACCACGCCTTCGCTGGTGATCCAGTTCGGCCTGCACCTGGTGCCGGAGTTGAGCCAGAACGGCCTGATCTTCTTCGGCAATGTCGCGCTGGCCTTTACCTTCCTGTTCCAGGTGCTGGCCATGAGCGCGCTGCTCAATGCGCTGCTGGATATCTACGCGCGCACCGAACACGCCCGCACGCGCTCGATCAAGGGTTATGTGCAGTTGGCGAAGATGGTGCTGTTCGTGTTCGGCGCCATCGTCATCGTCGCCACGCTGATCGACCGTTCGCCGCTGTTGCTGCTGTCGGGCCTGGGCGCCATGTCGGCGGTGATCCTGTTGGTCTACAAGGACACCCTGCTGTCCTTCGTCGCCAGCGTGCAGTTGACCAGCAACGACATGTTGCGGGTCGGCGACTGGATCGAGATGCCCCAGGTCGGTGCCGACGGCGATGTGGTGGACATCACCCTGCACACGGTCAAGGTACAGAACTTCGACAAGACCATCGTCTCGATCCCGACCTGGCGCCTGATGTCCGAGTCGTTTCGCAACTGGCGCGGCATGCAGCAATCCGGTGGCCGGCGGATCAAGCGCAGCCTGTTCATCGACGCCGGGGCCATACGCTTCCTGCACGATGACGAAGAACAGCGGCTGAGCCGGGTGCGCCTGCTCACCGACTACATTGGTCGCAAGCAGGCCGAACTCAAGGCCTGGAACGAGGCCCAGGGCAATGTCGCGGCAATGTCGGCGAACCGTCGGCGGATGACCAACCTGGGGACCTTTCGCGCCTATGCCCTGGCGTACCTGAAGAGCCATCCCGAGGTCCAGCAGGACATGACCTGCATGGTCCGCCAGATGCAGACCACGGCCCAGGGCGTGCCGCTGGAGATCTACTGCTTCACCCGCACCACCGTCTGGGCCGATTACGAACGTATCCAGGGGGATATTTTCGATTACCTGCTGGCGGTGCTTCCGGAGTTCGGCCTGAGCCTGTACCAGCAGCCCAGCGGCAACGACCTGCGGGCCGGGATGCTGCCGGCGCTATTGGGCGCCAGCCATATTCCGGAGCCGCAAGAGCGTGCACTTTAAGCCGTTAGCGGGCGGGCGCCCAGGCGACTGACCCACACCGCCGCCAGGATCACCAACCCGCCGAAGAACAACCGCCCCAACGGCTCATGCTGATTCCAGATCAGCAGGTTGATCAGCAACCCCACCGGCACATGCAGGTTGTTCATCACCGCCAGCGTACCGCCATTGACCAGGCACGCGCCCTTGTTCCACCAGTACAGGCCCAACGCCGTGCTCACCAGCCCGAGGAACAGCAGCACGCCCCATTGCAACGGCGCCTCGGGCAGGTAGTTGGCCTTGCCGAACAACAGGAACGCCGGCAACGCCACCGCCAACGCGCCCAGATAGAAATAGCCGAAACGCCGGTAATGCGGCAGGTCGCTGGGATGACGCGCCACCAGGTGCTTGTAGAGCACTTGCCCGGCGGCATAGGTGAAGTTGGCCAGTTGCAGCAGCAGGAAGCCCATGAAGAAATCCGGATTGATCCGGTCGTAGCGGATCACCGCCGCACCGGCCACCGCCACCAGGGCCGCGAGCAAGGCCCAGGGATTGAAGCGTCGGTTCAGGGCATCTTCGATCAGGGTCACGTGCAGGGGCGTGAGGATGGTGAACAACAGCACCTCCGGCACCGTCAGCACCCGGAAGCTCAGGTACAGGCACACGTAGGTGACGCCGAACTGCAAGGCGCCGATCAGCAGCATGCCGCGCATGAACGCCGGTTCCACCTGGCGCCAGCGGGTCAACGGAATGAACACCAGGCCGGCCAACAGCACCCGTACCAGCACGGCGAAGTAGCTGTCGACATGACCTGCCAGGTATTCACCGATCAAGCTGAAGGAAAACGCCTGGAGCAACGTGACGAAAAGTAGATAACCCATGAATGCCTCGCAAAGAATGGCCGCGACCTTAGCGGCTTTCTGCCTTGCAAGGAATCCAGGGCGAAAAAAAACCCGATCGGGCCAGGTGGCCGGATCGGGTTACATGCACTCAGGGAGCAACCAGTGCAAAGGGAGGTTCGATGCGCGAACAACTTGAAGGGATATCCAACGCTGGCGACACTAAAACAACCGGCGATTAGCTGAACATTAAGCCTTCAAGCCACCTGGGCGATCCGGGCCTTGGCCTGGTTCAGGCCTTTTTCCTGGAAGTCGCCACCCATGTTCAGGCCTTCGGCGTGAATGAAGGTGACGTCGTGGATACCGATGAACGCCAGCACCTGGCGCAGGTAGGGTTCCTGATGATCGTTGGTGCCACCGGCATACAACCCACCGCGAGCGGTCAGGACATAGGCTCGCTTGCCCACCAGCAGACCTTGCGGGCCGGTGTCGGTGTACTTGAAGGTCAGGCCGGCCCGCAGCACATGGTCGAGCCAGGCCTTGAGGGTGCTGGGGATCGCAAAGTTGTACATCGGCGCGGCCAGCACCAGGACATCCGCCGCCAGCAGTTCGTCGGTCAGTTGGTTGGAGCGCTCCAGCGAGGCCTTCTCGATGTCCGTGCGCTGCTCGGCAGGCTTCATCCAGCCGCCCAGCAGGTGGCTGTCCAGATGCGGCACCGGATCGGTCGCCAGGTCACGGACGGTGATCGGGTCGCTCGGGTGGGCCGTTTGCCATTGGCCGATGAACTGCTGGGTCAACTGGCGGGAAACCGAGTCTTGCTGACGGGCGCTGCTTTCGATGATCAGTACGCGGGACATGGGATGTAGGCTCCATCGCTGAGGGCTGTAAGTCGATGGAGTGAAGATTAAACAGCGATTAACCGATAAAAAAGCCGAAAAAATGACTGCAACCTATCTATAAATTTGTTGATAGGCGGAGCATGCTTGGCAGAATGCTCCTCGGGTTTCATTTCGGTACGCAGGTCAGCTCCAGTCGCAACGTGATGATGCTGCGGGTGAATTTGGCGGTGGCGTTCTTGCTCTGCCCGGCCGGCACCTCGATCCTGCGGGTCCGCGGGGACTCGGGCCCATTGCGGAAGACTACCGTGCAGGATGCATCGGTCTTGCCGTAGTTGTTCACCTGGATGGAGCCGATATCCGTATCGGTATCGAAGGCCTTGTAGTCGATGCCCAGGCCGTTGAGGTGTTTTTCGACTTCGATGGGATAAGCCCATGCCGTCAAGGGCAGCAGGGCCAGCAACACACAACAGATTTTTCTCATTCGACAGCCTCCAGTAAGGGCTGCCAGCTTAGGACAAGAGGAACCCAACTTGAAAGCGCCGCGCGTGACCCTTGATCAATGGCGAACACTGCAGGCGGTGGTCGATCACGGTGGCTTCGCCCAGGCCGCCGAAGCCCTGCACCGTTCGCAGTCGTCCGTCAGCTATACCGTGGCCCGCATGCAGGATCAGCTCGGTGTGCCGCTGCTGCGCATCGACGGGCGCAAGGCGGTGCTCACCGAGGCCGGTGGCGTGCTGCTGCGCCGCTCCCGGCAACTGGTGAAACAGGCCAGCCAGTTGGAGGACCTGGCCCACCATATGGAACAGGGCTGGGAAGCCGAGGTGCGCCTGGTGGTGGACGCCGCCTACCCCAACGCGCGCCTGGTCCGCGCGCTGACCGCGTTCATGCCGCAGAGCCGTGGTTGCCGCGTGCGCCTGCGCGAAGAAGTGCTGTCCGGCGTGGAAGAGGTCCTGCTCGAAGGCGTCGCGGACCTCGCCATCAGCGGGTTCAATATCCCCGGTTACCTGGGCACCGAGATGAGCGCGGTGGAATTCGTCGCCGTCGCCCACCCGGAACACGCCCTGCACCGCCTGCAACGCACGCTGACCTTCCAGGACCTGGAAAGCCAGCTGCAGGTGGTGATCCGTGACTCCGGGCGCCAGCAACCGCGCGATGTCGGCTGGCTCGGTGCCGAGCAGCGCTGGACCGTCGGCAGCCTGGCCACCGCCGCCACCTTCATCGGCAACGGCCTGGGCTTCGCCTGGCTGCCCCGGCACATGATCGAACGGGAAATCCGGGAAGGTCTGCTCAAGGTGCTACCGTTGGATCAAGGTGGCAGCCGGCACCCGACGTTCTATCTGTACTCGAACAAGGACAAACCCCTGGGGCCGGCCACGCAGATTCTCATCGAACTGTTGCGCACCTTCGACACCGCACCGCTGGATGCCCCCTTCGCCGCTCCCCAGCAAGCCTGACAGGACGTTGACCGATGGCCTATTTCGAACACGAAGGTTGTACGCTGCATTATGAGGAGTACGGCCTCGGCGCGCCTGTGCTGCTGGTACACGGCCTGGGCTCGAGCACCCTGGACTGGGAAATGCAGGTGCCGGCACTGGCGGCTCACTACCGGGTGATCGTCATGGACATGCGCGGCCACGGTCGCTCCGACAAGCCCCGGCAGCGCTACAGCATCGCCGGGTACAGCGCCGATATACTCGCCCTGATCGAACACCTGAAGCTGGACCGCGTGCACCTGGTGGGCATCTCCATGGGCGGGATGATCGGCTTCCAACTGGCGGTGGACCAGCCGCAGGCGCTCAAGAGCCTGTGCGTGGTCAACAGCATGCCCGAGGTCAAGGTCCGCAAGCCCGGCGATTACCTGCAATGGGCCTCGCGCTGGATCCTCGGTCGGCTGCTGGGCCTGCGGAACATCGGCAGGATCCTCGGCAGGGTGCTGTTTCCCAAGCCCGGGCAGGCAGAGTTGCGGCGCAAGATCACCGAGCGCTGGGCAACCAACGACAAACGTGCCTATCTGGCCAGCTTCGACGCCATCGTCGGCTGGGGTGTCCAGGAACGACTGGCATGGATCACTTGTCCAACCCTGATCGTCAGCGCCGACCACGACTACACACCGGTCGCGCTGAAGCAAAGCTATGTCAAACTGATCCCCGACGCGCGCCTGGTGGTGATTGCCGACTCCCGTCACGCCACGCCGCTGGATCAACCCCAGGTCTTCAACCAAACCCTGCTCGAGTTTCTAACCGCAGTCGAAACCACCCCCCAGGATCACTGAACCATGCTGAAAAAAATCGCCCTGTTCACCGGCTCCGTACTGTTCGCCGCCAACCTGATGGCCGCCACCGATGCCGCCAAGGCGCCCCACGTGCAACTGGTGACCACCAACGGCACCATTGAAATCGAGCTGGACCCGGTCCATGCGCCGATCAGTACCCAGAACTTCCTCGCCTATGTCGACAAGGGCTTCTACAACAACACGATTTTCCACCGGGTGATCCCGGGCTTCATGGTTCAGGGCGGTGGCTTCACCGCGCAGATGGTGCAGAAGCCGACCGAGGCGCCGATCAAGAACGAAGCCAGCAACGGCCTGCACAACGTGCGCGGCAGCTTGTCGATGGCGCGCACCTCGGACCCGAACTCGGCCACCAGCCAGTTCTTCATCAACGTGAAGGACAATGACTTCCTCGACCCGGGCCGCGATGCCGGTTATGCGGTGTTCGCCAAAGTGGTCAAGGGCATGGAAGTGGTCGATATCATCGTCAACTCGCCGACCACCACCAAGCAAGGCATGTCCGACGTGCCGGCGGATCCGGTGTATATCAAGTCGGCCAAGCGCATCGACTAACGGCAGGCGCAAGCTTCAGGCCCAGGCTTGGGGCTTGCGCGGCTTCACCTTCAAGGAGAGCCCGGCTGACGGGCGTCAGAACCCATGCTCTATCGTCGTTTTGAACAACTCATCGACATTTTTCGCGACGCCCCCACTGCCGCTCCGCCGAACAAGGTCCTGCCGTTCTACCTGTATTACCTGCGTCAGGTCTGGCCGAGCTTCGTGGCCCTGTTGATCGTCGGCTTGTTCGCCGCGCTGATCGAAGTGGCGCTGTTCAGCTACCTGAGCCGTATCATCGACCTGGCCCAGGGCACACCCAATACCGAATTCTTCAAGATCCATGGCGGCGAATTGCTGTGGATGGCGGTGGTCGCCCTGATCCTGCGCCCGATTTTCTTCGGCCTGCACGACCTGCTAGTGCACCAGACCATCAGCCCGGGCATGACCAGCCTGATCCGCTGGCAAAACCACAGCTATGTGCTCAAGCAGAGCCTCAATTTCTTCCAGAACGACTTCGCCGGGCGCATCGCCCAGCGCATCATGCAGACCGGCAACTCGCTGCGCGACTCCGCCGTACAGGCCGTGGACGCGCTCTGGCATGTGCTGATCTATACCCTCGGCTCCCTGGTGCTGTTCGCCGAGGCCGACTGGCGCCTGATGATCCCACTGCTGGGCTGGGTCGCCTGCTATATCGCTGCCCTGTACTACTTCGTCCCCAGGGTGAAGGCCCGCGCCGTGGTGTCCTCCGACGCCCGCTCCAAGCTGATGGGGCGGATCGTCGACGGCTACACCAATATCACCACCCTGAAACTCTTCGCCCACACCCGCTTCGAGCAACAGTACGCCCGCGAGGCCCTGGTGGAGCAGACCGAGAAAACCCAGCTGGCCTCACGGGTGGTGACCAGCATGGACGTGACCATCACCAGCCTGAACGGCCTGCTGATCGTCACCACCACCGGCCTGGCCCTGTGGCTGTGGACCCAATCGCTGATCTCGGTCGGCGCCATCGCCCTGGCCACCGGCCTGGTGATCCGCATCGTCAACATGTCCGGCTGGATCATGTGGGTGGTCAACGGCATCTTCGAAAATATCGGCATGGTCCAGGATGGCCTGCAGACCATCGCCCAACCGGTCAGCGTGACCGATCGCGAGCAGGCGCCGCGCCTGGCGGTCAGCCAGGGTGAAGTGCGTTTCGAGCATGTGGAGTTTCACTACGGCAAGCGCAGCGGGGTCATCGGCGATCTCAACCTGGTCATCGCTCCCGGAGAGAAGATCGGCCTGATCGGTCCTTCGGGTGCCGGCAAGTCGACCCTGGTCAACCTGCTGCTGCGACTCTATGACCTGCAAGGCGGGCGTATCCTGGTGGATGGCCAGGACATTGCCGAAGTCACCCAGGAAAGCCTGCGCGAACGCATCGGCATGATTACCCAGGACACCTCGCTGCTGCACCGCTCGATCCGCGAAAACCTGCTGTACGGCAAGCCCGACGCCAGCGACGCCGAACTCTGGGAAGCAGTACGCAAGGCCCGGGCCGACGAATTCGTCCCGCTGCTGTCGGACGCCCAGGGCCGCACCGGCTTCGATGCCCACGTGGGCGAGCGCGGGGTGAAACTGTCCGGTGGCCAGCGCCAGCGCATCGCCATTGCCCGGGTGCTGCTCAAGGATGCGCCGATCCTGATCATGGACGAAGCGACCTCGGCCCTGGACTCGGAAGTGGAGGCGGCGATCCAGGAGAGCCTGGAAACCCTGATGGAAGGCAAGACGGTGATCGCCATTGCCCACCGCCTGTCCACCATTGCCCGGATGGATCGGCTGGTGGTGCTGGAAAACGGCCGGATCGCCGAAACCGGCAGCCATGCCGAACTGCTGGCCCATGGCGGACTCTATGCACGCCTGTGGCAGCACCAGACCGGAGGGTTCGTCGGGATCGATTGAACGGCCGCGCCTGGAGGGGCACGGTCGACCGCTCAGGCCTGCCGGTAGGGCAACGCCGCCCTCGCCTCTTCGGCATAGGCCAGGATCCCCAGCCGTTCCCGGGCCAGGAAATCCTTTACCGCCGCCCGCAGTCCCGGATGACGCAGGTAGTGCCAGGAATGGGTGATCACCGGTTCGAAGCCCCGAATCAGCTTGTGCTCGCCCTGGGCTCCGGCGTCAAAGCGTCGCAGGCCCTGGGCGATGGCGTAGTCCATGCCCTGGTAGAAACAGGTTTCGAAATGCAGCCGGTCGAACTCCGCCAGGCAGCCCCAGTACCGACCGTAGAAACTGTCGCCGCCGATCAGGCTGAAGGCCATGGCGACAGGCCGCTCGCCCTGCCTGGCCAGGACCACCCGGATCGATTCGGGCATACGTTCGGCCAACAGGCTGAAGAATTCCCGTGTCAGGTAGGGCGCCTGGCGCCGCACGGCGTAGGTATTGGCATAGCAGGCGTAGACGAAGTCCCACTGCGCCTCGCTCAACTCACGGCCTTCCAGCCATTGGAAATCGAAGCCCTGTCCGGCGACCTGCTCGCGCTCCTTGCGCATCTGCTTGCGCTTGCGCGAACTCAAGGCATCGAGGAAGTCCTGGAAATCCCGGTAGCCGTGGTTCCGCCAATGAAACTGGCAACCGTAGCGCTGCAGCCAGCCGGGTTGTTCGCCCAGGGCGGTATCGGCCAGGACATCGGTGAAATTGATATGGGCGCTGGAGAGCTCCTCGATCTCCAGGTAGCCGGGCAAGGCGGCCAGCAGTTCGAAGCCGTCCTCGGCCTTGGCCGCCAGCAACCGCGCGCCACCGACTGGGCTGAATGGCACGGCGCTCAAGAGCTTGGGATAGTAGGCAATGCCCGCCCGCTCGCAAGCCTCGGCCCAGCCGTGGTCGAACACATACTCGCCATAGGAATGCCATTTGCGATAACTCGGCAAGGCCGCCACCAACCGACCGTCTTCCACGTGCAGCAAATGCTCCGGCTGCCAGCCCGAGTGCGGGCCGAGGCTGCCGCTGTCCTCCAGGGCACTCAGGAACGCGTGACGAAGAAATGGCTGGCCATCGGGCACCAGCGCATCCCATTGCTCGGCAGCGACGTCAGAGAGACTTTGCAGGCGTTGTAACGGCATCGATATCCCCAGGCAGGTGCAACACGCAGAGGGAGTATCGCGCAAGTGTGGCAGGAAGGGCGACAGGTAGAATGGAAAACCGATAACGGCCTGAAAGTCCGTCAGGAATGGAATATTAAAATCTATTTCATTGGACTTGAAAGCCGCCTGGGAAGACCATTCCAGGCAGGTTCCAGGACAGCAGCCGGGCTGTCCGAGCGGGGCTTTGAGGGCATGTATCGCGCAAGGTCAACGAGTCCAAACGTCGGACAAAAAAACGCCCCGCGCGACATTACGTCGAGCGAGGCGAAAAAAGAGCGGAGCTTACAACAGTGGAATCGAGTAGCTGACGATCAGGCGGTTTTCGTCCTGGTCGCGAGTGGCGACGTTGGTGCGCCACATCGCGTTTTTCCAGGTAAAGCCCAGGTTTTTGAAGGTGCCTTCAGGAATCACGTAGGCCAGGCTGATATCGCGT
>JACXTT010007003.1_pt1 | contig 15990 bp, 15 predicted proteins | sample 9270951 | NCBI WGS metagenome assembly JACXTT01 (sample SAMN15532306, study PRJNA645909) | rock metagenome | isolation source: weathered quartz diorite | place: Puerto Rico | collected 2017-06-21 | reverse complement strand
GACAACAGATTCCATATTGCGGGACCGTCAAACGGCGGGATCGCTGCTTTTCACGTAGCGGCTGCCAATCCGCAGTACTTCCTTTCCGTCACCGCCTTCCCTGGATATATGTGGGAACCGACTCAAGCCAAACTTCAGGCGATTTCGAAAATGTGCGTGTTCATGTATGTCGGCGAGATGGACGATTACATGTGGCACCCCGAAATGAAACGGGAAGCAGAATTCCTTCGCGCCAAAGGCACCGTCGCGCGCTATACCGTCGAGAAAGGTCAGCCGCACCGCCTGGAGACACTTGCGGGAGCAAATGCCGGCCGCTTGTTCGACGGATTTGAAGAGACCAAGAAGGGCTGCAGCAAGTAACAGTTAAAACCTTCGGTAGGCGAGGCGCATTCGAAATTGGAGGAATCCTCCACCTCAAATCCAAAATTTCCAATTGGACTGGCAATGACTGTTGACCGGAAGGTTGTAGGTTCGAGTCCTACTTGAGGAGCTTCCGTCCTTGTCCAACCTCTTACTTTCTCCGACCAGAAACTTAAATACTTTTTCGGCTAGGGCCTTTATTTGACCAGTGCGGGCTCACTCGGCCGTAGAAACGGGAACGGGTCTCCCTTGTCGGAAAAGCTCTCGAAAAGGCGCACGTTCAGGTGGGCACTCGCGCTCTTCACAGCCGCGTCGACAGCGGCGAATCCAGTGATGAGTTCGTTAAAGACAGCTCCAATACGAAGATCGGGCTCATGCCAATCGGTCCCCATACGCCACGCATGATATTGAACACCCTCCCATTGGTTCTCGAAGAAACGGGCATCGGCATGTAGCGTCTGCAAGATCTGGTGTACGCCTTGGTCTACCTTTTCTTTCGTCTTGCCCTGCCAGGGCCAGTAGATCTCAAACAACGCGGCCATGGGATGGTGTGCATGATCCACCTCATACTCAACCCTTCCGCCTCGGGCATAGATCAGTTCTCCAAAGAGCCGCGTCATGCTCACCTGATAATCACTGTAGAGAAAGATTTGCGATCCGACAGTCCACACATCCGGATGTTCTTGCTGTGAATATTCCGGCCAGTTCTGATCTGCGCCGGGCTCCTGGTGAGATGCCAAGCCGTTCTTCTTCGCAAAGGAAGTGAGAGGAGACGGCTCAGATCCATTATCTTTTGCCCAATCGCTCTGCGCCTTAACCAGAGCGAGCAATTCAGCCGCCGCATCGGCGGCCGACTCGTGTGAGTCAAATCGGCCCACGATGGTATAGCTACCACTATTATTGCTGGCGAAAGAATTCCAGACGCGGATTCTCATGAAGACACCTCGAATTGGCGTAGCCCATATCCCGGCGCACGCGCGCATCCCGGTAGGACTGAAGGTGAAGCGAGTTGATCTCGGAGATTGCGCCAGACCTCCATTACGTCGTCAGCAGACCGGACAGGGATCGCCACATGATGGAAACTGCACGGCATCATTTGACGATCGCTCGTGATTACAATGAAATCCCTTCCGGCACTACAGTCGGCCTTCTCAAAGAGTCGGGGCACGGAATCGAGTCGTTCTCCCCAACAGACGTCAAGCTTAAGCACGGCACGTCCGTCGAGGGCGCATTCCAAACGCCTTACTCTGTCTGAGAGAGCTTTGCTCTGCTCAAAGTTCAGGTGGAGATCCTGCGAGGTTCCGTTGTAGCTCAACAGGAGGACGTCGCGGCAACCTAGCGCAACCAGTCGTAGGACCACGGCCTCAAGATCTGGCAACCGTTGTGGCGTAACCAGGTAATTGACACCAAATCGCGCGCCCGCGTCGGCCAGCATCGCGGTCTGACGCTGCCAGTCATTATTGTCGTATAGCGAAAGACGGCACTGCCCATAGCGACCTTCTATCGCACGCAGGCGACGCGGAGTCATTGCGAGACCGTTTGTCGTGAAGTTAACTGCCAGCAGGGTCTCGTCGTACAGCCGTCGTACGAGTTCGGGGAACTCCGGAAAGCTCCACGGCTCGCCGCCGCCAAATGCAACTTCAAGAACACCAGTGTCGGCGAGACCGTTCAGAAATCGGAAAGCGTCATCGAGCGTCCAGTCGCTGCGAGCCTCGAGATCCCGCGAACAAAACGAGCACGCCAGGTTACATCGATTGGTGATAGCGAACTGCACGACGCGCGGCGACTTTTGGCGAAAGTGAGCTGTTTCGCGGCCATCACACAAAACGTTTGTGCCGGATTCGCGGTCGAAAAGCAGCAGCGCACCATCCATAGGAAACCGACGCATCCATGCGAGATTCGCAGGAAGTTCGAATGAATTGTCGGGACTGACGGTCGGAATTATAGGTGCAGACATGGAGCCGCTCCTCTCAAACTTTGTGCTCATCCACTCGACATTGCTCTAGCTTAAGAACTGGACGCGTTTTCGCGAAGCCTGTACTGATTGCAAACCCCTACGGATGTCTGTCTCTTCGCGTTAGCCGCAACCTCGAAAATCTCAATAAAGGTTCTTGGTATCGCACGATCTGGGGAGCTTTTCAATTGCTCCTAGAGTTGGCAAGCATAAAGGAACAAGTCTTTCGTGTTGGCATCGCGAAACAGCCAGCTCTGGCCAGAAGTACCGTTACGCCAAATCTCGTACTCTGAAATTTCTTTAGGAACAAACCATCGGGGCTTTTCAAAACAGTAATCAAGCTGGGCTTCGCGCGATTCAACTCGGCTCATATTGTCATTGGCCAGGAATTGATTGAACAATTCTTCGTGCCACCGAAACTGAAAGAAGTATGCCTCCTCTCTCGTCCAGTGTGGTGATCGCCAATACCACGAGTGAGGCATGAGCACAGCGTCGGGTTTCGAGTAGCCCCAAGCCCGTTTCCAATTCTGAGGATCGTCCTCCCACGTGCCACTGTTGAAGTATCCACAAGCTGTGGGCAGGAGAAACGTAAGAAGAACGATACTGATAAATCGTGGAGTCACGCTCCATGCTGCGTGGGCTTCGAAATACCGACTTCGAGAGTCCGCTGAAGGTTCGCCTCGCGAATCCGGCCTCATCTGAGTGGAATCAATAGCTTTATTTCCTTCGGCGCTCATATGCAGAAATTAGCTCAAGGACCCGTTCAAGCAAATCGTAAGAGTTCGAAAATCGTCCAGGATGGGAAGCTTTTGCAATTCAGGATTCGAATTCAGGAGGATTGCTGCCCAGCGAACTGCTGTTCTTGAGTGAAGCAACCGCCTTTTCTCTTAGCCGTTCAGCCGCCGTGTTCTCTTTGGTCGGTGCAGCTGACAATATTTAGTGCCACCAAGGGAGGGCATGAGGCTGCGACGACATTCGCACAATTTCATCTCATCACCCGATTCTAATGACAACAGGACGGCCGCAGCTTGCGGGTAATCGCCGTCTTCGCGCGCTTTTCGAAGAAGCTCTAACGCTTCGGCGCGCGAATTTCTCGAGTGGTTGCCCTGCAATAATAGAATTGCCCGATGGTACATCGCCTCCTCCTGATCGTGCTGTGTGATCGTCCGACTGCGAATGGCGGCGTCATACGCTTTAACTGCGGCTCTTATATCCTGCCGAGTGCCAATGCCATGGTGATAACAATAGCCAACCTCTAGCGTGGCACCGCCATCACCGAGATCAGCGGCCTTTTTCCACCAACGGAAAGCGAGTTGGTGACAGCCCATGATGCGATATTCCGCGGCTATATTCGAGAGTGCCATTGTATCGGTTGCCCGTAACTTCGTTTTCAACCGCTCGATTCGATTCTTGGCCAGCTGTTGTTCTTTTCACACTGCCATCGTGTCCACTCTAACAAGGCTTCATGAATTCCAAGATTTCGACCAAATTGCCAAAACATCAATGGTAAAAGTGGCAGGAGAACTGGTGCGCGAAAAAGTGACTCTGAGAGCTCGAAAATCATCAAGATGGTGAGTTTCTGTCACCAGATGGGACAGATCTGTCGCGCCTCAGAATCCGTTCCTGCGGCCTCTTCCAGTCTGCCACTCTGGCGTAGGGCGACGATCTTGCTCAGATAAACTTCCTTCAACTCTTCATTTCGGTCTACAGAATGATGGCCTTCTTTTAGTAAAGCGATCGCACGATCGTAGAATTCGATGGCCGTATCGATGCGTCTTGAAGCTTCTAAATCGCCCATGTCTACGAGCGCTCGAATGTTCCGACTGTCCCGCGCAAGTACATCCTCGTAACAACGCCTGGATTCAGCAGACCGTTCGGCCAAGTCCAGAATATTGCCTTTTAAAATTAGGCCATCGATATCACCTGGGGACATTTGGAGAATCTGTTCAATAATATCCAGCGCCTTTTCGTAGTCGTGTTGAGTAACTGCCACTCTCTTCGCTTTTTCGAGCAACTTGGTACGTTGGGAACGACTTGGGGAGTCCATACTTGACCGTAAGAGTTACACCTTTGTGCCTTGCTGCTTTATCAGGTAGGACCGGAGAGCCTCCAAATCGACAAAGAATTGATTCGACCGTAAAGAAACTGCGCGATCCACCAGACGCAGCGCATTCTGAATGTCCGGAACATCTTTAGGATGGAGTTCGAACTTCCCAGAGCTAATCCATCCAATCTTTTCAGTAATCACGCCGACGTAAGATTGGCCTCTCAGATCACAGAACTCGTATTCCTGGTTTTCGACATCCATCGTCTCAATCCAGTCAGGCGGAACGTCTGGAGACTTAAAGATCTCAAGGACTTGATCGTCAGTGAGCATGAGCATCATTTAGTTGAAGACTGGCATCAGTAGGTTGCCTGTTATCGAGCAACCGTGCTGCGATAATCGCGCCGCACAGAAAAACGTTAACTCAAGGACCTTCCAAAGGAAATTGTAAGAGTTCGAAAATCGTTCAGGATGGGGAGCTTGTTTTACCCTCCCAGTTGGTATCTCTCTCTTTCTCACAGCCGGTGGAACCCGGCGAGAATGGCCCGGTGCGACGATTAGCCGGTGCGAACCCTTTATGGAATTCTTATTGCGACGCTGGGTGCGATGGTCTTGTTCATAACAGGAATCTGTGCATGGTTATTCTTTTTTACGAAAGATTTGCCGGACTTCTATCAGCTATCGCCTTTCGCACCAAATGTTGAAGCCATAATCTCAGATCCATGTCTCGAACGTCCCTTAACGGTCATCCCATTCGACCGGATTGGAATGCCGTTGCGGAATGCACTTGCCGTAGCGGAACTGCCCGGCAAGTCCCTTTCATACGAGATTGCTCGGCGGTTGGCGGTGTGCAACCAAAAACTGCCGCCGCTGAGGTTTGAGCTCAATTCTCTAAGGCTGAGCTGGCGCATCCGCAGTCACTTTTCGGACGAACAGATTTTCACCATCTATGCGAATCAAGCGTATTTCGGCGCCGGAGCTACCGGTGTCAAGGACGCTTCGGTAGCATACTTTCACAAAGATCCTGATGCTCTGAGCATCGCAGAGGCTGCGTTGCTCGCAGCATTGCTCCGTGGTCCAGAACACCTTTCACCATACAAGCACCCCGACCGCGCTTTGCAACGACGCAGTGAAGTCTTGCAAGCGATGGTGGCTCAGCGGCAAATAAGCGCAAATGAAGCCGCAAATGCGGAGAGGTCACCCCTCCTCACGAGATAGACGAGAGCACCAGCGGGTGTCAATCGCGCTGCAGCATGACGGCGAAAGTTCGAAAATCGCTCAGGATGAGGAGCCTTATTTTGTTTGGGTTAATAACTCGCCAACGGTTTCAGTTTTCCCCTGTGTCAGTTCTTGGATCATCTGACCATCACCAAAAGCCTGGTCGATCAGCTTGATCGCCTGCTTCTTGTGGTTCGGAGAAAGATGGGGCATAGCGCAGAATCATTTTGATGCTCTTATGCCCGAGCAGCTCCCGGACGGTGTTCAGATCGGCGCCCTCCATGACTTGCCGGCTCGCCAAGGCATGCCGTAGATCATGAAAACGAAAATCCGAAATCTTTGCTGCCCTTAGAGGCGCCGAAAAACTGTTTTTCAGATCGGTACAGGGATGTTGGGCCTCGGCTTCAGCGTTGTGTCTGGTGTTTGTGGCCCTGCGTGGCTAACGAAAGGTTGTCGCCTTCTTCAGACGCAATACAAGACGCACTTCTGTTTCGGGTTGATCCAGTAGCAGCGGGCCGGCCTCAGCTTCCCAGTCAGAGGTTGTCCACCGAAATTTTTCCGGTGAAGAGTCGAGGATTCGGGATTCACTCCACGATACTTTTATCTTGTAGGTTTCACCCTGCCACAGCGGAAGGCGGAAGGTCCCATCTGATGGATCATAAAAGTTACTGACATATGCCCGTTGCACGCCTCTCAGATCAGATATTGATGCCCTCGTAGTATTGCGGGGCTCGAGTCCCTGCGATCTGCTGTTTCGTGGGTAACCAGTCGTTCGGGCCGGCCGACCGTCTTCGAATTCAACTTTCAGCACTAAGCTTGCCGGCAAACGCGATGGCGGCAGCACGAGATCAATGTGGTCCAACAGTTCTATCTCCTTCAGTGAAATTCGCGATGCCTTCTGACGTTCGCTCGTCTCTCCGAAATAGTGTGGCGCGTATGACAATTCATCTGAATACTTCTTCCCATTAATCCCGACAATGTACTGTTGTGGGGGCAGTCCTCCAATGTCGTACGCTCCATCCTCGCCAGTCATCGCTTCCGCAAATGGTTTGGAGTCGAAATCTTTGCCGTCGATATCCAAACTGAAAACCTCAACCGGCACTCCGCGAACGGGCGTTCCAGCACTGTCTCGTACTACACCACGAATGTGCCCGTCCCTTCGTACTGAGAGGCTACTGACCGCGCAGCCTTGAATCGGCACTCTGACTTCGTTGGGCGGCCGATCGTTATCCGAATCATGAATGACTCCTGTTGTTTCGGGCCGCAGGCGCCACGCGCCTGGCGCAACATTGCGAAATTCGAATTGTCCGTCTGGTAGTGATAGAGCTTCGAGCCGCTCTCCCTCTCGTTCAGCGACGATCTTGATCGACTTACCGATCTGCTCAGTCGAGCCATACAGAGTCGTACGTTCTCTAACAACTCCCACGATGCGAGATGGCTCACGTCCTTTCTGGGCGAGTAGCGCTTGCACCAACAGTTCGTGGCCGCGAACCATGAAAGATCCCGAACACACACCGGTGTGGATCAACCGAGGGTTCTTGGAATCCGATTCTCCATATATGACGTACCTCTGATCCTTTTCCAAGCGGAAGTAACAACTCGTTCTGCTTGAACTATCCACCTCGACCTCACGCGCATTCTCTGGAAGCCCTTGAAGAACATTCTCGACGATCATATGTCCGCGGCCGCTGCCCCAACCCCTTCCACTATCACGAACGACCTTCCCAATGAAAACGGCATCGCCGCCTCTCGAATCGGAACACGAATCGCTAACTGTTAGGCTGTGAACGCAACTGCAGGCGAGATTTGTGGCGGGACCGATTACCAACGCTATGGATAGCAAAGGAAGCAGTCGTAGGACTCGATTCAGTAGCCTGTTCATATTCTTTCACAGATCTTTGCTGATCGTCGGGGAGCCGTGTAATGTTAAGGTCTCATCCAGAGACCTGTGGACGAACCACCAAAAGTTGTGTCAGTTTTTGTGTCACCTCGTTGGTCATTATTGCGAACACAACTGGTCTTGTTCACATTCTTGTAACCGAAAGAACCGCATTCGGCAAAAACCGGCCGAAATCAGCCCATTTAGTAATTCGCTACCCACAGGTTGTCTTACCGATGCTCTACCTCGAAAGGGACTGAACGAATACCAATCTTTGGGCCATTTGGACTTGTGCAGCAACTCAGGGCCGTGAAATACGCACGGCCAAGGAAATTTCGCGAAAAGCTCCATCAATGGCTAAAAACGATACGGCTCGTTTGGCCGGAGTGCTCTGCCCAAATCACGGCAGATGGCGAGGCCCTGAGGATTCATCCAGCTAAATCAATCCTGCCGCGCCGCGACAGCTGCGATCTGAATGCCTGGATTGAAACACGTAAATCTATCGGTTTCTACAGTTATCGGTTCGCGAATGGTTCGTTCCTGAAACCTCATCAGCCTTGTGAAACGTTGAACTTGCGAACGTCTAGGCTCACTAACGAGCCGGCCTTAGTCATCCTTATATATTGTTCTCAAGACATAGTTCTCAATTCCCCGCGCACTTTGGATCTAGTGAGAATCGCCAGAAATTGCTGAAATTGGGAATTCGCCACCAACACGTTCCTATCATGATGTTTGGCACCCAGGCTAAGTTCAAATCTGGCGCGATTTGAATCTAAGCTGCAGCACTTTCAGGGGAGCCTAACGCGAAACAGATTCCGCTGCTGCGTTTCCCGTGTGTAGGCGTAGCTCTCACCGGACCGGCCGGGCGCAACACTGACCTCACGCACCTGTTGCGCGCCCGGCAGGTGAAGAAGATCGTCGGCCGATGGTGCCGTCGGCTTTGCCCACGATGGCAATGACTCGCCAGGCGCCAGTGGAAGTATGGCCGCGCTGGCGCCACTGGTAGCGCCGGTTCGCACGTTTATGATCATCGTACGGCCGTCCGCTGACCAGCTTACGCGGGGCGAATCCTGAAAAATCGGCTCGGCGGCGCAAGAACAGAGGACGCGTAGCGACTCTCCCACGAGCGACAGTGCGATTGTGTCGTGGCCGTTGCCTGCCTTCCAAACGATGGCCCATCTTTCGTCAGGCGACACGCTCATGAGAAAAGTGATGCGGTCGGAACTCAAGGTCTGACGGTTCGTTCCATCGGGCTTCATCCGTCCCAATAACCAGGCCTGCCCGGATTCTTGCTCCATATAATAAATGTCTCCGGAGGGACCGAAGACAGGACGTTCTTCTCCGGACTGTCCTTCCGGAGATAGACGTCTCGGCGGTTCGCTGCGGTCGAGGGTGGCGATCCAGATCGCGGATCGTCCCGAAGCGTCAAAGGCGTCGAACACGACATGGCGTCCGTCCTTTGCGACATCGAAGTTGCGGACGAGGAAATCCGGAACTTCCCGTTCGTTCCGGCCGGATGTCAGGTCGGTCGACCACAACTCTCCAATCCAGAAGGAGCCCTTCGCGGCCCGGCGCACTAAATAGAACACTTTTGCTCCATCTCGCGATATCACGGGCCTGTATGCATAGCCTTCAACAGAGAGCTGCCGATCACTCCGATCGTCGTGATACCAGACAGTTCCCTGTATGGCGCCGATCGACGTAATCAGGGACCGGCCATCGGGGTCGGCGACAACCCCTCGCTCATCATTAGTGATGCCAAATGTAATCTGTTCGGGCGCACCATCCGGGAAACGCTGGCGCCACAGGTGCGACTCCCCGGACGCGGCCACCGCGAAGTACATCCAGCGGCCGTCTGGAGACCACGCTGCTGCGGTGCAGGAAGCTTGGGAGGGGCCGACTGAAATTCCCGAGGAGGAGCCATCGAAGGGGACAAGCCGGCAGGGCAGCCACCCGTTCGTGTCCATTTCGACGACGAGCACCCAGCGGCCGTCCGGCGAGAGATAGGCGTAGTGAGCCATTCCCGTTGGTGATGCAGGAACGTAGACGTCGCGCGGGTTACCGCGACTTTCGGTGGCGGTAACAACCGCCATATGCAGGCTTATCTGACTTCTGATCTCGGAAAATAGCACGCGATTTGCTGCGGTCCATGTCAGCCCCGCCGCGTTCTGCATCAGCAACGCAGGAGGTCCCCCGCCAATCGGCACACTCACAGAGGCCCAGCCTTTACCCGAAAACGTCGAATACACAGCATGCGATTCATCGGGACTCAGAGTAGGGGCAATCTTGTTCGTGCCGTCGTGCGTCAGCGCGACCGGTTCGCCGTCAGGCACAACTTTCAAATACAGTTCAGCAGGCCCGAACTGGAAAGGCTCGCTTCCACGAACGAAAAGCAATGTCTTTCCGTTACTCGAAAGCGCTGGTGAATGGACTGCATCTGGAAAGTTCGTGAGGCGGACGTATTCAGCGGTACGCACGCCGTCGCCTCGCCGCTGCCCAACCCGCCACACGATGACGAGGACCGCAGTCAGCGTCAGAAGCCCGATGGCGACATACAACCTTATCGGGGTAGCACGGCCCAATCTCACTTGCGCGGCGGAGAGCTCGACCGCCGACTGGAAACGCTCGACCGGCTTTGACTGGATTGGGCCGGCAATTTCGGTCTCTGGAGCCTTCCCGGCGTCTATCCGCTCGATCTCGGAGTCATCCAATTCCGATACGGGGGCAGCGAACCGATAGCCACGTTTCGGAACAGTGACGATATAGCTATCATCTCCTCCGTTCGAAAGCGCTTTCCTCAACAATGAAATGTTTTGCGCGAGGTTTCCCTCCTCGACAAAAGTTTCAGGCCACAACTCACGGAGGAGATACTCCTTTTCAAGAGTGTGTCCGGCATTCCTTATGAGGATCAGCAGCGTGTCATAAACCTTGGGCGGTAAAAATATCGGTTCGTCATCTCGGAACAATACGCGTTCCGCAGTGTCAACGCGAAACGCGCCGAACTCGTATGAACGTTTGACATCTCTGGTCATAGCAGCCCTGAGAAATTATTCAAGAATTCTTGAGAACTCCCGAAGGACGTATCAGCACCTCGTCGTGCAAGTTGTCACATCAAGCGAACTGTGCTTCGCCATCGTACCCAACTTTGGGACTGTGGCAAAGCTAAGACGCTATTTACAACCGAGGGACCGAAGGCCGAGAGCAGGCGCCCGTTCAATGGAGTGGCTGCAGTTATCGCCTCGGAAACCCGCAAATCACGATTAGGAGAAGACTATGCTTCGCAAATGGAACAGTCTGTTACGACACGGGTCTCGCGTTTCGAAGGTGTTGTTTTCCGCGCTCGCGTTATTTGGAATTGTTGGCGTTACCGTGGCTGTGATCGCGGCCCAGTCGGTATCCGATAACAACAACAGCGGTGGTGGCCAGCGTCTGGAAGGCGTATTTTTAGTGAATGTCACTTTCGATGCGGGCGGACCTCCACCTTCAATGCTTATAAGGCAGTTCACCCCGAATGGCGGGGTGGTAGGGCCGCAGGCATCCCTTTTGGGCGGCATCGTCTGCGGTTAGTGGGTACGCACGGGAGTTCATCAGTTTGCGTTCACTAACGTTTCGTTCAATTACGCGCCGAGTGGGCCAGTCTCAGGCACACTCAAAGCAGTTGGTTCCCTCACGCTCAACAACGAAGGAAACGAATTCACAGGGCGATTTAGAGTGCAGAGCTTCGACCTTACGGGACACCTTCTGACGTCCTTTACAGCTTCAGCGCAGGGGAAACGTATCCAAATAGAACAATTTCCGTAAGGGTAACTGAAACAAGAAGAGGACACAGCTACGGAGCCCACACAGGGCGCGATCGGACCAGATTGAGGCCGATCGCGCTCGACTTGATTGGGTCGTGTTAGAATCGGCCACTTCGAAAACCGGAGCTCCAAATACGGCAATCTTCTGAAAAATTGATGATGAGATCGAGCTATTGGGTGTGGATTCTGACAATGGTGGCGTTCCTTCCTCCGCTCGCTGCCCAGAATTCCGGGACTGGCGCGGTCTTCGGAACCGTACGCGATGCTTCTGACGCGGTGCTTCCAGCAGTGGCCGTCAAGATCACGCACGCAGGTACAGGCGAGTCCCGCGAAACCGTGACCGATCCGGCGGGGGATTTTTTTATCGGACTTCTGCAGCCTGGGCCGTACCGGCTGGAGTTTTCGCTTCCCGGATTCAAGAGGCTTAAGCTGGATGGAGTCATGGTGGAGGTCGCGGATCGCGTCGAGATCAGCCCCGTCCTGAAGATCGAGAGCCAGGATGAAACGATCAGTGTCAACGACGAAGTCGATATCCTGCAAACTGCAACCAGTGCGCTTGGACGTGCAGTCGGCTCGCCTCAGCTTACCGAACTACCGCTCGTCACGCGCAACTTCACCCATCTAACGGCGCTCTCGCCCGGTGTCTCGATGACACTCTCCGACAGCCTCGCCCTTGGCAACGGCAGTCAAAATGTCTTTACTAACGGAACTCCTCAGCTCAGCACGAGCTTTACTATTGACGGAGTTGAAGCCAGCAATTCATATAGCGGTTCGGCTTCCGGAGATTACGGAAACTCTGGCGTGGCGACGCCATCTGTCGATACAATCCAGGAATTCAAGGTTCAGACCGCGCTTTACGACGCCTCTTTCGGACGGAAGGCGGGCGCGAATATCAATATCATCACCAAGTCCGGCACACCCGAATTCCACGGCAATCTTTACGAGTTCTTTCGCAACGACGCGCTCAATGCCAATAGCTTCTTCTTCAACAGTCTTGGGAACCATCGACCGGTCTTGCGCCAAAATCAGTTCGGGGCCACACTAGGCGGCCCGATAGTTCCTGAGCGCGCCCATTTTTTCGCCGGCTACGAAGGAATGCGACAACTCAATGGGGCGGGCTTGACGTCGATCAGTACGCTCCAGTTGCCGCCGATTCCTGAAGAGAGGACAGCCGCCGCGCTGGGCGCAGTCTTCGGCGGTCAGACGGGACGCAACGGGGGACTCGCGATTGCCTCGGATGGATCAAACATCAATACCGTGGCTCTGCGGATGCTCAATGCGAGACTTCCGAACGGCCAGTTCCTCATTCCCAGCCCCCAACGCACTGGCCCCGGCGTTAACTATGCGGCCTCGGCACCGTCGCCCTTCAATCAAGACCAGGTGCAGGCCAACACGGACCTGAAACTCGGGTCTGGGAATCGCCTATCGGGACGTTACTTCAACTCCACTTCAGAACGAACGGAAGAATTCTATCAGTCCAGCCTGCCCGGATATACGTCAACGATTCCAGCCGGCCACCAGAACGCGGTCCTTTCACATCTCTACGTTTTTAGCCCGAACGCGACGAACGACATTCGGATCGGGTATGTCCGGTTCACTGGAGCCAACACGGCCGCTGCGCCGGTCAAAGACGGCGACATTGGCATGTTCCGTGCGAACCAAACCGATTTTCCAGGGATGCCTCAGATCCAGATTGCGGGAGCCTTCACTCTTGGAGGACCGCATACCGAAACTTTCATCACGAATAACGCGGTATCCCTGAGCGACACCTTGTCATTCACCCGACAGTTTTTGGGCCGCCATGATCTGCGTGCCGGTGTGGAGATCCGGCGCGAGCTCTACAGCGTCCGCCTCAAAGCCGCAACGCACAGAGGCGTGATGACGATCGACTCTTTCGCCGACTTTCTGCTCGGACGGCCAGCGGGTCCAATCGAAGCAGGAGGGAATGGAACTCCTTTTAGTAACATACACTCGATTCTGTTCGGCAATGGGCTCGTGTTCCGAGATGTGGTTGCCGGGGACGAAGCTGCTTTCGTTGCCGATGATTGGAAAGTGAGCAAACGCCTGGCCATCAACCTCGGCCTGCGTTTCGAGGTGCTCGGAAATTTGTCCGAAAAGCGGGGCGTCATCAGTAACCTCGAACTCAGACGCTACCAGACGCCTCCAATCGGCGGCGTCACTTCGGCTGGCCTCGTCCAGCCGTCGAACACCGAATTTCCACTTCCCGGTGTTCCCCTCGTGGCCAACACGCTCACCGACGGAGAAGACCTGAACAACTTTGGACCGCGCTTCGGCTTTGCGTATCGGTTACTCGACAAGCGCGACTTGGTCTTGCGTGGCGGCTACGGCATTTTCTATGACCGGCTCGCGAGCCGGCCGTTGATCCAGTCGCTCGGCGGCCGGAGTGCTCCGTGGTTCCGCCAATACTCGCTCTCGGGAACTTCCAATGCCGCATCGAGCCTGCAGAACCCTTTCCCTGTGCCGCCGGCCCTCTCAGAGTTTCCGATCCCATTCGAGCTTCCGCATCCCTTGAGTGGTCGTCCTCCTCTGAACGTCATGTTTCTCGATCCGGGAATCCGAACTCCGTACGTCCAGCAGTACAGTCTTAACATCCAGAAGGCATTCGCGCCCGGTCTGCTGATGGAGGTTGGCTATGTCGGCTCAAAAGGAACGCGGCTTGAGGAGCTGCGCGGGTTTAATCAGTCCCTCCTGGCCAGCGTTTCGAAACCCGTAAACGGCCTCACAACCAATAGTGCCAGCAATGCAAAAGACCGGGTGCCTTACATCGGCTTCTCACCCATCGGACTCCCCGGCACGATGACGGATGGTACGTCGAATTACAACTCGCTACAGGCCAGCATCACCAAGCGGTTGGATCATGGACTCCAGTTTCTCGCTTCGTATACGTACAGTAAGTCCTTGACCACGGTAAATACGAATTCCGGACTTGGCGATAATCTGGACGTTTTCAGCACCGGCGCACAAGATAATTACAACATCCGCGGCGATGGCTACGGTCCAGCCAACTTCGACCGGACGCAACGGTTCGTCCTCAGCTCCATATATAGTTTTCCCGCCGTGCGAGGTCACCGTGCCCTTGACAAATTTCTTGGGAGCTGGCAGTTCGCCGGCGTCATCACAGCACAGTCGGGACTGCCGTTCTCGATCGCCGACTCGCTCGGCGCTACACTCTACGGCCTCAATGGTTCGCGAGCCAGCTTCGCTCCAGGCGCAACAATTGACATGGCGCGTCTCTCAGGGCCGGTCGAATCGCGCCTATCGCGCTACTTCAACACAGCAGCATTCACCAGAGCACCTGTTATACCCGCAGGAGGACAAACTCCAGACGGATTTCCAGTTTCGGAGAGCGGGACCATTTTGGGCAACACGGGACGCAACATCATGCGCGGACCGGGCCAGCGCGATTTCGATGCGGCCCTAACGAAGAGAATCGAGATTCGTGAACGCAAGTCTGCCGAATTCCGCGCCGAGTTTTTCAATGCGCTTAACAATGTCAACTTCGCTCTTCCACACGCGGACGTCTCCAGTCCTGATTTTGGAATCATCGACCGAACCTCTTCTTCGCCACGTGTGATTCAATTCGCACTGAAATTTTATTTCTGACATCGACCGGGGCAATCGCGGATTACTGCTAAATTGCGCCGTTAGAACCGGTGGAAGATGCAGGACGCTCTGCAAGCCGCGCGAATGTCACACTGGGACAGGCATCGCTGAAAAGATTCGTTGGTATTTGCGGCCGGTGATCGAAATTGCCGCGACACGGGATTGCGACGTGGAAATATCCTCGAACTCCGCTGGGACGAGTGCGAGATCCACCTTGGGAGCGCTAAGAAAGACAACAGCTCGGAATTTCCTGGCACGGACTTGCGGGAAAGAGATGCGATCCAAAACGAAACCACACTATCGACGTTGGTTGTAGTTAAGACTAAGAGTTCTCAAGCGTGCAAGAGGCGCGTCAAGCGGCTCTGAATTCGATGGGGGTATGCACTTAATCAGGATTGCTTGTATGGTGATATCACTTCGACTAGACTGATATCAGTAGGAGCCGGAGAATGATTCGCACTGTTATCAGCCTGGACGAGGAAAGCAAAAAATGGTTGGACCAACAAGCACGGGAAGAAAACATTTCCGCGGCTGAGCTGATACGCACTGCGGTTCGAAAATACCGAGATGAAAAGAGGCGTGAGGCCCTTCCTCTGAAAGATCTCTTGAAACAAACGAGCGGAATTTGGAAACGGGGCGATGGTCTGACGCATCAACGGCGCTTGCGGAAAGAATGGCAGAAATAATTCCCACCGTCCTCGTCGATTCCGTGATCATGATCGACCACTTCAATGGAATATCCGCTGCAACACAGTATCTCCTGGAAATGCAGGGACAGCTCGCGATCTCTGTAATTACACGCGCGGAGGTCCTCACGGGTTTTGAGGGCAAAGAACGGCAACTCGCCCGCCGGCTGTTGGATCGGTTTCCGACGCTGATCATTGACCGCGGAATAGCGGATCTCGCAGCCACCTTACGGCGGCAGAATCGCTGGAAGATGCCTGATGCACTGCAGGCCGCCGTTGCGAAAAATCACAAACTGAAATTCGCAACGCGCGATACTGATGATTTCCCGCCTCAGCGATACCGCTTTGTGACAGTACCATACACTCTATAAAGCGAGCGGTACCCCGTCCGTTATGGTTCCGCTCGTCACTTTTTCAAAGGAATC
>JACXTT010007002.1_pt1 | contig 15990 bp, 11 predicted proteins | sample 9270951 | NCBI WGS metagenome assembly JACXTT01 (sample SAMN15532306, study PRJNA645909) | rock metagenome | isolation source: weathered quartz diorite | place: Puerto Rico | collected 2017-06-21 | reverse complement strand
CGTGGCGCTTCCGATAACGGAACGCGTTTGCCGGGAAATCCTGAGCCTCCCGATACACCCGCACCTGATGCCGGGCGAAGTGAACCTTATTATTGAAGCCGTTCACGCGGCGCTCGGTTAACATAGGAGGCTGTTGCGGTTCTAAACCGCTGCGTTCCTTGAACTTCCACGCAAAAAGTGGTACTTACAAACGGAAGTCCATCGAACAAGCCTGGAACGGACGGGACAACTTTATGAAACGCACGTTGGCAGTACTGGGGATCATTCTGCTTGGTCTGTTCGCTGCAGACAGTTTCAGCGGCGCACAGCAATCGAGACCGGCGAGGACGGCGACAACAACCTCTCCGAAACCTCAAATACCGAAGGCCGCCACGGCATCCGCAACCCCGGCATTGATGCCGCTGGAATCGCAAAAGGCTCTCATTAAGGACTACTGTTCCGGCTGTCATAACGATACGACGCGCTCGGGCAGCATGACCCTGACGGCACTTGACCTGACGCACGTCGATGAAAACGCGGAGCTCGCTGAAAAGATTATCAAGAAGCTAAGGACCGGTCTGATGCCGCCTGCGATTGCAACTCGCCGTCCGGACCGGGAAACGGCTCTGGCGTTCCTTAAAGTCCTCGAAACCCAACTCGATAAGTCCGCGGCGCTTCACCCGAATCCGGGAACCCGGCCGTTCCAGCGGTTGACTCGTGACGAATATGCACGTTCGGTTCGCGAACTTCTCGGAATCGATGTGGACGTCGACAAGTACCTTCCTGCCGACACTCTCAGCGAGGGCTTGGACAACATCGCGGACACGCAATCCTTCTCGGCGTCCCTGATGGAAGGCTATATTCGCGCCGCCTCTCAAATCAGCCGCGAGGCGCTCGGGGATCCCAACGCAAACGCGTCATCGAACATCTTCAAAGTCAGCCGCACAGCATCGCAATTACGACACGTCGAAGGCGCGCCATTCGGCACGCGTGGCGGGATATCGTTCGTTTTCAACTTCCCGGCCGACGGCGAATACCATTTCCGGGCGCTGCTGCACGGGGATACGGAAGGCACGCTGTTCGGCAATGTGCCCAACGAGCAGCTCGAGATTTCGATTGATGGTGAGCGACTGGCTTTGCTGACAGTCGATCCTACGATGGCGGAAGAAACTTCGGAGAAAGGCCTCAACCTCACGACGGACCGCCTTTCCGTGAAAGCAGGATCGCACCGAGTTTCCGCCGCGTTCGTTCAAGGGCACTCGGAGATCGTCGAAGACATCATCGCTCCGATCGAGCACACCTTGGCCGACATCGATATCGCCGATAACGGCGAAAAGACGACGTACCCGCACCTTCGTGAATTCGAGATCACCGGTCCGTTCAACGTCGCTGGAGTTTCCGACACACCCGTCCGCCGCAGAGTGTTCACCTGCCGGCCCCTGAACCAACCGGAGGAAAAGCCATGCGCCACGAAGATCGTCAGCGATCTCGCACGGCAAGCGTACCGCCGGCCGCTGAACGATGAAGACATGGAAGGTTTGATGAGCTTTTACGAACAGGGGCGGAAGGAAGGTGATTTCGAAGCAGGCATACGAATGGCGATACAGGTCATTCTGACGAGTCCGGATTTTCTGTTGAAGGTCGAAGCTCCACCGGCGACGGCGAAGCCCGGACAGAATTACCGCATCGGCGACGTCGCCCTTGCGTCTCGACTGTCTTACTTCCTTTGGGGCAATCCGCCTGATGACGAACTCATCGCTGCTGCGCGTCAAGGACGCCTGAAAGATCCCATCGTGCTGGAAAAGCAGGTTCGACGGATGCTTGCGGATCCGCGGTCTGAATGGCTTTCGACCAAATTCGCAGGTCAGTGGCTGCAGCTGGCCGACCTGCTGCATTTCCGGCCCGACCCTTTTTACTACCCGCAGTACGACTACAGTCTCGCTACGTCGATGTTGCGCGAAGTCGAACTGTTCTTCGACAGCATCGTTCGCGAAGACCGGAACGTTCTTGATTTGATCACGGCGAACTACACATTCGTCGATGAGCGCCTGTCGCTTCATTACGGAATACAACCTGTTCGCGGCACGCAATTCCGGCGTGTTGAACTCAGGGACGACTATCGGCGCGGCCTCCTGGGCAAAGGAGCCATCCTGGCGCTGACGTCGGTTGCAGACCGCACGTCTCCGGTTCAGCGCGGGAAGTGGGTCATGAGCGTGTTGTTGGGTACGCCTCCTCCGCCGCCTCCTCCTTCTGTGCCGCAACTCGACGAAACGCCCGCCGTGAATTCGGGCAAGCTTCTCACCGTTCGTGAGCGCATGGAAACGCATCGCGCGAATCCGAGCTGCACGTCGTGTCACCGAATGATTGATCCGATCGGCCTCGCGCTCGAGAACTTCGACGTTACCGGCCAATGGAGAACGTGGGACAAAACCTATGCGATCAGTCAGGCCGGAGTTCGAATTCACACTGGAGGTGTTCCGGTGGATTCCACAACTGTTCTGTACGACGGTACGCCGCTGAACGGCCCGGCCAGTCTGCGCGAGGCCATACTGAAGTATTCCGGCGCATTCACGTCGACACTCACGGAGAAGCTGTTCTCATTCGCGATCGGCAGACGCGTCGAGTATTCCGACATGCCGATGATCCGCGCAATTAACCGGGAAGCCGCGAAAAACGACAATCGTTTTTCATCTCTGATTCTAGGGATTGTGAAGAGCCCCGCATTCCAGATGAACAGGGCTCAGGCCGAGCCGAGCACGGCCAGATAGCTGGAGGGACAGATGTTCATAACGAAGAAACACATTCCCCGCCGTACGATCCTTCGCGGCATGGGAGCGGCCATATCGCTGCCTTTGTTGGAATCGATGCTGCCGGCTATGACACCGGCACGCAAAACCGCAGCGGGCAATTCGAGATTGCGCCTGGTTTGTCTCGAGATGGTGCACGGCGCGGCAGGTTGCACTCGATATGGCGAGCAGAAAAACCTGTGGTCGCCCGCAGAGGCGGGACGCAACTTCGACCTCACTGCAAGCAGCCTGCTGCCGCTGGCTGCGTGGAAAGACGACCTGACGATCGTGAGCAACACCGACATGCACGGAGCAGAAGCGTGGGAAACTCATGAGCTCGGCGGTGATCATTTCCGTTCCAGCGCTGTGTTTCTGACGCAGAGCCATCCGAAGCACACGCAGAGCTCCGACGTGCGAGCGGGCATATCCTTCGATCAGATCTATGCCGCACGTTTCGGGCAGGACACGCCGCTGCCCTCGATCCAGCTGTCGATCGAAAGCGTCGACCAGTCCGGCGGCTGCATGTACGGTTACTCCTGCGTGTACACCGACACGATGAGCTGGATTACTCCCACGAAGCCTCTGCCCATGATCCGCGATCCGCGGATGGTGTTCGATCAATTGTTCGGTGTCGGAGGATCGGATCAGGAGCGCGCTCATAACCGGCAAACGAACCGCAGCATTCTGGACTGGGTCACACATCGCGTCACGGCTCTCAAAACCAATCTGGGTCCGGCCGATCGCACGAAACTCGACGAGTACCTCGAAAACGTCCGCGAGATCGAGCGACGCATCACCAGAATCGAACAGCAGAACATGAGCGGAGAAGCGCGCGAGGTGCCGACTGCTCCGATCGGCGTGCCGGAGAACTGGGAAGAACACGTCAAGTTGATGTTCGATCTTCAAATTCTGGCGTTTGTCGGAAACGTCACGCGTATTTCTTCATTCAAGATGAGCCGCGACGTGAACGGACGCGTGTTTCCGCCAAGCGGCGTCACGACCGGATTCCACAATGCGTCGCATCACGGCGAGAACGAGCAGCGCATCACGCAATTCGCCGCGATCAACAAGTTCCACATCAGCACCGTCGCTTATTTTGTCGACAAGCTGAAAAAGACGCGCGAGGCAGATGGAACGCTGCTGGATCAAAGTTTGATTCTGTATGGGTCGCCCATGGGGAATTCGAACCTGCACAATCACAAGCGTGTGCCATTGATCCTCCTCGGCCACGCTGGAGGCAAGCTGAAAGGCGGTCTCCATTACAAGGCCGCGGATGGCACGCCATCCGCGAACATGTTCCTGACGCTGTTGCATCGTATCGGACTCGAGGACGTCGAGAGCTTCGGAGACAGCACCGGAGAACTCGAACTGTAGGCATCGGAGGGTTTTTATGCGAAGTAAAACCATTGCGGCAGTAGGATGCGCCATTCTTTCAACAGCCATCGCAGCCTCAGCGATTCTCGCCGGCGCAGGCGACACACGGGTTGCCGACGCGGCAATGCGGCATGACATCGAAACGGTGCGCGCGTTGATCAGGCAGGCCGCGGACGTGGGATCGGCTCAAGGCGACGGTATGACGGCCCTTCACTGGGCCGCGTTGAATGGCGACAAACCGATGGCCGAATTGCTTCTGAACGCCGGCGCCAACGTCCGCGCCACGACACGGCTCGGCGCCTACACTCCTTTGTTCATGGCCGCAAAGAGCGGCACAGCACCCGTTGTGGACGTACTGCTTAAGGCCGGCGCCAGCGCCAGGACAACGGCTGCCGATGGAATCACTCCGCTCATGATGGCTGCCAGCGCGGGCAGTGCGGATGCCGTCAATCTTCTGGTGAAGGCCGGCGCCGATGTGAATGCCATTGAAACCGAACGCGGACAGACGGCGCTATCCTTCGCCGCCGCGTTCAACCAACCGGATGCCATCAAAGCTCTGATTCAGAGCGGCGCCGACGTCAACAGGAAAAGCAAACCCATGAAGCCGGCGGAACGGCCTCAATTTCCACGGCCACAGCAGCAACAACAACAGGGACAACAAGCTCAGCAAGGGCAGCAGGGACAGCAGGCTCAACAGGGACAACGCGGCCAACAGAGTCAACAACAGCAGGCGCAACAGCCGCAGCAAGGCCAACGCGGTCAACGCGGACAACAGAATCAGGGACAGCAGCAGGGTCAGAATAACGAGCCGCGGTCCGGAGGAAATCCCAGGGGTGAACTGACTCCATTAATGTACGCGGCTCGCCAGGGCAATATCCAGGCGGTGCAGGCACTGGTCGAGGGAGGCGCCAGGCTGAATGAAGTCAGCGGCGACCACAGCACGGCTCTTCTGCTGGCCAGCATCAACGGCAGTTTCGATACTGCCGCCTACCTCGTGGAACGTGGCGCCGATCTCTCGATTGCCAGCATGGATGGAGCGACGCCGTTATATGGCGTCGTCAACACGCAATGGGCACCCAAATCCGACAGCCCTCAACCAACCACGAAGTACGAGAAGATCCATTATCTCGATGTGGTGAAGATGATGTTGGATCGCGGCGGCGATCCGAACGCACGGTTGACGAAAGAGCTCTGGTACACGCAAAACAAAGAAGCCACGAATGACGGCGGAACCACGGCGTTTTGGCGATGCGCCAGCGTCGGCGACATCGATTGTTTGAAACTATTGCTGTCGCGCGGTGCAGACCCATTCATTTCCAACGTGGACGGCGTCAGCGCTTTACTCGTCGCGGCGGGAGCAGGCTTCCACGGCAACAACGAACTGACTGCGCCCGCAGGCCGGATGGCAAGCGTTCGATTTCTCGTCGAGGAACTCCACGTGGATGTCAATGGTGCGGACACGGCACCGGGCAGCGCGCGCGACGACACCATGAATACGGCGCGGGCGGCCGGCGGCTTTACCGCACTGCACGATGCCGCGTCGCGCGGCGACAACGAAATGATTTTGTATCTGGTGTCGAAGGGGGCGAAGGTCGACGCGGTGTCGAAGAACGGAACGACCGTCGCGGATATGGCCAATGGTCCGCGTCAACGCATTCAACCCTACCGCGACACCATTGCGCTCCTGGAACTATTGGGATCGGCCAACAGTCACAAGTGCATTTCCTGTTGATAGCGTCACGGAGCCCGTCGCTGCGCTCCAGGTTCTGAAACACTGCGGCTCGAGCTCGAAATGGTCAGAACCCAGAGCGCAGCGACGGGCTTCGTGACGTCACTGATGTAACCCACCGCCGCGCTGACCTCGCTGACCCGTCGCCGGGGCCGGCCGAACGAACTTCGGATCCAGGATCTTCGCGATGTCATCCTTTGCATCTTCCAGATGCAGGCGAGTCTGACGATTCGCGGCTTTCGGAATGGCCGCTGTAAGGGCCGTACTCAGTGAACGCAGTTCACCACGATAGTAAGCGCGCTGATCATCGTTTACCGGATTTGTACCATTCAATCGATCGTTCAAAAGATCCAGGTACGCGCGCTGCAGATTCCTGCGATAGGGATCGATGTTCACTTGCGCCGCGTCGAGTTCGCTCCAAAGGCCCTTCCGTAAGTCCGCAAGAAAATCGACCGGACGATAGGCCGCGGGACCATCCAGCGCTTCCTGTTCGATCATGCGCTGCAGGCGCGCCGGCTGAAGCAGCGTGTTCAGTATCCGCTGCTGATTGGTCCGCACGCGATTCAGCGCTCCCACAGGCTCGATCCGCCGTAGAACTTCGGTATCCAGCGCGAACTTGGGCGCCTTAAACGCGTTCTCGGTCAGGAATTTCACCGCCTCCATCTGGCGCGCCTTGGGAATGATGTTGAACACCACGCCTTCCTGACCGATGTGTTTCGTTTGCGAATCGAACCCGCCGACGATATTGGCCACGTGATTCATTTCGGTGGCCCACTGCCCCATCAATCGTCCGTGAAGTTCCTCAAGGTCTTTGTAGGGTTCGCCTTCCTTCGTCGAGGTTGCGGAGAGCAGCATCTCGCCAACTCGATTGAGATTCTTCAATCCAAGATTCGTCGACCACACGGCATTGGCATCACCGACGGCCTCGGTCTCTTCTCCCGGATCGGCGCCGGCAGAGCCTTCAGTCGAAAATCGCAGCCATGGTGTCGTGTCCTGAGCGCGGACCCACGAGTTCAGAACGGGCTTTTCTTCGTCGGACGTCTTTGCTGTCGGGATAGGTTTGTAGCCCCACATGGTTGCCCACTTGTCGTAAGGACCGATACCCGGAATGAGGTTCTTGGCTGGGATTCCGTCCTCGGGTTGAGCCACATAATTGAATCGGGAGTAGTCCATGATCGACGGCGTGTGCCCCATCTTCATGATCCAGTCTTTGTCGCGCAACTTCTCCGCGGGATAGGTCGAGCTCGACTTCATGTTGTGTTGGAATCCAAGAGTGTGGCCGACTTCGTGCGCGATAACGTAGGTCAGAAGGTCCGACATCAATTCGTCGGGCACCGGCAGCGTCTTCGCGCGCGGATCGAGAGGGCCGACTTGAATGAAGTACCAATCGCGCACGAGATTCATCACGTTGTGATGCATCTGGATATCCGAGTCGAGAATCTCGCCGGTACGCGGGTCGTGAATGTTGGGGCCGGAAGCGTTCTCCGTGGTCGAGGGAAGCCATCGAATGACCGAATAGCGCGCGTCTTCCGGACTCCATTCGGGATCCTCTTCCGGAGTCGGTGCTTGTTTCGCGATGATGGCATTCTTGAAACCCGCTTCTTCGAACGCAGGTTGCCACGACTCGATCCCTCTCTTCACGGCCTCACGCCATTTCAGCGGGGTCGCGGAATCAATCCAGTACACGATGGGTTTTACGGGTTCCGAGACAGCCGCATTCGGATCTTTCTTTTCCAGACGCCATCGCGTGATGAACCGTCGCTCCGGGGAGCGGTGTTCGTCCTGGCTGTAATCGAGCATGCGGACCGAGAAGTAGCCGACGCGATCGTCGAAAAGCCGGGGCATCATCGGTTTTTCCGGGAGCTTGACCATGCTGTAGTGGAGTACGACCGTCGCGGTACCGCCTCGCATTCCGCCCTGGCCGCGCCCGCCTTCATCCGGCGGTCCACCGCCTCGACCGCCGGCGGTGTCGGTGTTACCGGTGTAGGTTTGGGTGGAGTCCACTTCGATGTTTTCAGGGAACGTGCTGGCTTTTTCGATGAACGAGCGCGTACCGTCCATGCCGCGCGCGCCCAATCGCGTGCGCGCGCTGAACTCCGGAACGTCGGTGGTGAACAAGCGAGTGACATCGATCACCAGTGCGCCGCTTGGCGCGATGGCTTCGATGTCGAACGCCATGATGATGCTGTCGGTGTTGGAGGCATCGACGGCACGGGCGATCGGATCGCCGGCAGTCGCCACGATGTCGTAGGAAATTCCACGCAGCAGAACCTTGTTGTTCAACCGCGTCCATTTCACCACGCGATTACCAAGCGCCTGACCACCATATCCCACGCCGAGCGTGGTTTTCGCGATCTGAGTGACCCAGAGGAATTCCTTGTCGAGCTCCTTCGCCGGTATCTCGTAATACAGCCGCTCTTTGATGCGATGCACGGTAAAGAGACCCGCCTTGGACTTGGCGTCACTCGTAATGACCTGCCCGTACGGACGCGGCTCGCCGGTTGCCTGTTGTCCACCACGGCCGCCACGCTGCGCGTTGGGTTGTTCCTGCCCGGGTGCTCCGGGCTGCTGGCCAAAGGTTGAGAACGTGAGAACAATCACACAAATGACGAAGGCGGTGAGTACGCCGCGCATCATAAAGGTTGGCTCCTGTTGTCGTATTGACCGTTTGGGGTCGGTGGGAAAATATCATAGTGGAAAGGAGAAAAGACATTTCACAGAAAAAGGGAATTTAGAAAATGGACGAGTCCTGCAATGCCAATCCGAAAGTACAAATCTCAAGTTGGACCGTGGCGTCTTGACCGGTGCGGTTCAATCTGAGATTTGTGGTTTTCGGATTGCCAATGCAGGACTCGTCCATTTTCACAATCCGCTATCCGGCCTCTAAGGACGAATGACGGGAACCTGAATGTCCACCGATCCTCCAGCGTCAACCTTGACGACTCGGCCCCGGTCCTCATACCCGCGGATGTAGTCGGGATCCTGATACGCCCCGCTCGGAATGTCTTCCCATGCGAACAGCTTGTACGTTCCGGGAGGCACGTTCGGAAAGTTGAACTTCCCGTACTGATCGGTTGGCGATGAGAAATACACGTCGGGTCTCAATCGGCGGGCTTCGTCGGGAATGAGCGTTGCGAGGACGCCCTGGTAAGGATTCCCTTTCTCATCGACGACTGTGCCCTGCACGCGACCGGCTGCGAACCCGATCTGCAGCTGCAGCATCATTTGTTGATCCCCGTTAATGGTGAATGGCCGGTTCACGGCGTCATCGCCGCCGATTCGGCCGGCCATGACATACGCGCCTTGCGGTAATCCACCGACGCGGACGCGATAATCCATCGGTGAAATATTCTGAAGGGTGAAGGTGCCGTCGTCGGCGACCTGGCCGTTACCGCCACCACCACCGCCGATTCCGATGCCGAAGTCTTCGGCTTGCTGGAGATTGACGCGCAGCTGGCTCATCTTGAAAGTTGAGGGAGGCGTTCCATCGACGAAGATTTTTCCGGGAATCGCAATGCCCGCGCGAAGCGGCACGGTGATGTTATCGAGTCCCGCCCCGCCGACCTCGATTCTCAATCGGCCGGAAGACTGCTGCCCTTCCTGACGCGCGACCGCCGCCAGATTGTACGAACCGGGAACGACATTCGTGATTTCGAATGTCCCATCCTGACGGACGTTCGTCCGGTTCATGCCACCCATCCCGAAACTGCGTCCTCCGTTACCGACTCGTGTCAGCACGACGTTGATCTGTGGACCACCCCCACGGCCGCCGAATGGTCCGCCGCGGCCGGCCGCACCACCTCGACCTGTTGGAGGCGCGGGCGGGTTTGTCGCGTTTTGAGCGGAGACCAGTGGAACGATGACCTGGCCGCGTACCGACACCGTTTGTGTCGGCCGCAACCCGAAGTCGATACCGCGGATTTCGGCGGCAGGCGTCAGCCGCACGGGAGTTGCGGTCTCGGGAGTAATGGTTCCTGGAAAGTAGCTGGGGGCGTACGTTTCTTCGTTTTGAGGAGTGGGCATTTGCATCGGCGCGCCGCCGCCGCCCGGACCGGGTCCGCCCGGCTGGGCGGCGCCTCGCGCACCGCGTCCACCTCCGGCGCGCTGTCCCGCTGCTTGCTGTGTGACGACGGGATTGACCGCAGCGATGATGCCGCGACGCGCTGTCGCGCTGATGTAATACTCACCCGGCGACAGCCAGTAAATCCTGTACTCGCCAAGATCGTTGGTCGGCGACGATTGCCCGGTCGGACTCAGAACGCGCCGTCCCTGCTGATACGTGTACGTCTGCGCCTGGACCTGAACTCCGGCGAGCGGTTCGCCGTCTTCATTGAACACTCTTCCCGAAATCGACCCGGCAGAAACCATCTGAAAATCGATATTCGTCAGCCGCTGTCCCGGGTTCAGGGTGATGATCGTGCCGGGCCCGCTGAAGGAACGCTGTCCAAACTCTTGCCGGATATACCCGTCGCGATCGGCGGAAACTCGATATTGGCCCGGATCGACGCCGTTGAACGTAAATCGTCCGCTGTCATCCGTAACCGCCTGCGTATTGACCGCGCCCATCACGGACTGGAGCTGAAGTTCAATCTGAGGACCGATTCCCGCCAGACCGCCAATGTTGCTCACGGCATCGCTGATCGCCGCTGCCCGCGCAGCGGCTTGATCGGCCTGCACCCCCTGCTGGGGTGGAGCCTGATTCTGCCGCCGAAGCGAAATACGTGCCCGCTTCAGGGGCTGACCGGCGCCGGCCTTGAAAACGGTGCCTTGAATGACGCCTTTCGGATCGGTGGACTGCGTGGACGCCGGCGTGCTCTGAGGCCGGGTCTGCGCGGCTGAGACGGCCGTCACGGCGAGGACGGCGAAGATCAAAGTGAACCGGTGGTTTGTCATCTGTCTAAGCATACGTCGGGTTAGGAACCGCGGTTACGCGGATGGTTGGCAATGGTTATAATCACCGGCGTGAAATATCTGGCGATTACCCTGATCATTCTCTTCACATCGGGCTGCAGCGAATCGCCGGCATCCAAGCCTGCACCATCTTCACCGATCGTTCAAGCGAAGCCGGCGGATGAAAACGCAGTGATCCGTATACTCGACGAAGCCAATCAGGCACAAGCCGCATATATGAAGCGGCATCGCCGCTACGCTTTGACGTACGAAGAGTTGATAGAGTCACACTTCATGCAGCAAGAACCGGTTCCGGATGCCACCGGTTACGAAATAAAGTTGCGGCCCGCGGCAGACGCAGGATCGTATCGAATTGTAGCGGCTCCGACGAATCCATCTCCTCAGAACCGATATTTCTTCACCGACAAGACCGGCATTATCCGCGCCGAACAAGGGAAAGAGGCGAACGCGGATAGTCCGCAAATCTCAAAGTAGCGGAACTTTCGCACGACGCCATCCGTAACTTTTCACGTCCCCGACGGTTTTTCTGAGTAGCGTAGCAGTCACTCTCGTATGCCATCCGAACCTATATTTGAGACATCTCTAACCAAATATGCGAACCATCATTCGTGCTGTCGTGATTCTGTTCATGCTCACACCCGCTTTGGCCGTGGCGCAGGGCCGGCCGGACTTCATTATCAGCCGAAGTGCCAAGCCTCCAGTCATTGACGGATCTCTGGAGGACGCCGCATGGAACATCGAACCCCTGCCGACCGGCGATTGGCTGTCTTACGATCCACTCTACGGTCAGAAGCAAGCGCAGCGCACGGAGGTCCGAGCCACATACGACGACCGGTATCTCTATTTCGCATTTCATTGCTTCGATTCCGAGCCCGACAGAATTCGCACGACCATTTCTCGACGCGACAACATTTTCAGCGACGACTGGGTCGGCTTGAGCCTCGACACGAACGGCAACGGTCAGACGTCCTACCACATGATGGTCAATCCGAGCGGGATCCAAATGGACGCTCTCAATTCCACCGCCACGGGAGAAAGCTGGGAAGCCGACTGGATCTGGGACAGTGCCGGCCGCCTTACGGACGACGGATACATCGTCGAAATCCGGCTGCCGTTGCAGAGCATACGATTCAAGGGCGGCGAGGAAGTCCGGATGGGTATTTTGTTCTGGCGGCGCATCAGCCGTCTTGGCGTCTCCGCGGCGTGGCCCGACATTCCTCCCGGACAGTGGGTCTTCAATCGCCACGCTCATCTGATTTACAAAGATCTGAAGCAACCTCCGCTGATCGAGGTTCTGCCGAGCTCGACGTACTCCGTGAATCAAAGCCGCAAGCCTGACCATACCTGGGATTCATGGAACGGAAAGGCGGACGCGGGCCTCAGCGTCAAATACGGGCTCACATCGTCCGTCACGCTGGACGCCACGATCAATCCGGATTTCAGCCAGGTCGAGAGCGATGCGTTTCAGGTTCAGGTCAACCAGCGTTTTCCCATTTACTTCTCCGAAAAACGCCCGTTCTTCATGGAAGGGATGGGACTCTTCAATCTTGCGGGAAGCGGGAACGGCGACGGAAACATGATCGCATCCGTTCACACCCGGCGTATCGTCAATCCGCTGTGGGGCTCGAAAATAACCGGTTCCGCGGGCAAAGCGACATTCGGAGTGTTGAGCGCCGACGATGAGAGTCCGGAAGACATCGGGGACCGCGGCGATATCGTTAAAGACCGAAAGAAGCTCTTCACCGTCGGGCGAGCCATCTATGGAATCGGTGAATCGAATTACATCGGCGCAATCGTCAGCAATACCGAACACTTCGGCCGTTCGAATCGCGTCGGGGGCGGCGATCTGTCGATTCGATTTAAGAAGAAGCAGCAGGTCAGCGCCATGCTGCTCTCTTCGTCAACCGCAGTGAACGGCGACGCGCCGGGTTCGTCCGACGGTTTCGCCAGTCAGTTTTCCTACAGCTACAGCAGCCGCAGTTTCAACGTGTCGAGTCAAACCGAACACTACGACAAGGGATTTCAGAGCGACACGTCGTTCTACAATCGCACCGGATTCACGACCAACTGGACGTATGCCGATTACAACTGGTATCCCGAAAACAGCAACTCATGGGTGAAACGCTACAACGCCTTTTACTGGAACCGTGCCGGACGCGACCGCATTCAAAACGGCAATGAGGCCTTTCATCTTGTGGCGTTCCGGATGAATTTCACGCGTCAAGGATATCTGCGCATCGATCGCGGAGTGGGCCATGAGCCTTGGGCGGGTCGTGAGTTCAAAGACGGAAATTTTCGCATGCAGGGTGGAATTCTAGCGATGCGCTGGCTGAATCTTAACGGCAACTTCAGATACGGCTGGTCTACGTTTTACGATCCGCAAAACCCTTACCTCGGCCACTCGACCTCGGGCAATTTAAACGTCACGCTGCAACCCAATTCCAGACTGAACCAAAGCATCGGTGTAAACGCGATCAACTTCAATCGCGCGTCGACGGGAGAGCGCGTTTACGACGTTCGCATCCTCAATCTTCGAAGCACGTACCAGTTCAACAAACACTTCTTCCTGCGCGCCATCGAGCAGTACGACAGCTCGCGGCGTCGCATCCTCACCGACTATCTCGCGTCGTACGAATTGGTGCCGGGGTCCGTGATGCACGCGGGATACGGATCGCTGATCGAAAAACAGGCGGGTGCCACATACATGACGGTCAGCCGCGGATTATTTTTTAAGGCGTCCTACCTTCACCGATTCTAGACAGGACCACTTTTGACCTAAGCACGTCTAAGAATGTGGTCACCGATTCAAATGCTCAAGGAGATGAATTCGATGAAGACTGCGAAGGCTAAGTCATCCTCAGTCCCAGCCAATCCACAACCTGTCTGGTGTCATCGCTGCTGCATTCGGATCGCGCCCTACGATCTGAGAACTGTTTTTCACGGCAAGGATTACCATCGCGACTGCTTCGTCAAGCTCTCCCACGAAACCGACAAACCCCGCAAGAATTAAAGCTTGAAAAGTGACGTCCACAAAGCCCGCCGCCGCGCGACCGGGCTGCGACAGTTTTGTTTCGACGAGACGTTGCTTCAGTGTTCGCGCCACCATTTCTCGACGGCGCGATAGCCGACGAGGAATCTGGCCTTCAGGTCATACGGGGTCACAACCGCGAGAACTCGCGAGCCGGGCAGAAAATAGGGCGCGAGCCCGGAGGTCCGGACCCGTTCCGATTGGATATCGAAGGCGGTCAGTCCCAGCAGAAGAACGGAAACAAACACCCATCCGCGAATAAATCCGAACGCGGCGCCGAGGAGACGGTCAAACCACTGGAGTTTTGCGAACTTCATGAATCTCGCCGCGAGCCATGTCGCGACGGCGCCGATCACCAGCACCAAAATGAAGATCGTCGAGAACGAAAAGAACAGAGCAAGATTTTCAGTCCTCACCACATCCTTAAAAAGGAAAGCGGTCCTCTGGTAAAACCACGCCGAAATCAGAATGGCAAGAACGATCGTCGCCAGGCCGAGGATCTCGCGCATGAATCCTTTCATCGCGCTTCGAGCGATGCACCAGGCCATGATGAGGACGATCGCGAGATCAATCAGCGAAAAATGCATACGTCACACCAGGTCGCGTCCGGTCAGGATCCGCAGCGCTTCCCGATATTTCGAACTGGTTGCGTTGACGACATCATGCGGCAGTTCCGGAGCCGGCGGCTGCTTATTCCAACCGATGCGTTCGAGATAGTCACGCACAAACTGTTTGTCGAACGACGGCTGAGGCTTACCCGGCGAGTACCGATCGGCGGGCCAGAAGCGTGACGAATCCGGTGTCAACATCTCATCGACGATCGTGATCTGACCGTCGATCATCCCGAATTCGAATTTCGTGTCGCAGATGATTATTCCGTGGCTTGACGCATAATCGACGGCCCGGCTGTAAATGCCAAGCGTGAGTTCCTTCAAACGGCGGATGTTGTCCACGCCGATAATGGCGCCGGCCTGATCTTCCGAAATGTTCTCGTCGTGACCGGTTTCGGCTTTTGTCGCCGGTGTGAAGAGCGGCTCGGGCAGACGATCCGAATCGCGCAGTCCGGCGGGTAGTTGGATTCCGCACACGACGCCCGTCTTGTTGTAGTCCTTCAAGCCGGAGCCGGTCAGAAATCCGCGCGCGACGCATTCGACCGGAAACACTTTGGCTTTCCGGACGAGCATGGACCGTCCCGCGATGTGATCGCGAAACTGCCGGACCGAGCCCGGATAATCTTCAACGGCTGTCGAAACGACGTGATTGGGAACGAACGTCTTGAAATGGTCGAACCAAAAGGCGGACATCTGCGTCAGAACCTTGCCTTTGTCCGGAATCGGCGTCGGCAGGACGACGTCGAAGGCCGAGAGCCGGTCTGTCGCGACAATCAGGAAGTGTTCACCGAGATCGTAAATATCGCGAACCTTTCCGCGGCCATGGAGTTTCAGGCCGGGCAGGTTTGTCTGCATGATTTGTGGGCTTGTTGTCATTAATTTAATCTCACGGAAACGATTTTGGAGATACCGGGCTCCTCCATGGTAACGCCATAAAGAGCGGAGGCGGTCTCCATCGTCCGTTTGCTGTGCGTGATGACAATGAACTGGGTCGTCGAACTCATCGAACGAACCATACTAGCGAATCGATCCACATTTGCATCATCCAACGGCGCGTCGACTTCGTCCAGCACGCAAAACGGACTCGGCTTGTAGCGGAACAGCGCAATCAACAGAGCCAGAGCAGTCAACGCCTTTTCGCCACCTGAAAGCAATAACACATTCTGCAGTTTCTTGCCGGGTGGTTGCGCGACGATCTCAACCCCCGCGTCCGACTCCGCGGCTTCCTGCATCAAACGCAACTCGCCGTGGCCGCCACCGAAGAGAGATACGAAAGCGTCTTTGAACGCGGCGTTGATGGCTTCGAAAGCATCTTTGAACTGTTTCCGGCAGACCAGGTCGATCTCGTCAATCGCCTGAGTGGTGTCTCGAATCGAATCCAGCAGATCCTGACGCTGCGCCGTGAGAAACTGAAATCGCTCTTCAGCTTCCTGATGTTCTTCAACGGCCATCATATTCACGGCGCCCATGGATTCGACCTTGTCTTTCAACTCGCGGTACTCGTTCTCCTGAAGGTCGAGCTGTTCGGGAGGCAGCGACGTGAAGCAGGTAATGCAAATCGACTCGATCGTC
>JACXTT010007001.1_pt1 | contig 15991 bp, 18 predicted proteins | sample 9270951 | NCBI WGS metagenome assembly JACXTT01 (sample SAMN15532306, study PRJNA645909) | rock metagenome | isolation source: weathered quartz diorite | place: Puerto Rico | collected 2017-06-21 | reverse complement strand
CCCAGCCGGTTCGTCACGAGAATTCGGACACGATCGCCCTCTACTACCTCGATCGTGGGTCCCGGGGTTGTGCCGTTGTAACCCCAGCACTTGACGCGGGAGCCCGGAGCGAATTCGTGGTCAACCTCCTCGGCAACCAGGTGAAATTCCTTGACGCCCCCTCGCATGCGAGGGGGGAGAGTCCAGCCATTGAGTGTATGCACGGGTCGATAGACAGTTGCTTGCCTCCCGTGCGATGCCGATGGAGCGTCCGACCGAGCAGCCGGGCGAACGGGTGAGTCTGCTGAAGGCACCTGCGCCCGCGCGTTGCGCGCGAGGCTCAACCCGCCGAGCGTGGAGGCGCTCGCAGCCGTGATCAAGGCTCTTCGTGTCAAGCTCATCGCTGACCTCCTGGTGGTAAGGCTTCGGGATGATCGTGAGACGCGTGGTTGTCTGGCAGGCGCGTTTTGGGCATGTCTGGCATGTTGGGCATCGGCGTGCCCTCGTGGTGGTGATGTTCGGTATCCTGCGGCGGCGTCTCGCCGTGATGATGTTCCATGTGCTCCGACTCGCTAGCCGGCGCCGTCAAGATCTCCTCGACGCCGACTGGCGAAGCGCCGGCATCCGCGCTGGCCTTCAGATCCGCCCCGACCGCACGCACGAGTTCCACGCGCGCGAGCCAGTAATCGCGCACCGCCTCGAGATACTTCTGGTAAGTGTCGTACTCCTGCTGCTTCGCCAGGAGCAACTCGAACTGTCCGATCAACATGAAGTTCTGCCGTTCCTGCTCGCGCTTCACGATGAGCGCGTGCTCGGGCACTAGTGTCTGACGGTAGGCTTCCGCTACCCCGCGCGCGGCGGCGACCCGATCGACGTCGAGGCGGATGCTGTTCTCGACCAAAGCCTCGAGGCTCTGCAGGCGCGCCTGGCTGATCTCAAGCTCCGCCTCGCCCCGTGCAATGCCCGCTTGACCCTGATTGAAGAGAGGTAGGGCGAGCGCCAATGTTGGGCCCGTTAAGACCCGACCATCGGGTTCCCGCTCGCGCTGCACACCGACTTCGGCGACCCCCAACCAACGCCAGCGCTTCGCAACGCGCAGCGCATCATCGAGCTGTGTCACTTCCTGGTGAGCCGCGCGCAAGTGTCCGCGATGCTCTTGAGCCAGGGCGATGAGGCTGTCCGGTGTCTCCGCAACCAGGGACGGTGCCGGCAACTCCGAAGCGATGCTCCACGTCGGCGAGCCGCGAAGCCCCAGGCGGCTCTGCAGATCATATTTCGCCGCTTGCGCGGCAATGTTGGCGTGGACGGCGGCCAAGTGCGCCTGAGTTGCGGCTGCACGGTTGAGCGTGAGCTCGAGGTCGCTGATGTTGCCAGCATCATAGAATCGCTGGGCGAGTGTCGCCGCGACATCGGCACTTGCTGCGGCGGCGCGCTCGCCGCCGTCGTCGGAACCAGCAAAGAGCCAGTTCTTGCGACCCAGGGTCACCGCCGTCTCGTGGACGACCTCCTGGCGCGGTAAGTGCGCCGGTAGCGCTCGGCGCACCGGCTTCGCAGCGAGCTGACTAGAAATCAAACATGGCAAGCAGGAACAGAGTGTTATTGTTCGAAGCACTGCGGCCCGCGCCATCGTAATTGCTGCTGGCGCCGTTGAACTTGTTGTAGATGGTGTCCTGGATCGTGAGCTGAATGTTCTGCCGCGGTAGATAGACCGCCTGGAGAATAAATCCGTCAGTGTCGGGCTTGCTTGCGGCGCCCGTTATGGCTGCCGGTGCATAAAGGAGAGCATCCCTTGATCCGGTCGTAGAGAAATACCCGAGCGAAAACGCAAACCCCATCGACAGCAGGAAGGTGCCATCGGCACGCCACGTGTTGAGGGAATCGGACGGCCCAGAGAGTCCAGCCGCGGAGCTGGCGTCCAGAGTTTGCTGCTCATGGATATACTTGGCGTGCGCCGTGAGAAGGTTGGTACCTATCGGGTGTTCATACTGTGCATCAACGCTGTAGTCGCGGTATCGATCATCGAGTCCCGGCGCACCTGTGCCTGCGATGCCCTGGTTGAATTTCGCCGTCATCGCTGAGGCGCCGACCTCCAAATAGTCCGGACCGAGAGTTGTCTGCCAAGCAAACCGGAGGTAGGGCACCAGTGACTCCACCGTCCCGGGCTTTACGAGCGGCTGCGCTTTGCCGGTGGGTGCTGAGCGATAGATGCTCACGTCGCCGTACCAATGATTGTCCCAGAGTGCGTACCCGCCGATTCCGGCGACCATGCCTGAGTCGGCAAGCGTGCCTCCGAGCAACGAAACGGCGGCGGGGCTCGGCGCGACGTCGGAGTGCATATGGGGAAATGACCACACGTTGAGCGTATTCCATGGGTCTTCGAGTGTCGGAGCGTTGTTAATCGTGATTCCGTAAACTGCGTCTTTGCCGGCGACCTTGCCACTGCCCACAAAGCGGATGTCGGTCAGATCGATCGAGAAATGATCATTCGGTTGCGTGTACTCGAGGTACGAGAACATCCCGGTGTTGTCGGATAAACCACCGGCCGCAAACAGCTTGAGCTTGGACGGAAACTGCACATTGCCGTTTTGAGTGCCGGGCTGAGTGCGTTGCACAGACGTGTCGGCCAGATCGATCTCCAAAGCGAAGGGCGGCAACCGGTTCAGGCTCAATGGCGTGCCGGAGGTGGGCGGGGGGGATGGAGTCTCGACCTTCGGCAGTGTCGAGAGGACAAAACCGTTCAGCTTAAAATTACGCCCAAAGGCGTTGAGTTCCGGCGCGATCGTGTGGCACGACTGGCAGGGTAATCCGGTTTGCCGGGCAAAGGCGGGAACGGCGTGCGCATCGTGAAAACCGATGCTCAGAAGCACAAGGACAGTGATCTGCGCAACCGCGCCCATTGTGTAGGAACGCGACATGGATTATCTCCCGTTAGCGCAGCGACCGCTAAGCACCGCAGCGGCGACTTGGCGGTCGAACCTGCGGCAACCCGTACGTGCCGCCAAGAGGCGCTAAGGGTTCAACGCGGGAACGTGCGCGGTGACAGCGCGTACCAACGCGCGGCAACGCGAGCTTGTGAGCGGCATCTGAGCGGCGGGAATTCAGGCGGTCTTGCCGCTGAGAGTGTCCGATCAGCGGTCTGCTGCATTTCGCAACCCCGAAGGTTCACTCAGTGAAGCGCACCTCGGGACTGTTCGTCGAGAACAGCCTGTTGACGCCCGGAGGTATTCCCTCTAGACCTCCCCGGCGGCGGTAGAACAGGACCAAAACAACGATCGCGATTACAGCTAGAGAGTGTCCCTATGCGAGCATAGGCAGGACAATGATCACATCGTCACCGAAATGAATCAGCCATGCCCATCCGGAACCCCGCGTATCCAAGATGCTGGTCGCGAGGAGCCATCCTAGAAAAGCAGTCATCGCAGCGCCGACCAGTCCACTGGGGTGGTTGCGCGGGCCCCAATGCGCCAGGCCAAACAGCGCCGCCGTAAGCCAAATGGCGTGCCTCTTTCCCACGACATTCTCAGCACGAGCCAGCAGCACACAACGGAAGCGGATTTCTTCAAAGGCGGCATTGACGGCAGCGAATGCGAGCGTAAAAGCAACACCGAGCAAACCAATGCTAACCATTCTTCGGGGGAGAGCCAGGAGATCGAGTCGCCCTGCGAGCGGCATTGCGGTGATAAAGAGAATCAGCGGCGCAATTAAAGTCCATCGGGCCGAACGCAGGAATGGAAAACTCGTAAAGGCTTGCATATTCCCCGGCAGCAGAAACACCTGCCGTAGGCTCAAGCCGCTGCATACGGCGGTTCCCAGCATTAATATAGCGGGAATACCTGCAAGGACAGCATCTACAAACATTTGCGTGGGCAGAGTTGCAGTGGAAAGCCAAGACCAATGGGACTCAACCGTCCACCTGAGGAAATCGCCGCCGTCCAAGGCCGCCAGCGCAATCGCGAAACCACGGAGCGGTTTTAATCGCGGGCCAAAGGAGAATGTTCCGCTGGCCGTGAGTAGAACCAAGGCCTGCAGCATGGCGAACCACAATGGGGGAACCCCGATGAAAATGGTGTAGAAATCTGCGGCGAATAGAAGCAGGATCCAGGTCACCACTACCTGAATAATGGATCCCCGCGTAGTCTTGGGCGGTTTCGTCATGGCTTCATGACCAGTGGATCTTTCCCTCGCGATCTTCGACTAGAACTACCTCATATTTGTCCAACATCGGAAGCAGAACACCCTCCAGTTCGCGCTTCCACACGTCGCCTTCGTAGAACTTTGCTTTCATCGGTTCGCGCGATGGAAGGTCAGGAAAGCCGCGCATCCAAAAGAACGTGTTCGGGTCTTCAACGGAAAGGAATGGGCCGAGTATTTTCATGCCAATTTCAGCGTGAGCGGGAATAGACTTGGAATGGAATATTTCGAGGAACTGGGCTCGCTGGCCGGGCTTGGTCTGGTACGTCCGCATTTCTATGATCATTTTGTCGGCCTCCATCAACATCGTTGCGCGGCGGCCCTAACAGAAACTGGCTGAATGCCAGTACCCGCCGCTTCAACGAGCTGCGTCAGCTAATGCCGAACATCTCCCATAAGGTGTTGGCTGCAACCCTGCGTAATCTGGAGCGGGAGGGGCTTCATTTGTCGCACCATTTATCCGGAGGTGCCACCGCGTGTCGAGTATCGCATCTCGGCCCCATGGGCAAACCGTGCGTCCGTGTCATGCGGCCAGAACGAATACTCGCTCAAGAACCATATCGGTGGAACGAGGATCCAGAAGGCCAGTAGCAGATAGCCCGGCTTCTTGTGCGCGGACGCTCGGAGTTCGAGTGCCCACGCAAGGGAACCTACTGCGGCCAGTCCCGACAAGATCACCATTCTATTGATAACGGTTGCGTGGTCCAAGCTTCCGATGTAACCCCTCGCGAGATATATCGCCAAGAACGCCACCGCGATGATGATGACCGCCCAGGTCAACTCTCTTGGAGACAGTAGACGCCTGGCGTGAGACTTCAGAGACTTTTCCAAAGTCTCCACTCGCTTCTCGAGAGCCACCACACGCTCTTCAGTAGACATCGCACGTCCTTCCTTTTTTGCCCTCCTGGCTCTAGGCACCATCATGACGCGATGCCGCGTAAAGCTCGACTCCCTCATGACATCCCCCGTGCCGGGAGAGTCTACTATCTACCTGTATCTATGCCGGGGCCTAGATATGCGGTTTGTCCGAGACAATACTCGTCTCCGACCACAAGAATTCGAGGTGAACGCTTATGAGGCAGACGTTAGATGACGTGCAAGGAGATGGAGGTCCACAAGGGCCAGCGCCAGAGGATAGGTTTTGTGACCTGGTTATGAAGGGCGGGGTGACAAGTGGCGTCGTCTATCCGCCAGCGATTTGCGCGCTCGCCAAGGTGTACCGTTTAAAGAATATCGGAGGAACCTCTGCCGGCGCGATTGCCGCTGTGGTCACTGCTGCTGCCGAATACCGCCGGCGGCGCACTGGGACAATGGATGGTTTCGCACTTCTGGACGCCTTGCCGTCGGAGCTTGGCCAAGCCGAGCGCGGGAAAACTAGGTTGCTGCGACTGTTTCAGCCTGATCGGCCGTGTCGACGTCTTTTTCGGATCTTAATTGGATCGCTGAACGCAGAGAGCACGTTTCGCCGTGCTGCGGCAATCCTCTTCAGCAGTCTGCTTTCCTATTGGTTTGCCTCAATTGCCAGTATCGTTGTCAGTATTCAGGTACTGGTCGCCACACAGTCAGCAACCGCGGGAATTCTATTTCTGCACCTTAGCATGCCGGCTTTCGTTGGCTTTGCCGTCTATTGGGACATCACTCGCCGAGTTGTTAAATAACAACTACGGCTTGTGCTCGGGGCTTACCACGAATAAGACCGACGGTGAAGCGCTCACACCCTGGTTGCATTCGCTGATCCAGACGGCCGCAGGGCTTCCACCCAATGAACCCTTGACCTTGGTCACCTCTGGCGTGCGCCTGGCGAGGAAGCCGAGGATCTAAATCTGTTCGCGATCCCAGATCCAGACAATTTTCCCGTCCTCCTAGCCGCTCGAATGAGTCTCAGTTTCCCGTTGCTTTTTGCCGCGGTTCCCCTTTGGGCAATTGATTATGAGGATCCGAAGGGTCGCCGCACGTTCCACCGCTGTATGTTCTCCGATGGTGGAATCTGCTCGAACTTCCCCGTGCACCTCTTCGATGGTCTGATCCCTCTGTGGCCTACCTTTGCGATCGACCTCGAAGCAAAACTGCCTGGCCATAAAAACATGGTTTTTCTCCCCAAGACATACCTGGAGGGCATCGCTGATCGCTGGATGCGCTTTGATCAGAAGACGCAGACAGCAAGCCGCATGGGTGGTTTCTTGATGAGCATAATGAGCACGATGCAGAACTGGAAGGACAATACGCTGTCGCGCATGGCGGGTGTCCGGGACCGGGTTGTGCGAGTGCGACTTACCGATGACGAGGGTGGGATGAATCTCAACATGCCCCCGCCGGTCATACAGGCGGTCGCTGCCCGCGGAGGTCAGGCCGCTCAAGAACTCATCAGGAAATTCCTGGGCCCACCTCCCGCTACTGGTTGGGACGGCTGGTCGTTTCAGCGTTGGGTGCGGCTCGACGTGCTCCTCAGCGCGCTGAGTCAAAAGACCGGCGGCATGCAGCGGGCACTGTCGGCCTCGGTACCACAATCTCTATCGTACGATCAACTGATCGCCCTAGGCGCGACTAGCGTACCTCCCGGACATCGAGCGCCACTGACACCAGTCGACATCCGCGCAGTCACGGCCCTCGTGAACGCGTTCGGTGCACTCGCAAATGAGTTTCAGAGCGATGACGGCAGCTACGTCAGCACGCCTCTTCCGCAGGCAGAGCTACGAGCCGGGCCACTCCTGTGAACTAACCCGACACACTCCAGAGCCCCGGGCGCGAGCGACAGGCGAATCACGGTGGGCGACTTGAACCTCTACCGCTGCAAGGGCTCTCAAGCCTCGAGCGAACGCAACTTTGGAAACGAAATGGAAACATCGCCCGCCCGGACGAGTCCGCCGTCCAGGTAAGCTGCTGATCTGAATGGTGGCCAGGGACAGAATCGAACTGCCGACACGCGGATTTTCAGCTTCGCGGCGCCCTCTCTGTCAAAGGCGAGGTGTGCACGCCGCTAAGGCTTCAGCGCAAGCACCTTCCCGTTTTCCCACCCGTAGATCGGCAGGCCATCCGGGCAGTCCAGCGAGCATCCTTTGCAGCCCGACGCAAAGCTCGCCCGCCCTTTGTTGCAGTCGCCGTTACTGACTTGCGAGTTTGCTTAGCTCTATTCTCTTGTTGTATACGGTCCACACATCCGCCAGCGGTAGGCAGATACGCTTAAAGTTGGCCCAGCCGCGGGAAGAGCACCGGACAACGTCCGCGCAGGGCACGTCGTGGCCGCCTTCGCGCACCCTAGCAGCGATCCGCCTCAGCGCCAGCCGGCTGGACTCCAGCTTTAGGTATACGATTTCGATCCGATAGCCGGCACCCTTCCACGCACGGATACGGCGAACATACCCCAAGCCACTGAAGGTCCTCTCGAACGCGAAATCCACTCTCGCGGCTGCAAGGCGGTCGATTTCGTGCCGCACGAGCCGCGGCTAGCCACGCGTGCGCTGCGCGACGCACGCCGCTGCGCTACGCCGCGCAGCGGCGCGTCCAACCCGCAACTGTCAGTTGTCGCCGAAATCGATCGTCAGCGAGACAGTCGCTGTATGTGTGAGGCTGCCGCTTATTCCGGTGATCACAACACTGTACGTGCCCACCGGCGTGTTTCCCGAGGTACTGATCGTGAGGGTCGAAAGTGTGCCCGCGGTCGGATTGGGGCTGAACGTAGCCGTTGCGCCCGATGGCAACCCGCTAGCGCTGAGGCTCACGCCCCCTGCAAACCCGCCGCTGCGATTCACACTCACGGTATAACTGGTCGTGTCCCCTTGAAGTATCGATCGCGAAGTCGGTGACGCAGACAGCGAGAAGTCACCCCCCGATGCGGAATTCACGACGAGCGTCACCTGCGTCGTGTGGTTCAAGCTCCCACTCGTACCTGAAACGGTCAACGCATAGGTACCCGGCAGCGTGCTACTGGTGGTTGTGATGGTCAGAGTCGAACTCGTGCCGCTCGCGGGATTCGGACTGAAGCTGCCGCTCGCGGTGGCGGGTAGTCCGCTGACACTCAAGCTGACGCCTGCAGAGAACCCCCCGGTGCGGGTAATAGCTACGCTGTACGAAGTACCGGCTCCCTGTGTCACGGTCCGGCTAGAGGGCGAAGCCGAGAGCGAGAAGTCGGCAGGCGAGGTAACGACCAACGTCACAGCCGTGCTATGGGTAACACCGCCGCCCGTACCTGTGATGGTGACTGAATAGGTGCCGGGAAGCGTCGTACTAGCCGTGCTCACCGTCAGGGTGGACGTTGCCAAAGTCGGATTCGGACTGAAACTTGCCGTTGCCCCGACGGGCAGACCAGTGGCGCTCAACATGACACTACTGCTGAAGCCGCCTGAAGGCGTGACGGTCACCGTGTACGTCGTATTGGTGCCCTGAACGACGGTTCGACTGGAAGGTGACGCAGACAGCGAGAAATTGGGCGTAGGCGCCGCAGTCACGACCAGTGTTACCGACGCAGTGTGACTCAAGGTGCCGCTCGTGCCGGTGATCGTCAGCGGATATGTGCCCGCTGGCGTGCCTGAGCTCGTAGTGACGCTCATTGTGGAGGCGTTGCTCGGACCAATTGGATTGGGGCTGAACGACCCATTGGCTCCGGTGGGCAAGCCACTCACGCTCAAAGTGACAGAACCGGTAAAACCACCCGAGGGGGTCACGGTTACCGTGTAAGTCGTGCCGTTTCCTTGCACCACACTCTGGCTCGCGGGTGTCCCCGAGAGCGAGTAATCAGGGCTGCCGCTGCCACAGTTTGGGAACTTGAAAGAAACGATCCGCGTGCGCCAGTTAAATGATCCATTGGCAGGGATATATTCATTCGTGTACCAGAACGTGCAGTCGTCAGCCGGATCGACAGTGATAGCGCTGTAGTCGCCCCAGCGGCTCAATCCCCCTGTTTGCGATCCCGCCCCGTCAAGCACCACCGTTTCGGGTTGCAGTGTGTTGAGCGGATCGGTCACCTGCCGTCCGGTATACCGGATCCCGGGATGCGCGCTGCTGCTCGAAATGCTGTAACCGAGCCCGATGTCGCCGGCTGAGTCCATGGCAATGCTTCCCATCCAGCGATAACTCGCGTCCGGTGTGTAGGTGCTCTGCTGATAGATCGACGGCGTGCCGCCGGGGCTGCGAATTTCATACCAGCGCACGCCGACCGCGCCGCCCGCGGCAACCGAGTGATTGACCACCAGCGATTCGTGATCGCCGAAGTTGCGATACGCCAGACGGTACATGACGCGATCCGCCAGGGAGTCTAGTTGTTGTGATGTTCCCGCCTGTGGAATGCAGGTGCCGCCCCCGTTGCAGGCGGCCGTGAACGGAGCTACTGGAATGGATATCGGCCCCGTCAAAGTCGAATTGGCCGACGTCGCCCAGTCCATGTGAAATTTCCACATGGTCAGTGCGTCGGTACCAAACTCGAGGAAGTAGTTGGGCGATCCGGCCGGGGGCGCAGTCTTGCCGTCCAAGTCGGAGGGCAGGTCGCCGCCGAACTGTGGACCCAGGGTAAAGCATTGCTCCGTCGCCGCAGTGCCGGTCAGCATCTTGGATCGGTCGTAGGCGCAGAACCGCGGCCCGGTAAAGCTAACTCCGTTGTTGAACAGGTTATAGGTAGTGTAGTAGCCGTCCGGCCAGACTCCTAGCTTCGGATAGTCGGGGAACTCATTGCCGAAGTTGGCAAATTCGTAGCGGTTGTAGGACCCCGTGGGATCTCCCGTCGTCGACACGGCGAGACAAATGGCGTATGGAGTCGACGAGAATATCGGTTGCATGAAAACCCAGCGATCGGCCAGTTTGTCGTATTGAACGATTGGGTCGCCGTCGTTGCTCGTTCCGCAGCGCCCGACAAACCCCGACCAAATCGTGTTGCCATCCGCGGGACCATAAAGCAGCCGCCCCGTTTTATCGAAGATTGCGAACGCTGTGTTAACCCATTGCACATAGTGATTAGGTCCGACCGCCCCATTCGGGTCCGGGGGTGCGCCGATCACGGTGTAGCCGTAGCTGCCGTTGCCGAGTCCCTCGAACCCGACTCCGGTCGCGGCGGCGGCGATCCCGGTAACGGATGATTGGACGACGGAATAGCCCTCGTCGGGGCCGGTCTGCACCTCCCGTCGCGGATGCCGACGCATCTCACGGTTCGGTCCCGCTTCCGGTGGGTTCGGCGGAATGTCGCGCAGGGATGGCGATTCGTCGTGCTGGACTTCGAAACCTTCTGTGGAACCTTGCAGCTCTTGTGCGGATGAGCTGCTTCCAGCCCAGAGCGGCCCGCACACCACAGCAATAAGGGCTGCACGGGTTAGTGTTAGTCCATTGGTTTTCACGGACTGGCCTCCCCTGTCAACTTACCTCGGCCGATCGGCACGTGTGTTCGGGGGAAGTAAAGCGCGAGACGCCGTCGACCGTGCCGCGTATTCCGTACGAAATCGCCGGAACAAACACCTGTGCCGAAGACAGCCGCCCCGTGTCCATCCACTTACCCAAGCGAAGAACTCACGTCGGGAATGGAGCGCTTAGATCGAAGCGAACTGATTGGAACACAGGGCTCACAGCTGAGCAATGTGCCGAAGATGCCGGCCGCGTTCGAGCACTGCATGTGGGGGTTTCCCCCCCGCATGGTCTTGTTCCCCAAGCCCAGCACAAGCCGGGACGAGGCGGGGTGCTTGCGGCCAGCTCCTACTTGCATAGAAGTGTCGCGGAAGCAAATACGCGTCCACGCACAGTACCGCTGTAAGCAACGGTCGCCGGCGGTGCGGCATTCAGACACGTGGCCAACCCTTTGGTCGCAGGCTCGTTGCTGATCGCGGTGTCCGCCGGATCGGAGGTCGACCAGGAACCCACGTGATCTGCGATCAAGGGACAGTTGCCCGTCACGTTCGAGAACGCCGTAAACTGCACCTGATTCCCGGGAGGCGGCGAGCTGTGGTCAGCGGTCGCGCTCGAGGGAATCACTGCTGCGGTGATCGCGCAATTGTCGCCGCCGATGGCACCGCAGGTGCTCAATAACAGGAATGAAAGTCCCACTCGCGCCAGTCCGATGGGCGCATTGGCGCGGGCCGGGCGCCGATCCCATGGGCGGGCAGTTAGGCCGCACAAGAGGGCATTCATACGGAGGTCACTATGAGCAAGAGAATGGCGACCAGATCCTAAATCGCGACGTATAGATGACGTGCTGACAACATGTAGACGTTTAAATTTCTGGGAAACTATGGGTGACACCAACGTGGCACCCGCCACAGGGGTGGGGGCCGGTCCAGATGGGTATGGGGCGTCCTGTCCTCTCAGTCGTTTACTGCATGTCGAGTGCTGCCAAGCTGCTGCCACGATTTTTGGGCTGAAATGCGCGCGGAGCTAACGGCTTGATCTGATGGTGGCCAGGGACAGAATCGAACTGCCGACACGCGGATTTTCAGCGCAACTCAGCACCATCCAAGTCGCTGAATATTAAAGGCTTTCTCGGCGCGATTTGTGGAATATTTCGAGCACTTACGCCCAGATAAGTACCTGTTTCGGCTAGATACCGCCGATTAATATTCCACACGACTTACGCCCCATACCTGGGTCGTATGGCTGAGATTGAATCAGTACATTAGTAGCATTATATAGGTACTATCGTACTGATTATGATTCAGTCACCTCAATCACTCGGATTCAGTCCCGAAGCTCAGGTCCAAGACCGGAGCCAGATGGTGTTCCTGTCTACATTAATGCGTCAGGGCGCTGACCGCTACATCCTCAAGGGCGGCATGGCGATGCGCGCCCTCTACGGCAGCGCCCGGCTTACCAAGGATATCGACTTCGACTGTGAGCATTCCATCTCCGACCGGTCGCTGGCCACACGAGTCGCGCACTCCCTAGAACAGGCCGCGCGCACCGCGGGGATTGTCGAGCAGAAGATCGATCGGACCAAGTCTGGCGAGCGGGCAAGCCGATGGCGTCTCATCGGTCGCACACGAGATGGCATTGCGGTCACGTGGGAGGTGGAACTCTCAAGAAGAGGCGTGCCGGATGCGCGCTTCGTCGACACACGTACGATCCAGCCTCCCTATGAGTACACCATTGCGCCGTTCGTCGCCCGCGTTTACAGCGAAGCGGCAATGGCTGCAGCGAAAGTCAACGCGCTACTCAGCGATAATCGTAGCGTGCCGCGCGATGTTTACGATCTGGCCGACCTGGCCCGGCGCGGGGCATCGCCAGTTCCATTGTGGGTAGAGCACCTCTCACGTGAGAACCTCAAGCGAAAGCGGGACGCGGTGCTGCCTAAGGTCACACTCATCGGTTTCCGGCTAGCGAATGCGGAGCTATTGCCGTACCTCCCGCGGGATATCCGCGGCGCCATCGATGAGAAGAGATGGGGGGATATACAAATAGAGGTGGCCGAAGGGGTAAGCCGATGGTTCAAGGAGGCAATCCCGAAGTCGAAAACTGCGAAGGAAATGAATCGTGACCCGGACACCGACTGCGACCTTGCTGGGCGCTGAAGCCCCTCGCGTAATGACGGTCCCAATGATCGCCGCGGCGTTCGCGGATCGGCGCAAGAAGGCCGCACGCAATACAATATTCAAGTGGATTCGCGATCAGACGAACGCGGGGGTCCTAAGACCCGTTACGCGAGGGCTCTACTTAAACCAGCTCGCTCGCCCTCAGCCCACGGCGGCGGAGGCAGTCAGCTTCGTTCGCTCAGGTGCGATCGTTAGCTTACAGACCGTGCTCGGCGACGCGGGGATCACGAACAGCTATTCGGACATCGTTACGTCCTTGCTTCCCGTCCAAAAGGGCCTCGCACAGTCAAGTCGATCCGTCCGCGCAAACGGCATCGAGTATCGGTTTCACGCCATGCCTGCGCGACTGCTAAATGACGAGGCGGGAGACCTCGAGGACCGAATGAACCTGGAAGTCCTCTATCCGCGCGTTACGCCAGAGAAGGCGCTATTGGATTGGATCTACCTCGGCGGCTCCCCCCGTACCAAGCTGGGACCGCCCCCCGTCGATATCGACCTTGAACGTCTCGACAAACGCCGACTCAACCGGCTCGCTCATCGAATGAGGATGTCAAAGCAGCTAAGCGAATATCTCGCGCGGAAGCGCAAATACGATCGGGACCCGAGCGTTCTCGCGAATGCGCCAGTCGGAGAGCGAAAACCACCTCCGCGCCGGCAGGCTGAGGGCCGCCATACGGCGAGGGCGAAGAGGAAAAGCAGCTGACCTTTGGATCTCCCGTCTGATGAGCGTTTTGCTCCCCGCTCAACAATCAGCGCGGACAATCCGTTACGCGAAGTCGGATAGCACTACTTTCGCGCTCGTCGAGACAACCGCAGAATGTTATCCCGGTGATAGTCGAGAAATTTGCGCTGGCCTTCTGAGAAAGGCCCTACCTTGACTCGATGCTCAGTTGGGAGGCCCATCCGCTGAAGGGAGGTCGGGTCGGCAACCGGAGAGATAATCAGATCACCGCCACCCTCGAACGATATAAACCCTTTGTCGAAGAGATGGTCAATGGTGGGCGTGAGCAGCAACCCATTTTCGCTACTCAACCGCTCGTCGTTCGAGCTGTCGCGCCAGGGCTTGATATGACTGGCGATCAGATGCTCGCGTCGCTCGACCTTCGTCACGCGACAGGCTCGCTCGATCGTCGAGACATTGGCCCTGAATAATCCCTGACCGCGACGCGCGAGAAGGAGCGCCCGACGCTCAGTCTCATCAAGTCGCTGATCGGCCTGGATGTTTGATTCAATCCGATGCTCCCATTCCTCGAGTGTTGGTTCCGGAATCACGTTGAGAGGGTCTCGTTGCTCAACGGTACGACCGACGTCGGCGACCTGATCCGCAGCGGAGAGTACTTTGCTGGCAACAGTGCCCGGAGTTCTGCGATGTGGTCCTTCGGACGTACTCGATTAACTAACTCGCGAAATGCCACCTCGACCTTCCATCCGATCGGGCCCCAGTTGCCGCCGATCTTGCCGAACTCAGCCGGCTTGGGACTTTCGTAGCAATACGAGCGCGCAATTCCCAGCGCCGCGACTCGCGAATCGCAAAATGAGAAGATCGCCGGGCGCGACTTCGCGCATCGATTCGTAAAATGCGTTGCGCTCGTCGCTCGCCTTGCGCTTGGGCGACCACAGGTAGCCACCCGAGATTTCCTGGGCGTAGGTCTGGTTCTGATTGACCCACCAGTACCGCATGGCGTCTGCGCGCGTGTCCGGCTGTGAACCGGCTCGACGCTCTTTCTGACTTCAGACAGTTTCGCTGAATTTTCAGCGAAACCGGCGCCCATTCGTCAGCGCCGCTACGCAATGATTGTCGCGTCAAAAGTCGTTGCGCACAGCCGCGGATAGGACCCAAGTGGCAACGCAGACGGTGATTCGAACCGAATATTCCACAGTCCGTGTGTTATTCCACGTCGGTGTCGGCGCTTATGGCTCTAAATCTTTGATTTAATGGTGGCCAGGGACAGAATCGAACTGCCGACACGCGGATTTTCAGCACGTTCCAAAACGAGCTAAGTGACTGACGACACGACGAAAATCCGCTCTGCCGTGTCCAATATTTTCCGAGATACGGCCACTTAACCCGCTGAATGGCCGAGAAACAGCCAGATAATATTGGACGCGCTGGCCGCCGATTTAGCCTCTGTTGCGGGCGGTTCGACGCGGGCGCTTGCTTCTCGGTTGTCTCAGTCCGCCCTTCGATCTCGGCGCTGAGAACGCTCCCCCGTCGTTGCCGGTTCTGCCTTGTCCGCATTGGTCATCGGATGGCCCTTGGCGGTCATGCTTTCCGGCCGCCTGTATCGTGCGTTCGGTGTTCGCCGGACACTTCGAACGGGCAGGATGCTGTTTCTGCTCGGTGCATCGGTCCTGCTGCTGTTGACGCCGCAAAGCCCGCCCCTGCTGGTGGGGATCAGCACCTTCCTCCTCGGCTTCGGCATGGGCCTGCTCAGCATGACGAGCGTCGCTCTGGTTCAGGACAGTGTTGAATGGTCGATGCGCGGCAGCGCCACCGCCTCGCTCCTGTTCGCGCGCAGCCTGGGTACCACGATCGGTGCCACTGCGGTCGGTGCGCTGCTCAACATCGGGATCGCGCACTACGGCAGCGGAGCGCTCGCCGCGAGCGTGCGTAGGCTGCTGAACGAGCCGAATGGCCTCGCCCAACTTTCCAACGATACGACTGCCCGATCCGTATTCGACGAGGCGCTTCGGTGGAGCTTCTCAGGTATTGCGATGATTGCGCTGCCCACCTTCATCGCCGTCTGGCTCATTCCAGTCAACCGCCGTCCTGTCGACAAGGAGCAGGTGGGCGTTTCCCGGGCCGCCTCGCATTGATTCAGGCTCGCCTCACCGTACTTTCTGGTCGTACTGACCGGCGCCCTCCCCACCGGTCAAGCCGCCGCATTCGGATTTGAAAAAGGACCAACCGGGCGTCAATTGAAGAGGAGGATGATCAATATGATGGTGCACCTCAAGGGCCGCAGTGCCATCGTAACCGGATCAAACGTGTGCTCGTTCGTCTGGTTCGCGGACTTGATGTCGTAGTCCTTCTCCCATATCTCGAGCGCAGCGGTGAGGTGTCCGACAAGGTTATCCGTCTCATCGCCGAAATGAGACAGATACCTTCGCATGATCTGTGTCGGCTCGCCGACGAGCTCCTGTGACATCGTCTTATCGCCGATCTCCGCGATAGGAGGCGATGAGGATGCGTGACTACCCGGGCGGTCGCGCCGCCCGCCGGTTCGCAGGCACACCTCTTCGGTGCCTCGTCACGGGCTTCGGGGTTTCGGCTGCCTCAAACAATTGCCGAAACCCATGTGCCAACAGTTCGACGGCCTTCC
>JACXTT010007000.1_pt1 | contig 15991 bp, 16 predicted proteins | sample 9270951 | NCBI WGS metagenome assembly JACXTT01 (sample SAMN15532306, study PRJNA645909) | rock metagenome | isolation source: weathered quartz diorite | place: Puerto Rico | collected 2017-06-21 | reverse complement strand
TGATATGAACCCCACAGCCGTACAGACGCTTGCCAATGAAGGAGCTATCGGTACAACTTCCTTGGACGAGTTTGTCGCGCGGCTGACGCCTCCGCGAGTGGCCTGGGTGATGGTGCCAGCGGCAGTCGTTGACCGGACGCTCGGCGACCTCGCCGCTCGGTTGCAGCGGGATGATATCGTAATTGACGGCGGGAACTCTTACTACATTGACGACATCCGCCGAGCCGAGGAACTCAACGCGAAGGGCATTCATTATCTTGACGTTGGGACTAGCGGCGGCATTTGGGGCCTGGAGCGCGGCTACTGCCTCATGATTGGCGGGCCGGAGCAGGCCGTGCAGCATCTGGACCCGATTTTCAAGACGTTGGCCCCGGGGCGGACGCAGATTGCGCGCACGCCTGGGAAAGAAAAGGCGAGCGGGACGGCGGAAGAAGGTTATCTGCATTGTGGACCTGCCGGGGCCGGACATTTCGTCAAGATGGTGCACAACGGCATCGAGTACGGCTTGATGGCGGCGTACGCGGAAGGGTTCAACATTTTGCACCACGCCAACGTGGGAAAGCAGGGCAGAATCGCGGACGCCGAAACGGCGCCGTTGCGTAATCCGGAACATTATCAATACGATTTTAATATGGCGGATATTGCGGAAGTGTGGCGGCGCGGCAGCGTGGTGGCTTCGTGGCTGCTCGATCTGACTGCTCTTGCTCTGAGTAAGAGTGCAGACCTCGCAAACTTTTCCGGACGTGTAGCGGATTCGGGAGAGGGGCGCTGGACCATTACTGCGGCGATTGAGGAAGGGTGCCCGGCGCCCGTGCTCAGTGCGGCGTTGTATCAGCGCTTCAGTTCACGCGGCGCAGATGATTTTGCTGAGAAAATCCTTTCGGCGATGCGCTTCGAGTTCGGGGGCCATGTCGAGCGTCCGAGCGGCGGATGAGGAGTAGACCGCCCACAGTAAAGATAGATTTGACAATTAGGTCTTGAGTTCTTGTGCCACTGCTGGCTTGTCCAGCAGTGTGGGCCAGCTATAAGGCTGATGGAGGGACCCAGTGCAATCCAACATCCAGGTCGCACCGAACGCCGACGCACTCTGCCGCGCTGCGGCCGCAGAAGTCGTGTCCAGCGCAGAAGCCGCAGTACGAGAGAAAGGGGTATTTACGATCGTCTTGTCCGGCGGCTCTACGCCAAAGAGTTTGTATGCGCTGCTCGCGGACGATGCGTCCTGGCGGGCGCGAGTACCGTGGGAGAAGACATACTTTTTTTGGGGTGACGAGCGTCATGTTCCCCCCGATCACCCCGATAGTAATTACCGCATGGCGCATGAGGCCATGTTGTCAAAGGTTTCTATCCCGGCGGCGAATGTCCACCGGATCAAAAGTGAGTATGCCGATGCTGAGCAGGCGGCGCGGGGGTATGAACAAGACTTGCGGACATTTTTTCAATTGCCTGTCGGACAACTCCCTCGTTTTGACCTTGTATTTTTGGGCTTAGGTCCCGAAGCGCATACGGCGTCGTTGTTCCCCGGCACGCAGGCCCTCCAGGAGCGCCAGAGGCTCGTCGTCGCCAATTGGGTAGGCAAATTCGACACCGATCGCATCACCATGACAGCGCCCGTGCTCAACAACGCCGCTCTTATCATTTTTCTCGTCAGCGGCGAGGAGAAGTCCCTGCCTTTAAAAGCAGTGCTGAGAGGACGATACGAACCGAGCCAATTGCCCGCCCAATTAATCCAGCCCAGTCATGGCCGGTTACTGTGGCTCATAGATCAGGCCGCCGCGCATCTCTTACAAGAAAACTGAAGGGAACAACCGAGGCGCTTCGGAGAAGGAAACTGTGGAGATGGCCATGCACGATATAGTGTTTTTATTCGATGTGGATAACACGCTGCTCGACAATGATCGGGTCGCCGCCGATCTTAAGCGGCATCTGGCGCGTGAGGTTGGTCCCGAGCGAGAACAACGGTACTGGGCGATCTTCGAGCAATTGCGAGAAGAACTCGGGTACGCTGACTACCTTGGCGCGTTACAACGCTATCGCATTGAATATCCGCGCGACCCGCATCTGTTGACCGTCTCCAGCTTCCTGGTGAATTATCCATTCGCTACTCGCTTGTTTCCCAATTCGCTTGACGTTATTGACTTTGTAAAACAATGGGGACCGCCGGTCATTCTCTCCGACGGGGATGTCGTCTTTCAGCCGCGCAAAGTGGAGCAGTCAGGGTTGTTTGACGCAGTTGAGAAAAACGTGCTGATTTACATTCACAAAGAACAAGAGCTAGACGATGTCGAGCGTCGGTATCCAGCCACACACTATGTGCTGGTGGACGACAAGCTGCGCATCCTGACGGCGGTCAAGCAGATTTGGGGTTCCCGAGTGACGACAATCTTCCCCCGTCAGGGGCACTATGCGCTTGATCCAGAGGTTTTGACGAGTTATCCGCCGGCAGACATCAGCATCGAGCGGATCGGTGATTTGCTCAATTATGAACTAGCGGAGTTGCGCGGCAGGAAAAGCTGAACGCAAAAGGAGAGTGGGTGATGAGCACAATAACCACAGTGAACCCAACGGAGACACAACCGATGCGACCAGGCGATCCTTGTATCATGGTGATTTTCGGCGGTTCGGGGGACCTTACGAAGCGGAAGCTGATCCCGGCCCTCTACAACTTGGCGAGAGACCGGTTCCTGGCGCGAGAGTTTGCAGTGGTAGGGATTGCGCGGCGCGGTTTAACACACGAGGCTTTTCGTGAGAAGCTGGCGCAAGAAGTAAAGGAATTCGCCGGAGAGCCTATTGATCCAGAGTTGTGGCGCTGGTTGACCGAGCGCTTGTACTATCTGTCCGGCAACCTCCAAGAACCGACAACGTATGAACAATTGCGGCATCTTCTCGACGAAATTAGTCAGAAGCACCACGTGCAAAAGAATTATTTCTTTTATCTCGCGACGGCGCCGGAGTTTTTCTCAACCATCGTGCAACAACTCAGCGCGGCGGAGTTGACACAAGAGAACGAAGGACAGTGGCGACGGGTGATTATCGAAAAGCCGTTCGGTCATGATCTGGAGTCCGCTCGCCAGTTGAACCGTGACCTGCTCACAGTCCTCCAGGAGAAGCAAATCTACCGCATCGATCACTACCTTGGCAAAGAGACGGTGCAGAATATCCTTGTGTTTCGCTTCGCCAACGGCATTTTAGAGCCGGTGTGGAACCGCCGCTATATCGACCATGTGCAGATCACGGTGGCTGAGCATGTCGGGGTGGAAGAACGCGGCGGCTATTACGACCATGTCGGCGCTTTGCGCGATATGGTGCCCAACCACCTGATGCAACTCTTGTCGCTCACCGCGATGGAACCGCCAGTGTCGTTTGCGGCGGATGCGGTGCGGGATGAGCAAGTGAAAGTCCTGCATGCGATCCCGCTCTTCCAGCCGGAAGAGGTGCTCAACTGCACGGTGCGCGGACAGTATGGGGACGGGATAATCAATGGCGGGCGCGCCTCTGCATATCGGGCTGAGTCGAACGTCGCTCCGGCTTCTACAACTGAGACCTTTGTGGCCATGAAGTTGTGGGTTGACAATTGGCGCTGGGCGGATGTGCCGTTTTATCTCCGGACCGGTAAGTATCTCCCCGCGCGCGCGACGGAGATTGCGCTACGCTTTAAACGCGCCCCAATGTTGCTGTTTCGCGATACGCCGGTCGAATCGCTCGCGTCCAACTGGCTGATCATCCGCATCCAGCCAGATGAGGGCATTGCTCTGCGCTTTAGCGCCAAAGTGCCGGGGCCAATCATGCGCCTAGGCCCGGTCGAGATGGATTTTCGCTATGCCGACTACTTTGGCAGCACGCCAAGCACAGGCTATGAGCGGCTACTCTATGATTGTATGATTGGGGATCAGACGCTATTTCAACGCGCTGACATGGTCGAAGCGGGGTGGAGCACTGTAGAACCGCTGCTCGACGTCTGGAAAGCGCTTCCGCCGCGCGGGTTTCCTAACTACGCCGCCGGGACATGGGGTCCCAAAGAAGCCGACGACTTACTCAAACAGGACGGGCGGCAGTGGCGCGACGTTAAATAGAAGAACCGGTCAACAATACTGACGAAAAGGCTGGCGTTCCCAGGCGGAGCCTAGTGCAGTTTCAGTCTACTTGTTGGGGAATACCGCTGTAGGGGTCCGATTCATCGGACCCACCCACGGGCTTGATCAATCAAGCCCCTACCCCTGCCTTGACCGAATCGAGGGGCACGATATTCCCCAACAGGTTTCTTACAGATACACGACGAGTCGGAATCAAATTAAGTCACTCCTATCGTTCTTGGCTTGTTGCAGTCGGGGCGCCCGCTTAGCACTCGTTTGTGTCTGCAGCAGGCGACTGAGGTTCTGCTCCCCTGCAATCGTCTTCCAAAGCAAAATAGCCCAAGTTCTTCTCGGGCGGCGATCCAAAAGATAGGCATGGTTTATACCCGCTCTTCCTACTGTATAAAGGAAATAAACAGTGGAGGATCAGATGTCAGACTTGCTAAGACAGCTTCCTTTCATTTCAGAAATGATGAATTTACTAGACGCGGGAAATCTCTCCATGATCGTGCACAAGGGAATTATGGGGTTATTGGCCGGACTGCTTGTGGTTGGGTTGTCAGCGTGGATGGCCTTCTTTGAGGTTTTGGTGTGGCGCTCTTGGGTTCACAACCATGCGCGTCACACGAGATCTCTATTCTCTCCCGATGCTGATCAAGCTGATAATCAAAGGACACCTAGTGTAGACCGCCTGCTGTGAGATAAACATATTAACCAAGGAGGGAAACATAATGGCAGAAACAAAACTACTTCCAGTTGCAGCTGTCGTAGGAGTGGGCCCTGGCTTGGGAGCTTCATTAGCGCGTCGTTTCGCAAAGGGATACGCAGTCGCCATCGTCGCCCGTCGTCTGGACTATCTGCAATCACTTGCTGGAGAAATCCGCGCCGCCGGCGGCCAGGTGCTCGAAGTCCCCGCTGATATTGGGGATCGTGGGCAGGTCGAAAGCGCATTCAAGACTATTCGCGAACGGCTCGGCTCTCCTGAAGTATTGCTTTATAACGCTGGGAGCGGCGCGTGGGGCACGATCACCGATATCACGCCTGAGCAGTATGAGGACACCTGGCGGACTAACGCCTATGGCGCCTTTTTAAGCGCGAAAGAAGTCGTCCCGGAGCAGGTCACGCGCGGGCGCGGGGTGATCATCTTTACGGGAGCAACAGCTGGAGTAAAGGCCGGTCCCAAATCGGTTGCGTTTGGTCCCGCCAAATTTGCGCTGCGCGGGCTCACCCAATCGTTAGCGCGCGATCTTGGCCCCAAAGGCATTCATGTCGCGTGGGTGAATGTCGATGGAGTGATCGACATCCCCGGCAGGCGCTTTGCGCAATTAAAAGACGAAGACTTGTTGAAACCCGACGCGATCGCCGAGACGTATTGGCACCTCGCGCATCAAGACCGTAGCGCGTGGACATTGGAACTAGAGGTGCGTCCTTTTAAGGAAAAATTCTAAACCGGCAAAACGCAGCGAAATAACAGCCTTGTGGGCCGACACCTTTCGCCAAGCTCAGGGCAGGCTCCGGTCGGCCCCTACGTCGTAGACATAGTAGTAGGGTGCGCAAGCGCACCAAGCGTCCTTACCACGATGTCCACATTTCCCATTCCGATTCTGTGTCTCTCATGAGCTTTGCTCGCCCGTAATCTACTGCATTTGGCGGCCACGCTTCAGAAGATTCATGACGCCACGTATTGCGTACATGCTTAGGGGAAGAAAGAAACTCTATCCTTGCGTCGCTAGAGCGCGCGTCGTTTTTCTCGTTTGCCTGTCGTTTGGAGTGATTACGGTGTAGACGTTTGACGAGGTCCCATAAGTTCAGCATCGTGACCTCCTTCTTTGCCGCACCTTTGCTAACTCGCTACAGTTCGTCTTAAGTGCGGTGAAAAGAGGACGAATCCAATAGCTATTTACAAACGCAAAGGATATACGGCGAAACTTAGGACGCCGTCTCAGGCATAGGACTGCATTTCTCCCGTGTTCTTTGCAACCACGCCATTGTCCGGCGTTTTCCAAATCGTCTGCCGGCTCTTACGGAGTTCATAGAGCGCCGATCCCATGTAAGACTCAAGTCGCAAGTATCCCCACCGTTCCGCTTCCGAAAGTGCTTTCCATTGTTCCTCTCCTGGAGCATAGGAAAACTGTTCTACTCGACAGACCGCGGCCCAGAGCTGCTCTACTGCAAGCTGACTTCCTTGTCCATTTTCTGTCCGCCGCATGACGGAAAGAAACCGGTGCAACTCGTCTCGCAAAAAGTCCGCTAGCTGAACATATTCACTTGTCATAAGGCCTCCTCCGTTGCGCAGGAAAAGATTCTGAGACCCAGGTAGAGCAGAAACCATGCCGCCCTCGCCTTAGAGAAATAGGCGCAAAACCAAGGGATTCGGACGACACAAACAAAGGCGAATGCTAGAAAAGCTGCAGGGACTGCTGCAAGTGCAACAACCCCTGTTTCGCGAACAGCACTGAGGGCTGTGTCAGGGATGAACTGCGTATGGCGTTGCGTTCATTGCGCCACAACGCCGCTCGGATCTGTACGGTTTCTTCTCAGTCCTTGCTCGTCGGTGTTATGCATGGTAGAGACAAGGAGAAAAATCGTACGAATTCGTACGATTTCGTACTTCGCAACGTTGCCTATCTAGGAGGACGTGATGCAAGGCGCCACTGTGCTGCGAGTCAACTTAAGTACTGGCCAGATCCGCAAAGAGGCAGTGCCAGAACAAATGATTCAAACCTTTGTTGGTGGACGTGGGGTGGGCAGTAAGCTGCTAATGGACAATATGGACCCCAAAGTCGACGCCCTCGATCCACGGAATCCCCTGATTTTTGCGACTGGGCCAGTAACGGGGACGTATGCGCCGACGGGTGGACGTTACATGGTCATTACCAAATCACCCCTGACTGGAGCGATTGCTTGCTCGAACTCAGGCGGCTACTGGGGACCGGCATTACGCTACGCAGGGTATGAATACCTCCTCCTTGAGGGAAAAGCGAAAGACCCTTCGTATCTCTACATTCATGATGACACAGTTGAGATTCGCAGCGCCAAGCACCTTTGGGGTAAAATTGTCGACGATACCGAGAATATGATTCGTGAAGAGACGCATCCCGAAGTGCGCGTGGCGTCTATCGGTCAAGGAGGGGAAAACCTCGCCCGCACCGCGTGCGTGATGAATGATAAAGGGCGAGCGGCTGGCCGTTCCGGCGTCGGCGCCGTCATGGGCTCGAAGAACCTCAAAGCGATTGCCGTGCGTGGCACGAAAGGCTTAAAGATCGCGAACCCCGCTGCTTTTACGGAGGCCGTGCTGAAAGGGCGGGACAAGCTGGTGAAAGGGCCGACGACTGGGGGGCTCACCATGTTAGGGACAGCAGGAACAGTGTCCTATATGAACATGGTTGGCATGCTACCGACCAACAACTTTCAGATGGGCGTGTTCAGTGGCGCGGCGGCGGTGGATGGCACAATCGTGAAGAAAGACTTTATGACCCGCAACCGGGGTTGCCATAGCTGTATGATCCATTGTGGTCGGGTGACCAAAGTCACAGGTCACGGACAGTTTGATGGTCGAGGGGAGGGGCCAGAATACGAGACTATTTACGGCGTGGGGACGATCTGCGGTGTTGATAATCTCGCTGCGGTCATCAAGGCTAACTATTTGTGTAACGAATATGGCTTAGACACGCTCGAAGCTGGCATTGCCATTGGCACGGCCATAGAATTGGCCGAAAAAGGGTATATTCCAGAAAGTGACATTGGCTTTCCGTTGAAGTTCGGCGATGCGGAGGCCATGGTCAAGTTGCTCGAAGCGCAAGCGTTCCGCACGGGGCCGATTGGGCACTGGCTGGCGGAAGGCGGATTCCGTCTGGCGGAACACTATGGCCATCCGGAACTGTTCATGGGTTCGAAAAAGCAGGGCTTTGCGGCCTATGATCCGCGCGGGTCGATCGGTATGGGGCTAGCCTACGCCACCTCGAATCGTGGCGCGTGCCATCTGCGCGGCTACACCATTTCACTTGAGCATTTCGGCAATCCGATCAAGCTGGATCCCTTCACGCCACAAGAAAAACCCTACTGGCTGACGATCCTGCAAAACACCACGTCCTTCGTTGACGCCTCGGGGATTTGCTTGTTCTCAACCTTCGATATGAGTCCTGGGGAAGATGTGACCGCGATGGTCAGTGAGTCGCTCGGATACAATGTCGGCGGGCCAGAAGACATGCTCAAAATCGGCGATCGGATTTGGAACCTCGAGCGGTTGTTCAATAATGCGGCTGGCCTCACTCGCGCGGATGATAGTTTGCCTCCCCGCATCACCAGCGAGCCTCTGACCGAAGGTCCGAGCAAGGGACATGTCGTTGACCTGGAGCCGATGTTGAACGAGTACTACCAACTGCGTGGCTGGGATATGCAGGGGCGTCCGACTTCAGACAAGCTGCGCGAACTGGGTTTAGCATAAGCGGGGAAGGCGTATGAAACAAATTGTTGTTCATCAAGAAAAATGCACGGCCTGTCGTGAATGTGAATTAGCCTGCTCGTTTTCTCATGAGGGCTCTTTCATTCCCGTCCTCTCGCGTATTCGCGTGGCCGACTTTTACGAGGAGCAGTTCTATCAACCGATGGTCTGTGTGCACTGTGCTGACGCGCCCTGCGCAGCGGTGTGTCCCACCGTAGCCATCCAACGGCAGGCCGATGGTCAGATCAAGGTCATCGAGGACCGCTGTATTGGGTGCAAGATGTGCCTCCTGGCCTGTCCCTTCGGTGTGATGAATTTCTCGCCAGACAAGGGTGTGGCGCAAAATTGCGACCTGTGCGACGGCAATCCTCAATGCGTCCAGTTCTGCACCCCAGGAGCCCTGGAATATGCTGATGTCGTGGCCGCGTCTGCACTAGCGAAACAAAAGGCAGCCGCCGCCTTGGGTTTGCCCCAGGCATAGAGGCTGCGGGCGAGCTCTTTCTATTTCTATAAAAGAGGAAACCTCAAGGTCCCTTTTCGATAAAAGGGGCTGGGTGCGGCCTGGGATTGAGCTGGGGGAAAACTATGGCGACGAAGTATGTTCTGATTGGTAACAGCGCGGCGTCGTTAGCAGCAGTCGACGGCATCCGCAAATGCGATAAGCAAGGCGACATTACGATCATCAATCGTGAGACCGGCTCTGCCTACTCTCGCGTTGCTCTACCCTATTACGTGGCGGGAGAGATGACGCTCGACGATCTCTTGATCCGCCAGGCCCCCGATTATCAAAAGCTCGGTGTCTCACTGATGGAAAACGAGCAGGTCACCGCTATCAATCCATCGGCAAAACAGGTCGAGTTAGCAAGCGGGAAGAAGGTCAGTTACGATAAGTTACTGATCGCCACTGGGTCAGAGACTATCGTGCCCCCGATTCAGGGGCTGGCGCAGATTCCACATCATTACTTGTGGACGCTCGATGATGCGGTCGGCGTGAAAAACGCTGCAGAAAAAGCTCAGACTGCGGTGGTCATCGGTGGCGGCTTCATCGGCATGCTCGCCGCAGAAGCTTTACGGAAGTTGAAAATCAAACTCACGATCGTCGAAATGGCGCCGATTCTGCTGCCCCAATTGCTCGATGAAGGGGCTGGGAAGCTCTTTCTCAAAGCCGTTCGTGATGAAGGGGTAACAGTACGCACGGGCTCGCTCGTCTCTGCAGTTGCGCAGAAAAACGATGGTATCAAAGTCACGCTTCAAAGCGGAGATACCTTCATGGTGGACCTGGCAGTTGTCGCGACGGGCGTTCGTCCGTCTATCGACTTTTTGCGCAATGGCGCGATCTCTCTTAACAAAGGGGTGTTGGTCGACGAGCACTTGCAGACCAATCATCCTGACATTTATGCGGCTGGTGATGTGGCTGAGACCAAAGACTTCTTGTCGGATGATCGCTCAATCTACGCCATCTGGCCCACAGCAATTGAGCAAGGCCGGACGGCTGGCGCGAATATGGCAGGGAAGAAGCAAGCATATCCAGGCAGCTTGGGGATGAATGTCGTTGAGTTATTTAACGTCACCCTCGCGCAGCTTGGCCGTTTCCGTGAAGGTCCGGGAGACAGCATAAAAATGTTGTCGCCTCAAGGAGACGCAGAGTCGTATCGAAAAATTGTTGTTGATAATAATGGCGTCCTGGTCGGCGCGGTCTATGTCGGGAATGAGACTGGCGTCGCCGAGATGGGTGTTATCCATAGTGCTATTAAACGGCGCGAGAAGTGGCAGGGATTCAAAGAAGGTCGTCCGCCACAGTTCTCCTATGGCGCTGTTATGCAGAGCGTCCCCCGGTACTAGGTATGGCAGAGACCGTTACCATTCGCGTCAAACTGTTTGCGACATTGAAGAAGTATCTTCCCCCGGGAAGCGAGGAAGGGACTTCTGTTACTTTACCTGCAGGCTCGACCGTGTTGGACGTCATTGATGTACTGAAGATTCCGCACGAGCAGGCGACCATGCTGGTTGCAGGAGACGCCTATGTTGAAAAGAGCACGGTAGTGACCGAGGGTCTTCAGCTCAACATTTTCCCACCACTAGCCGGGGGTGGCGACACGCTCTTTCAGACTACAAAAGATTGATGCTCCTCGCCAATTGTGCGCAGCTCGGGCAACGTGAGTAGACCCGCCGACGATTGGGAATAGTGTGGTCGCGGCCCCAAAGGACGCGCACGTTAGCGCTCAAAACCAAAGAGGAAAATGGGGAACAACGGGGACAATTGGTTCTTCTGGCAAGGGTTGCTTTCTTTTTCTCTTTCGCCGCCGGTATTCATCTAAGTTAATAATTTGCGCGGTGTGCGGCCTCAGCGCCGCCAATCAAGCCAAAATGCTTCAATTGCGAACGCAGGATATTACGACTGATGCCGAGCAAACGCGCAGTCTGCACCTGATTGTTTTTGCAGTACAGGTACGCGGTACGCACGACGGTCTCATGGAGAAACTCGTAGAGGTCGGGGGTATTTTGCTCGAACAACTCTCGCAGCGTGTCTTCCAAGGGATTTGGCGGAAGAGACTGAACGGCGGTGGGCTTCGGCAGCAGAGGAGCGAGATGAAGGTCGATGGGACGGATAAGGTTTTCGTGGCACACTAACAGCGCGTGATGGATCACATTCTCCAGTTCACGAATGTTTCCAGGCCAAGGATACGCAACCAACTGTTCAAGCGCTTCAGGTGAAAAACTAGCGGCGGCGCACCCAAGGCGATCTTTATATATTTGTAAAAAATGATGCGCTAACGGCAAAATATCGCCCGGCCTTTCGCGTAAGGGCAGAAGCCGGAGCGTCGCCACATTCACGCGGTAATACAAATCGGCCCGAAAATGGCCTGCCGTCACCGCCTCTTCCAGGTTGACGTTGGTCGCAGCAATCAAACGCACATCAATCGGGATCGGTTGGCGGGACCCCACGCGCACCACTTCGCGCTCCTGTAACACGCGGAGAAGTTTGACCTGCATCAACAGGGGCAGATCGCCAATTTCATCCAAAAACAACGTGCCGCCGTTGGCCGTCTCAAACCAACCCGCTTTCGCCGCCACGGTTCCGGTAAAAGCGCCGCGTTCGTGACCAAAGAGTTCGCTCTCGATTAAGGACTCCGAGAACGCCGCGCAATTCACAGCGACAAACGGTTCTTTTCTCCGTGCGCTTTCGTCATGTACGTAGCGGGCGACCAGTTCTTTCCCGGTTCCAGTCTCGCCGGTAATCACGATGCTCGCGTTGCTCGGAGCAACGCGACAAAGGTGCTGAAGCAACATTCTCGATTTGGGGTCCTCGAAGACGAGCGCGGTCGCACGGGTAGAAATCGGAACTGTCCGCGGATTGGAATACGTTAAGATAGAGGGAGAACGCTGTGTTTCAGACGCTGCTTTGGTTTGATCTACATGTGTCATTACGTCTGCTCTCAAAAAGTGAGCTAGCTCACCATTTGTGACTCTTCATCGTTGACCGTCGCTAGCGAAGATACGGATGTGGCGCGGGCGCACGTAAACCTGGCTTTCCGGCTGCAGATTCATGGTGGCGAAGCGTTCTTGCGAGATCTCCGAGGTCAAGCACTGGTTAGCTGAGGTGAGCAGGTCCACGCGGACGAGAGGACCGGCAGAGTGGACACGCACTACCTTAGCCTCCATTGAGGGCAGACCGTTGGTTTTGGTGTCGATCGTGACGTCGTAGGGGCGGACGAACACACGGGCGTCGCCGGTGATCTGTTGACGATCCTCGGGGAATGGCAGTTCGAGCGAGCCGAACTGGACGACGCCGGCGTCGACGCGACCGTGGAAGGCGTTTACGTCGCCGAGGAAATGCATGACGAATTCTGTCGCGGGATGATGGAATACGTCGTCAGGCGTACCAACCTGTTCGATCTGGCCCTGGTTCATGACCACGACGCGATCGGCGACTTCCAGCGCTTCGTCTTGGTCGTGGGTGACGAAGACGCTGGTGATATGAAGCTCGTCGTGCAACCGGCGCAGCCAGGCGCGCAGCTCTTTGCGAACCTTTGCGTCTAGAGCGCCAAATGGCTCGTCGAGCAATAGCACCTTGGGCTCCACAGCCAAGGCGCGGGCTAGAGCGACGCGCTGCCGCTGCCCGCCAGAAAGCTGGTGTGGATAACGACCCGCTAGCCCTTCTAATTGTACGAGCCTGAGCAGCTCGGAGACCTTGTCACGGATAGCGGATTTTGTTGGCCGCTCGCGTCGCCGCTTGACGCGTAAACCGAACGCCACATTGTCGAAGACGGTCATGTGTCGAAACAACGCATAGTGTTGAAACACGAAGCCCACCTTGCGATCGCCGACACTGCGCGTCGTAGCATCTTCGCCATTAAAGAGAATAGAGCCGTGATCAGCCGCCTCTAGCCCGGCAATGATGCGTAAAAGCGTTGTTTTTCCGGAACCAGAGGGTCCCAGTAACGCGACCAGCTCGCCGGTTGGCGCTTGGAAATCCACGTTTTGCAAGGCAATAAAATCACCAAAAGTTTTCCCAATGTTTTTGACCTCGATACTCATACGGATTCCTTTACGGCGGCTCTTTCGTTGGCCAGTATTTGTTGGGCGGTTTTCCACTCGACGGCGCTTTTCGCAACCAGGGTCACTAACGCTAACAGCGCCAGGAGAGAAGCAACGGCAAAAGAAGCAGCAAAGCTGTATTCGTTGTACAGTATCTCGACATAGAGCGGCATGGTGTTGGTTTGACCGCGGATATGACCAGAGACGACAGAAACCGCGCCAAATTCGCCCATAGCCCGGGCGTTACAGAGGATCACACCGTACAAGAGCCCCCACTTAATGTTAGGCAGAGTGACACGAAAAAAGGTCTGCCAGCCGCTCGCGCCAAGCACCAGGGCGGCTTGTTCTTCTTCAGTCCCCTGCTCTTGCATTAAAGGGGTCAACTCGCGCGCGACAAAGGGAAAGGTCACGAAAATAGTCGCTAGCACGATCCCCGGCACGGCGAAGATCACTCTCAAGTCATGGTCAGACAACCACGGGCCCAGCCAGCCTTGGAGACCAAACAGTAAGACAAAGATCAATCCCGAGATCACCGGCGACACTGCAAAAGGAATATCAATTAACGTAAGCAAGAGGCTTTTGCCGACAAATTCAAACTTCGTGATGGTCCACGCCGCCGCCACGCCAAACACCAGATTAAGAGGCACGGCGATGGCGGCCGTCAGCAGTGTGAGGCGAATGGCCGCCATCGCATCGGGTTGGCTCAACGCATTGATATACGCAAAGACGCCTTTCTGTAACGCCTGGACGAAAACCGCGACGAGCGGCAATAATAGGAAAAAAATGAGGAACGATAACGCAACGCCAATCAGGAGCCGTCGAACCCATACTGGTTCGGTAGTGGCGCGAGGTTGAGCGACTGCGCTGGAGGTGTGGTGTAAAGCAATGCTGCCAGCCATGAGAATTTCGCTTCTCTACTTTGCATTTCACGCCGCTGCGTGGCGGATGCTACTCCAGCGTTGTAAGAGGTTAATGAGCAACATTAAACCAAAGGACGCCGCCAACATGACGATCGCAACTGCGGTTGCTCCGGCGTAATCGTACTGTTCCAATTTGGTGATAATCAGCAGCGGCGTAATCTCCGTGCGCATCGGCATATTTCCGGAAATAAAGACGACCGAGCCGTACTCGCCCAACGCCCGAGCGAAAGAGAGCGCAAACCCTGTGAGCAGCGCCGGGAACACTGCGGGCAGCAGGACTCGGTAAAAGGTTTGCCAGCGAGTAGCGCCCAGACTCGCCGCCGCTTCTTCCAGCTCGACATTCAGGTCTTCTAAGACGGGCTGCACGGTGCGCACGACAAAAGGCAGCCCAATGAAGATGAGAGCGGCGATTACTCCTAACGGGGTGAAGGCCACCTGAACGCCCCACGGTTCGAGGAATCGTCCAATCCATCCATTTTTCACAAAGAGTGAAGTCAAACTAATGCCCGCGACGGCTGTCGGGAGAGCAAAAGGCAAGTCCACGATGGCGTCAACGAGGCGTTTGCCCGGAAAGGAGTAGCGCACCAGCACCCAGGCAATGAGAAAGCCGAACACCCCATTGGTAAGCGCCGCGACCAGCGAGGCGCCGAAACTCAGCCGGTAAGACGCCACGACGCGAGGCGCGGTGACCGTCGTCCAAAACTGCTCCCAACTCAGCGTCGTGGTTCGCAAGAAAAGCGCCGCCAGCGGAATCAACACGATGAGGCTGAGGTACAGAAGCGTGAACCCCATCCCCAAGCCAAACCCCGGTAAAATACTGCGTTGCTTTAACACCATAATCGCTGTGTTTCCAGAGCGCGTTTACTGTCCAGGTTGATAAATCTGGTCAAACGTGCCGCCGTCGGCAAAATGCGTTTGCTGCGCCTTTTGCCAGCCGCCGAACACTTCATCAATGGTAAACAAATTAACCTTGGGAAACTGCGCAGCGTGCTGAGCGGCCACCGACGCAAGTCGCGGACGATAATAATTCTTGGCTGCAATCTGCTGACCTTCTTCGGTGTACAGATATTCGAGATACGCTTGCGCGACCTCCTGAGTTCCATGTTTCTTTACTACTTTATCGACAACTGTGACTGGCGGCTCAGCGAGAATACTCACCGACGGCGCGACAATCTCAAATTTGTCCGCACCCAGTTCTTTGACGGAGAGTAAGGCTTCATTTTCCCAGGCGATCAACACATCACCGATGCCGCGCTCGACAAACGTCGTGGTCGAGCCCCGTGCGCCCGAATCCAACACCGGCACATTCTTGTAAATACGAGTGACGAAATCTTTTGCTTTCGTCTCATCACCGCCAGGTTGTCTGAGTGCGTACCCCCACGCCGCCAAGTAGTTCCACCGGGCGCCGCCGGAAGTTTTCGGGTTCGGGGTAATCACTGATACTCCCGGCTTCCCCAGGTCATCCCAGTCCTTAATGCTTTTCGGATTGCCTTTGCGGACCAGCAGCACGATAGTCGACGTGTAAGGCGAGCTATTGTCGGGCAAACGTTTTTGCCAATCGGGGGGAATCAGTTTCGCCTTGGCCGCAATTTCATCAATGTCATACGCCAGCGCCAGCGTGACGACGTCAGCTTCTAATCCATCGATAACGGCACGCGCTTGTTTACCGGACCCGCCGTGCGATTGGTTGACAGTGACAACATCCTTGGTTTTTCCTTGCCAATAAGAGGCAAAAGCGGCATTGAAGGCTTGGTACAATTCCCGAGTGGGATCGTATGAGGCATTAAGCAAGGTAATGGTTTTCTGCGCCTGCGCCGGTGCGCTCAGACTGAGCAACATGGCCAGGACAGCAACTGCGCGAATGAGCACGATCATTATCATAAACCTCTTTATTTGGTATTAAAGAAAATCAAGAAAGACGTCTTAAAAAGAGACCTGGAAACGGCTGAGAATAGCGCGCTCTTTCGGACGTTCCCCTTTAGCGCCGCCGCCAGTGAAATCCGTTTGTTCGTAGTTTA
>JACXTT010006999.1_pt1 | contig 15992 bp, 14 predicted proteins | sample 9270951 | NCBI WGS metagenome assembly JACXTT01 (sample SAMN15532306, study PRJNA645909) | rock metagenome | isolation source: weathered quartz diorite | place: Puerto Rico | collected 2017-06-21 | reverse complement strand
GCGAACCAGAGAATCGCGAACAGATGCAGACAGCGCCTCCGGCGGACCCATACCGTCATCGAGCCCAGGCAAGCTCATCCCAATTCTCATCCCACGCGCCCTGCGGAATTCATACTGCTTCAGGGAATACGCTACGGGTGCATACGGGGCGTCAAAGTCGCGCGTCCAGTTGTCGTTTGGAGGCTGTTCGAAGGTCTGAAAAACCCAGCTCCTCGAAAAGAAGGAGTCGACCTCGGCCCGAATCACGGATAGCGCTTGACTTGAGTCCGCGCTCTCGGCGTTTTCAAGCCACAGTTTGGCCGGCCATGCATGGGCATACACGGGACGAGACCAAACTTCGATACAGAGGGATACGATCGCTTTGGCTACAGGCTCGCCAGCAACCACAACATGAAACATCGCCATCTGGCCTGCCCGGCCAAGCGGACGGACGGCGTCACTGTGCGTAATGACCGGGCCGTTCGGTTTTGGACACGATGAGTTCAGCACGAGATGCGTTCTTGTTGATGAGATCTCCACCGCTCCGGCATGGGCACAGCAGGGAAGCGCTAAAGCCGCGAGCCATGATGGATAGGAGGGGCGCGAGATCGAATGGAGAAGCCGCCAGTGCTTCATCGTGTGCTCCATTGGAAGTGAATGTGACCCCAGTGAGTGCTAGAATCACCGCCAGACACGTAATCGGGAATCGATGTCCATCCTGTGGCGGTTCTGATGTCTCCAACGTCGAAGGGGCCGAGAATCTGCGCCGATACCGGCACCAGCGCATCGGACTCCAACGCCCCGATAAAACTCAATACCTGGTTCGGGTTGCTCATTGCAAGTGCTCTAATAGACACGTTGTTGATGTCAGTGATGTCCATCGCGCGACCCTCAGCGTGAGCGCAACATTCATGCGAGCCCCAGGTGAAATCGAAAACGCCAAATTCGGACGCCCTCCTTTTCAAAGCGAGCCGAAGACTTGGGTGATCGGAAAGGGTGGAATGGGATTGTCTGGGACCTCAGGCCAGCGGCGACTCCCTTACTCTCCCATTTACAAGTCGCCTTTCCGCGAGAGGGTCGCCGTGCCGAAAAACGTCCCTTGTAGCCCTGACACGCTCGCCGATCCGGCAGCCGCTAGGATCGCCGCCACCCACGCACTTATACCAGGGGCATGGGGTCAGTGGCTCGACTCCTTTCATTGGGACCATTTCGGGACCCTCACCTTTGCTGAGGCCCCCAGTCTCGAGCGCGGTACGATGCAATTCCGACGCTGGATCCGCAGATTAGAACAACGCACCCAGCGGCGGCTCTTTTGGTTCAAGGCGGGCGAAAGAGGTCCCGGCGGTATGTACCATTTCCATTTCCTGGTCAACGGCAGCAGCGTGCTCACATGCGCGGCTCTGCGTTCTGCATGGCCGGCAGGTGTTGCCCATGCTGTGCGGTACGATGCCCGGCGCGCCGCAGCGCTCTACGTGTGCAAGGACCTGATCACCAGCCCCGACTGTGATTTTGAACTTCCGAGCCCATCTCGAGCATCGTCCCGAAACAGCGGTGTTTCTCGGGGATCTTGAGGAAGAGTGCCACGTTTTCAGCAGACCGGCCGCGCGAGCTCGAGCTGGCGTAGTGGATCCCCCTTCGCCTGGTCGAGCGCCGCCTTCACACGACTCCTAGGCCGGCCCGCTCCGGGACGCCAACCTCCGCCTCGCATGAGCGCCCCGCCGTGAGGCTGGGGGATCAAGCCGCGCTCACGCGCCGCTGTTTGCCACGCGCGCCCGTCCATGGACTAGCACAATAACACGGGGGCTCCCGGCTCGGTTAAGCACGGGCCACCGAGATTTCGGCCCCCGCCCCCGCCCGTCGGCGCACTCGCCGCGTGGGAACGGGAATACAACTTCGGGCGCCCCCATCTCGCTTTGAAGGGCGCCACGCCCGCAGAACAGCTCCATGCGTCCTTGCTGAGCGCTGCTAAGCGTGTAAGGGATGTGTCTTGATTACTACACGTGACGAGAACATCAGGGCATATCTACTGGCAGGGCGTTAGCGAGTTCTCCAAGGGGCCAGAAAGGACTGTGATATGATGCACGTGGGCGTTAGAGGGTATGCTCGTTTCGTCGACGGTACCATCCCGTGCCACACGGACCGAGGGCGCTCCAACGTCAAACGTGAAGAGGAATCTGGGCAGCGCGCAAAAACGCGCTATGAGCGCTCCCCCGAGGCTGAGTTGGTGGCGGCCAAGAGTCTTAGAAAGAACACTCCAGGCAGACTTGACCGACAGCTCTTGAGGGAGAAGCGCGGGTCCTTGCAGGATCCAGCCGTCAGGCGCTCGGTTGCCAGCGATCTTGAGAGTGGAGGTGGTACGCTGCATCGCGATCGCTGCGAGACCGATCGGAAAGGCGAGTCCCGGATAGGGCCGGCCACCTTCAGCAAGGATGGTCGTATCGCGGGCGGCAGGGCACAGCCGGCGCAGGGAGTCCATGGAGACATCGAAGGGCAGTCCTGCAACGGAGTCGTTGGTGATCCTCGCTCTTACCGAATTACCTCTGCCGCAATGTTCGACTACCTGACTACTGCCAAGAGTCGGACCAAGGGCAAGGAGCTGCACAATGCAAAGAGAGGCTCCAATCCACAACTGCGGTTCGACAACCACCCGGAATGCCGCCTGAGGGCCAGAAACCGGGCGGGCACCTGGCACATTTCCTATCCTAAGACCCACATTTCCTATCCTGAGACCCAAGCCCCGCCCATCCTGCGCTGGAAGAGCAGTCCCGCCCTCGAACGGGAGACAAATTCTCACCGCTCACTGGGACAGAACTTCACTTCGCGTACAAGATCTACTGCCGTCGGGTGCGCAGTGGGAGGAATGCTAGCGGGGTCAGTCATATCTGCAGTGGAATCCAGACCAATGTTCGGCAGCTCGAAGACGACGTTGGGCATGTTGCAGAACCAGAAATAGAGGAAGTGTACCCAGTCCTCAGATGGAAGATCCCCTTGCGCGCGGCCGTATGCTCGCCTAAGCGAGGCCCATTCGGTCCGGAGGGATAGCCCACGAGGCAGGACTACGCTGTCCCCCCTGATCTCCCAAACGTCTGCCGGCAGCGCCAAATCGAGTGAGTCACTCCACTGAACTGCGAGAACCGTCGCGCCCCTGAGCGGGAGGAAAACCGCCGGGGTCCTGCCCACTTCGCTAGGGACGAACGTATCCCTGGCCGTCGGGCAAAGAGTCTTTAGAAGACCAATCGAGGAATCAAACGAGAAGCCATCGATACCTGGCTCGGTCACACGCAGCTCTAGCCGATGCCGGGCCGGACAATAAGCAGAGGAGTCAGAAGCTCGGCTACGGACCTGGGGCTGCCGCGCGCACGCGGCTAGCAAGACTGCGAGTGGGAATGTGTGGCCAGGCCTATTCATCACCGACACGCCCCTATGTTGCTGCTTGCCGCCTCCGCTGCAGCGATGGAGGCGCCGATCGCGGCATGCCCGTGGGGTGCACTCATGTGCTCGAAGTGCACCGCATCTTTCGTTCGCAAAGGGTGGTCAAAACCGTGTGCCGCAGCAATAAATACCACCATGGCTTGGGCCGAAGGGAGCAGCCCCCTAAAGTTATTGATGTCAAGAGAGTATCCGCCTTCGTGATTGCTTTGCCCTGGATAGGCGGCATACAGGACATGGGGATCTCCGCTCAAGTACGCCTTGTGCAGCCACTCCTGTTGCTCGTATGTGCGGAAGCTGCTGAGTGGACCAATTTGAGCCTGAATGCCCCACTGGGCAAGATCGTCAATGAATTCTCGAGCGTCTGCCGCGATAGAGGTTCGCGTGGTAATCTGTTGCCCCTGCACGGTCTGAGTACACAGGAGCGACGGATCAGCATGATCCTGCTGCTTACCCCTGTCCCACAGGGCACTGGCCTGGGCACCTCCGCTGAGATATGCACCCTCAAGGGGCCCCAGGAACGCCCATGGATCCCCCCACATGGGGCCGAAGTCAGGATTGACATCGAAAGGATCACCTCCACCGAAGAGGTCTGCGTCCGGATCAATGCCTACACCCGTGCACGCAAGCGTCCAGCAGTTGTTGAACGCCGGACGCGTGGCGCAGGAAGTCGCATCGCAGTCCATCATCGTCCCGCCCGGATCCTGCCCCTCCAACGGCCCCCCGTTCCCATAGGCATAGACATTTCCACCGCCCCCATACCCAATCGGATCCTCCTGCACGAACCGCCGTACGCCGGGGTCGTAGTAGCGCGTTCGGAAGTAGTAGAGCCCCGTCTCCGGATCGAGCTCCCGCCCCGTCCACCGATACCGCAGCGCCCAGCTCGGCGCCGATGGGCTCGCGGTGTCTGCGTCGAGCGCCCCGTAAGCGTAATACCGCAGGCTGCGGATCCAGGTGCCGTCCCGGTTCACCAGCCCTCGCACACTGTGCAGCTTGTCCTGAACCACGTAGTAATGATTGGTCCCGTCGTCGATCGCGAGGAGATCGTCGGCCGCCGGGCCCCAGGTGTACCTCAACGCGACCGTCCCCGCCGAGTCGGTCTCGAAGCCGACGTTGCTGCCGTGGTACACAAACCGCATGTAGGCCACGGTGCCGCCCGTGGAACTCGAGTACACGCGCTTGGCGACGCGACGCCCTAGTACGTCGTAGCCGAAGCGCACGATCAGCGTGCCGTTGTAACGAGCGGAGCGGAGCTGGTTCAGGGCGTCGTACTGATAGGTCCAGACGTTGGCGCCACACGTGCGCGTGGTGAGGTTGCCGGGCTGGTCATATGCATAGGTACAGCCCGAGCCATCAGAGGTCAGCCGGTCCGTCGTGACATCATACATATAGATCCAGCCGCCTAGGCTCGCTGTGATGTTCTCCGTGCGATCGTAGGTGAAGCTCTCGAGGTTCAAGTAACTGTGAATCTTGGAGTGATACCTGAGGACGTTGGTCAAGCGCTCCCAGCCGTCGTAGCGGAGCGAATCGGCAAGGGTGTCCAGGGTCGCCCCGGCTCCCGGTCGGTCATACCAGGAGTTCACGAGCGGGGGATGCACGCCGTCGGGGTCGTCCTGGCGCGCCCAATTGGCCACGGTGTAGCCGCCCACCCCTGGGATCGTGTTCGTGAGAAAGTCGAGGGACCCGGAGGCGCCCCAGGTAGGGGTGCGGTCCAGGCCGCCCCCACCGCGCACGATCGGCCCGACACCCCGGCCCTTCACATCGAACATATACGTCACCGTGTCGCCAAAGGGCGTGAGCAGCGTGTCCACCATCCCCCGGCTCGTCTCGTAGCGCGTGGTCCAGGTGCCGAGAACATCCACGCTCGTTGCCGGCCGCTCGTAGGTGTCGTAGCTGTAGGTCGTCGCCTGGGCCTGACTCGCAGTGTAGCTCGTGTCGGCCTTGAGCCGACCGCGCTGATCGAACCTCCAGCGCAGCTCGGCGTTGACCCCACCGATCGAATCCACCGGACTCTCGTACCAGAGCCGCGTGAGCTGATCGAGGGGCCCGGCGAAGAGTTTCCGCAAGGTCCCGACGCCGGGGATCACGCTGAGCGTGTCGCGGTTGCGGCTGTCGTAGTTCGTGGTCAGCGTGTCGCCGCGGCGGGTAATCCTCCTCTTCACGTTCCCCGCGATGTCGTAAACGAGGCTGTCGCGCAGCGCGGCGCCGGTCGAGTCCGGTAGCCATGGGTGTCGGCTCAGCAACCGCCCCAGCCGGTCGTAGAGGTACCGCACCATCTTGCGGCGGTCGTTGAGGCGCAGGGAATCACGCCCCGCCCGGTCGAAGCGGTAGCCCACGCGCTGGGTGCGCACCGTATCACTCGCCGCCGGCCAAGCGGGCGGGCTGGTACAGGGGTCGGCACAGTTATCGGTCCGCTCGATCCGGCTCGAGTCGAGCTGGTTCGCGATCGTGTAGAACGGCAGGCGGCGCCGCCATTGCCACTGTGTGCTCCCCGTGCCCACCTGCACCCGGGTCTTGCTCATTCCGATCGAATCCCGCCCCAGGTAGTCGTAGAGGACCGAATCCAGGGTCTCGCCATTCATCCCCCGCACGCGGAAGCGGTTCTTCCACGTGGCGTCATAGCTGAAACGGGTTGAGAAAGTGTCCCCCGGCGCGCGCGTCGAGTCGGGCAGGCCGTCGCTGCGATACCAGGCGCGCGTGGTGTCGTTATGCGGTGTGATTGCGGATGTAATGCTGCCGTTCGCATCATAGGCGAACTGGGTCGCCTTGCCTCGTGCGTCGATCTCCGTGACCACGCGGTGATTCGCGTCGTAGACTAAGCTATCGAGGCGCAGGGTGTCGTTCGTGGCGCGAATGATGTAGGTGCGCGCCAGGCGGCCGACGGCGTCATAGGTGTGGTAAATGCGGCTCGAATCGGCGACCTTGCCCTCCGCCCATAGCACAAATCCCTCGGCCGCATATTGGGCCTGGCCGATCAGGCCGATGGCATCCCACGTCTTCCGGGCCTCGCCCCAGCGGTTGATCAGCGACCGCGTCCAATTGTTGCGCGCGTCCTTCATCTCGACGTAAACGCTGTCGAGTGAGCGCACGGCGTGGTAGCCCTGTGCCTCATAGGCGGTGTAGGCGATCACCGGCTTCACGTTCGCGCCTGTCTCGTCTTGGACTTGCGGGAGCGTCACCTGCGACGGGCGCCGGAAGAACGTCGAGTCGTATGTGACCACGGCGGTGTCGGCGATGACGCCGATCCGCTGGGTGAGCACCAAGGTGTTGGTGCCGGGATATTGCTGGTACACGAACCGCGTTGTATAGGGCCGCGTCGGGTCCGACGGAATCGAATCGTACGTGAGGAAACTGACCGTGACACCGACCCGCGTCTGGCGGCCGCCGGGATCGGTGAAGGTCGAGACCTTGCCGTTGCCGTCGTACCCGATGGTGATGGTGTTCCCCACCGGATCTACGAGGGCCGTGATTTGGTCGCTCGTGCCGTTGTAGACGATGGAATCGCGGTTGCCGTTCTGATCCGCCGCCGCCGCCAGCCGCCCGTTGGTGTCAAACCGGATTCGGGCCGGGCTCCCTCGCGGACGCAGCTCCCACCCCGTGGAGGTCTTGACCAGGGTCGTGAAGTCTCCGGGTGGCGACAGGTACAAGCTGTCGCCATTCCCGCGGTAGACTGTTGCCGCCCCGTTCGGCGCGATGAGCAACCGATCGCTCCCTGCCCCGACGAGCTTCGAGAAGCCAGCCGGCCACCAACCGGATCCGTAACTCGTGCTCCGGCGATCCACGAGCACGACCTCGACCGAATCGTTCGCCATCTGAGTCGTTTGGCCCGAGGTGACCTGCACCTGAACGGTCAGCCACTTCCGCGTTGGCGTGCTGAAGCTCGCGGCGGAGAAATCCCCCTGCAGCACCGCCCGGCAAGTCCTCGCCGAGTTGGTGGCACAGGTGGGAGAGGCAAGCACGACGGAGTCGAGCTGAGTCGCGCCGTCAAACAGGATCAGCTTGATCAGGTCTGGTGTGCCGGCTGGCCAGGTCAGCTCCAGGTCCACCGGGACAAGGGCTCTCGGGTAGGATTGGCGGGTAGAATAGACAAGCCCGGCGCTTCGCGCCGCGCCCATTGAGAAGTAAGGGAGCGTACCGATGCTGGACTCCAGCTCACCTCCTGTCACATAGAGCCAGGGGCCGAAGGAAGAGTTGAACTGGCGCCCCAGCGCTTCCAGGGGCACGCCCGTAAACCCGAGGACTGGCCGCAGATCGTTTAGCAGAACCACCCACGCAGTTCGCGTTACACATGGTCCACCGGTCAGGCACGCGGTGACCTCCATCAGGGCCGAGTCACCGATTGCCAGCTGGCGGGTGGAGTCCACCGCCCACTCCAACAGCCCGCGGTTGGTCCGAGCGAAGCTCGTCACCACCCCTCCACGCCACTTGAGCACGGTGCCAGTTGTGTCAAGTGTCAGGCCTCCCGTTGGCTGGAATAACGCGCGGACCAGCGGTTGGCGGTTGCTCACGACGGCCCGATTCCCCGATGTCACTGGAGCCACGATTGTGATCTTTGGCCCCGTCACCGTGAAGGTATAGGTGCCCACGTCCGACGCATCCTGGGATAGGCTGCTCGCCGTCAGCGAGATCGTGCCGGCACCGGGGTCTCCCACGCTGTAGTAGGCGGTTACCAATGTAGACGCGCCCGCGTTGAGCGAGATCTGGCCGGCGGTGGTGCCGGTGCAGGTAACATTGGTCGTGCCGAAGCAAGAGATGTTGTAGTTGTCGGCGGCCGATCCGGTATTGGTCACCGTGAAGTCAGCGCTATAGCCGTTTGTGTAGGCAGGAACGTTCGGCGCTGTGCCGCCGTGAGGCGTGACACTCACAGAGTAGGTGAAACAGCCCCTGATGCACTGTGGGATGACCCCACGTGTCTGCGCTGGACCAGATACTGGAAGGGACGCGAGAATCGTGATCGTGGCAGCGAAGAAAGCGGCCTTGGGCACAGTCCGGCTCCTCTAGAGGGATCCGGTCTCCTATAGGCACGCAGTGTGCCGCCTCCGCCCGTTCGTAACCGATCTCGCTACCGACTGTTACTGGGGGGGTACGAGGCCCCATTCGCAGGATTCGCCCGGCGGGAGTGCGAATTCGCGCGAAAGTGCGAATCAAGTCGCCCATTTCGCCGGGGCGGCCTCACCCCTAAGCGTTCCATCCGCCGGTAGATGGTCGCGCGATGCACACCAAGAGCCCGGGCGGCCATCGCAGTGTCCCAGCGTGCTTGCTCAAGGAGGCTCAGCAGCCGGTGGCGACCTATATCCAGCATTGCAGCTTCCCCGCCCGGTCCCACCGCGCCCTGCAGCGCCATCATGATCTCATCATGACCAAGGCGGGTGCTCTCGACTATCACGGCCGCATACTCGATCACCTGCCTCAACTGCCGCACGTTCCCCGGCCAATTGTGCGCGCTGAGCACCGCCAGGGCATCATCCGTAAGTTCCAGGCCGTCAATCGAAGCAGCGGCATTCGCTAAGAAGTGCCGAGCGAGCGCCGGAATGTCTTGTGGGTGTTCGATGAGTGGCGGTAGCTGCACTATGGCACCCCGCAGTCGGTAGAAGAGATCAGCGCGAAACTCGCCAAGGGCTACGAGCCTCTCGAGATCGTCGTTTGTTGCCACAACGAGCCGAAAGTCGCTGACACGATCAGCCCGCGCACCCACGGGTCGAAAGCTTCGCGTCTCGATGGCGCGAAGCAGCTTCGGCTGCAATCGCTGGGGCAGACCGCTGATCTCATCAAAGAACGCGGTCCCCTCGTCTGCCTGGGCCAAGTAGCCCGGCGTATCCGTGATGGCTCCCGTGAACCCCCCGCGGACGTGCCCGAATAGTGCGCTCTCCAGCGTCCCCTCAGGCAGGGCGCAGACGTTGAAGGCGACACAAGGGCCTCGCCTGCCGCTAGCGGCGTGGAGGCCCTGGGCGGCGAGTTCCTTGCCGACGCCCGTTGGACCTTGGATCAGTACAGGGACGTTGGAGGGACCTAGTTTCGCTATCTGCGCGCGTAAGCGCTTCATCGGGAGGGAATCACCAATGATCCCAAAGTCCGCTGCCGTCCTCACTTGCTTTCCCCCTTGGGCAATCTCGGCGCCGTCACGTTGTCAGCATCCGCGTCCGTCTTGATGATCCGAGGGGTCAAGAACAGATACAGCTCAGTCTCTGTCCGGTTGCGGCTGGCGCTGCCGAACAGGCCGCCAATAATTGGAATTGACGACAGGATCGGTACGCCACTCTGAGCATGGTCCCGCTGCTCGTCCTTCAGGCCCCCAATGACGATGGTCTGGCCATCGCGCACCAACACCTGGGTCGCCGCTTCGCGCGTCGAGATCACCGGTGCGTCGAACGCCACCTCGCTTGTCGCCTGATTCACCTCCTGCTGGATCAACAGCGACACGTAGCCGTCCTGGTTGATCGTGGGACGGACCGTGAGCCGCGTCCCGACGTCCCGGTATTGCACCACCTGGTCCCGCGTCGGCGTTTCCGTTGGGAGGCTGCGGCTCACCTGCACGAACGGCCGCTGCGAGCCGACGAGGAGGCGGGCTTCGGTGTTGTTGGAAGCGAGGAGGACGGGGCGGGACAGGATCTTTACATCTCCCCGGCTCGCCGCCGCAGTGAGCGTCGCGTCCACGTCGGCGTGACCGAGATTCAGGAGCTTGAGGACAAAGTCGCCGAGGCTAGCACCGGTGACCGTTGCCTGGACCGTGCCGTTCCCGTGGTCCACCGACTGTGGCGGCACGAAGAGGCTGGTCCCTAGCGAGAAGCTGCGGTCGCGCCGTGCCTCGACGATCAACACCTCGATGAGCACCTGAAGGGGGCGAATATCGAGCTGGTCCACCGCCTCCTTCAGGACGGCGAAGTCCTCCTTCGATGCCCGGATCAGCAGCGAGTTGGTCAGCTCGTCGGGCACGACGGTGACCGCGCCCGAGAGGGCGGAGGGACGGACGGTCGGAGCGACGGGCGGTGAAGGCGCGGCCTGGGGCGGGCCCTGGGGCGGGACCAGGTTCCGCCGCAACTCGTCGGAGAGCGTCCCGCCCGACAGCCCGGCGCGCCCTGAGAACTCGCCCCCGGCACCAAAGAGCAGATTCACCGTCGCCGCAACGTCCGAGGCGCGGGCGTGCTTGAGGCGGATGACGAACAACTGGACCGCGGCAGTATCCCCCCGCCCTGCACCCCCGCCGCCGGGCGGTACGGGACGGTAAGGGGGAGTGGCAGGAGGGGCTGGCGGCGCTATACGGTAGAACGCAGAGTCCTCCGTGAGCTGGAGGTTCTGCGCTTCAACGATCCCCTTGAGGTACGCCAGGAGCGCCGTGCGCGGCACGGGCGCCGGCGTCTCGAACGTCACCGGGACGGCTTGGATGTTGCCCGCCAACACCGGCTTCGCCAGATAGCGCCCCAGGGCCTGAATGACGGCCCGGAGATCCGTCTGCACAAACCGCACGGTGACGCTGTCGTTGGCGAGGCGAACGGCGGAGGTGTCCTGTGCAATCAGAGGCATCGGGGCAAAGAGGCACAGGAGGATGAGCAACCGTCTCATGGCTGCCTCAAGCGTAGGATCCAGGTGGTATCGAATCCGACGAGCCGAACTTCACCCGGCGCAATCGCCTTGAGGGTGATCCCTCCTACTATCTCCCCCCTGCGGACCACCCGAGGCCCGTCCATGCCGGGGAAGCCCTGGATCACGGCGGCCGCTTCGCCGCCAGGAGTGAAGACGATCCCACTGAGCAGGAGCGCGGGCCTCGTTGGTGGCGGCGCGGTGGTGACCTGGGCGAGCCGGACGGGATCGTAGGCGACGGCGGCCGGCCGCCGCTCGACGCGAAACAAGTCCCGGCCGACCACTACGGCCCGCAGGGAGTCGGCGGGATATGGCTTCGCCAGCAATTCCGCCGATACCGGACGACTGACAATGGGCAACGCCTCTGCGCTCCCACCAAGCCGCCCAAACGCCGCCGCGCTCACGGCAACGCCGCCGCCGCCGAGCAGCGCCCACACACCGACACTCCAGGCTCTCGTGCCCATCATCTTCCCGCCCGTGCCAAGTACAAGCCGGCGACATCCACCTCGATCCGCAACGCCTCCGCACGGGCAGCAGGTTGCGGCGCCTGGATCGAGAGCGACGACACCGTCAGCAACGGGTCGCCTGTCTCCACGGTTCGCAGCAGGCGCGTGATCCCAGCGATGTCCCCTTCCAGCTCCGCGTGCAGCGCCACGCGGCTGAACGGGCCGGCCGCCGAGTCGGGGAGCGGATCGAGCCGCACCACCTTGAGCTGCTCCCGTACTGCGGCCATGGAGACAAGCCCCGACAGACTAGCCTGTGCCTCGGCGCCGCTGTGTCCCTCGACGAGCCGCGGCGCGAGAGCGACGATTCGGCCGAGCACGTGGGTGAGCGAATCATGGATCTCGCTCTCCCGCGCCAACACCGCCTCGGCCCGCGCGAGCGTCGTCTGTTGCTCGAGCACCCGCGCCCGCAGCACCGTTACCGAGCGTACGCTCCATGGCAGCACCCGGAGCATGAGGACAGCGGCGACGACGGCCGCACCCCCTCGCACCAGAACCCGCCGATCGCGCGGGGTCATGGCCGACTCTCCAGGCGGGCGACGATCGCGAACCGATCCATCTCCCCTCTCCCCTCTCCCCGTTCTCTTGTGACCGGTCCTTCCATCCGGACGTCCCGCAATCGTTCCACTCGCTCCAGTTCGGCCAGCACCTTGGCCGCACGGGGCGCGTACCCCACTAGGCGCGCCGTGCGATCAGCGCCGACCTGGACGGTGAGCAGGGACGTGGAGTCGTCCAGGGCGCGCGTAAGTTCGGCGAGCAGGGCGAGGTGGCGCGAGCGCGCCTGGTCGGCGGCGGCAATGAGAGAGAGGCTGTGGGTCGCGGCGTCAAGATCCCGACGCAGGGAGAGGGCCCTGTCGACCGACGCCGAGATCGTGCCGAGGGCCTGCGTAGCCGTGTGAAGCGCATGGACGAGGCGTAGTACATAGACCGTCGCCGCCATCGCCCACAGGGAGAATGCGACCGCGAGCACGCGGATGAGACGGCTCCGCGATACGCGCTCCCGTGCCGCCTGTGTGTCTGCCGGCAGGAGCTGGAGCCGGGATGCGGGCTTGGTGGTGGCGGCGGCGTAGGCAGGAGCGAAGTGACCCGCCTCCGCGCCGAGTGACGCGAGCGCGGGATGCCACGTGGGCCCATCAGCAGGCCTGGCAATCCGCAGGAGGCGACTGCGCCAGACGCAGCCGGGCCCAATGTCGAGCAGCTCGCCGGTCGGAAGCGCCAGTGACATGCTGCTTACTGCGGCCACGGCGTGCAGCAGGATCTCGGACGCGGGACCGAGGGCCTCGACGTGAAGGCCGGCTTGCTCGCACCCGCCCAGCACCGTGCGCACCAGCGGCTCGGCGACAGCGGCCGCCCAGAGCGCCCGCACCTTGGGGGACAGCGGAACCAGCACGGCGTCGGTCACGAGCTGGGCGCCGTTCTTGCGGAACAGCCGCGGCGCCTCGAGCGCCACCCAGCGGCGGATAGCGCTCCCCTTGAGCGGCGGACAGGGAACGAGGCTGCGGAGCTGAATCACCTCGCGCTCCAGCACGACCCGAGCCCGTCGGACCGGCTCTCCCGCCTCACCCGCGAGGTGCGCGATCACCTCGGCCAACTCCCCGAGCCCGCCGTAGCTCGCTTGTCCCGCCCACGCGATCGCGCCGCGCTTAACGAGCACCGCGCGTACGCTGCGGGCGCCCACCGAAAGGCCGAGCATGGGACGCCTCACCGCATTCTCCTCTGTACCACTGCCAGCCGGGCGGCGAGCGGTACCACGACGACCTCGATCGTAGCCTGGGGTGCCATCCCCTCGACTCTTCCCGTCGTGGTAATGACGAGCTGCGAAGGGGCGAAGCTCGTCGTGCGCACGAGATCAGCGTATTGGGCAAGGAGGGCAGCGCGGGCAGACGGCGACAGGTCGGCCGCCAGCGCGTCGAGGCTCGCGTAGGGCCGCCCCAGCGCTCGACGCATGAAGAGACGTTCGACGGCTTCGGATGATTGGGGCCCGAGGACAGCACTGAGGACGGTCGGCGGGGCGGCAGAGAGATTGACGGAGCCGGGTCCGACTACTGTGCTGAGGGAGAGCACCGCTGGATCGGCGCCCGGCAGCGCGGCAACCTGGCCGACGTCGTCGAACGGCATGCGCCGGCGCTGCTCCACTAGAGCTTCGGTGAACCGTTCGCTAGCGCCGAGACGGCGCAGGACGTTCGCATCTACGGTGTTGAAGTTGAGCTTGGCGGTGGGGTCTGCGACCCGCCAGGCGCAGCGCGCCTGGCGGCCGAGGTCGACGGTTGCAGTGTCGGCAAGCTCGCTTTGCACCCACCGTGCTTGCGCGATGGCGAGGCAGGCTTCCGCCGCCCACCGGCCGCGCGTCAGGGCAATGCGGTTCATGGTGGTCTGCTGCCCGAGGCGGGTAGCAACGAGTGACAGCCCCACCGCCGTCGTAAGCGCCGCGATGACCCAGAGGGTCGCGATCAGAGCGAATCCGCGCCTGTTCATCCGCGGGGCCCGACGAGGCAGAGGAGCGTATCAACGACCCCCGCTCCCCTCTCCCCTCTCCCCGCCCTTGTGACTCGCAGTCTGATTGCCAGCGGCGCCGAGACCGGCGAGATCCACTCCCGCACCCACGTCGCGTTCTCCCCCGGCTCAAGGAGGTAATCGAACTGGATCTGGGCGACGCTGTCGGCCAGGACGCCCAAGTCACGCCCCGCGATCCCCGCGACGAGGCGGTCGCCGAGTCTTGCCAGACTCAGCCGGCGCCGCACCAGCCAGCCCTCGGGTGTGAGCTGCCAGGACCCGAATTCCACCCGGTCAGGATGCCCCGCGAACGGGCCCGCGCCGTCGCCGACCTCAAGCGATCCGACGGCGGCCTCGAGCCAGCGCCGGGCGTTCTGCTCTCGGTCGAGCGCGACCCTTGCCTCGTCCAGACGTCGCACGCCGGCCAGCACGCCGGTGAAGATTCGATGCGCGAGCAGAACGACGAGCGCGCCAAGGCTGAGGGCCAAAAGCACCTCCAGGAGGGTGAAACCTCCGGTGGCCCGGAGTGAGCCATCACGGGCCACGGTTCCCCTCCGCGCGATAGACCACTGTCACCAAGTCCTCCACATTCGCCATCGCAGACTTCCTGATCGCGATCCGGTACAGTGCCCTTTCGGGCCGCTGCACGGTCACTACGTACGGCCCCACCTCGCGGTCCCCGAGCCGCCGATCCAAGTCCTCGCGCCGGAGCAGGGTGAAGGCCGCAAGCAGACGATCTTCGTCGGCTAACTCGTGCTCGCGGTCGCGGGCGACCGCCACCGCCCGCGTCGCAGCCGCCACGAGCTGCACCAGCGCGAGCCCGGCGACGCCGAGGATGGCCACGGCAGCCAGTACTTCGAGCAGCGCCACCCCACGCTCAGCGCGATGCACGGATGGCTCCCGTGAGGGGATCAACGCCGGGCCCGATGGCGGAGCCATCGGGGAGGAACAACACCGCGGGGAGTGGGGAGTGGTACATGACAGTCCTCACCATCCTTCCGGTTCGGATGGCCTCCGCTCGAGCTTGTGCGAGGGCCCGGAGAATCTCGCTTCCTGACGCCGGGCGCAGGCTGGCGATGGCGAGGGTGCAGATGCCGAGGATGAGGCCCAGCAGGGCGAGCGCAACGATCAACTCCACCAGCGTGACCCCCCGCCGCCCCCCATCCTCCCTCGGAGCGAGCCGCTCCCCACGCCCCAAGCCGTTGCCCTTCATCAGATCGCCCCAGGTCGCAGCGAGTAGACCGCTTGCAAGAGCGCCGCCGCCACAAACGCGACCATTCCCGCGAACGCCAGGATCAGCGCTGGCTCGACCAGCGTGACAAGGGTCTTGAGCCGTCGCTCCGCCTCGCGCTCTTCCAGGTCGGCGGCTTTGAGGAGGAGGACCGGGAGTCGACCCGACCGCTCACCGATCACGAGGACCTGGAGTGCGTTTGGAGTGAACGCGGCTGCGGTTGTCAGCGCGGCCGAGAGGGCAGCGCCTTCAGCCACTTCGGCACGCGCCCGGGCGAGTCGCCCAGCGACCGCTCCGTCTCCCGCGGCGTCCTGGGCAATAGCGAGTGCGGAGAGTGCTGGTGTGCCAGTACCGAGCAGCGCGGCAAGCGAGCGGCAGGTCCGTGCCGTGGCGAGCCCATGGCGAACCGGCCCGATGAGCGGCAGGTCGAGCAGCCAGTCGTGCCAGGCCGCTGAGTGCCGGCGCACCCAGCGGGCACAGAGCATCGCGGCGGCGATCCCCGCTCCGGCGATCACAAGGCCGAACCGCCGCGCGACCGCCGAGGCCGTAATCAGGAGCCGCGTGGCGAGCGGGAGCGCTTGACCAAGGTCTGAGAGGATCGCGGCGAACTTCGGCACGACGAACAAGACGATCACACCGACGGAGAGCGTCCCGACCGTAGCAAGCAACAGCGGATACGCAAGCGCCCCCCGGATCCGCGCCGCGGTCTCCGCCTCGCGCTCGAGGTGTGCCGCAGCTTGCGCGAGCGCCGGTCCGAGCCCGACGCCCCGCTCTCCTGC
>JACXTT010006998.1_pt1 | contig 15992 bp, 10 predicted proteins | sample 9270951 | NCBI WGS metagenome assembly JACXTT01 (sample SAMN15532306, study PRJNA645909) | rock metagenome | isolation source: weathered quartz diorite | place: Puerto Rico | collected 2017-06-21 | reverse complement strand
GGCACCATCATCGCCACGGGTGACAAGGTTCTGGTTGCCGACCGTGCGCAGGTGGATGCCACAGGTGCTGGCGGCGGTGGCAGTATTTTTGTGGGGGGCGGCTGGCAGGGCAAGGATGCCACCATCCGCCAGGCCACCGGCGTTTACGTGTCGCAAAGCGCCATGCTGGACGCTTCCGCCACGCAGAATGGCAACGGCGGCACTGTGGTCGCATGGTCCAATGTGGCTGACCCCCAGTCATCAACCCGCGTCTATGGTTCCTTGCTTGCCCGTGGTGGCGCGAGCGGGGGCGATGGTGGGCGCATTGAAACATCGGGCCACTGGCTGGACGTATCCGGCATACATGCCAATGCAGCGGCCGAACACGGCAAGGCGGGTGTTTGGCTGCTGGACCCTGAAGACATGGTTGTCGGCAACGTGGCAACCGACGCTGCATTTTTTCCAGGACCGGTAGCCACCTTTCTGTCGGGGCCCGGGCTGCCCAATGTGTTCCATGGCGACATCGAGGCGCAGTTGAACGCTGGTACCGGCGTCATACTGCAGACGGCGCCGACGGGCGCCGGTGCAGGCACTATCGCAATTTCGACCAGCATTGCCAAGACAGGCGGGGGTAGCACCGGTCTGGTTTTGAATGCCATTGGCAGCATTTCCTTCAGTCCCGGTGCATCGATAACCTCGACTTCGGGTGCGTTGGACGTGATTCTCAACGGCGGGCAAAACATCAGCTTCGGTCAGGGCAGCAATATCACCAGCAACGGCGGCAACATCGGCATGCACAGCGGTGGCGACATTGTTTTCAACGGCACGAGCAGCATCGCCAGCAACGGTGGGCTGGTTGCCGTGCTGGCTGGCGGTTCGGTATCGGCAAACGGTGCGGTCAGCTTCACCGACAGTGTGGATATTGTGGCTGCACGTACCGTATCGGTAGGCCCGGGCGCATCCATTTCAACCAACAGCGCAGGTTACATCGCTATTTCTGCGCCGAGCTTTTCCAATGGCGCAGGTCCCGGCGCGGTGAGCACCGCGGGTGGCAGGGGGATCATCTACACCAGCGATCCATCCGTCGATGCCTTTGGCGGCCTGGTCAGCGGCAACACCGCCGTCTGGGGCACAGGCTATTCGAACCCGGCGACAGGTGCCATCGGGCCAGGCAACCGCTATGTGTTCGCCACCCCCGGTGTGATTACCGTCACAACCACCAGCCCAGCGTCCAAGCCCTATGGCCAAACCAGCAGCGTGGCAGACAATGTCAGCTACAGTGGCTTGCCGCTGAACAGTGCTGCAAGCTATGGCAATGTGTACCAGGATCTGGCGCTGAGCGACGTTTTGAGTACCTTGCCAACCGTGACGTCAGCCGGCACGAGCGCCAAAGCCACCGCAGCGGGCGGGCCCTATCCCGTCATTGCGGCGGGTGGCGTTGCCAATGCAGGTTTCAGCATCAACTATGTCAATATCGGCTTGTTGGCCATAGACAAGGCCGTGCTGGATATTCTGGCCATACCCGACGTCAGGACCTATAGCGGCCAAGCCTACACCGGTGGCAATGGCGTCACCTACAGTGGTTTTCTGGACGGCGATAGCGCGTCAGTTCTGGGCGGTACTCTTTTCTACACGGGCAGCAGCCAAAATGCTGTCAATGCGGGAACCTATTCCATTGTTCCAGCCGGCCTGACCAGCAGCAGCTATTCCATTCACTTTGTGGCCGCGCCATTGACCATCAAGCCCAAGGATGTGGCTATTGCGGGCGTACTGGCAGCCAACAAGGACTTTGATGGCAACACATCCGTCACCGTCAAGAACTGGGGCAGCGTGTCGACCGGCGTGGGCCAGGAAACCCTGGTGCTCAACCATGGCGCTGCAAGTTTCAGCGACCCCGCTATTGGCATCGGCAAGACCGTCACTGCGGACGGCTATAGCCTGGCGGATGGCCAAAACGGTGGGCTTGCCAGCAACTACCGGTTGACCAGCACCACCGTCACCACCACGGCCAACATCACGGTGGCCGGCGGGGCGCAGGCCGCCAATGCGGTCCAAGTGGCACTCAATGCGCTCTTTGCCCCCGGCAACGCGGACAATTGGCGTGGCGCTTTTGACAGCGACCCCAACCAGTTCGACGTCTTTGCCGTGCGTACAACCGACGGCACGCCCGTGGCAAATGCACCTCTGGACACTGTGCTCAACAGTGGCAGTTTTGGCATGGTGTCTTCGGGTACGCGACTTGCGGCTGCAGGTGCCAACAGCGGCAACAACGCAGGCTTGGGCGCCGGTGCAAACCCCGGTGGACTGTTCAGTGCAACGGCTGGCGCACAGAGCGCAAGCGCGCAGGGCACCAGCCGATTCAGTACACCGGGCTTGTCCAGCCGGCCACAGGGCAGCCAGCAGACCTCCGGCGCACCCAAAGCTACGGCCCCTGAAAAAATGTACCTTCGGGGTGCGGCAACAGCTTCGGCCGTAGGTGTCACCTCGAGCGGCGCGGTGTTGGTGGCAAGCGTGACAGGCAGTGGCAGCACCCACAAGATGGCCATCACGGTTGCCGCTGGCGAGGGCTTCGAAATGACAGTTCCCAAAGCCTTTTTTGCAAGCAATGCCAGCCCTGACAAGGGGCCGCCTGTCGTAGGCCAGACGTCCAGTGGCGGCGCGTTGCCATCCTGGCTTCGCTTTGACCAAGGCTTGTTGAAACTGATCGCCAGCAGCGTGCCGCAGGCGGCTTTGCCACTCACCGTCAAACTGTTGGCTCCGGCGGGCCGCTGGGTAGAAGTGACACTCAAATGAGCACACGCAACATGGCAAAGCATGTACTTTGTTGGGGCCTGTCACTGTGCTTGCTGACCCAAGCGTTTGCGCAGGCGCCAAGCAATGGACAGGTCTGGGGCTACAAGATCCGACCGGGGGACCGCTTGGTCGATATTGCCAAGAGCTACCAAAAGAACACCGAAGACTGGAAAAGGCTGCAGCAGAACAACGGCATTGCCGATCCACAAAAATTGGTACCAGGCCGCCAGATCAATATTCCGGTGGCGGACCTGCGCCAGGGCGATCCCATTGCCCAGGCTGTGCTGGTCCATGGCGACGTGCAGCGCCTGGACAAGAATGCCCAACCGGCAGGCAAGCTGAGCTCGGGCGATGTATTGAAGATGGGCGAATCCGTACAGACAGGTGCGCGCAGTACGCTGACCATTCGTTTTTCCGACGATTCCCGCATGCTGGTGACCGAAAACAGCAAGATCACCTTGTCCAGCCTGATCAACTACGGCAAGACCGGCATGGCCGACACGAAGGTCCAGGTTCACCAGGGGGGAACCGACTCGCAGGTCTCACCCCAAAAGGGACCGGTGGCGCACTACGAAATCACCACGCCTGCCATCAACCTGGCGGTGCGCGGTACCGGTTTTCGCATCCAGGTTGCAGAGGGCAATGGCGCCACCCGCACGGAGGTTGCAGAAGGGCTGGTTGCCGGCGAAGGCGAGGGCAGCCAGGCCTTGATCGGCAATGGCTACGGACTCATTGCCGAACCTGGTAAACCGTTAGGGCAACCCGTGAAGCTGCTGGAAGCGCCCGTATTGCTGGCCACCGCAGGTGCTGTTGTGCGCCTTCCCAAGGTCTTTGAATGGCAGGCAATGGAGGGCGCCGTCAAGTACCGCCTGCAATTGTTGGCGACCGTGCAGGGCAATGATGCGCTTATCGTGGATGAAGTGGTGCAGACCACCAAGGCACAGTGGGATGACCTGCCAGATGGCGACTATGTGCTGCGTGTGCGGGGCATAGACAGCATTGGCTTGGAAGGCCGCAATGCCGTCAAGGTATTCAAACTATCGGCGCGGCCGGAAGCGCCGGTGCTCAGTCTGCCCGCGAATGCCAGCCAGGTGGCCGAGGAAAAGATATTCTTCCGCTGGGAAAGCGCGCCAGAAGCCCATGAATACCGTTTTCAATTGGCTGAAGATGCCCAGTTCCAGCGCGTTGTGGCGCTGGTGCCCAACATTGCCAGCCAAACACGCGGCGTACTGCTGGCGCTGCCGCGCGGCACCTACTATTGGCGGGTTGCCAGTGTCACCAACACCGGTGCGGTCGGCCCGTACAGTGACGCCTTTGTTTTTTCCCAGCCCTAGGCATCCAAGCCAGGCCGTCGCAGCCATGCTGAACCACGCTTTTCCAGAACCCGGCAGCGGGTGGGAGACTGGGCGTGCTTAGGCCCTGGATCCAACGGGCGCACTGGACCCGTCTGCACCTGCTGGACCGGCTGATACACGCCTTGCTGCCGGCGGCGCTGATGCTGTGGTTGATCTCCGTTCAGTTCGATGACCCCTTGTTCAGGGCCCGCATACGGGACCAGTCGTTCGACCAGTTGCAAAAGCTGCACCCTGGTCAGTATTCCGAAGACATTCCACTGCGCGTGGTCGCCATCGATGACTCCAGCCTGGCGGCCGTAGGTCAATGGCCATGGCCACGTACGGTGTTGGCGCAAATTACCGATCAGCTCACGGCCCTGGGTGCGCGCGTGGTCGTGATGGACTTGATTCTTGCTGAATCGGATCGCACGTCGCCCGAGCGGGCCAAGCAGTTTTGGCCCGATAACCCGCAACTGGACGCCCTGCTCAAAGACTTTCCGACCCATGACAATCTGCTGGCCGAGAGCATTGCGCGAAGCCGTGTGGTGGTTGGTGTGGTGGCGCAGAATGCCTACCCACCCAGGAAGCCACCGGCGCGCAAGACGCAGATTCTGGGTGAGGGCGCCGATGCACGAGACTGGTTGAAAGATTGGGCCGGCGGTGTAGGCTACCTGCCACCGCTGGCAGACGCCGCAACGGGCGCCGGCGTCGTTACCATCGTGCCCGACCATGACGGCATCTTGCGGTCGCTGCCACTGATCAGCATGATCGGTGGCGAGTTGTACCCCAGCCTGGGCCTGGAGGCCTTGCGCGTGTACCTTGGTGCAGATGGCGTGACGGCCAAGGTCGTGCCTGCAGCGCAGTCCCATCTGTTCAAGCCTGCCGGCATTGCTGGTATGGCCGTAGGCGGTGGTGGTTTCCTGCCAACATCCTCTGATGCTCGCGTGTGGCTTCATGCACGGCCGCAGTCGGCCGAACGCTATGTGTCTGCCATCGATGTGCTGACGGGCAGGGTAGAGCCCAGGCGCATCAAAGACCATATTGTGATCATTGGTGCAACCTCGGCCGGTCTGGGCGATGTTGTCCGCACACCCCTGGGCGAGGCAGTGCCCGGCGTCGAAGGCCACGTGCAACTGATAGAGCAGTTGCTGACCAACGAATACCTGCTGCGCCCCGCCTGGGAAAACAACTTCTTCGCAGCACTGGTGCTAGCCTATGGCATCGTCCTGGCGCTGATGTTGGCCTGGCTGCGTCCCGCCTGGTCGGTAGCCCTGGTTGGCGTCGGCATCGTGGGTTTGTTCGCCGGTGCGGACTGGTTGTTTCAAAGCCAGCAGTTGTTGCTGGACCCGGTGTATCCGGCGGCCAGCCTGGTCGTACTGTTCCTGTCACTGATGGTGCCGCGCTATCTGCGCACGGAGCGTGACCAGCGCTGGATCAAAACGGCGTTTTCACGCTACGTGTCGCCCAACCGGGTCAAGTATCTGCAAGAACACCCCGAGACCTTGGCGCTGGGCGGAGAATACCGGGAGTGTTCTTTCGTGATGACCGATCTGGCCGGCTTTACGTCGCTGATGGAGAAGTACGAGCCGTCCATGCTGTCGTCGCTGCTGAATGAATACCTCAACGGGATGATAGAGATTGCCTTTTCCCATGAAGGCACCCTGGACCGCATCGTCGGCGATGCCGTGGCTGTGATGTTCTCGGCGCCGGTCGTGCAAGGAGACCACGCAGCGCGCGCCGTCGCCTGTGCCCTAGCCATGGATCGCTTTGCCCATGCCTTCAGCCTGCGCCAGCAAGAGCGGGGCATTCCTTTCGGCAAGACACGCATTGGCGTGAACACCGGCAACGTCATGGTGGGCAATTTTGGCGGCAAGGTGATGCTGGACTACCGCGCCTTGGGCGACGCCATCAACACCGCAGCGCGCCTGGAAACCCTGAACGGCCATCTGGGTACGCGCATCAGCGTCAGTGGTTCAACCGTCATGCAATGTGAGCAATTCAAGGGCCGACCCGCCGGGCGCCTGGTTTTGAAGGGCAAGTCGATTGCCATCCATGTCTTTGAACCCTTGTCGTCAGAGGACGATGGCAGCGAACGGGTGACGCGCTACCGCGAGGCCTATGCGCTGATGGATGCAGAGTCCGCACAGGCAGCGCCAACATTTGCCGCCCTGCAGCTGCAATACCCGGACGATCCCTTGGTGAACTACCACGCCAGGCGACTTGGCGCCGGGGAATCGGGCAGCCTCGTCGTCATGAGCAAGAAATGAAAGAATTCTGGCTGGCACCTGGACCTGGCACGACAAAATGCAGGTCTAGGCCATGCTAACTACGTAAGATAGCGTTTTGGCGAGTATAAATACTGAAAATGGAGCCCACTGATGGAATCAAACCTCGGCAACCTTTGTGACCTTGTTGCGCAGCACAGTGATGCCCAGACCATGGCGGCCAAGGCCATGCCACATTTTGTGAACTATATGGGTGCCGACAATGGATCGCTGATGCTTCTGTCCGATGAACGGGTTGTCCACAAGGTGCTGGCAACCAAGGAGACGTTCACCCAGGTGTCAGAGCACCGCGTTCGTACGGTGCTGTCCGAAGGCTTGGCGGGTTGGGCCTTGAATCACCGCCAAGGCGGTCTGGTGACGGACTGCGAACGCGACGACCGCTGGGTCTCCATGGGCGATATGGCCATCAAATCCGCGCTGGTGGTGCCCATGCTCAGCCGCGACACGGTCATCGGCTTGCTGTCCTTCCACCATGGCGAGCGTCGGCACTTCAAGGAAATGCACCTGGCCCGGGCTGCGGAGCTGGCACACCGGGTTTCACCGTTGTTTGACAACGCGCTGTTGACCGAATCCACCATTTCCTCGCTGACCAAACTGTGCCGGTCGGCCAGCCACCCATCCGCCGTGCTGGATTGGCAGGGCCATGTCAAAGTGCTCAACAAAGCCATGCAAGACCTGGACATTGTGTGGGATGGCGTGCACTTTTCGCAAAGCCTGCTGCCCCACGAGTTGAATGTAAGCTCGTTGTGGGAGTGTGATTGGGACGGCATGCGCGCCCTGACCAGCTTGCCCTTTGAGGCACAGGCCATGCCATTTCATGGCATTGGTGTCTGGATCCAATTGTCGGCAAAGGCCTGATGTGCATGCCAAGTGCCTGGGCGTAGGCAATATGCAGATGAACCAAAGACTTTTTTCAAGGAACCCCCATGGCTACGGCAGCTAGACCTGTTGCAGAATTTCCCGCTCTGGCCACCAAGGCGGCCGAACTGTTGAGCGTGGGCCGTCCAGGTTTCGCGTTGACCCCGCAAGATGCCGGCTCCATCGTCGGGCTGATGCGGCTCATCAATTATGCGGCGGGGGCAACCCTGTTGCAGGCCGGTGATACCGCCAACACCGGCTACATGCTGTTGCTGCTCGAAGGCAATGTCTCCGTCGCTACCGGACAGTCCAACGGGGCGGATAAGGTCGATATTTCCGTGATCGGTCCTGGCGCCTTGATTGGTGAGCTTGCGCTATTGGACGGATCACCACGGTCAGCCACCTGCACGGCCATGACCCCCGTAGTTGCCGCCGGTTTGACCTCGGCTGGGCTGCAGCGTTTGGTGGAGCAGCACCCACAGGCGGCGGCCAAATTGGCCATTTACATAGCACAGGGTGCCGGTGATCGCTTGCGCTCCCTCAGTGAACAACTCCAGATGTACGACCAACTGATGTCCAGAATGCAGCAAGAGATCGACGGTTTGCGCCTGCAGGTTAAGCGCTAGGCAGCGCCAACAGTTTGCTTGCAAAACGCAAGAAGTTTTTCAGCCGTGCCTGGACCTGCCTGCGGGCGCGCGTCCGTGTTTGCAAAAGCCAGGCGGCGGCACCGAGCAGTGCCACGCCGGCCGCCAGGAAGTACGGCAGGGGAAAAAACAGGTACACCATGGCCAGCGCCGCCAAAGCCATCATCAGCCGTTGTGGCTGCAGCCAGATGGTGTTGATGGCCTCATAGTGCAGTTGGGCGTCCATCGCTGCCTGCAGCGCAATACTGGTTGACATCAGGCTCTCCAGAACATGGTCAAAGCCTGTCGCATCGGCATTGGCCGCATGGATGTGCAGGGCTTTCAAGCAGTTTTGTTGCAGTTCTTCCAGTTCGGTGCGCATGGCGCGTGATTGCTGTGCGGACTCCATGCCTTGATCGGCCAGGTTGACGAAGGTCTTGACGCTGTGCAAGACCAGTGCGTTGATGGCATCACTGCTGCCAGACTCCTGCTGTTGCGCGCTGATCTGCAACTTGGCTTCGCGCTTGGTGTCTTCCATGGCCAATGGCAGCAGTTGGCGTGCCACCATGACGCCTACGGCATCGAGTTCGTCCAGCGTTCCGATGGCGGAGAACCAACTGCACAGTTTTTCGACCGGCGCAATGGCGTGTTGCAGTTCGCTGCGCACCAGTGCGACATAGGCCGGCAAATTGATGGCCAGCAACACCGAGGCGTGCTGTCGGTCAGGTGGCGGCGCCTGCATGCGAATGGGCTGTACATATTGCGCATAGGCTACGTCCACCACCGCAGCGCGGTTGCCAAACCAGGCTTTGGGTTCGCGCGACCAGCGGTCTTCGGCCGTGCGGGCCTGGTTCCAGAGGGCGTCAAAGCGCGCCAGACCAGCCAGCCACTGGTGGCGAAAGGCCGTGGCCTCTTCGCGTCCATGCTGGCCCAGTACCTCCAGTACACCCTGCGTATGCAGGCTGCTGAGCCAGGCAGCAGACCTGCTGTCGCCCTGCGTAGCTTTGCGGGCGGCCACCAATAGGGACTCCCGGCTGATGACCAGGCCCTGCCACACAGCCGGAATATCGGGTGCGGCAAGCAGTATGACATTCAGCAATCGCCAGTCGGGGCTGGCATCGCGCCGGTCCATGACATCTTGCAGCTTGCGCAGCAAGTTGTGGTCATGCAGTTCGTCGTCTACCCATTTGGCTACGCTACCGCGCATCAGGTCCTTGCAGCCGTCCTCCCAGTGTTTGGCTAGAGAGGCAGCCAGCTCCACAGCAGTCGTGCAGTGCGAGTCGCCCAGACGGTAAGGGCGCAGGGCCACACTGGTCGCGCCCTCCTGCGGTACCGGCAGCGTTGGGTCGCCCGCCAGCCAGCGCTGCACCTCGGAAAAACTCCAGCGCCGCTTGGGATCGCGCAACAGCAGCCCCGTGCACAGCATGCGTAAGTCATCATGGAACACCACACGGGTGTCTATCGGCTTGGTGGCCAGAAAGTGGTTTACCACCTGTTCGTTCATGCCCTCAAACGGGTGGCGGCCCACGGTGGCTTCCAGAACGATCATGCCCAGGGACCACCAATCGGCCTTGTCATCGAGCACGCCGGTCAGGGCCTCGGGTGCGGCGTAGCGGGTGCTGCGTGCGCCGTCGGTGAAGTGCTGGGTTGCCAGTCGCATGGACGCAATGCCAAAGTCCGTCAGCACCAGGGACAGCGGGTGCAGGCTGCGCAGCAGGATGTTTTCGGGTTTGAGGTCGCGGTGCAAAATGTGCAGCGACTGCACCGTGGCCAGACCCCGTGACAGTTCGGACACCACGTCGCGTATGCGCTCCACGGACATCGGTCCATCATCCAGCAGTGCGCGCAAATTGCCCAGTGGGCAGTACTCCATCACCTCATAGCACACGGTGTCTTCCGTGCCGTGCTCGTCGATGCGCACAATGTGCTGGTCGCCGGCCTGTGCCAGGCTTTGCAGCAGCGCGGCATTTGAAGCCATGCCCGGGCGGTACAGCTTGACAATGCGTTGCTCCTGCGTGCCGACAACGCCGACCAGCACCAGATCCGCTTGCGCCCCTGCGGTGGGCAGTACATGCAGCACGGTGTAGCGGCTAGCCAGTTTGCCGGGCAAGGCGCGTGGGCCTGTTGGTGGTGCGCTTGCCGGATGGGCATCCGCGGCAAAGCGGGTTAAGGTGGCGTCCTGAGCCAGGGGGCGGTTGCAGTACAGGCAACGGGCCTGGCCCGGTGGGTTGGGCTGGCCACAGTCGGCATGGGGGCAAAGCTGCTGCAGTGGGACTGGCGGCGCAGGTGTTGGTGCGGATGCCGGTAGTGTCTCCGGGGCTTGTTCTCGCAGTGAGAAATCAACTGCCAACAGCGATGCACCGCAGGCGCAGCGTGGGGCTTCGGCAGGATTCTCGCGCTCGCAGACCGGGCAGCGCCGGATGTAGGTGACGTCCATTTCAGCGCCGCCAAGAAACCTGTTGCAGACTCAGACCGCGGCTGTTGCACAGGGCTTCGACCTTGTCCATGTCACCGCGCTGCGGTATGCCTATCAGCCAGATCTTGCCGCCTTCCACAGCCATTTGCATGTGCTTGGTGCCATCGAGCGGCGCGCGCGCATGGGCATCGTGGACCGCGTGGCCGCGTTCGGTCAGTGGCACCAAGACCTGGTTGGCCGAGCCGCGCCACGCACCGGTTGGCTCCAAGGCTTCGACATAAGGCTCGGGGATGATGGCGTCCAGCAGCACCAGCACCTCGGGGTAGCGTTGCTGCAGTGTTTTCAGCGGGTAGCCGCTGTAACCGAGGATGTCAAAGTCCAGCCCGCTGCGGCTACGCCACTGGTGCAGTGCCTGCAGCAGCAGACCCAGGCTTGGCGCTTGGTCAAACGGCTCGCCACCGCTGATGGTGATGCCGTCCAGCCCGCCAACGGCAACTTTGCGGCACCAGGCCAGCAGACCGGCAATGGGCATGGCGCGACCGGCGTCAGTGGGCCAGGTGTCCATGGAAACACAGCCCTTGCAACCGATGCTGCACCCCTGGACCCACAGGCCTATGCGCCGCCCCGGACCCAGCACGGTTACCGGGTAATGGGCCTTGTTGATGGCAATGGTGGCCGTGCCAGTGCTCACTGCAAGACCACCGTGGTGCCCAGCGCTAGCGACTCTGCAATCTCAGTCACTGTGATCTGTGTGCGGCCATCGATCGGGAACAGAAACAAGGCCCGGCTCAAGGGGTTGATGAAGGCAGATTCCAGCCGGTTGCCAATGCCGCGCCCGCCTTGCGTCAGATCGCGCGTGCAGATGGCGCACAGATGCGCACGCACCGACTCGCTTATCACGAGTTCGAGCCGGTGTTCCTCTTGGACCCGGGCCAGCACATTGGCCAGCATGCCGTCAAAAATCTGGGTCGCAACGTCGGCCGTGATAAAGCCGAAGACCACAATATTGTCCCCCAGGCGGTTCAAGATTTCCGGGCGCGACAGTTTGAACTTGAAGTAGTCCTGGATGGCGGTGCGCACGCGCTCTTCCACTACGGCGGGCTCGTCGCCGGGTTGTACGTTGTGCACCCTGCGGCCATGTTCGTCTTCGACGAAGACGCCCAGGTTGGACGTGAACACAATCACGGACTCACTGAAATAGGTGGTGTTGCCACGTCCATCGGTCAGGCGGCCGTCTTCCAGTATCTGCAAGAACTTGTCCAGTATGCGGGGATGGGCTTTTTCGATCTCGTCAAACAGAATGACGCTGAACGGTTTGTTGCGTACGGCGTTGGTGAGTTCGCCGCCGCTGTCGTAGCCTATGTAGCCGGGCGGTGCGCCCAGCAGCCGGGCACTGGCATGTTCCTCGGCAAATTCGCTCATGTCAAAGCGGATGTAGGCCTGCTCATCGCCAAAAACCAGTTGTGTCAGCGTCTTGGCCATCTCGGTCTTGCCTACGCCACTGGGGCCAGCAAAAAACAGCACGCCGCGCGGGCGGCTGCCACGGCTGCGTGCCTGTGCCCCGGTCAGGCCCATGACGGAGCGCATCACGATGTCCAGCGTCTTGGTCACGGCCCGCTGCTGGCCGCGCACACGGGCCTCGATGAAAGCTTGGCCATCGGCAATTTTCTGGCGCAGATAGGGCTTTTTCCAAGGGCTCTCGGTTACGCCAACCTTGAAGCACTGCACCGCATCGTCTATGTTCTGGATCGCAATGTGTTGGTTGTTGGCAATCTGTGCAATATCGCTCAAGGCCGACAGGGTAAAACCATCGGTCTGGTCGGCAAAGTCCTGCGCATGCTTGTCGCGCGCCGCGGCGTCGCATGCGGCATAGCCGGGAAAAAGGTCCAACAGCAGTTGGGCCGCCTGCAGACGCGTGGCGTAGTCGGGCTGGTCCACCACCAGGCTGGCAATGCGGGCGCTGTCCAACGTCAGCCACGAGGGCAGGTCCTGCGCGCGGTTGACCAGCCACAGTACCGGGTTGAACAGGGCCGGGCCGTTATTTGCCGTGGTGCCATCGGTATTGCGCGCCATGTGCGGGTTGCACACCAAGGAGAGGCGCTGCGCCGCCAGAAAGAAGCGGTGCTCGGTGCCGTCCAGGTGGTCTGCCTGGCGGGTGATGCGTGACGCAAAGTCGATCACGATGGCGCAGCGGGCCTCGCGCTGCAGGGCCACCGCCTTCAGTGTATCGGTCAAGGACTCCAGGCTGCAGGGCTGCACGCCGCCTTGGAGTTTCAGGTCAAACAGCTTGGTGGCACACGCCGCCACGGCGGGGTCGTTGGGGTAGGGGCGCAGGCCTTCTATGGGGTCAAACACCAGCAGAAACTCGTAGCCCAGCCCGGCCAGCGCACCCCACAGGGCTCGCAGCAAGGGGGCCAGCGTGCTGACGTTGCTGTTGCCGTTGTTACCAGGCGGTGCTGTCAAAAAGCTGTCGCGGATATTGCCCGATAGCACAAACTGGGAGCGTATGGGTAGCAGGCGTTGCAGGTCGCCTAGCCAGCGGTGCGGGGACTGGGGTGTGGTGGTCATGCGCTTAGTTGGGTCGATTCATGGAACGCAGGCTGGCGGCCTGGTGTCGCACCTCGTCGCTTGCGGCCTCCGGCACACTGGACGGGTCTACCACCTGCACGGGCAATTCACCAGCACCCAGCAAGCGGGTCACGTTGAGCTGTATCCCCCGCGCCGACAGCGTCTCCAGCAATTTCGGAAACTCGGAGCACCATCGGTCTTCGGCCAGGTAGTCCAGGCGTTTGCGTTCGGCAGACTCTTGCGCGCCGCGTGCCCGCACCACATTGAAGTTAACGGTCTTGTCGTTGGCCTGTACCCTTAATCGCACAAAATATTCGCCCCAGCCATGGCGCTGGAAGTGGGCTACACCGTTTTCCACAAACAGCGTGTCCTGCACACCATCAACCGTGTAACCCAGGTCGCGCAGCGACTGCTCCAAAATATAGGCGGCGGCCTTTTGTTGCGCCAGTTCACGCTGCCGGTCAATGGCTTTTGCCGCCTCCTGCGCCAAGGCCAGCGTGGCGGGCAGCAAGGGGTGGTTTGCGTGCACCACGTCCTCCAGTAGTACGCGCAGGGCCGTAGGTAGGTCGTCGGCCATGGATTCCAATAGCTGTACGGCAATGGCCTTGTTGGCGCGTTGGGCGGCCTTGGCTTCGCGCTGGTTCTGCACTCGCAGTCGCAGTTCCATGCCCAATAGTTCCGCACGTTCCAGGTTGGGCGCCATAGCCATGTCGCGCCCCAGGGCCGTCAAGTCCGAGGGCAGGGGTTCGCCGTCGTCCAGGTCCACGCGCGCCAGAATGCGGGCAAGGCTGTCGCAAATGTGTTGCGATTGGCTGGCATCCAGCTGCGCATGCAAGGCACGCTGCACCATATAGGCATGCAAAGCCTCTTCCACGGGTGGCATGTCTGCAGTACCCAAGAGGGCTTGGGCTGCCTGCGTCGTTTGCGCGCGGACTGCCGCAAGACGTCCGTGCAAACGCGAGACCTCTTGCTCAAGAACGTCCACAAGCGCTTCTCTGGCGCCATCGCTGGCGGGCGCGGTGGCGAGCATGGCCAGCAGGTTGTGGGGGGACGCAGTTTCTTGTTGGCTGATACCCAATGCCAGACCCACGTCCTGCAACTGCGCGATCCTGGCCTGCAGGCGTTGTGCCCGCAACACCAGGCCGTGGCTGCGTTCGACCTTGGCTTGTCGCATTTGGCCTTGCACCTTTTTCAGCGCGTTGGCGCGTTCCTGCAGCTCATGCACAACGTCCTGGTATTCGCGGCCCATGTTACGGGCCTCGCGCAGCGCCAAGGCAGTCAGCGACAGGGCACCCACCGGGCCCAAGACGAAGGAGGCGGTTGCTGGACCGCTCATGGCCTGATCGTGTTTTGTGCGCGCATCTCGCCGTCCCCACCACTTTATTCAGTATTGCTTTGCAGAGCGTTGCATCATAATCAATTGTCCTCTCTTTTCTTTGAAAGCTTGATCGGCTGGCATGCCCCATTCCAAAACCTACCGCGTGTTGCGCGGCCTACTGTTGCTGGGCCTGCTACTGATTGCCATGTATGGCCTGGCGTCCTACGGCGTGTTGCCGTCGGTTTGGAAGTTTTATGAAACCAAACACCCGGCCTTGGACCTGGCGCCGACCCGCGCCTTTACGGTGCAGGGTATTCCCGGCGACCCCATCAACCTCGCCTTCGTTGGCACGAAGGAAGACTTGATGGGCGCTGCCAAGGCGGCCAACTGGGTTCCGGCAGACCCTATCACCTGGGCCAGCTCTGCCCGTATCGTGATCAATTCCGCCATTCACCGTGCTTACGAGACGGCGCCGGTCAGCGATCTGTTTGTCTACGGCAAGAAGCAGGATCTGGCCTTTGAACAGGCCTATGGCCGTGACCCCAGCCAGCGCCACCATGCGCGGTTCTGGAAGTCCGATATGCTGGATGCCCTGGGCCGACCGCTCTGGTTTGGTGCCGCAACCTTTGACAGTGGTGTCGGCGTCAGCCACCGCACGGGCCAGGTCACCCACCATATTGACGCCGATGTAGACCGCGAGCGCGACAAGATTGTCCATGACCTGCGCGATGGTGCCAAACTGACGCTACAGTGGGTTGACGGTTTCCATGCCCAGTTGCGCGGTAAGAACGGCGGTGGCGATCCCTATTTCACCGATGGGCGCTTGTGCGTGGTGCTGACGCCAGACGGCGGCTTGCTGGACTCGGCGCAGCAAGTGCTGTCGTCGGCCTTCAGCGCCATCAACGACACGCTGTCAAAGTAGCGCCCTGGCGCCGTGCACAGCGGCCCCTTGGTGCAACGCGCCGAAAAGCCACGCCTCTTCCAGGTATTTCCGCGGCTTCCAAGGGACTGACCGTGCTACGGTTGACGGAGTCGTGCGGCGGGTATGCCGGTGACACGTCCGTGGGGGCATTTTATGAGTATCAATCCAGTTACCGGTAGCAGCGTGGCCAGCGCGGGCAGCGGCGGCACGTCGGCATCGCAGGCCACCGCTGCTACAGATACTGTCTCGCAACTGCTGTCCAAGGCTGACCAGCGCATCCAGGCCGATGTGCGATCTACGACCGCCCAGTTGTCTGCCTTTGGCCTGTTGAAGTCTGCAGTGTCGGGCGGGCAGATAGCGGCCCAGGCGCTGACAAAGTTGGGCGCTGCGGCCTCGGCTTCCACCATCACCAAAGCCACCGCAGATTTTTTCAATGCCTTCAACGCAACGGTCCAGTCGGCTCAGACCACATCCGCCGTGCCCGGCTCGGCGCAGGCGGCACAAAGTGCCAACCGGGTCAACCGCGATCTGAAATGGGCGTTGTCGTCTGGCGGCGCCACGGGCGACGCCATGCGTAAGTTGGGCTTCAAACTGCAGCCCGATGGTAGCCTCTCGCACGACCCCCAAGCCTTTGCCGCCGCCTTGAACAAAGACCCTGCCGGGGTTCGTGCCGCTCTGGCAACGCTGGGCAATCAGGTCAACGCCGTTACCAGCAAAGAGCTGGCCACCGGCGGAAGCGTGACCACCGGCTTGGCCAATCTCACGCAGCACAGCAGTGCATTGACGGCTCAGCAGCAGGCCATGCTGAAATTCGAGCAGGCCATGGCAAATTTAGGCAGCAGCGGCTACACCAACGCTGCTGAATAGTCCCCCTCTGTGACGGGGCCTGTCACACA
>JACXTT010006997.1_pt1 | contig 15995 bp, 10 predicted proteins | sample 9270951 | NCBI WGS metagenome assembly JACXTT01 (sample SAMN15532306, study PRJNA645909) | rock metagenome | isolation source: weathered quartz diorite | place: Puerto Rico | collected 2017-06-21 | reverse complement strand
CGTTACTGTCGGTCCCCACGCACGTTCGCTAAGAAGCTGGCGTTGGTAACGACGAACTGCCCCTCATCCTGCGACCACCGGAGCCATGCTGAAATCACAACCCCCAATGACCCTAATGATCCAGCTCGCCGCCCGTGTCTCGCGCGCAACCCTGAAGCTCACGGTGCTTGGCAGCCACTCTGAACGGTCCCGACCCTCCCAAAATCGCTTGACTAATGATGGGGGGCCCGCACCCCTCATCCCGGCTCAAGGCGAGAATGGAACGTAAGGGTTTATTCGTATAATCACGTGGCGGTCCTTGCCCGCGCGAGAAGGAGAGGGTTGGCGCCATGTCGAGCTAGATTCTTGACGCCCACCAGTCATTTTCGGCACTCAACGTTCCACTTCACTAGAAAAGGTACTTTAGCCCGAATTGCAGTTCCCTCGGCGGTAAAGCGACAGACGTGACCCGTCCGGCGTCACCCTGGTCGACGGTGGTGCCCGGTACGCCCAGATTGATGACATTAAAAGCGTTGAAGAACTCGAAGCGGAGTTCCAAGTGCCCCAGCCTTTCTTTTCCAAGTGGGATGTTCTTGAACAGGGACAGATCCGTGTTGAATACGTGGTCGGTGCTTAACACGTTTCGCCCGAAATTACCGTACGAAAACTGAGGGACGGAAAATGCTGCCGGGTTGTACCACTCGCCTGCCGTGGGATGCGACGGCCTCGGATCGCCTACCAGGTTGGGTCGCGCGTAGTTCCACCAAGAAACGCCGTTTCCAATATTCGCCACGTCACCGGTCACACTCAGGTTGTAGGGCTGGCCTGAGCGTGCCTGGAGAATGGAATTCAACTGCCAGTCGCCCAAGATCCACGATCCCGGCCCACTGCTGAGCCAACGTTTCCCTCGCCCGGCAGGGAATTCATACACCGTGAACCATGACAGGAAGTGCGGAACGTTATACGCAGATACACTGCGGTTGGTGTTGGGATGATAGACATCCTGAACCGCCGAATTGCCTCCCGGTCCGTTTTCCGCGTCAAACCACCCGCTGCTGCCCGTATCAATGGCTTTCGACCAGGTATAAGAGAAGAGCATCTGAAGCCCGTTGGCAAACCGGCGCTGGACCTTGACCTGCAGTGAATTGTAACTCGCGTTGGCGATACTATCGCTGTAAAAGAATCCTCCCCACATGTAAGGCATGGGTCGGCGCGAGTTCACCTGATCGGGCGTGCCCGGTCCGGGAGTTGTGGCGCTGTTGCCTAACCCCGTGTATTCCAAGCGCCGGTTCAAACTGCCCACATAGCCGACCGACAGCATAAGGTTCTCGGTCATCTGCCGCTGGATCTCCACGTTCCACTGGTGCGAGTAAGCATCCTTTCGTCTCGGGTTGTTAAACCAACCGCTTTGATCCCAAGGACTCGCTTCCGGCAGCACAGCAGGAAAGCTCCCTTGAATATCACTCAGCAACCTGAGCGGCTGGCCCACACCGTTCGCGGTCCCGGAAAAGCCGGAACTGTTGGGCCACTTTACTTCCGAATTGTTTTGCGCCACCTGGGTCATAGAAGGAAGCGCATCGAAATATAACCCGTAACCCGCCCGGAAGACCATCTTCTGGTTCATTCGCCAGGCGACACTAGCGCGTGGACCCCAGTTGTCCCAGCTAGGCGTAGGCACGAACCCGGGGTGAGCCAGCTTGATGTGATCATTAAACGGCACATCCTGGAGACCATTGCCTGGGATGCAGGGTGCTTGATTCGCCTGGTTGCAGGATGGCGGCAATGACTTGAGGCCCATCAGCCAGTCGCCGGTGGTCAGATCCGGACCGGCCGTGAACCCCGTGTCGAAAGACGGTCGGGTCGTATAGTCAAGGCGTAACCCGGCATTCACCGTGATAGTTGGCGTTACTTTCCACTCGTCCTGAAAATATCCCGCCCAAGAGCCCATCTTGAAGCGAACATCGCCCTGGCCCGGCAAGATACCCGAAAACGTCACCGGTAAAGCGAGCAACCCCGACGCCAAAGACGCTCCGGTTTGGCCGAGATTCTGCGGGTCTGCCGTGACGCTGTTGTCGAATTGGTAACCCTGGGTAGTGTTGATCTGTAACCGCTCTACGTGGATGTACTGCCAGCCCATCTTAAAGTTGTGGTTTCCCTTCAGCCAGCTTAAATTGGCCGACAGGCTCCAGACCGGATTGCCACGGGGGGCGGGGCCGCTCACGCCGACCGCTCCACCATTGATGGAGTTGCTGTTCCAAGGCGACAAAAGGCTCAGCGTTAATCCCTTGAAGCGATCCACGTCGGCGAAGCCGAGCTTCTTCATCGGGTCTAATCCGACCGTGGTGGACTGGAGCAGCGAGAAGTCGCGGGCCGAGGATCCGCCGCGCACATCCAGAATCAGGTTCGGACTGAACAAGTGCATATAGCCGCCACCGAAATTATTGGCCACCATATCGTTGACGGACGCGCTCTTCAGCCCCTGGGGAGTAAACGTGTTCACACGCATCTGACTCCAGCGGAAGAATACGTTGTCGCTCTCACGGAAACTGTGATCGGCCTTTACCTGCCAACTGTTGGAGTCGTTCCGCAAGGGGTCGTTGACAATGAAATTGTAGAAAGGATCAGCTGAGTAATTGGGGCGCTCTCCGTAGGCCTGGAAAAAACCCTGGGTCATCGGCGACATCAGGCTGGAGGGGATCTTGTTGCCAGGAAACGGATCTCGAATCAGGCTGTTCCCGCTGGCATCCTGGCGAGTGGTGAAGGGGTTATAGATTACATGGTTGATGATGGAGGTGGAGAAGTCCCCCGAAATCTCCGCGTCGGTTGGAACACGGGCCAAGGCCTGCGTGGGCTTGCGATACCGCCAGCCTTCGTATCCGCCGGAAAAGAAGGTTTTGTTCTTGATAACCGGGCCGCTCAACGTGGCCCCAAACTGATTTTGCCGGAAGGGGGCGGGTGATTTGCTCGTAGCATCGACGAACGAATCACGGGCGTCAAAATCGTTGTTGCGTACGAACTCGTAAGCCGAGCCGTGGAACTGGTTGGTGCCCGACTTGGAAACGACATTCACGATACCACCGGTGACGCCACCGAACTCGACCTTGTCGTTGTGCGACTGAACTTTGAACTCCTGGATCAAGTCGATATTCGGCAAGACGCCATAAGTCGTCGTTCGAAAGTCTGTGTTGATAATGCCGTCCAGGAAATAGACCACAGAGCGGTTGAACTGCCCCTGGAGGGACGGATTGGCAAAACTGGATCCTGGGATCCCAACCGTGCTGCCGTCGTTGAGTCCGAGCGCCGCCCCTTGACTGGTGCTGATCGGAGTGGCGCCGGGGGTGAGGGTCAGCAACTGACTGAAGTTCCTTCCGTTCAACGGAAGATCGTGGACCGCGTTCTCGGTGACCACAGTACCGAGCTCCGCCGAAGCTTGTTGAACCATCTCGGCTTCAGACTTCACCTCCACGCTCTCATTCACCTGTCCGATGGAGAGCACCACGTCCTGCGAAACCGTCTGGTTGACGCCAATCGTAAATGCGGGGACCTGTGCCGTTTTGAATCCGGCACTCTCCACCCGCATCGTGTAAGAGCCTGGTTGCACGTTGATGAACGTGAAAAAACCATTCGCATTGGTGGTGGCTTTGGCTTCGATGTTCGTCGCCTGACTGTGGAGCGCTACCGCTGCGCCAGGAACGAACGCTTTAGCCGGATCGGTCACAGTGCCATTGACTTGCCCAGTGGCTGTCTGGGCGTAAATCGCGCCAGCGGATACCAAGACAAGGCACACCAAGAGAATCAGGATGCCGTCAACGTAGACTCGCTTGCCTTGAGATGTCATTTCTCGCCTCCCAGCAACTATTGGACGCAGCGGCAGCACGCCCACTCGATGCACGTGCCGGGCTGACCAGCATGCCTCCTCTTACTCCCGCAAAGTGTCAGGCGCAGCCTCAGGGCTACGCTCTTGTTCTTAGCTCCCCGATGAACGTCCGACAGGATAATAAAGCGCGCATAGAAAACTCTTCACTTGGATGTTCGCGCTTATTATAATCGGACGACAGGGGTGTGTCAACGATTTTTGTATATCTTGAGCGGTAACTTTAGCGGTACAGTAAGTATGGAAGCGAGTGCCCTTCTTACCGTATGCTGCGCCGGTGATTGACACAACGCTTGCCTACGCGAAAGGTGTGTAAGGGAGGGAGATATTGGCTGCACGAATGAAGGACATTGCCAAGGACCTAGGGGTGTCGTTGATGACCGTCTCGAAGGCTCTGCGCAATCATAGCGACATCAGCGAGGAGACTCGGAACCGCGTTTTCAAGCGCGCTCAAAAGGTGGGCTACCAGCCTAACTGGATTGCGCGAAGTCTGGTCACACGGCGCACGTACATGGTGGGGCTGATCATTCCCGACCTGATGCACTCGTTCTTCGCCGAAGTAGCCAAAGGCGTGGCCAAGAAGCTCGAGCCTCTGGGCTATCAGATCGTAATCTTCGACTCCGAAGAAAACGCCGAAGCAGAAGAGCGCCAAATCGATCTGTTGCTGGCGCGAAACCTCGACGGGTTGATCATCGCCTCCGCCCAGGCCAATGGGCGCACCGCGGTCTTTCAAACGTTGCGCAACAGCAAGCTGCCGTATGTGTTGATTGACCGCATGCCCGCGTCGATGGATGCGCACTACGTTGGAGTGAAAGACGACGACATCGGCGTCATCGCGACCGAACATCTGATCGAGCAGGGGTGCCGCCGTATTGCACACATTCGAGGCCCGGCCATTTCCACCGGGACAGGGCGTTTGAGGGGCTACCGGCGGACACTAGCGAAGCACGGCTTGAAGGCATTGGCCGGCTACGTCGTCAACGGGCTTCACGGCGACACCACGGGCTACCAAGCGATGCGCAACCTACTGGGCCTCACCCCGCCGCCTGATGGCGTCTTCTGTTACAACGATCCGGTGGCAGCCGGCGCCATCAAGGCGGTCTTGGAGACGGGATTGAGGGTGCCTGACGATGTCGCCATCATTGGCGCGGGTAACGTCCATTACTCCGACCTTCTCCGTATTCCACTGTCCACGGTCGACCAAAGCAGTCTGGCCATCGGCGAGACAGCCGCGGAAGTGTTGACGCAGTGCATTGCGGCAAAAACGCCGCCTCGTGCGCAACACGTCCTGATCGCCCCTAGTCTGGTCGTCCGCGAATCAAGCCGGCGAAAGTAAATCCGCTCGCCGTTGCGAGCTTGTGGTCTATATCGCTAAAGTAGGGGATATTTTGCAGCCTTCCACAGTTGACAGAGCGGAGAGGAGTCACATATGATCGTTCGACCGTTGATCGATTTTGAAGTATCGAAGTGTTGTGGCAAGGCGATCAGAATGAGCCCGAATCGCGTATGAAAGACATTGTGCTCCTATGTGCCGTATTGGTGTTCTCCGCGCTTGTTGGGGCCGGCGCCTGTCTGGCCCAACAACGGGCAGCGTGGATGCAAGAGGCGCGTTGGGGTGTCATGACTCACTATCTGGCGGACTGGATCGCCCGCAGCCATGGCCTCGATATGAATATCGAGCAATGGAACAAACTAATAGATAACTTCGACACGGAGGCAATCGCAAAGCAGCTCGAGTCGGTGCGAGCCGGCTACTACCTGATTAGCATTGGCCAGAATTCAGGCTATTATCTTTCCGCCAATGCCACGTACGACAGGCTGGTTGGAATCAAGCCCGGCAAGTGTTCGCGGCGCGACCTCGTCGCGGATCTCTACGACGCGCTTCATAAGAGGGGGATCAAACTCATGGTTTACCTGCCGTCCGGCGCCCCGGCCGGAGACGCGGCGGCGGACGCTGCCCTGGAATGGAGCGATGGACCCCATCCGAACCACGAGTTTCAGCGCAAATGGGAGCAGGTGATCCGGGAGTGGTCGCAACGGTGGGGGAACAGGGTTGCCGGCTGGTGGTTCGATGGCTGCTACTTCCCAAATGCCATGTACCGTTCTCCGCAGCCTCCCAATTTCGCCAGTTTTGCCGCGGCGGCGCGGGCAGGCAACCCCAATAGCGCCCTCGCCTTCAATCCCGGCGTGATGTATCGGTTTCTCTCGATGACACCTGACGAAGATTACACCGCGGGAGAAATCGACCATCCGGACCGCGTAAGCATACGACGCGCGTCGAATGGGATGGTGGACGGCGCACAGTTGCACATGCTGAGTTATCTGGGCGAAACCTGGGGTAGTGGCTCGCCACGCTTTTCCGCGGACCAGGTGGTCGACTGGAGCCGCCAGCTCCGGGAAGCTGGTGGCGCCATCACATGGGACGTGCCGGTGCAGTTGAACGGGACGATTTCGTCGCCGTTCCTGGATCAGTTGACCGCCGTGGGCAAGGCGATTGGTTCCAAGTGACGGGAAACTAGTGATGCAACGCCGCACATTCCTGCAATCCGTGACTGGTGCAGGCAGCGCCTTTTCAGCTTGGCAGGCCCAAGCACAAAAGCGCGCCGGCCGAGGGATACGTCTCGGCTTCGACTCGTACACGCTCCGCGCGTTCGAGTGGAAAGACATCCAGTTTCTTGACTATGCCGACCGGCAGAAGCTCGACACCGTACAACTGTCCGATCTATTGGATTTCGCAAGCCTCGATCCTGCCCATCTCCGCAAGGTGAAGGAACGTGCAGCGCGCCTCGGCATCGTCATCGACGGCGGGCTGGGATGCATCTGCCCCACCGCCGCGAATTATCGGCACGAGGAAGGTGACCCCGCTCAATACATCCTGAGAGGCTTGCGCGCCTGCCAGGCGGTTGGCGCCACGTGTATGCGTTGCTTCATGGGTGATGCCACGGAACGCCGCGGCGCCGTCCCGCTTGAGCAACACATCGAAACCACCGTAAAGATCCTGCGGTCGGTTCGTTCGCAGGCGCTCGACTTGGGCGTCAAGATCGCCGTAGAAAATCATGGAGACCTCCAAGCCTGGGAGATGCGAAACCTCATCGAGGAGGCTGGCAAAGACTTCGTGGGCTCTTGCCTCGACACCGGGAACCCCATCACGGTCATCGAGGATCCGATGGTCAGCCTGGAAGTGCTGGGGCCCTACGTGATCACAACTCACGTCAGGGACTCTGTGGTCTTCGAGCACCCCAGGGGAGCTGTCACGCAGTGGGTGGCGCTGGGTGACGGTTCGTTGGAATACATCCGGTTCTTCGAGCGCTTCCGGCAGCTCTGCCCTGATACCGGGGTGCAACTCGAGATTCTCACCGGAGCGCCGCCCAAGGTCGTGCCTTACCTCGAGCCGGATTTCTGGGCCGCATTCCCGAAAGCAAAGGCGTCCGAATTTGCGCGGTTCGTGGCGCTTGCCAGGAATGGCCATCCTTTCATGGGATCTATGCTCATTGCGGTTCCGGGACAGCCGCGCGCCGAATACGAGGCGGCCTTCAAGGAGCAGAAGAGGATCGATCTCGAGCGCAGCTTCGAGTATGCAAGAAATGTGCTAGGGCTCGGCGTGCGCGGAAATGGATAATGCTTCAACGCCGCAGTCGGAATCCCGAAGGAGCAAAGTAAATGAGGCGAAGAGATCTCCTGAAGGGCACTAGTCTGGCCGCGATGGCGACTGGAACAATGGGTGCAGGACAGACCTCGCGGGCGGCCAACGACCGAATCGGTGTGGGGGTGATCGGTTGCGGCAACATGGGAACGTATGACCAGAGGGATTTCCAGAGCAACCCCGACGTAGAGGTCGTGGCTGTATGTGATGTCTACGACCCGAGTCTAGAACGGGGGCAGCGTCTCGCCGGAGCAAATGCGAAGACCTACCGTGACTACCGCCGGCTGCTGGAGGATCGTGACGTTCAGGCCGTCTTGATTGCGACGCCCGAACACTGGCACGCGATCATGTGCATTGACGCTTGTGATGCCGGCAAGGACGTTTACGTGGAGAAGCCCGCGTCGCATCACATTCGGGATGGCCGGTTAATGGTGGAAGCTGCGCAGCGTAACAAGCGAGTCGTCCAGGTTGGGTCGCAGCAGAGATCCGGCGTTCATTTCCAGCGCGTAGTCAAGTATGTCCAGGATGGCCGGCTCGGCCGGATTAACTATGTGGCCTGCTGGAATCATTCGGCAGGATCGATCGGATCAGGGCGAGAAAAGGTTACCGGCGGCCCGCCTCCTGGCCTGGACTGGGAAATGTGGCTTGGACCCGCTCCTGAATTGCCGTACGCGGAGGTCTGGAACGTGGGCCGCCGCGCGTATTGGGACTTCTTCGGAGGCATGCTGACGGAATGGGGAGCCCACCTGGTGGATATCGCGATCTGGGCCATGCAAGTGCGTGGCCCCCGGAGTGTAGTGGCAGCCGGGCGGCGGTTCCAGAACCAGGACGGCCAGATCCCGGACACTCTGCAAGTGACGTACGAATACCCGGAGTTCCTACTCCACTATTCGGTGCTGGAACACAACAGCTTCGGCCCCAATGGCGACCCCGGCGCAGCCCGTTTCGGCAGCTACGGTATCCAGTTCCACGGGACCAAGGGCACGTTGTTCGTAGACCGAGCAGGTTTCCGGGTGACGCCACAAACCACACGCGTGGAGGCGCCTGAACATCCGCCGCGGGCAAACGAATTGCATCCGGACGAGCGGCAACTGGGGTATTACTACACCACGGCCCTGCTTGCGGAACAGTCGGACAGTTCAGCGCAGCACGTGCCGCACGTGCGAAACTTTCTCGACTGCGTCAAGAGCAGGAAACGTCCAGCCGCGGATATCGAAGACGGGCATCACGCCAACACGGTCTGCCGGCTGGGAAACATCGCCTACCGCGTCGGGCGCAAGATTCATTGGGACTCCCTGAAGGAACAGGTTATCGACGATCCCGCAGCGAACCAGTTGGCTATCGGAGACTACCGCGCGCCCTGGACGCCGAAAGGCCTATAGAGAAAGGAATCGGAAAACATCGTGATACATTACCGGTCGTTTGCCTTGCTGACTGTGCTTCTTGCTTCCGCAGGTTGGCCCTGCGCCGGCCAGGCATCGCCGGAGGATACAGGAGCGCCGCAGGTCACGGTAACTCACTCGCATAGGGACTGGACCTTGGCCGGGAAAAAGAACATCGTCGTGTTCAACGAGTCCGACCTCTCTACGACGGTCCGCGCCGGGACGGTCGTGTGGAAGATGGTTCCATCGTCGGATAAGGATCTTCTGGTTAGCAAGGACGGCGATGAATTTCATCTCCGGCTGGCAGATGCTGGGGAGATCAAGATCGTTCCCTATGAGACCGGTTTCAAGACGGGTGTCAAGATCACGCTCGACAATTTTCGCAATGCCGGCCAGCGCGCGCCCGGTTCGCCTCTCAATCTCAGACTGGTTTTGACTATGTGCCTCGAAGGCTCCGATGAGGATCTGGTTTCGGAGGCGGCAGCCATCGAGCAAGACGCGGGAGTGCGTGAGCTGAATTGGCCGAAGGAAATCGATGGCCGGGAGGTCGATTACACCGTCATCAGCAGTGATGATGGCACGCTGCTGCCTCGCGACTGGCCGAAGCCCTACATTCCGATTCTTCGAGCTAAAGGAGACAACAGCCTGATTCAGAGCAACCTGGTCGAGAGTTGGTCGATGTCTTGGTGGGGGTTCGAGAAGGGTGATGCTGCGATGATCGTTATCGTCGAAACGCCAGATGATGCGGCCTACACGTTTTCCCATCCGGCCGGCGGCCCCACGTCCATGGGACCGAGCTGGCGAGGGCAACTCGGACGGTTCGCATATCCCAGGCGCGTTCGCATGGGCTTCCTGCGGAAAGGCAACTACGTGGACCTGTGCAAGCGGTATCGCCAGTACGTGATGGATTCCGGTCTGTATGTCTCGCTCAAGGACAAAATCGCGCACAACGCGGTGGTCCAGAATCTGATCGGAAGCCCGCTCGTCGGGGCAGGCACGTTAAGAAATCTCAAGGAAGGAAGCGCCCATTACGACCCGAAAAATCCTGGACAAAATTACCACCTGACCACATTCGCTCAAAACATCGATCGCCTGCGGAAACTCAAGGCGGAAGGATTCGCGCACCTCAACGTCAGTCTTTCAGGCTGGCTCCGGTTGGGATACGACCGGCAGACGCCGGATGCTCTGCCACCTGCTAAACAAGCCGGTGGTTGGGAGGGGATGAAAGCCTTTTTCGACGCTTGCAAGCAACTTGGATATACTTGCTGGCTCCACGATCAATATCGCGACTACTACCTGGATGCGCCATCCTGGAACCCGGACTTTGCCGTGCACGAGGAGGACAGCATTCGGCCGCCCAGTGCGTTCCCGGGCACTCGTTTCAAGAAGGACTGGAAAGACGGATACATCCCGCTGATGGACAACTGGGATGGCGGAGCACAGGGCTACCTGAACAACGGGTTCATGTTGGGTCACATGGTCAAGAATTACCGTGCGATGTTTGAGCATGGCATCCACCCCGAGGGCAGTTACCAGGATGTGTTCGGGTACATTCCTCCAGACCAGGACTTCAATCCCGAGCACCCGAGCACGCGAACCGATTCCATGAATTACCGGGCCCGTGTTTTCCGGTGGATCAAAAACAATCTGGGCATAGTCGGCACGGAAGACGGCTCAGATTGGGTGATACCTTACGTAGACTATGTGACTTCTCGGAAGAACCGGAACGCGGAAAGCGGAGTGGATCCCGAACACGAGGATGCCATCCAAGTACCGCTCTATGAGCTCGTCTACCATGACGCTGTGGCGACGGGCTATCCTCCAGATGATCCGCGCGGGTTGCTGCACGCCAGTGTGCCGGAGTGGTGGGGTGACGAGGTCCGGATCGATCTCGATAAAGTGAAGCGCATGGCGGCACTGAACAAAAGGGTCGGCCTGCTGGAGATGACTAAACACGAATTCCTCGATCCCGGCCGCCGCAAAGAGCGGACCACGTTCGCGGACGGCACAACCGTAACGGTCGATTGGGACACGAGGGCAGTCGAGATCAAGCCGGATTTGAAACCGATAAGCAGATGATGAACAACGACCGAGACTCCGGTCTTCGCGGCCGCACCCCGTTGACAGCAACTCGCTTAGCGGTGGCGGCATCGAATAAAAGCTAATCTAATATTCAATCATGGAGAGTGCTTCCAGGCGTTCTGCGCTGCGTTGGCGTCTGTCGATAGCGCTCCTGCTGCTTTCGCTGTTCGCAGCGTTCGGTTTTCAATCCCTGACAAGCGCGCAGCCGGGCTCCGTGGCCTTGCGAATCATTGTCGTCAACTCTCAAATGGAGGCGCAGCAGATCCTCGACCGGCTGAAAGGCGGTGAGGATTTTGCCACGCTGGCGAAAGACAAATCTACTGATCCGACCGCCAATGAAGGCGGCTATCTGGGAGACATCGAGCCTGCGAAACTCCGCCTGGAATTGCAGGATGCTCTTCGAGGCGTCGGCCCGGGCCAACTCAGCGGGGTGGTTCGCATTCCAACTGGGTATGCCATACTGCAGGTCCTTCAGGAGCCCCCGAAGATCAACATCGAAGAAGAACACCCGTTTCGAACGCTACCGCTGGCCGGCGTGGGGAGTGTTCGCATCGTCGTCGATGTGGATGGCTTCAACGAGGCGAGAACCGCCCTCAATCTCTATCCCAAACCGGCTGGCTGGAACCAGGACATCGGCAAGTTATGCGAGATCCGCGAGCAGTCGCTTCAAAACGCCATCGGGCAGATACAGCGCTTCGTGGCTTCCAGCAGCCAGCGCCAGCTCGGGGAACTGGAGGACGGGCATTCTCTTCTGGCCCAGCTTTGGTGTTACCTGGGCGATTTGGATCAGGCGATCGAACATTGGCAGGCTGCTTACCAAATCGCCACAGCGCATTTTCCGAAGCGGGTAGCCCGGTTGGATGAGGTGCTCGGCACAATGTATCTCCAGCGCGCAGCTATGGATCACTCCGCCATTCACACGCTCGAGCATATCGAGAATTTAAACGGTGTTCCGCTTCGTGGAGTCTTGAGCGAACCGCCTTCCACTCCCGAACTAGCTTGTCGTTCGAGGGAGAGGCTTCCGGAGAAAGTGCTGTGACACTCATAGATTCTGCGCCTAATAAGAAAACACTAATGCTCTGGCCGGTGACCATAAGGATATTCGTCACTGCAAACGAGACAGAGGCGGTGGTGCAAACAAATTACCCTGCCGCTTGGCGTTTCGGAAGTAGGAGAACGGAAGACGGGCTGTTTACTTCCTGCTGCTGTCGAGCAGGGGAGCTTCTCACGCACCCAACTTGAACACCAGATTGTCTGAAGACACAGGTATTGCGGAAGGTTTCAGCCGTGCTGCGGGATATTCGCGAGTCCCGCTACCACTCAGCCCTTGCACGGTCAAACGGGCAAAGAATTAATACAAGTATATACCAAAATGTTTTGGGCCGTCATAGCCTGCGTTTTTTGGACGAACTGCGTCCCCAGGTCAAATTCCACCGACCTTGGGAGCAGCGGGCGGCCAAGCAGGAGGTTTGCCACTGTGACGGGACAGAGTCTATCGTGCAAACCGGCTGATTTTCCTCCTGCTCGCCTCCTGCACCCAGGAGCTCGGTGGCCGCAACAACCAGGACCAGTACGCGGTGAGGTTTACTTTGGTTCATCTTGAAAATTTCAACCGTGCGTGTTACTCTACCGCTTTGTATTGATTAACACGTGCGTCAGCATGGCCGGACGGGGTTGTAAAATCGCCTGCCGGCGGAAGTCCTGAGCAAGAAACGCGGTCCCAGTTTTCCTCCTCGCGCCCTTCCGTGTTGTTTTCTGGTCCGCGCCTGACTCAATAAGCGAGCCCGACTTTACCCCTCGGAGCACCGCTCTTGAGGCGAAGGTTAGATTCTTGTCCTGGCTTGAAGTCAGATAACCTGTTCAAAACAAGGGAAGCTCTCCCATAAAGCTGATTCTGGCTGCTAAGCGAGGACTACAAGGAGAAGAAGAAAGGGGGCGAAAAGAAAAATATGCACAAACACGAATACACTTTAAAGGTTAGGCTGTTCAATCTTGTCCTGATATTACTTGTGAGCGCTCTCGCCGCGTCGGGTCAATCCGTTGCGTATGTAGCCAATCTGCAGGGAAACAATGTTTCTATTGTAAATCGATTAACTAATACGGTGAGCGCCCTAATTCCGGTTTCGGGCGGACCCAACGGTCTGGCGATCACGCCAGATGGCTCCTCTGTCTATGTGGCTGCTGAGACTGCCAACCACGTCGTAGTGATCAGCACTGCCTCTAAGAGCATTGTTGCCACAATCGGCGTGGGCGCCACGCCGGTGCAGGTGGCGATCAGCCCGAATGGAGCACTCGCCTATGTAGTAAATCAGGGGGCGAACAGCGTATCGGTCATCCACACCGCAACCCGAACGGTGGTAGCGACGGTTCCGGTTGGCTCCAGACCATATGGAGTCGCGTTTACCCCAGACAGCAGCCACGCATTGGTCACCAATCTCTACGGCGGGACGGTTTCAGTGATCAACACAACATCGAACAGCGTCACGGCTACCTGGCACGCTGGGTCTGGCCCCAGCGGAGTAGCCGTTAGCCCGGACGGAACCACCGCCTATGTGGCCAATACTTATTCAAACACCGTCAATGCATATAACGTGGCGTATGGCTCACTGTTGAAAACAATCTCCGGTTTTTCGTATCCGAACGCAGTGGCTGTCGCTCCCAACGGAACCAGGGTTTACGTGACCAATGGCAACGCGCAATCACTTGCAGTTATCGACGCATCCTCCAAGAGCCTGATAGCCGCAGTTCACGTGGGATACATGCCAGATGCGGTCGTAGTTTCTTCCGACAACTTGACCGCATACGTGACGAATGCATACGGCTATTCGATGTCGGTAGTCAACACGCTCACGCACTTAGTTATGTCGACAATCGCGAAAGTGGGTATTTACCCACGCTCAGTGGTATTGCACTGAGCGTTTCTTGCTGATCAGCGTTTTCGTGCTCCACCGAGAGCATACACTCCGGAAGGACGCCGCTGCTCGCCAATTTGCCGTCGGGAAAATTGGGCGCGACTTCGTTAAGGCAAACTCTCGCCCCACTCGGAAGGATTCTCTCCGTGCAACGCGCCTAAGCTTGGAAGCGGCGAACTCCAAGCAACGTGACGAGTGCTCCGCCGAGGAGAAAGAAAGAACCCGGCTCCGGAATCGCAGGCGCAGGTTCGAACGAAGCTACCGTTGTGACGCCACCATCAATCACCGACGCATTCCCCGATGTGAAGTTCGTCGCATCGGTGCTGATGACGAGAATGTTCGAAGTCTGTCCCGGTTGAATCTTTGCCGCATCGGGCGGTTGGAAACTGAATCCCACAACGTCTCCAACGCTATTGCGATCCGCGGTCACCGGAACGACCGTACCATCAACGAAAATGCCGATTGGCAGGGTTGAACCGTCTACCCGAAAGCCCAGGGACGTCGTAAACCCCGTGAAGGTGGTGTCTGTCTCACGGGAGATAGGGTCGCACGCCGGTTTCCCAACCGTACCGCAGCTAGCCGCAGTTGTGTTATTCGTTACCTGATAGTAGAAGTCGAGCGTGCCACTTGCTTCCTCAAAAACTGCGGAAACCAAAGTGCCGCTTGTCGTGCCCAGAGTTGAAGTGAACGGTGCTGACAGTGAAGCGAGCAGCGTTCCAGGATCAGTACCTGGAGGGACCAGCCCCGGAAACACTGTGTCACCTGGAGCGGTCGGAGTGGTTCCGATCAAATCTGCTTGGGCGCATGGGACAGTCATGCAAACGATCAGCACAGAAACGGCCAATACCAGTGTCTGAAAAGTTGTCGTGTCTTTCATCTTAGTCCCCTCCTCGAACCGAACCCCGTGGGTAACGTTGCACTGCCTAGCAGTCAACAGAAGAGTTCCACTTCACAGCCCGAAGTCACCCCCTGGCCCGACAAAACTTCTAGTTCTCGCGGCGAATCTCAGGCTCACGTCGATTCAAGACCGCTTGCTGGGACGGCAATTTAATGGCCGATGTTTAACTTTGAAGCAGTGTCAGCAAGCAATTGAGAAATCGGAACATCCAATTCTGTCGGTGCGATCAGGTGTCATACGCAATCCGAAAGTTTTTCGTTAGGGCCAAACTTTTCGTAAAAGCTGGAACTTGCTTTTCCTGCTTCTGTGAAAGGAATCACATACTGCAAGGCTTGCTCCAGAGCACTGCGACGCATAATTGCGGGAGCAAGTGCGTTCGCTACTCAGGCGGCGGTCAAGTGTGTTGGGGCCGTGACATTCACCGCTACGTTAGCGTTGTATCGGATCTCGCCTCGGAGTGCCGGGACTGCCCCTTCACAGTGCTGTTCAAAGGTAGCATCGAACGCGACGATGTCGGTGCGGCCCGCGGCCAGCACGCGCGCGCCGGGATCTAGCTGCATCAGCTCCGTGAAGGTGTCTCAAAAGATCAGGGACGTGAACGGCAGATCTCAAACGTGGCCTCGCAGGCCGTAGAGTCGAGGAAGGGCGCTTGACCGGGGCCTACTGGCAGCCGGTGGTTTCCCTTCCCCGCTCATCAAACCGAACGTGCCCGTTTCGAGCATCCGGCTTTCCGACAGACTTCACCAACTAGCTCACGGAAGTGGCCCCAAATGCACATCGCGGAGCCGCAGTACCCCAACTTCCCATTGAGCACCCCCTGAAAAACAGAGAGACAACAGGAGCGCATTTCTTGCAATTGTTGAACTTAGACCGAAATGGGCGATCTGAAAACAGGCGAAGAGCAGGCCCCGGTTAACCCGGTTATAAGAAAGTGGGTATGGGGTGTATGGAGTGCGCGACGGACAGGAGCTGGAAACCCGATGGTCGCGGCAAAGCGGTTCCTGATCTGCACCTGATTTCACAGTCAACTTGCGGCTAACTGCAAGTACTGCAACAAAAGTGCTCTGTTAGTTCTCTGTTTTTCAGAGCGACTAGACGTGCGCGATCGCCTGAATCGTGTCTTGCGAGGGTGGTCGAACTACTTTGGTTACGGGACCCGGTTGATGGCTTATCGAGCGGTCGATCACTACGTCTACGAGCGAGTCAGGAATTTCCTGAGGCACCG
>JACXTT010006996.1_pt1 | contig 15996 bp, 14 predicted proteins | sample 9270951 | NCBI WGS metagenome assembly JACXTT01 (sample SAMN15532306, study PRJNA645909) | rock metagenome | isolation source: weathered quartz diorite | place: Puerto Rico | collected 2017-06-21 | reverse complement strand
GCCCGGGCGCACGTAGGCGAGCAGGGTCATAGCAGCCGCGGCCAGCCCCGTGGGGAACAGGCGCGTGCGATAGCCGCCTTCCAGCATCGTCACCATGTCTTCGAGCGCGAAGCTGGTCGGGTTGCCGCGCGCGCCATATGTGAACAGCCGTTCGCTGTCGCGGCGCGCACGCATCTCGCGCTGCTGGGCCACGGAGTCGAATAACACGGTGCTGGCGCGCACCACTGGCGGGTTCACCGGCTGGCCGCCTGGCACGCCGTGCGTGCGGCCGGCGTGCGCCAGGCGGGTAGGGAGCGAATGCGTCATATCTGACCTGTGGAGGCTGCGTTGGTGTGTAGTGCCCGCAAGGACCGTGCCGTGCTCAGTCGACGTGGGCGCCGGACAACTTTACGATCTGGGACCATCGCGAGATGTCCTGCCTGAGCTGGGTGGCGAAGGCATCGGGGCTGCTGGCCACCACGTCGCTGCCTGCCTCGTTGATCTGCCTGACCACCTCGGGCATCTGCAAGACCTGCACGATGGCGCGGTTCAGCAGCGCCACCCGCTCCGGGGCCGTGCCTGCCGGCACGAAGAAGCCATACCAGTCTTCAAAGCGCGCATTGCGATAGCCGAGTTCTTCCAGCGTGGGCACGTTGGCGAACACGCCCAGCCGGCGCGGGCTGGTCACGGCCAGGGCACGCATGCGACCCGACTGAATGAAGCCCGCCACGGACGACGTCGACGTGATCAGTACATCCACCTGTCCGCCGAGCAGGTCATTGATGGCGGGGCCCGCGCCCTTGTACGGGACGTGCTGGAGCGACACGCTGCTGTCCTTGTCCAGCACCACGCCGACCAGGTGCGACAGCGTGCCGTTGCCCGGTGTCGCATAGGTGACCTTCTGCGGCTGCGCCTTGGCCTGCGTGGCCAGTTCGGCAAAGGTCTTCCACGGGGCGTTGGCCGATACCACGATGGCCAGCGGCGCGGCGTTGATTTGCGTGACCGGCACGAACTGCTTGACGGGGTCGAAGCCCGGCGCGCGGTACAACGTCGGGTTGACCGCCATCACCGAGACCTGCGAGGTCAGCACCGTGTAACCGTCGGCCTTGGCGTCGGCCACGAAGCGCGTACCGATGTTGCCGCCGGCGCCGCCGCGGTTGTCCGTCACCGCGCTCTGGCCCAGCACCTGCGGCAAGCGCGTGGCCACGATGCGCGTTACGGCGTCATTGCCGCCGCCGGCCGGGAATGGCGAGACGATCCGCAGCGGCTGCGACGGAAAGCCGTTGACCGTCGCCAGCGGCTGCGCGGGGGCGGCGCCGGCTGCGCCGAGCGTGGCAAGGGAGAGTGCTGCGGCCAGGAACTGCGGAATGCGTGACATGGGGGCGACCTCGTTCTCGTATGGACAGGGTGATAGGAGAAACCGGAATCAAGCAGCGGGTGGGAAGCGGAACGTCGCCAGCTCCTGGGCATCGAGCTGGGCGACCAGGCCGGTTTCCCAGGCCAGGTATTGCCGTGCCGCCGCCTTGTTGCCGTCGTGGCGGTCGTGCACGAAGAACAGGAAATCGATGCAGCGCGCGTCGGGCAGCGTGTCGGCGCCTTCGGCCACGGCGTGGCCTTCTGCTTGCCACGCGGCGAATCCACCATGCAGCCGGCGTACGTCGCCAAAGCCCAGCGCCTGCAGGCTGCCGGCGGCGAGTCCGGCGGGATCGTCGGCATCGCCGTCGCTGACCAGCACGAGGGTGGTGTCATGGGGAACGCCGGCCAAGTCCTGTGCCAGGCGCGGACGGATCGACCAGCGGCTGCCGGCGAGATGCCCGGCGCGGAAGGCCATGCTGCCGCGCAGGTCGAGCGCAAGCATCGACTGGTCGCGCAGGCCGGCCGCCAGTTGCTCGGCGGTGACGGTGTATAGGGCCGGGACTTCGGCCTGGGGGCCGGTGGCTGCCTTCACGCCCGCGGACAAGCCGGCCTGCAGGCCGCCTTCGAGCACCACGGAGTCATGGCCCATCTGCCGCAGCCAGCTGGCCACGACGGGCGCGCGCACGCCGTCGGCGTCGAACAGCACCAGCCGCGCACGGCGCACGCCGAGGTACTGGTCCGTGGCCTGCATCAGTTGGCCGCCGGGCGTGTGCTGCGCACCGGGCAGCGTTTGCTCGGCAAATTCCTCGGCAGTGCGCACATCGCACAGGAAGGTGGTGCGGGTGCGGTCGGCCAGCCAGGCCGCGGCCTGTGCCGGGGCAATGTGGGGCACGTCGAAGCGCACGGCCAGCGCCTGCGCGGCGCCGCGTGCGGCCTCGAGACCGCGCGGCGAGACGTTGTCCGGGTAACGTGCTGTGCCGCCGTGCTCAAGCCGGAAATCGTTCAGGTACCAGCCTTGCGTGCCGTTCTCGAGCGCATAGACGGGATTGGCCACGCCGAAATTGATCAGCGACTGCGCGCCGATGATGCTGCGGGTGCGGCCCGCGCAGTTGATGACGATCGGCGTCCCGGTATCGGGTACCAGGTCGCGCAGGCGATAGGCCAGTTCGCCGTTCGGGCAGCAGATCGCGCCCGGAATATTCATCTTGCGGAATTCGCTGGCGGGGCGGCCATCCAGCACTACTGGCGCGACTGGGCTGGCCAGCATGGCCGCAAGTTCAGCGGCGGAGACGCGCGGCGTGTTGTAGTGATGCTCGGCGAGTTCGCCGAACGTCTTGGACGGCAGGTTGACGCCGGCAAACAGCGTGAAGCCGGCCGCCCGCCACGCGGGCATGCCGCCATCGAGCACGAACAGCTGTGTGTAGCCCAGACGGGCCAGGGCGGTGGCCGCAGCGGGCGCGACGCCATCGCCCTCATCGGCCAGCACGATCCGCGTATCGGTGCGGGGCGCCAGGCGGCCAACGTCGAGCTCGAGCCGGCTGTACGGCAGCGGCACGGCGTAGAACGGATGGCCTTCGCCGTACTGGCCGTGCTCGCGCACATCAAACAGTGCGATCTCGCCGGCATCGTGCAGCCAGCCTTTCAGCGTGACGGCGTCGATGGCGGTGTAGGAAGGGTTGGTCATGGAAATTCGGGCAATAGGGAGCCGTCCTCCCGGTGCGGGGAGGAATTCGGCGGCAATTTTTCAGGGGGAGGCGGCGTCGGGCCGCCCGGCTCAGGCGGGGGTCAGCGGCGCGTCTGTATGCCCACGTTCATGACCTGGCAGCGCCCGGTCTCCAGGTCGAACGCCAGGCGCTCGGTCAGCGTTTCCAGCGATCGGCCGTACATATGCAGGTGACGGATGACATCGTCGCCACGGATTTCCACGGAGTGGATGTCGTCGGGCAGCAGGGCAATGCCGCGGCGCGGGCCGACTTCCACGGTGTGCGAGTGTTCCAGCGTGCCCACGCCTGGCTGGCTGCCATCGTCCGTGCGCACGTAGACGTCGTTGACCTCAATGCCGCTTACGCCAGCCACGCAGGCCCAAGTGGTGTGGTTGTGCGGGGGAATGCGCTTGCCGGGGCGCATGACGTTCAGGTACAGCGCGTAGGTCTGGTCGGCGTCCTCGGCAATCAGGTAGCGCGCCTGGCGCTCGCCGGCCTCCGGCGGCGGGTAATCGGCGTCGTTCCACAGTTCGGCGCGGGCCGCCAGATCTTCCACCTTGCTCAGGACATCGGCGAGTGCAGCGCGGGTGACACCGTCTTTCGCTACGAGGTTCCTAATGTATTGGATGGTGTCTCCTACTGCTGCCTGGCGTTCTTGTGCGATGGACATGGTGTGGTCGATCCTTGCAATCTCTGTTTTTGACGGGTAAAAGGGTGCCTCTGGTTTCACTGTAATGAACACCCGCCCTGAAAACCACTTAATGCCCCACGAAAATCCATTAGCAAATCTAATGAATGCGTAACCTGGATCTGGACTTGCTCCGCACTCTGGTCGCGATTGCGGACCATGAGACGTTCGGCGCCGCGGCTGACATGGTGCAGCGTACCCAGTCGGCTGTGACGCAGCAGATGCAGCGGCTGGAGGAGCAGTTGGGCCTGACGCTGTTCGAGCGGCACGGTCGCGCCAAGCAGCTGACGCGGCACGGCAAGAAGCTGGTCGAGTATGCGCGCCAGTTGCTGGCGCTCAACGACGAGGCCCTGCGCGTGCTGCGTGAAGGGGACCTGACGGGGTCGGTGCGGATCGGCGCGCCGCACGATGTGGCGGATACCATCCTGCCGCTATTGCTCTCGCATATTGCCCGGACCTCGCCGGCGCTGCGGCTGGAGATCCATGTCGGCCGCAGTCCGTTCCTGATGGAAGCACTGCGCCGCGGCGAGATCGACCTGACCGTCTCCACGCGCGAGGATGCCACGCTGGACGGCATCGTGCTGCGCACCACGCCCACCATCTGGGTCTGCGCGGCAGACTTTATCTACGAGCGCGGCGCACCGGTGCCACTGATCCTGGCCGACGAGCCGAGCTTGTTCCGCAAGTTGTCGCTGGAAGCACTGACGCAGGCCGGCGTGCCGTGGCGCATCGCCTATCTGGCGCCGAGCCTGATCGGCATCAAGGCGGCCCTGCGTGGCGGGCTGGGTATCACCGCGCGCAGCATCGACCTGCTGACTTCGGACATGCGCGTCCTTGGCGAGAACGATGGCCTGCCGCGCCTGCCCGATGTCACGTACTGCCTGTGGGCGCGGCCCAATGCGGTCAATCCGGTGGCGCGACATGTCTTTTCAATGCTCAAAACGGCGCTGCAGCGCGGACTGGTCAGCGCTTGACCGTCCCGCGAAGCGTTCTTTAGAAGGCGCCATCGAAACGTGATAGGTGCCGGTGGCAAACGAAGAAGATCTCGGATGGATATATGAAAGGTTTACCTTGAGGGTGCGGAGGTTCATTCTCGACCGCCTTCGAGCAACCCGTGCAGGAGAAGGGATGCCCATTGACCAGGCTGCTAATCATTGCGGGGTTTCCGTCGGTATGCTGTCCAAGCTGGAGAACGGCAAGGGCGTCAATCTGGAGCGCGCGCTGCGCGTGATGGAAGGACTGGGTTTGACGATGCTGGTCGTGCCGAAGGCGCACGCAGCGTTGCTCGAACAAGCAGCGGTGCATGCGGCCAAGATGGACAAGAATGCGGCTAAGGAACGGAAAGTCCTGATTGAAGAGTAGGCATGCAACAACATGCGGGTCCGGCGCGGAGGCGCGCTCCTGACTTGCTATCGGCCTGGCTATTGAGTCGAGTCTGAAGCCTGTGCTTGGGCCAACCAGGCGACACAGGCATCAACGGTGACCAGCGCGTCGCGCACGCCGGCGGGGCACCAATTCGGATGGCTGCAGCCGTAGATCACTGCGCAGTTCTATGAGAACCGCGGTGGCGTTTGCAATCCGTTAAAACCCGTCAGCAAAGCCGGCTCGCTAAACACCGAGCCGGAAGCGGTTGGCCAGTTCTTCCACGATCGATGCCTGCAGCCTGTCGCGAGAAATCTTGAGCGGATCGCGCTCTGCGGTCGACGCCATCCAGCGCTTGAAGTCGACGAACGCGGCTGGACTGATCGTCGTCATCCACGCCATCCTTCCGGTCATGGACACGATGGGCGCAGAGAATGAAGGTGCCCCCAACAGAACATTTGCGCGTCGCGCCTGGACTGCCCAGAGGTCGTCTTCATCGTCGGTCAGTTGGAGTGGGTGGGGGGCAAGATCGGCAGCCTCGCGACACAGGATGTCCACCTCGAAGCCCTTCGCGTTCACTGCCGTAAAAGGTTGATCATCCCGAATCTCGAACGTGCTATCTACCTTGCGTAGAACATCCAGCATGGAGAGATCCAGGTTCTTCATTCGGGAAGCAAACTGGAGGCGTTTGCGCGTATCCCACAGAAGATCGACGTCGCGAGTTGCGAGGGCGCGTTCCTGCAGGCGAACTCCGGCCGCGGCTTCATACGCATAGAGTGCATGCGTCCCGATGACGATGAAATGCTCGGTGATATTGAGCCGAGTCATCACGTGCAGGATGGCCACGAGGATGTCTGGAGCCCGGCCGACGCCGATCGCTCGGGTCAGCCGCCGGTGCCGGTCGAGCTCGTCTGCGAGCGTCTTGAGCCGGGCCTCGGCGGCTTCCTTCCGCGCGTTGAACCGCGAGTACCTAGAGTTCGGAACAAGATGCAAATCGGGGGCCTGGCTGCCGCGGGGCGTTGTCGGCGATGTTGTGTGCAACGGCCTACCTCTGGTACCGGCGGATTCCGCTAGACTGCCTAATATGAAAGGCTGCGGGCTCAGTGCGTCGAACTCGCCTTCTTCTTACGACTCCGTTGCCATGCAAAACAAGCCCGATTTGACAACATTCGTGCCGTTCACCGTGGTCCTGCGCGATGGACGGGAAGTCTTGGTTCGGGAGATTGCCGAAGACGACAAGGTTGGCCTGATGGCGGCATTCAGCAAACTTTCCGCCGATGCTCGTTACGCCAGATTCATGGCCGCCATGCGACAGTTACCGGAAGCGATGCTTGAGCAGGCGACGCACCCGTCCGCGGAACGCGAGTTTGCCTTGGTGGCGCTTGCCACGAAAGAGAAGGGCTCCTCTATTGTGGGTGGCGCGCGCTACGCCGCGGCGCCGGGCAACGATGTTTGCGAGTTTGCCGTGACGGTAGTCGATGACTGGCATGGGATTGGCCTTGCCAGCCGACTGCTGAGCGCTTTGATTGACATCGCTCGCCGCCGCGGTTATCGATGCATGGAAGGTTATGTTTTGTCCTCGAATACCGCGATGCGGGGATTGGCTAGACGTTTGGGATTTGCCGAGGTACCGTGTCCCGACGATGCCACGCTGCGCGTGGTGACCCTTGCGCTGTAAGACAGTGGACAACCGGCTGGGTCAGGTCGGTGAACGGCGTGACTAATGCCGATCGGCAGGAAAACTCACGTTACGGCATCACGCTATCGGTACCGATCGTCCGTGGCTGGTCTGCCAAGCTGGGCGCGTCCAGGGGATTGATAACCCGCGCAGGAGGCGATTACAAGGCAATCACGCTGGCGCTTCAATACCAGTGGCTGGACCGCGGATGGAAGATTAGCGGCGGCATCATCCTTGATGCGCGGCGTCTCCCCCTCCGCCGAGGCAAGCTTGGGATACAGGTGCTCGGGCGCGGATTTGTGCCGCTCCGCCTCGATGCGCTCCGCCAGCCGCTTGCGCGCCGCCGCGATGATGTCGGGGTCGCCAGGGCGCTCCTCATACTTCCGCAGGTCGATGCGGTCGTACCAGACGTCGAGCGCGCGCATCCAGCCGTAGTGGTACATCCGTTCGCGGTATTCGCGCACGGCGTTCGTCACCACGCGGGCGGCGTCGCTCTTCGGCAGTGCGAGGTGCTCCGCCGCGATGACGATGCTGGCCGCCAGCCGCTTCAGGTCCCATTCGAAAAGCCGACATTCGAATGTCGGCTTGAGAGCGCAGTCGAGTGGCCGTAGTTGGCCGGTTGCGCATGAACAGGGCCGCGCCAGAAAGCGGCCGCACGAATACGTAGCATCGTTTCGTCGGCCAGCATCGGCCGCGCTAGTACTTGATGTCCCGTTTTTCCTGGCGGCCCTCCTGCTTCGTGTCGCGCTTGTCTTGCCGGCACTGGGAGTTGCTCTTCTGGTTTGCAGCCCGGCAGTCGACCTTGCCCGCGCGCGCTTCCTGTTTGGCAGCCTGGTTTGCGTCCCTGCCTTGTTGGCGCTGTTGCGACTGGTTGGTGGCCAGGGCAGCCCCCGATAGCGCCAGGAGTCCGGATGCGGCCAGCATTGCGCCCGTCCGCCTCCAAAGTCCATTTCTTGATTCGACCATTTTCACCTCCTCCGTGCTGGATAGAAACGGCGGTCAGTTGTCGCACAACGCCGCCTTCGCATGCTCGTAGAGAGCCAGACTGAAGAAGCCTCCTCCGACAAAAGAAAGCGTCCCTTGCCCGCAGCCGATGATGGCACGAATGAGTGTCGCCGAGAACAAATTCCCATGCGCAAGCCGTTCCCCAAAGGGTGGCAATGGTTCGCGAGTGGCAAACGATCCCACGTCAGTTGCGGCGCGCGTCAAGCGTCCGCTGTTTGGCCATACCTGACGTTTGAGCGTCCGCGCGGACTTCTGCGGGGACGTCGCTTGATGGCCGGGAAGCGCCTGATCGAACCCGATATCCACTACGCTGGCATCGACCGGTTGAATCCGCCACCCACTGCGGCCGCGCTACTTCAATGGCAGCTTCCAAGGTACTACGGCCGTCCAGTCGGTCACGTTGGCTTGCGGGTGCTCGGCCTTCTCTGCCGTTTACGCGCTGTTTGCCAGATGACTAAAACGGCCGGGAAGAAGGAGCCGTTCGAGCTACTCGAGCAGCGTTACCTGCTTGCGGTCCTCCCGCCCCCCAACCGCTCATACCCATGTCGGACTCACGGATGCGGATGAATGGGATCGACCCAATAGACTTCTTCCGGTGGCTCGGCGGGTTTGATATCCAGGTTAATGACAATTGGATCTTGACCGCTGCGGACCACCACGCAACTGAGAACCTCAGTTTTGCTCGCATTGATCTCTTGATGAGGTACGAATGGCGGAACGTAGATGAAATCGCCAGGCCCTGCCTCTGCGACAAACTCCAGATTTACACCCCATCGCATACGTGCCCGGCCGCTCACAATGTATATGACGCTTTCCAATTCGCCATGATGGTGAGCTCCCGTTTTGGCATTGGCATCAATGGTGACCGTGCCTGCCCAAAGTTTGCTAGCCCCCGCCCGCGCATGTGTGATTGCGGCCGCTCTCGTCATGCCAGGCGTTTGAGGTGTATTGAGATCGAGTTGGGAGCCAGGAATGATCTTGACTCCGTGATCGCGCCAATTTGGCTTTGACTCAGAACGCATTTCATCGCTCCAGCCCGCGTTGCTACCGATAGACCAGCACCGGGATCTTGCTATGCGTCAGAACTTTTTGCGTCTCACTACCGATTAGCAACCCCTTCACGCCTCGTCGCCCGTGAGATGCCATCACAATAAGATCGCACTTCTCGCCTTCGGCCGTACGAATGATGGCATCGTAGGGGTGATCATCGACAACGTAGGTCGTGCTGCAGCGCAGGCCCACGCTGCTGGCCCGGTGCTGGAGGCTTTCAAGATATTTCTGCGCTTCCTCCTTGGCCCCTCTTGTGTACTCTTCATGAGAATCACTGAGCGTCTCGGCGGAGGAAAACACGTGATAGTCCGGGCAAGCTCGGACTACGGTGATCTCGGCATTAGTCTCGCTAGCGATTTCCACAGCCTTGGTAAAGGCCGCTTCGGCCAATGGAGACCCATCGACCGCTACCAGAAGATGCTTGAACATCTTGCCCTCCTAGTGCACTGACAGATGCCACTTCAAGTGAAGTGGTGTTGGCATGGAAGCTGCCAGTTCTACAGACTCCAGCCAGCCACCGATTACTGGGAAATGCATCTGATCAATTCAAGTTTAGGTGGCTAGCCAAGCACGTCAACTGACAGCGCCGGCCGCTGCCATGTCTGCCCGTTGTGCCATGACGATGCCTGTCATTACCCACGCGCGAGATGCTCTCTGATTGTCAGGCGTCACGTCTCGACCGCTACGGTCTCCAGCAAGAAATACCGTTGATCCGCGCCCATTAAGAGCAGAGCCAGCAGCCTCCAACCGACCCAGTTGTTCGCACCAAGCTGCCAGGCCTCTCCAAAGGATCCTGAGGCGCGGAAACAATGTCCACTCCCGCAGGGCTTGAGGCGCCGGGCGGTGGCGGAGCTGAGCACTCCGCTGGATGCGGCGCAGAATCATGACTCACAGTCCATTACGCTGTTGCCGCGCGGTCGTGACATCGGGCCAGGATCCCGGAACACCTTCAGGTTTGCTGGCTGGCACACGCGGCGGTAGAATTTTTGCGGACCCCGCTGCTCTTCGCCGGCCTAAGAACAACTCGCGTGCCGGATACTTATCCGTACACTGAATGTGCAGCATCCGATTCATTTGAACGGGGTAACCGATGAGGGAAACCATGTACCAGCAGACATACAATCCGCTCGGGAACGTGTTTCTTTCCACAGTGGCGGCAGCGATCCCGATCCTTGTGCTCTTGTACTTCATCGCCCTGCATCGGCACCGCGATTCGCAAGGCAACGTACACCTCGGCATTTCCGCGCCCTATGCGGCGCTCTATGGCGTCATCGCGGCTTTCCTGGTGTCCTGCATCGTCTTCAGGATGCCGCTTGCCTCGGCGGCGTCAGCCTTTGCGCTCGGGTCGCTGTCCGGCTTCCTGGGCATCATCTGGATCGTCCTGGCTGCGATGTTCCTGTACACGATGACCGTGGTGACGGGCAAGTTCGAGATTGTGAAGGAGTCCATCATCCATATCTCGTTCGATCGGCGGCTGCAGTGCGTGCTGATCGCGTTTTCATTCGGGGCGATCATCGAGGGTACTTCGGGCTTCGGGACGCCGGTGGCGATCGCGGGTGCGGTGATGGTGGGCCTGGGATTCAAGCCCTTCCAGTCCGCTGTCCTGAATCTTCTGGCCAATACCGCGCCGGTCGCGTGGGGAGCGATTGGCACGCCGATCGTCACGCTGGCAGCGGTGAGCGGCCTGGACCAGGTCACGCTGTCCGCAATGGCCGGCCGCCAACTGCCCTTTGTCTCGGTCCTGGTCCCGTTCTGGCTTGTTGCCACGTTCGTGAAGATGGAAGGCGGCACCTGGAAGGAAGCATTCGAGGTGTGGCCGGCGGCGCTGTGCGCGGGGGCATCGTTCGCCGTCATGCAGTGGTTCGCGTCAGGAACCAACGAGTTCCACCTGATGACGGATGTGGTCTCCGGCGTGTTCTCGGTCATCTGCACCGCGCTGTTCCTGCGCTTTGTGTGGCATCCGAAGACACGCTTCCTGCTCAGGGCCGAGCGCGAGGCGCTGGCTGCGGCCGGCAAGGCCAGCGCGACAGCCACGGTCGACAGTACCGAGTGGAAGTACTCGTACACGACCCGGGAGACAGTCTACGCATGGCTGCCCTGGGTGATCCTGATCCTTTGCTGCGCCATCTGGGGCATACCGGAGTTTAAGAAGTATTTGAACAACCTGTTCTCCTCGATCACGTTTTCCACGACCTTGCTTGGCTCACCATTCTCAGGGACGCTCTCGCTGCCGGTCTGGGACATGCCCGCCCTGCACAACCTGGTGCAACGGATGCCCCCGGTGGCGCTAGCCAATGCCAAGCCGGAGGTGGCGAGGTTCACCATCAACTGGCTCTCGGCCGCTGGGACCGGCGTATTCGTGGCCGCGATCCTGTCCGGCCTGGTTCTCAGGCTGAGTGCGGCGCAATGGAAGGCTGCTTTCGCCCAGACCCTCCAGCGCATGAAGATTCCAGTCCTGGTGATTGCGCAAGTCCTTGGACTCGGCTTCCTGACGCGGTATGCCGGTACTGACGCAGTGCTCGGCCTCGCGTTCACCGGGGCCGGCTTCCTGTATCCCTTCTTTGCCGCCTACCTGGGCTGGCTCGGCGTCTTCCTGACGGGCTCCGACACTGCCTCCAATGCCCTGTTCGGTAGCCTGCAGCGAATCACTGCCGAACAGCTCAATTTGAATCCGATCCTGATCGTCGCCACGAACTCGACCGGTGGCGTGATGGGAAAAATGATCGACGCGCAGTCCATCATGGTGGCCTGCGCAGCATGCTATGACGAGCCAGAGGAGAGGTCGCATGCGCTGGGACCGATTTTCCGCACGATTTTCTGGCACTCAATCGCCGGAGCCGCGGTTATCGGCCTGATAGCGCTTCTGCAAGCTTACGTCTTCCCGGGGATCATTCCGATACCACCGGTCGGAAAATGAAGCATGAAGAGGAGATTCGACACAGACCAGCCGGCGTCCGTTGAGCGGGCCACTCATTGTGGGAGAACAGCACTTCGTATACGTTGGCTGGCAGTTTCGATGTGCTGCCAGCCAACTACCAACCGGCGAACGTCTTGGAAGGCCGATGAAGCGACTTGCATCGCTGGCCAAAAGTCCGTTAGCTTGCCTGGAGCCGACGTTCCAACTACCGAGTGATCGCGCGGATCTACGACGCTTCATGGCCGAAATGCGGAAGTACGCCGGTCGCCGCCCCCGCCGTGGGGGCTGAACTTCCGCAGCCGACCCATTTGAGTCGTCCCTTTTAAAAATCGCGACCGACTTGCAAGTGCCTCTAAGCGGTCATCCGTGGCAAAATTGAAGACCTGGTCGCGACCATGTGCTGAAAGACTAAGATCCTTTTCGATAGAGGGATCGAGCTCACTGGGCGTGCCTTGCAGACACGATTCCACAACACGGAACATTCGCGGCCGAGGGTGGACACTTGCGGCGCCCGAACACCGAGATGCTCGACCGCGACGCCCACGCGCTGCTGCGCCGCAGCGGCGCGGTGTTCGTGGCGATGGGCAGACGTTCACGGCCGCATCTTGCCTTGACCGCAGCAGCGAGCCGTGCGCTCGCTTCGACCGCAACGAACCGCCGCTTCGAGAATGGCCAGTTGGCCTGTGCGACCGCACGCTTTAGGCTTCGGATTCATGGCCGTCCCCCTTGCATTTCAAGCATGCGTACGCAGAGAACGCGTTGTGCCGTCCGCTACAGGAGACCCGCGATGCTGCAAGCCGTGCAAGCCCCGCTGGCGCCATCGCTGCAGCCGAGGCCGGTGGTGCTCTGTCGGCCTGCAAGCCTCGAAGGCAGGACGCCCGGCGCGCTAATCGCCCCGCTGGCAAGGGAACTGGCCGTACTCGCGGCGTTCAGGACCCGCGCAACCACGATAATCGTGGGGCCACCGGGATTCCGGCAGCGATGTGACCCGATTCGCTCGCCGCGCTCGGCTACCTGTGACGCGGACGGGATTTCCTGTGGGCTGATGCGCTGTCATTGCCGGAAAGGTATGGCAGCAAGCGCGTAGGCCCGGCAACGACGCGCGTGCCGCGGCGAGGCATAATATCCGCCTCACCGCACCGCACCGCACCGCACCGCTCCCGACCCCAAAATGGGTACATAAATGGGCACATTCAACCGCCTGCACCTGATCCGGCAAATCGACCTGTTCACGCTGCGCCTGTTCCTGTCCGCCGTCGAAGAGCAGCAGATTCAGCGTGCTGCGGCGCGAGAAAATATCGCCGCCTCAACAGCGACCAAGCGCATCCAGGACCTCGAGGACATCGCGGGCGTCAAGCTGCTCGAACGCGGCCCAAAGGGCGTGGTGCCCAGTGCGGCCGGCGCCGTGCTGGTCCACTACGCGCGCCGCATCTTCGAGAACGTGGAGGACATGCGCTCCGAGATATCGGCCTTCACTGAAGGGATGCGCGGCAAGGTCGTGGTGGCCTCGGCGCGCTCGATCATTGCGCCGTTCCTGGCCCGCGAGCTGGGCGACTATGCTCGCGATTTCCCGCTGGTGGAACTGGCCGTGCGCGAGGTGGAAAACGCCCAGATCCTGGAAGCGGTGTCCCGCAGCGATGCCGATATTGGCGTATTCGCCATGGCCCATGAACTGGAGTTGGGCGGCGTTGACGTCACGCCATACCGCCGCGACCGGCTGGTGGCCGTCGTGCCCCGGTCCCATGCGCTGGGCGCGAATGAGACCGTCACGTTCGCCGACCTGCTGCCCGAGCGCGTGATTCCGGTCGATGCGATGTTGGGCGCCTTTCGCGTCGCGGCAAAGCGGCTCGGAAAGGAATTTGCGCCGGCGTTCAGCGTCCGCAGCGCAGGCACGGCAATCAGCCTCGTGCAGGCGGGACTCGGCGTGACGGTGCAGCCGGAGTGCCTGGTAAGCCATCAATTGTTCGAAGACGTGAGTTGTATTCCGCTGGACGAACCGTGGGCCGTGCGCAGTATCCACATTGCCACGCCACGCGGCCGCGTGCTGAGTCCCGCCGCCGCCGCGCTGATGAAGCAACTGCTCGACCGACCCGGCGAACAAACGCCCGCGCCGGCGCAGGACTGACGTTCCGGCGTCCCGGATCGCCGGCAGGGCGGGCATTCGTGCCCGCCCTTTTCATTTCGATCGCACCGAAGCGCCGCTTCAGAAATGGCCAGTTGGCCTCGCGGTGGCACGACTCTACTCTTCCAACACGCGCCGCACCAATGCAAGCCGGCGCAATTCAACAACGGAGAGACGAAGTGCAACCGAACTTCCTGAACGAATCCCAGGCCCTCTGGCTCGACACCGTGAACCGCTTCATGGACAACGAGGTCACGGTCGAATACGTGCGCAAGTGCGACCAGAACCGCGACTATCCCTACGAGGCCTACGACAAGATCGCCAAACAGGGCTGGCTGGGCCTGTTGTTCAGCGAGGAAGAGGGCGGCGCGGGCGGCGACATCTTCGACTACACGCTGATGGCCGAGGGTCTCGGCAAGTTCGGCTTCGACTTCGCGGCCGCGGTGCTGGTGCCGACCTTCACGGCGATGAACATCGCCAAGTACGGCACCGCCGCGCAGAAGGACAGGTACATCCAGCCGTTCATCGACGGCAGGATCCGCTTCTCCGTGTCGATCTCCGAGCCCGACGCCGGATCCGACGCCTCCAATACCAAGACCCGCGCCCGCCGCGACGAGAACGGCGACTGGATTGTCTCGGGCCAGAAGCTGTGGTGCAGCGGCGCGGCGGCGAAGGACACGGTCATCGCCATGCTGGTCCGCACCGATGCCGACAACAAGCACGGCGGCCTCTCCGTGCTGCTGATCCCCAATTCCACGCCGGGGCTGGTCATCAACAAGCTGCCGACGCTGTCGCGCCACGCCACCGGCACCACCGAGATCTTCCTCGACGAGGTCCGCGTGCCGGCCGACGCCTTGCTGGGCGAGGAAGGCCAGGGCTGGGAAATCATCACCAAGCACCTCGAACTGGAGCGCTGCGCGGTGGCCGCCGCCTATGTCGGCAACGCGCAGACAGCGGTGTCGAAGGCCACGCAGTACGCCCACGAGCGCATCCAGTTCGGCAAGCAACTGTGGGACTTCCAGGTGCTCAAGCACATGCTGGCCGATTGCCAGACTCAAGTCGATGCCGCGCGCCTGCTGTGCTACCGCGCCGCGCAGATGGCAGCAGCCGGCGTGCCGTGCAGCCGCGAGGTGTCGATGGCCAAGCTGTACGGCTCGGAAACGCTCAAGCACTGCGCGCTGACCGGCATGCAGGTGCTTGGCGGCTACGCCAACCTGCCTGAAGCCGACATGGAGCGCTACCTGCGCGAAAGCGTGCAGTCGACCATTGGCGGCGGCACCTCGCAGATCCAGAAGACCATCATCGCCAAGTCCATGCGGCTCGGCTGAAGCAGACGACATTCACGGAGATATCGACATGAGCGACACGAGCAAGCGCGTCATCAACAACCGCATCGACCAGACCTTCGACGAACTCCAGGTCGGCCAGGTCTTCCGCTCGGGCGGGCGCACCGTCACCGAGGCCGACGTGGTCAACTACTGCGCGCTGACCGGCAACTGGATCGAGATCCACTCCAACACGCACTACGCATCGAAGACCCGCTTCGGCCAGCGGCTGGTCCAGGGTTCGCTGACGTATTCCATCGTCACCGGCCTGATCCAGTTCGGCCTCGGCATCCAGGCCAACTACGGCATCGACAACATGCGCTTTCGCAACCCGGTGTACATCAACGACACCATCTACGCGGTCTGCGAGGTCATCGGCAAGAAGGAGAAGGACGAGCAGTACGGCGTGATCAAGTTCCGCATCAGCGCCATCAACCAGAACGGCGACCTGCTTCAGCAGGGCGAATGGAGCCTGCTGATGCTGCGCAAGCGCGAGGACCTGGACGCGCTGATCGCATCGTCGCTGCCTGAACTGAAGGCGGCCTGAGGGACGGGGCGATGTCAACCAAGCCAGTCGCCGCGATCGTCGGGATGGGGGATGCCTATGCCTCCCGCCAGGATCGCAAAGACCCTCTGCAGCTTGCCGCCGAAGCCACGCGGCGCGCGCTGCGGGACGCGGGCATCCGCAAGGAGCAGGTCGACGCGGTCTACACCGGCCGGTCGCCCTGGGCCGACAAGCGCTCGCAGTGGAGCAACATCTTCATTTCGTACATGCAGATGCCGGTGAAGCGCACCACCGAGATCACGATGC